>Ga0209443_1000119_pt1 | contig 49422 bp, 38 predicted proteins | sample LauGreBMM110DCMD_2_FD_187571 | JGI IMG/M metagenome (GOLD analysis project Ga0209443, IMG submission 187571) | Freshwater lake microbial communities from Lake Michigan, USA - Su13.BD.MM110.DCMD (SPAdes) (version 2) | ecosystem: Environmental > Aquatic > Freshwater > Lake | place: Lake Michigan... | reverse complement strand
TTGTAAATTTTACATAATTTTCTGTGTATTTTATCGTTTATTAGATTATTTTTACAATAATAGTTTTTTAACTCTAAAAGATAGTAGAATGAAAAAAATATTTTTTGCACTAAGTTTAGTACTAACAGTTGCAGTAATTTTTAGTAGTTGCCAAACGAGTCGTAAAAGTGGCTGCCCTATGGTTGCTCAATAATCAAATAGTTTAATTATTAAAATAGTGCTATGAATTGGATTAATTTGGTAAGTGAAGATGGACTTACCAAGATAAAAGAATTATCTTACCAACAACCTCAACTAATTTTTAAACACAGTACTCGATGCAGTATTAGTGTAGTTGCTAAAAATAGGCTGGAAAATGCTACCACACCAACCGGTGTTGATTTTTATTATTTAGATTTATTAAACCACAGAACTATATCGGCAAAAATTGCTGAAGATTTTAATGTTTACCACGAAAGCCCACAAATACTTTTAATAAAAAATGGGGAATGTGTATACGACGAAAGCCACAGTGGAATAAGAATGGAAGATATAGTAGAAGAAGTTATCAAATAAAAAAAGGTTGCAAAAATTGTAACCTTTTTTTGTGGAGCAACAAGGCTTTGCAATAATTCAAAATAGTAATATTCCAGATGTATTAATGTTCACTATAGCCATGTTCTTTACTGAAAATGGTTATCACAAAACTCTTATTTAGCCTTAAAAGCTAAAATACCGCTTTGCATTATAATAGCAGATATCCTGAATGATACCCCCAATCCATTTTTCATCATTGGGTAAAATACCTTTCTCCATTTCAGCACCAAATAAATTACACAATACCCTTCTGAAATATTCGTGTCGGGAATAGGATAGAAAGCTACGGCTATCAGTTATCATACCAATGAAGGTGCTTACAACTCCCATATTGGATAAGGCATTCAGTTGTTTTTCAATACCATCTTTCTGATCTAAAAACCACCAGCCAGAGCCATATTGCACTTTGCCTTTGGTAATTCCATCATTGAAATTTCCACACATGGCAGCAAATACTTCATTATCTGCCGGGTTGATATTGTAAAGAATAGTTTTCGCCAATTCATTATTTTGGTCAAGTGCATTTAGAAATTTTGACAAAGCATTTGCCTGAGGAAGATCTCCGATTGAGTCAACACCTGCATCTGCGCCCAAAAGGTTTAATAGTCTGCTGTTGTTATTGCGAAGCGGCCCTAAATGGAATTGCTGTACCCAGCCATTTGCATGATATAATTTTCCTAAGGCCAATAAAATTGTTCCGGCAAATGCTTCTGGTTCTGAATAGGAAGCTGCATTTACATCTTCTATAAAATGAATGAACTCATTTTCTAGTTTGGTAGATAAATTTAATTGCGTTGGCATTTGAGTCAATCCATGATCGGCAATTCTGCATCCATGATCATGAAAATAATCAATTCGTTTTGTCAATGCTTCTATTAAATTGTCAATAGATTTTATTTTTATACCACTTGCATTTTCTAATTTTTCAAGGTATTCAAGGAAGGAAACTTTATCGACAATATTAAATATTTTATCAGGACGGAAAGAAGGCAATACTTTTATTTCAAAATTATCATCGCTTATTTTTTTATGATGGCTTAAATCATCACAAGGGTCATCCGTTGTGCCTACCATTTCTACATTGTAATGTTTCAACAAGCCCCTGGTTGAAAAGGCATCCTGCTGTAACAATTCATTGCATTGATTGTAAATAACAGGTGCGGATGATTCATTGAGGTAATCATCAATTCCAAAAGGGTTTTTCAACTCCATTTGCGACCAGTGAAACAACGGATTGCGCACCAACTGTGGCATACAAGCTGCCCAGTGCATAAATTTTTCTTCATCGGAACTAGAACCCGTTATAAATTTTTCATTGATGCCCAAGGCACGCATGGCACGCCATTTATAATGGTCACCTTTTAGCCACAACTCAGTAATTGTATTAAATTTTTTATTGTCAGCAATTTCATTTGGGGGCAAATGGTTGTGATAGTCTATGATGGGCATACCTTTGGCATAATCATGGTACAACTTTTCGGCAGTACCCGATTGCAATAAAAAATGGTCGTATATAAAATTATTCATGTTCATTAAAATTAGATTTACTGATGCCCATTTCTAATCCTCTTAATTCAGCCAGTCCGCGCAGCCTTCCGATGGCTGAATATCCCGGGTTTGTTTTCTTTTTTAAATCGTCCAGCATCTGGTGTCCATGGTCAGGCCGCATGGGTATTGAAATCTTTCTTTCGTTCATTACCAGAATGATTGCTTTTACCACAGCATACATATCCACATCACCTTCCAAGTGATTATCTTCAAAAAAATCGCCTGCTTCATTGCGTCTGGTACTTCTTAAATGAATGAAATTAATTCTATCGCCAAATTGTTTTACTATTCCAGGTAAATCATTGTCTTCACGAACCCCGAAAGAACCCGTACAAAAACACAATCCATTACTTAATGAGGGGACTGCTTTAACCAATGCTTCAATATCCGATGCAGTGCTTACAATACGAGGTAATCCTAAAATTTTAAATGGAGGATCATCGGGATGAATTACCATTTTAACGCCACATGCTTCTGCTACTGGGACAACTTGTTGTAAAAAATAAATCAAATTTGAACGTAGTTTCTCCGCATCAATTCCATCATATGTATCTAGTGCGCTGGTAAATTGTTCTATGGTAAAACTTTCTTCACTGCCAGGTAATCCTTTAATCATATTTTGCTGAACCAATAATTTTTCATCGTCAGACATTGACTCAAACTTGGCTTTAGCAAATACAATTTCCTCGGGAGTATAATCTTGTTCTGCGTTTTTTCTTTTAAGAATAAAAAGATCAAATGCAAGTACAGCAGCCTTTTCGAATAGTAAAGCCAATGAACCATCGGGCATTGGGTAAGCCAAATTTGTTCTTGTCCAGTCCATTATTGGCATGAAATTATACGTAACAATAAAAATACCACAGGAAGCTAAATTCTTTATCGTTTGTTTGTAATTTTCAATATACAATTCAAAGTTTTCGCTTTGCGTTTTGATTGCTTCATGCACCGGTACACTTTCTACTACAGTCCATTGCATTCCAACTGCTGCAATCAATGATTTTCTTTCTTGAATATCTTCTATAGTCCACACCTGACCATTTGGAATTTGGTGTAAAGCAGTTACTACTCCTGTACAACCTGCCTGGCGAATATCCCATAAGCTTACTGGATCTTTAGGGCCATACCAGCGCATGGTTTGTTGCATACTAAACCCTGTATTTTTATCAGAACCAAAATCGGACATAGTATTTATTTATACACCACTGAATGAAGTAAAACCACCATCTACCGTAATGGTGGTTCCGGTTACAAATTTTGATGCATCGCTAAGTAACCAAACCAATACCCCACCTAGTTCATCAGGATTACCAAAACGTTTAAAAGGCGTTTGTTTAATAACCGATTCACCACGACTGGTATAACTGCCATTTTCGTTGGTTAACAATGTTCTATTTTGCTCAGTAAGAAAAAAGCCCGGCACCAATGCATTCATTCTTATTTTATCGCCATATCGGTTTGCCAGTTCCACCGCCATCCATTTGTTGAAAGATTCAACAGCAGATTTACCCATGCTGTAGCCCAACACTTTTGTAAGCGTTCTTGGCACACTCACCGATGAAATATTAACAATACTACCACTGCCATTTTCGGAAATGGCTTTACCAAAAATCAATGTTGGCAAAACTGTTCCCCACAAGTTTACATCCATTGCCTTTTTCATACCCGCTACATCCATTGAAAAAATATCATCACCGGGTTGCAAAACTGCTTCCGGAACATTTCCACCGGCTGCATTCACTAAGCCGTCAATTTTTCCAAATGCATGTAGCACTTTGTTGCAGCATTCTTTTAGGGCTACCTCATTTTGAACATCTGCAATCAATGCAATTGCTTTTCCACCGGCAGCATTAATTTCATCGGCTCTTTCAATAGCAACTTTTTCGTTGCGTCCCATTATTCCGACAGCAGCACCAGCATTGCTCAAAGCCTTAATAAATGCATATCCTAGAATACCCGTTCCCCCAGTTACTACAATAACTTTATCTTTTAAAGAAAAAATATTAGACATTTTATCCATTGTAAATGTTTGTTTGAACGGTACTAGTATAATTTACACCCTTTTCTTATTAGTGGCATTACAATTTTTTCAACCTTAATATAGCTTCCAAGAAATAATAATCTGCATAAATGATCGGCACATCAACATCTTTGTTGGATGGTTTATTTCCTGTTGAATGAAGTAAAAAGGCATGATTTATTTCCTTGCTCAGATACCTTTCTGATGACAATTCTTGAATCATAGCTGAAGCTGCATTCTTATATTTATTTTTCAAATCCACTTCATTACATAAAGTTGAAAGCTCCAGCAAGGCAGAAGCTACTATTGCAGCAGCAGATGCATCACGAGCTGTATTTGGAATGGCTGGATCATCAAAATCCCAATAAGGAACATGGTCTTTAGGCAATCGCTTTAAATAAATATCTGCAGTATTCATAGCGGTCTGTAAAAATTCTTTATTCCCTGTTTCTCTATAGGTCATTGTAAACCCATAAATGGCCCATGCCTGCCCTCTTGCCCACATGCTTTTATCTGCATATCCCTGATGTGTAACTCCCTTTATTACCTTGCCAGTAATAGTATCATACACCAAAACATGATAAGTACTAAAGTCGGGGCGAAAATGATTCTTCATGGTTGTTTCTGCATGTTTTACAGCAATGTCATACAAATTTTTATTTCCGCCATTTTTGGCAGCCCAAAATAACAACTCGAGGTTCATCATATTATCAATGATGGTATTGTGTGGCCAGCCTTTTTCTTTTACCCTGCCCGGCCAAGATAAAATAGTTCCCACATTCGGATTATATAATCTTGCCAATGAATCGGCTGCTCTTAATAATACCTGTTTGTAAGCCGGATTACCAGTTAACCTGTACCCATTTCCATAACTGCAATAAAACTGGAAACCCAGGTCATGATTGGAAACAGTTGTGTCTATGACAGCAATTAATTGCTCAGTAGATTTTTCCGCTGCCTTTTTCCAAAATTCATCCTTGGTACTTTCATATAAATACCATTCAATACCCGGCCAAAAACCGCTTCGCCAGTTATAAACATCGTTGTTCGCCCATTGCTTTTTACCACTATCAATCACAACCGGAAGTAAATAATTAGCTGGATTTTCTTCAACTGTTTTTCTTGCCTGAGCATTAAAATAGGAAAATAAATCATTCCCGTTGTTAGATTTGGTAGTCTTGCCGTCACAGGAATACATTAAAAAGCAAACTGCTGCCAGCGACAGCAATTTTAAAATCCTTGTTGAGATGCTTCTTGTTTTCAAAGCTTTATTTTTATAGTGATGAATATTTTTTGAATCATTGTAGCCCTTTGAAGTTTATTGTTTATATATTTTAGTACTACAAAAGTTTTGCTTGTAATGGCAGCTGCAACTGTTGTTGAAACAATTGCAGGTAACTAAACCAATTTTGCGCATTTGTTATTATACCTGCTTTGTTCCAGGCAGCTCCTGTGTAATAAACAAATGGTTTATCAGTATTTGTCGTTAGCAATGTAAGCAAATGATCATTACTGACTTTCATTTTTACAACGGGCTGTAAAAAGACAGTACCTGTACCGGTAGTTCCATGTGCCGGATGTTGCGGTTCCCAATAACCCATTATTCCATTTTGTTCGTCCAGTAATATTGTTCCCTGCTCTTTTCTTTTGATTATACCAACCACTACAGGCAAAGAGTCTTTGTTGCTGGAACTATAATTGACTTCAACTCGGCTTAATTGTGAACTGGCATCCAATGAAACTGTTTTTACCATTTTCACCATCCTGCCTGCCACATCCCATTCGTCAAATGATAATTGAAACGAAGAACGAAGAGGCCCGTTGTCCATTACTTTCCATTGCCTATAATTTTTTGAATAAAATATACTATCATTAATATAAGGAGCAATATTTCCTGCGCCCAATGAAAAACCTACATGATAATAATCCATTCCATCTCCGTGATCAACATGATAATCTGCTTTTTTGTAACGCTCATTCAAAACCAATTTGTCTGTACGCTTTACCCATACATCTATACCATAAGCATTTTCTTTGGTGCCTTCCAATGCTTTGCCATACATGCGAAATGCTATATTATCATTCTCCCATGCAAAATCATCTTTACGTTCGGCCACATAACGACAATAGGTTTTAGAAGGAATAGCAGTAGGCCTGCCTTTCTGTAGATAAAATTTCACTTCGCTTTTTGCAGCAACATCTACCTGTATCAATAAATTTTGAATGCTGGGTTCCCCTTGATATTCTAACTGAAATGGAATTTCTTTTTTTGTTGAAGCATACAGGATTTTAAAATTAGCTGTATCAATTGTTGGATATTTTTGGAGAAGATCTTTCCAGGGAACATTTACGATATGTTGATTAAAATTAACAGTTGAATTATTTATAACTGAAATTTCCACTTTATTTTCAACCTGTGCCAAAACAGTAAATGCAAATAAAAAAAATGACAGAAATAAGACACTCTTTATGAATTTTATTTTAATCTTCATAATTTATCAGTAATCAATTTTTTTTAATTTAGGTACCAGGAAATGCATAATTGCCCATGCCAGCAAATAAGCTAAACCACAAACAATAAACATGATGAAATAGCCCGTATCCTTTTCGCCAATTGATTTGTAATAATCAAATAATTTACCTGCACCCCTGGCAATTAATATTCCGCCAATGGCGCCAAACATACCACCAATACCGGTAACAGATGCTGTTGCATTTTTAGGAAACATATCACTTACTGTAGTAAAAATATTTGAACTCCAGGCCTGGTGAGAGCCCATGGCACAACCTATTACAATAACTGCCAGCCACATGTTAAAGCTGCCCAAGTATTGTGCAAATAAAACCGGAAGAATACTTATGGCAAAAATCAGCATAGCTGTTTTACGGGCTTTAAAAACCGGCCAGCCTTTTTTAATAAACCACATAGGCAGCCATCCGCCAAATACACTGCCAATAGTGGATAATGTATAAGCCAAAGCCAATGGCAAAGATTTTGCAGTACCTAATAAGCCATATTGTTTTTCTAAAAAATCGGGCAACCAAAAAAGATAAAACCACCAAACAGGGTCGGTTAAAAATTTACCAACTGCAAATGCCCAAGTTTGTTTGTAGGTTAATAATTTAGTCCAGGATATTGTTTTAGTAACCCCATGTTCATCTTTTTCATCTTCGGGATCGCTATGTATATAATCAAATTCAGCTTGCGATAATTTCTTATTTTTTTTGGGTACTTCATAAATAATAAACCAAAATATTAACCAAACAAAGCCAACCAATCCAGTTAAAATAAATGCCCATTTCCAACCCCAAACTTCTGCAATAGCTGGTACGGTAAGTGGTGCTATAATGGCTCCAATATTTGCACCCGAATTAAAAATGCCTGTTGCAAATGCCCTTTCCTTTTTAGGAAACCACTCTGCTGTGGTTTTGATGGCTGCAGGAAAATTACCCGCCTCTGTAAATCCTAAAAAACCACGGGCTATTAAAAAACCCATCGTATTGGTAGCCAAAGCGTGGCCAACAGCAGCCACACTCCACAATGCAGTAGCCAAGGCATAACCAATTTTTGTTCCTAGCTTGTCTATTAAACGACCCGCACCCAAAAAACCAATGGCATAACATATTTGAAATGAAATAACAATATTGGCATAGTCAGTCTCTGTCCAGTTAAACTCTTTTGTTAACGGTGATTTTAAAATAGCAATAACGGCTCTGTCGAGGTAATTGATGGTGGTTGCAAAAAATACCATTGCGCAAATCGTCCACCTGTATTTTCCTATAGCTTGCTGGTTCATGTGGTTTTATTTTTTTATGGTTTTAATTAATTCCAACACTTTTATTGTTTCCGATTCTATTTTTGCATAATCCCTGGCTTCCATTAATTTTTTACTGATGAGTTTGCTGCCCATTCCTACGGCACAAACACCGGCATTGAACCAACCCTCAATATTTTCTTTGGTTGTATCTACGCCACCGGTAGGCATAAATAATAGTTTTGGAAAAATATCTTTAATTCCACTTAAAAAATCGGGACCAAGCATATTCCCCGGAAAAAGTTTGATGAATCGTATTCCTGCATTTTCAGCTGCAATAATCTCAGATGGAGTCATACAACCCGGTGCATAAAAAATATCTTTGCTTACTGCATAATCTGCTACTTCTTTTACAAAGCCGGGACTCACTAAAAAATCGGCGCCAGCCTGCATATAATCTTCGGCCTGCTGCAGGTTTTTTATTGTACCCACACCCAGTAAAAGCCCCGGCATATCTGCATTACGCACCGCTACCATTTTTTTAAAGTTTGCCAATGCAGCATCGCCACGATTTGTATATTCCAATGCCGTAATACCGGCACTGTATAAGGCTCTTAAAGTTTCTATACTTATTGTTTCATCTGCATTAAAATACAGAGGCAACATTCCCTGTTTTACTATGGCATCTGATACTTGTTGTGATTTGCTCATTTTTTTAAACGTTTTTATTCAATAATCCTTACTACCATTTGGGGGTTGAGGGCTTAAATTTTTACTTTTATTACTAGTTTTTTTATTTCTCCTTCACCAATCATGGGTGCATGCACATCTTCGGGAAAGAAAATGGCAAACTGACCATCGGTTAATTGAAAATACATATCGGGTTGTTCGTTGTACAACTGCACATCCTTATCGGGATTGTAACCGCCATTTTCTGTCAGGCATTTTTCTCTTGGTTTCCAGCCAATGGTTTCTACACCTTTAATGCAAATTTGAATGTCAATATGATTATTATGACATTCAAATTTGGAAACAGATGCATCAGCTGTAACTCCGGGTTTATTGGAGAAAATTGCTTTCAATCCTTCTGATATTTCTGACTTCCCATCGGGTTCATTTGCAAGGTCTGTTGCATTGATGAATTCAAATGCTTTTGCAAACAAAGCATGAACTGAAAAATATTTTTGGGCGTTTTGAATGGAATCTAAGATCATTGTTGTTTTGGTTTTGACCTCACCCCAACCCCTCTCCAAAGGAGAGGGAACTGGATTTTGGAAGTATTATTAATCAGTCATTTTGCATTTTTATTCCCCTTATGGGCATAGGGGTTTTATCGTTGCACCCTTCCGCTTCCATCTCCTTTCATCAGATCTTTTACATCACTCAATGTAGCATGATTTAGATCACCGGGAATAGTATGTTTTAACGCACTGGCTGCAACCCCAAATTCAGCAGCATCTGCCATTGGCATACCTGTTACCAATCCGTAAATAAGTCCGCTGGCAAAACTATCACCGCTACCCACCCGGTCAACTATTCTTACTTCATATTGTTTGGTATGATAAAAATCAGTGCCGTCATATACCAGTGCACTCCAGCCATTATCGCTGGCGCTATGGCTTTCTCTTAAAGAAGAAGCGATGAATTTAAATCCGAATTTTTCTTTCATTTGTTTGAATACATCTTTGAATCCATCCAGATTTAATTCGCCTTTGGTAACATCGGTGTTTGCTGCTTTAAAACCCAAACACAGATCGGCATCTTCTTCATTACCTATACAAACATCCACGTGTTCACAAATTGTGGTCATTACTTCCCTGGCTTTTTCTTTTGTCCATAATTTTTTGCGGAAATTTAAATCGATACTTGTTGTAATACCTTTTGCTTTGGCAGCTTTTAATGCAGCTAAAGTAAGCGCAGCAGCTTTATCGCTTAAAGCCGGTGTAATACCGGTAGTATGAAACCAGGCTGCTCCTTCAAATATTTTATCAAAATCAAATTCACTGGCATCCACTTCTGCAATACTAGCACCTGCTCTGTCATATATAACCTGAGAAGCTCTCATACTTGCTCCGGTCTCTAAAAAATATATTCCCAAACGATCGCCACCTCTTGCCAAAAATTGTGTATCTACCCCGTAACGGCGTAAATGATTAATAGCACTTTGCCCGATTGCATTGTTTGGCACTTTACTTACAAATGTACCCTGCAAGCCATAATTACATAAAGCTGCTGCTACATTCGCTTCGCCACCACCGTAAGTTATATCAAATGTATCGGCCTGTACAAAGCGTTTAAAATCGGGAGTTGACAGGCGCAACATGATTTCTCCGAGGGTTACTACTTTCTTGCTCATTTTAGTTTTTATTTTTTATATTATAATTATTTTAAAGAAGCTATAGGCTGCGGATCCATATCAGTAAACTCCTTATTCTCACCAGCCATTCCCCAGATGAATCCATAATTGGCTGTGCCTACACCAAAATGCATACTCCATGGTGCAGAAATTGCAGCTTCATGATTGGCAACCACCAGATGCCGGGTTTCCTGCGGCTCACCCATAAAGTGCATTACCCGTTGTGCTGCATCCACATCAAAATAAAAATAGGCTTCCATGCGGCGGGTATGTGTATGTGGCGGAACAGAATTCCAAACACTGCCTGCAGCTAAAGTGGTTAAACCCATAACCAACTGGCAACTTTGAATACCATCGTTGTGAATATATTTGTAAATGGTTCTTTTGTTTGAAGTGGATATATCACCTAAATTCAAAGGTGAAGCTTTTTCTTTTTTCATCATCCTATTAGCATATTTATGATGAGCAGGTGTAGATAAAAAATAGAAAGCTGCAGGGGCAATTTTATTTTTACTTTTAAATTTTACTTCTTTAGTGCCCTTACCCAGATAAACACAATCCAATTTATCCATAAAATATTCTTTCCCATCGGCAACAACGATTCCTGCATCACCCACATTGATAATGCCTATTTCCCTTCGTTCTAAAAAGAAATTAGCCTTTAACTCTCCCTCATTAGGTAATTTGATGAATGCATTTGTTGGCACAACACCGCCTATGATTAACCGGTCATAATGTGAATAAACTAATTGTATTGTACCCGGTTGCATTAAACCTTGTACTAAAAAATTGTCACGCAGTTGCTGCGTATTCATCTGGCTTGTTTCTTTAGGACTGTTTTGAAATCTGATTTGCATGTTTATAAGTTTTAAGTTTTGAGTATTGAGAAATAAGTTATACTATCTGCCCATCCACCCACCATCAACAGTTATTATAGTACCATTAATATAATCTGAAGCCGGTGATGAAAGAAACACATAAGCCCCTGTTAAGTCTGAAGTTTCGCCCCAACGATTAGCTGGAATTCTTGAGAGGATAGCAGCGCTTCTATCAGCATCAGCACGAAGTGCAGTTGTGTTGTTTGTTGCTATATAACCGGGAGCAACACCATTTACGGTAATGCCGTGTGGTGCCCACTCATTGGCAAATGCTTTTAATAAAGAAGCAACAGCGCCTTTACTGGCAGCATATCCAGGCACATTAATACCACCCTGGAAACTTAACAAGGAGCAAGTGAAAACTATCTTGCCATATTTTTGTTCAAGCATTCGTTTACCCAACTCTCTTGTTATGATAAATTGAGCATCGAGGTTTATATTAATTATAAGATCCCAATATTCATCGGAATGGGTTGCCGCTGGCTCTCTCATGATATGCCCAGCATTATTGATGATGATATCAATACGGGGATGATCGGCTTTTACTTTATTTAAGAAAGCGTACAAAGAATCCCTGTTAGAAAAATCAGCTACATAAGGATAGAATTTTTTTCCTGCAGCTTCTACTGCTTTAGACACTTCTGAGCCCGATTCAGGCATATCATTAGATACGCCAATAATATCGGCGCCAGAATGTGCCAGTTCAATAGCAATAGCCATACCTATGCCACTACTACACCCTGTTACTAACGCAATTTTGTTTTCTGTTCTAAAATTTACATCTGATTTTTTTTAAAATTAATTATAATAAATTTATAAGTAGTGATTTATATTCTGTAGCATTTTTTTCTATAATTTCTTTGCAAAAATTGCATTGATATTTTGTTGATGCTTTTAAAAGTAGCTGAAATGAATTTGACATTGTAAAGGGTTTTATTTGTTTCCAGGTCCATTCTTTCGTTCCGGCTAAATGTGGAAAAAGGGCTTCATAACCTTTCTCCAAAGATTTATTGGTCTTTGTTTTCACTGTCCAGAAATTAGTACTTGTATTTTCTGATAATTGGGCAATGATCGTAAAAGCATCTAAAATAAAAGCAGTGTAATGTAGGGATGTTGTTCTTGCAAGTTCCAAAGGAAAGTATCCTTTATTATCCATTTGCGCATCTAACCGATCAACAGCACTTTTCACTATTTTATTTGCCAACTCATCATCGCCAACATAATTTGCAATAGCTAAATTAGTTGCGTCAAACCAAACACCATGATTATTTTTTGCATCTCTTTCATCAATACCAATCTTGCTGGTTTGCATCCAGGATAAAAATGCTTTCATCCATTTCTTTAATTTCTTTTGCTTGCCTTCTTTAAAGTTTTCTGAATCTTTTATTAGCTCCACTCCATCCAGCAGGAAAATAAAATGCCTTACTTCAATAATACCTTCCGCTCTTCCATCCGTAACCCCTTTAATGGCCTGTCCATAATTCAAATTAGGATTCATGGCAGTTGCAGAGTCCAGAAACCAAACTTTAATGAGTTTACCGGCATGTTTTGCATATTCTTCATTACCTGAAAAATAATATGCCAATGATAAATTGTAAACGTTTTCGCAAAGCCTGGGCAGGTTTTCCTTATCAGAATAATTTTTAACCTCCGGATTTACTTCTCCGTCTTTTCTGATATAAGGAACTCCTCCAGGCTTAGATGGATCGGGCCACCAATAAGGGCCAATACTCATATAATCATGTTTATCGCCGCCTGGCGGAACATCGGTTTTGTCCATAACACTTACAGCCTTAAATTTTAAAGCTTTGTCAGCATCTTTAATTAATTGATTGTAAGCCGGCATTACCGCAGCGTCATTGGCTTTAATTTTTTCTTTAGTGGCTGCCAGGGTTTTAAAATCCAGTTTAACCATATCTGACTTTGACAATTCTCCTTTTTGAGCATGCAAAGCAAAAGTCAGTGACAACAAAAGCGTACAAAATCCTGTTTTTTTCATAGTTTATTTTTATTTTTTTTATTAAGCCTATTGATCATTATCCTCATCAGCTTTATTTTTCTTTTTCTTATCACCCTTATCACCTTCTTTTTTCTTCTTTACGTTATTGGCATGCCTTCCGCTGCCATCTAACGAATCGTCCAATACACCCTTTTCTGGACTCAACTCATCCAACACAGATTTCAGTCTTGCATAGGCAGAACCTGCTTCTTTGTCATTCTTATAATCTACAACTAACTTTTCTTCAAAAGGGGCATTGCTCATGTCAAAAAGCTGGCCTTCCCTGTTTAACTTATATTTAGCATCCCTGGCATACCAGTATTTTCCAAGGCCGATAAATATCCATTCTCTTGCTTTATCCGATTTACCCATCAGGAGTGGTAAAAAACTTTTACCATCTATTTTTTTATCTGTTGGTAATGCAGTACCGGTTAAATCGGTAAAAGTTGGAACAAAATCACTTGCATCAATAAGTGCCTTTGTAACCACGCCCTTTGCAATTTTTCCGGGCCAATTGGCAATCATAGGAACCAATGCACCACATTCTTCCATGGTACCTTTTTTACCGATAAGCTTTTTGCCATTAACTGTATTTATTGCTGCATTTTTACCAGCGGTTCCATTATCGCCCATAAATATTACCAGTGTATTTTCCCGCAATTTCAGGCTGTCTAAAACATTCATTAATTTACCAACCAGGTTATCCATGTAGGTAACATTATCTTTATACCAATCTGCTTCTCCTCCTTTACTATCGGGCGTACGTTGAATATCGCCATGCACATGCACCATTGAATAATGTACAAAAAATGGTTTGTTTTTATTGGCATCTAAAAATTTCACCAAATGGTCATGTACCAAATCGGGCATGTATTCATTATCTGCTAAGGTTTTGTTTTCACCGTTTTCAAAATAGGGTTCCGGTTTTTTACCTTCTTTATTCCAATAAACACCACTGCCTTTAAATGTAATGTAATCGTCAAATCCAAAATCTTTTGGTGTTAATTGAAACTGGCTCCATTTACCAACCATTGCACTGGCATAACCTGCAGGCTTTAATATGGATGGAGTTAAGATTTCATCTGCAGGCCTTAGCTTTGTTACATTATCCTGGTTAACTGCACTGGTACGAAAACCATAACGGCCGGTTAAGATTGTTGCACGGGAAGGGCCACATAATGGGACAGTGTAGGCGTTATTAAAAAGGATTCCATTTTTAGCCAGGTTGTCAATATTTGGTGTTTTATACAAATCACCACCGTATGTACTTATATCGCCAATACCTAAATCATCTGCCAGTATATAAATAATATTAGGCTTTTGAGATAAGGTTTGCGATTGACCTGCTACATGTTTTTGTTTTACCTTTTTGTTTTTTTTGCTGCTCTGTGCTGTTACCTGCATACCACTTACAAGAACCAACACTGCCAATACGATTTTTTTCATTTCAGATTTTTTAACTTGTTTAAAATCATTTTTATACTTATTCCTATTTTCTTATCCAACAGTAAATTGAGCAGACCTGGATTGGAATCCAAAAGCCACCCCTGCCAACAACAATACAATAACTGATAATCTTTGCTTCATTAATTTTTTGTTTTTATTTCACAACCTGCCAGGGCCATGGTTTTGCTTTTGTTCTGATAGCTTCCTGCTCCCACATGCCTGCCATTGATTTTACTTTTTCCGGATATTTTACAGCCAGGTTTTTTGTTTCAGTTGGATCCGTTTCTATATCATACAACTCCCATGCATTTTCATCTGCAGCGGTAAAAACTTTATTCTTTTCTGCTTTTGAAACCAATTTCCAGTTGCCTGCACGAATGGCCCGGTTACCCTCATGTTCCCAAAAAATAAATTCCCTTTTGATGGTTATATTTTTAAATGCAGGTAATAAACTTTTTCCTTCGTATAGTTGAATGGTATTGCCATTAAATGCTGTGGGATAATTAATGCCGACAATATCAATGCAGGTTGCCATAATATCAATCAAATGCCCGGGCTGTGTTCTCAATTGGCCTTTTGCTTTTATTCCTTTGGGCCAGTGAACGATCAGCGGTGTTGCAATGCCGCCTTCATGAGCCCAATGCTTGTATAACCTGAATGGTGTGTTGCTTACATTTGCCCATTCTTCACCATAAGCAACCCAGGTGTTGGCATTACCGGGCACTACAACTTTACCACTTCTTATAAATTCTCCTGCCCTTGTATAAACAGGTTTTTTACCGGTAAAAACCGAATCGGATGAATAAGCTTTCCCTTTTTTCTGTTCTTCGGTCAAAGGTTTTTCCGGCTGATCAGAATCCAACGGCTCTGCGCAGCCTCCATTATCATGCATATAAAAGATGATGGTATTTTCCAGTTCTCCTTTTTGTTCCAATGCCGAAATTATTCTACCAATTCCCTGGTCCATGATGTCGATCATGGCAGCATACACTTCCATACGGCGAACCTGCCAATCTTTTAGTTGTTCATCTTCCCATGCAGTAATAGTAACGCCTCTTTCTGTTAACACTGTATTAGTGCTGATGATGCCGAGCTTTTTTAATTTTTCAAACCGTTTTTGCCTCGCAGCATCCCAACCTTTATCATACATGCCTTTATATTTTTGCACTTCGCTTTCCGGTGCATGCAATGGCCAGTGTGCAGCTGTATAAGCTATGTAAAAAAAGAAAGATTTTTCTTTTGGGTTTTCGTTTATGAATTTTACTGCTGTATCGCTGATGGCATTGGTATAATAAAAATTGTTGCCCGGGGCAATAAAAGTATTGTTGCTGATGAGTGTACCCGGATCATAAAAACTACCCGAACCATTTAAAGTTCCAAAGAAGCGTTGAAAACCACGCTGACAGGGCCAATTGGATTGATCGCCCTGTTTAGAAATACTCTTTGCAATATGCCATTTACCGGTCATGTACGTTGCATAGCCTGCCTGTTGAAAAACTTCCGCCATGGTTACCGCATTTTTGCTGAGGTCATCTGCATAACCCGGCTCTTTAAAGTTTTCTGTAGATAAATGACCCATGCCGGCCTGGTGTGGATACAAACCCGTAAGCAATGATGCCCGGGATGGACTGCAACGGGCTGTGTTGTAAAATTTCGTAAAAGCCAATCCGTTTGCCGCAAGTCTGTCCAGGTTGGGTGTTCTGATCTCAGAACCAAAACAACCGATATCGGAATAACCCATATCGTCTGTAAGGATTACAATGACATTCGGCTTTTTTACTGTTTGCTTTTGAGCTTTCAGTGAAAACTGATTCGTGCAGACAAATGCAAACAGCAGACAAATATTTTTGCCTGCCCTAACATTTATATACTTAATCAAAAACTTCATGTTGCTTACGCTGTTTTTTTACTGTTGAATTTTAAATTCAATAACGATATTAAATAAGGGTATTTTACCGAGGTTACGAACCGCATGTACCACAGGTTCTGCAAAACGTACCGTGTTCGGCACCTGAATTCCGGTACCGGGTTGTCCGTTTGGATAAAACCTTGGATCTGTTAACTGCACTTCATTTAACCGCACAACCACTCTTTGCGCATGGCTATGCAGTTCCCTCTCATCACCCGGCGCCAATCTTTCCTCAAAAACCCTGAACTGTTCATCTTCATAAACCATTGTATTTTTTAAAGGCTCTATCCATTGCTCTGGTTTTTTTAGCAGTGGATAATTTTTCTTAAATGCCACTTCAAAAAATTCTCCTTTTGGCAAAATATAAGACTCACCTTCTTTAAATACCGCTATATTCCCACGTTTTAATTTTACATTTCCTTTGCTGCTTTTTATTTTAAGCTTACCCAATGCAACAATCACTCTTGACCCATAATTTGCTGTGAAAGCATTTGTAAAGGCAGCTGTGTTTCGATAAACTTTGATATAGTCATTTTCTAATACAGCAATATCATTAATCCTTAATAAATCAGCATTCGTTTGAAATGCAAATGAATTTTTGCATACGAATATTAATACCAGAAATATACCTGTAAATCTTTTAGCCACTTTGGTTTGTTTTTTAAATCAGCAGAATTATTATTTCGCTGAAATTATTTATCTGCCACACATCTGAACCCCATATGCTCCATGCCCGAATCCGGTGATGTTTTCATTCTTGCTGCTACACGGTAACCACTGCAATACGATTCATTACATAAAAAAGAACCTCCTCTCATCACACGTTTAGCAATAAGCGGTTCATCAGGGTCATAACTTTTTATCGGCCCTTTTGGATTATTGGTAACACCCGCTTTACTCAATTGTGTGTAATAAGTATTGTTATACAGATCTGCACACAATTCCCAAACATTACCTGCCATATCATATAAACCAAAGCTATTTGGAGCAAAAGATCTTACAGGCGCTGCACCATAAAAACTATCGGTGTTCTCGTTTTTATTTGGGAAACTCCCCTGCCAGTAATTACATTTGGCTGCGCCTGAATCAACGTTGGTATTACCCCAGGGGTAAATATTATTTTTCACTCCACCCCTTGCAGCAAATTCCCACTCAGCTTCGGTGGGTAATCTTTTTCCAGCCCATTTGCAATAAGCGTTTGCATCGTCCCAACTAACATGCACTACCGGAAATTTTTCTTTCCCAACAATATCGCTTACAGAACCTTTTGGATGTTTCCAGTCGGCACCATGTGTCCATTGCCACCACTGGCTGTAATCCTGTAGGTTAACGGGTTGCTCTGTTGGTATAAAAACAAGCGAAGCTGCTTTCAGCATTTCAGCCGAAGGTTCAGGTGTAACCGCTGGTAACTGCTTTTTTAAGTCTTCCCATTTAACATCTTTTTCTGCAGTAGTTATGTAGCCGGTGGCTTTTACAAATGCAGCAAACTGTTCATTGGTTACTTCAGTAATATCCATGTAAAACCCATTCAGTTTCACAGGGTGTTTTGGATATTCATCCTGGCGGCCCTGCTCATTATCTGCACCCATATTAAAAGTGCCTCCTTCAATCCAAACCATGTTATCAGGATTTTTTTTACCGGCAGTAACCGTTTGTTTGCCTGTAGCAGAAACATTCTTTTTTGCAGTTGCAAACCTGTCGGGAACTTTTGAAGTACAACAGGATTTACTGCTTTTTACAGAATCTTTCAGCACTAGTTTTTGTTTAGTGGAAACCTGCTGAGCAGTTGCTGACATAGCACAGCACAACAACATTAATAGCATACCATTTTTAATCCGTTCTCGCATTTTATTGTTGACTTACTTAACCTGTGATTTTAAAAACGCCATCATTTTTGCATTCATCTGTTTAGAAACTGCTGCATATTTTTTTTCATTGGCTACATTTACTGTTTCCAAAGGATCTTTTTTGTAATCATACAATTCCGCTCCGATGATCAACTTGCTGTCGAATGGTTTACTGCTTCTGAAACCGTTGCTCATCCACATGGTATAGCGATATTGTTTTGTTCTGATAGAATAACCCATTGCATTGGCATCGGCATAACCCAGCCTCTCGTTTTCGGCGGTAGCATTGCTTCTTGGATATTGACTTACAGAATACTCTTTTACACTTGCTGCCGGGTTTTTCATTATAGGCACTAAACTTTTCCCATCAAGTATTGCTGGAATATTTACGCCGGCTAAATCGCATAATGTAGGAAAAATATCGATATGCTCGGTTTGAGAACTGGTTTTTGAAGGCTTGAAACCAGGGGCTGCAATAATCAATGGCGCACGAGTTGCCTCTTCAAAATTGGTATGCTTGCACCATAGGTTGTGATCGCCGAGATGCCAGCCATGATCGCCCCAAAGTACAATGATGGTGTTTTTTGTAAGACCTAAAGAATCCAATGCATCTAACAATTTACCTACATTGGCATCGGTATAAGAAATAGCTGCATAATAACCATGAATTAATTCTTTTTGCTTGTCAACGGGTAAGGTTATTCCATAGGGCTTTTGATCGGTAAAAGAGGTTAATGGCGGAATATCGGTATAGCCTCTCATTTCTCCGGCATTGTGATACGCAACAGATACCGGATTTTTATTTTGCCCCTGGAATTTTGCTAAAGGCATGTCTTCCCTTTTGTACAGATCCCAATATTTTTTAGGGGCTACAAAAGGTAAGTGTGGCTTGGCAAGACCAACTGCAAAAAAGAATGGCTGATTGCTTTTACTCAATTGTATCAGCATATCTTTTGCCTGTAAAGTATTTGCACCATCGGTATAAGCATAATCCGGCACATCGGCACTTTCAACAGAGGGTTTAATTTTTGTTTGAACATAATCATTGGCCTCGGCTTTTGTTTTGCCATTATCCAATGCTTCCTTTATATATTTTTCTGCAAGGTCCTTTGTTTCGGGCAGTTGGTATCTTCCTTCAGCGGGTTCTCCAAATGAACCAAAGTATTTGTTATTGGTTTTATAATAAGGCACACTCCAAGATGGCTTGTCAAGTTCCTTATCAACGCAACGCTGGTCATACACCTTACCAATTCCCTGTGTAGAGTACCCCTGTGTAATAAGGTGTTGTGGTAAACTTAAAATATCAGGATTGATGTCTCTCATCCTCGTTTTCAAATCCCAAACTTTTGTATAATCCGGTCGTTTACCGGTCATTAAACTAGCACGGGTTGGGCCACACACGGCCTGCTGTACATAGTTGCTCATAAAAACGGTACCCATTTTTGCAAGCCGGTCTATATTGGGCGTTTTAACCATTGTATTGCCATAGCAGCCCAATATCGGTTTCAAATCATCTATAGCGATGAAGAGAATATTAGGTTTGTTTTTTTGCTGTGCAACAACATTAACAGAAAAAAATAGCAAAGAGATGATTAAGAAAATAATTCTTTTCATTTTTTTATTTCTTTTCCTGTGATTTAAAGTAAGCTACCATTTTATCATGCATATCCTTTGACGCAGCGCTGTATTTTTTATCATTAACCACATTTGCTTTTTCCAAAGGATCGTTAACATAATCATACATTTCAGTTGCATAAACCTTGCTTTCGCTGAAAGGCTGATCGCTTGTATAGTCACTTATCCAGGCAGTGTAACGGTATTTATCGGTGCGGAAGCTGTAACCCATGATCTTATTATTTTCATAGCCCATTTTCTTCATCTCCTCTTTTTGCAGCTTACGTGGATACTGACTTAAAGCAAATTCTTTAACCGTAGCTTTGTTATTCTGCATTAAAGGTTTTAAACTTTTTCCCTGTAACTGGTCAGGAATTTGCACACCGGCTAAATTGCAAATAGTAGGAAAAATATCCAGGTGCTCGGTTGGCGCAGTTGTTTTACCCGGCTTTAAACCTGGCGCAGAAATTATTAATGGCGAACGTGTTGCCTGTTCAAAATTGGTATGCTTTTCCCAAAGATCATGATCGCCCAGGTGCCAGCCATGATCTCCCCATAAAACAATAATAGTATTGTTTAAAGTACCTAAGGATTCAAGCGTATTCAACAGAATACCAACCTGTGCATCCATGTAAGATACTGCTGCATAGTATCCCTGTATCAGCTCCTGCTGTTTTTCTTTTTTTAATCCAATTCTCAGATCACCGGGAGGCAAGGTCGAAAATTCCGGAATATCTGGATAGTTGCGTAATTCTCCAGACTTATGGTAAGCTACCAACGGGCCATCTTTTGAATGCTGCTGAAATGTAGCTAGCGGCATATCTTCTCTTTTGTACATATCCCAGTATTTTTTGGGCGCAACAAAAGGAAGATGCGGCTTATGAAAACCAACAGCCATGAAAAAAGGTTTACCTGCTTTTGTTAAAGCAGTGATCTGGTCTTTTGCTTTTAAAGCATATACACCATCATTGTATGCATTATCTGGCACATCAATACATTCAGTAGAAGGTCCTTTTGTTGTTGTGGGTGTTTCGTCATCACCATCATCTTTCTTTTCTTTTGCTTTGCCTTTTTCCTTTGGTGGAAATTGTGCTTTTGTTTCCGGTTTTTGATATTGCTGATTTGCAGGAAACCCCATGCCATTTGCAAAATCTTTTTCTTCTGGTACTAAATAGGGAATACTCCAGGACACCGGATCAACTTTTTTTATAGCGCTGCTGGGATGATAAATTTTACCAATACCTGACGTGGTATAACCCTGTGTAATTAAATATTGTGGCAGGGTTACAATATCCGGATTCATATCCCGCATTTGTGTTTTTAAATCCCAAACTTTGGTAACATCCGGCCGCATACCTGTCATTAAACTAGCACGGGTTGGCCCGCAAACAGCCTGCTGGCAATAGTTATTCATAAATACCGTACCCATCTTTGCCAGACGATCTATATTGGGTGTTTTGATGAGCGTATTTCCATAAGCTCCAATCTCTGGTTTAAAATCATCAACAGCAATAAAAAGAATATTGGGCTTGGTTGTTTTTTGTGCAAAAACACTGATCGATGTTGTCAGCAATAATACACTCAGGATACCGATTGTTTTTTTCATGTTACTTTTATTTTTTTCTTTTTCCATTAGACGATATAAGTTTCAAAAACTGTCGTTATATTTAAATCGGTTTCCCTTAGATCCAGATCAAAGGATTTCTTACCGGCAGGTTTCTGATCACTTCTTCTGTTTTTGGAAAATGCTCCAGTTTTTTCCATAATTGAAACCATTCTTTTTTGTGATATCCGGCATATCCAAAAATTAAAAACGTTTGCGCTACCGGCCATTCGTTCCAAAACATCACATCCGGTTTATAGTTCCAGCTTTCTTTTTTTGCTGTAAACGGATACATAAAGTCAATTGCTAACCTTAGACTCCGTTTATCATCTAAAGTAAAATCCCAAAGATTTTTTTTTGAATCTTTTAACACCTGGCAGATGGTTGCCATCGCATCTAAGTTAAATAAGGAATAGCCGTAAGGCTTTGTCCTCTTAAGTTCCAACGGAAAGCTACCATCGTTATCCATCTGGTTGGGTAATAAAACAGTTTTAAACCGGTCTTTACAATAGGTTAACAATTGCTCATCGTTTACCAGCTTTGCAAAAACTGCCACCTGCATTACCCAACAGGTACCGTGATTATTTTTAGCATCTCTTTCTTCAATACCATAAGGATGTGTGGTTACCCATTTTAAATAAGCTGAAAACCAATTTTTTATTTTAAACAGATCGTCCTGATTCATTGCAGCTGATTTCTCAATTGCACGAATTCCCTGTGCCACTTCCATCATCTGTATCATATCAATAATGCCAACACTTCTGCCGGTAACTTTTCCTTTGATGGCCTGTGCATACAGCAACGAAGGATTCATCATGGTGGCCGTATCAATAAACCATGCTTTTAAATGTACCATTGCATGGTTTACATATTTATCTTCTTTAGTTACCAGATAAGCCGAAGTCAAAGAACCAATGATCTGGCTGAACCGTATCATTGCTTTACGGTGTGCCGTAAAATTACCGGGGTTTGATAAACCATCCCGCTGTATATAAGGCCCGGTAGGGTCTTGCGGATTTGGCCACCAATAATCTCCTTCCGAATAAAAATCATGCACAGCACCTGCTGAACGAATACATTGTTCTGACGTTACCGTAACAGGTTGTTGGGTTAATGCCCGGGCAGCCTGTTCCATGATATTTTTTTTCAGCACTTTTTTTACTTTTCCTAAAAGAGCATTGTCACTATAAGCCTGCAGCTGACAAAAAAAGACCATGACCCCAATAAAACAGCAAATTCTTTTCACCATACTTTTTTTGAGCCTGAATAAAAAATACCTATTCAATTTTATTTTTTAATAAAGGTTTGTTTCACTGAAGTTTTATCCGTTGAAACAATCTCTATAAAATATAATCCGCTTTGCAAATTAGCAACATCAATACTGAATGAACTGGATGTTGTATTTTGCATCAACACTACCTGTCCCATTGCATTCATGATCCTGTATGAAGTTGTATTTTTAACCCCGCTGATGTTCAAAGTATTTGAAACAGGGTTAGGATAAATGGTTACCTCTTTTGTAGCCAATTTCACCAAGATGATATTGCTGTATTCAATTTTGCCGTTAGCATTAACAATTTTAATTCTGAAATATGTGTTGTTGTTTATTTCAGTAGGTCTTGTAAAACTATAAAGATTTGTACCAGACCTATTGTTTGCATTTATATTTTTAATTTCAATAAATAAGTTACCGTTTATACTTTCTTCCACTACATACCTGTTCACATTAATTTCATCGGCAGTTTTCCATTTCAGCTTTACAAATCCGTTATTATTTAATGCTTCAAATGAAATGAAATGAAGCGGAAGCGGAATGGCCGGTTTTAAGCCAAAAGTAAATGGACTGAAACTGGTTAAGGAACCGGAGGTAATTGATCCGCTGGTAGCATCTCCCTGTAAATATCCGCCTGCTGTGTTTTCCCATCCAGGGGTACCTGAATTATAGTGTGCTATAATTATTCTATCGGATGCAGTACCACCCGTTACAGCACCATTCAATGTAAAAGTAATGGTTGCTGCATCTGAACCTGTGCTGTGTGCTATATCATAATACTCATTATCAGCAATGCCGGTTACCGGGGTTATATAGGTGCTACTTATTGCATGTGGATCTGTATTAAAATATTCTCCAGTATACGCATTGGCATTTGCTGTGGCTGTGTTTACACTAAAGGGACGATAAACACCGGCTTTTCCAACTGGAAAAGTATAGGTAGCAGCTGCACTGGTATTCATTACCATTGGGCCGCTAACATAAGTGGTATTACTGCCACCGGCTGTAGTTGCAACAGCTGATAAAACTAATTTATTTGCAGTGCTGGTTGTTAATACGCCATTTGTTAAAGTAAAAACTCCATTAACTGTTGCCGGGGCATTTAATGTAACACCGCCTGCATTATTGATGGTAAGGTTATTTAATACGGTTGTTGATGTTGGTAACTCATTCCCACTCGTTACAGCAGTAGTACCATTATATGTAAGATTTACCAATGCTCCAAATGTTGGAGCCGCATCAAAAGCGCCATTAGTTCTAAAAATAGATGCATTATTTGCAAAAGTTACATTACTCATTCCGGTCAATGTACTGGTACCCGTAATATTTAAAGTTAAAGTACCAGCTACAGTAGTAGCTGCTGCAATTGTTTTATTATTAGCATCGCCAACAATTGTTAAATTAAAATAATCGCTTCTTGGATTAATGGTTTGAACAGTAGCACTGGTACCTCTTGCATATTCAATTGTACTTGCAGGGCCTAAAATAATATTATCTGCACCGCTAAATTGAATTACCCCATTAGCAGTTACACCGGCAGGTGTTGTATTTGCAGTAGTTAATCCAGCAGATCTTGTTGTTCTAAAATAGCCGTTTATTGTTACTGCTGCACCACTTGCATTAATAAAGTTTGCTGTAGTAGCGCTACCTTGCATAAAAGAATTTAGCGAAACTAAAAGTGATGTTAAAATCGTATTTGGCGCACCAGCAAAAGAAACTGTATCTGTGATTACATCTCCATCTACAAAAACTTTACCAAAGGTACCTCCTGTTACGGTACCTTTAGTTTGAAAATGTACTTCAGAGTTTAGATTAGAACTACCAAATGTTGGAAAAATATTATCTTTTACTAAAATAATATTAGATCCACTTGAAGCCGCTTTAACTTCAATAGTACCGGTAATTGGGAAACCCAAGGCTATGGTGACTGTAACTGGCGCTAAAGTTGCATCGCCAACAATAATTTTTGTACCATTACCAGATACAACCCAGGCTGCATCAGTAGTTAAAGTAGTCCTTATATTAAAGAATTGATCATCAGTTGTAAAGTTTGGGGGGTTTGTTCCCGTACCATCTGTATTTGTACCCCAATTTGTAACATCATTTAATGAACCGGATCCGTCGTAGTAATAATTAGTAGTTACAACAGGCGTTACGGTTATTTTAAAATTATCATATTGAAAAGAGTTTACAGTACTGGCAGAATTGGCATGACTTCCTAGGTAGCCAATATGGGTCATTGTAGTTCCTGTATAAATATTGTCTGTTACAGCTGCCCCTGCACTGGTTAATGTACCAGTAGTTGGGTCAACAAATGTTGCGCTAGGATCTTCCCTGTAAAATAACTCCCATTTTTCTGTACTTGGTGTGTACACAACTTTAACGCTAATAGAATTTGTTAAAGATGTAAAAGCAGGGCTTTCTGCAAGTTTTGAATAAACCGAGGTGCCTGGAACTGTTGCAGTCGAACCGGCACTTAGTCCATTCGTGAATCTGGATAATCGAACACTGTTTTTTGTTGCGTCTGCGTTGCTTCTTTGCAAAATTACTGCATATCCATTCGTACCGCTTACTAAATTAGATCCGGTGGAAGCTAATACCACATCGGAATAATATTGTCCTAAACCATAATTTGCATCAGAAGCACTGGACAATACAGTGGTTCTGGTTGTTTTCATATTAAAAGTCCAGGTAATGGGCCCCGAATTCAAATTCAAGATCGGATTCAAACCTGTTAAACTTGAAATTGGTGCAGTCATATATTCCCGGCCGTTTACTGGAGAAACAGTTAGTCCAGAAATTTGTAATTGTGCATCAGTAGCATTTAAAACAGTAGAAATAATTCCTGTTGCTGTGGAAACATTGTATGCAGCCAGGCCAATTGGTTCTGTTGCAGTAGATGGGTCTCCGGTGTATGGATTGGTTGCAGAAGTACCAAACGTTTCATGATACACGGTTGTTTGGGAAAGGCAAATTACTGGAAATAAAAGTAAAATAAGTAAATAACTCTTTTTCATTTTTTTATTTTTTAAATTGTTAAACAGTTTATGGTTATTTTTTATTGTATCACAAAAGGATAAAACACTGCTTCTCCATCGCGTTGTTTTATCTGTATATGATATAATCCTTTTGTTAAGTTTTGTATTGAAATTTTATTATTGTTATTAGTAGTAGCTATACTTTTAACCTGCCCGCCCAAAGCGTCAAACAAAATAATTTCTGTTTGTTTGTTGGCGGTTCCGTTTATGTCAATGCTGATATATTCCCTGGCCGGGTTGGGATAAACACTCACAGATAATTTACCTATTGGCAGCAGCCGAACAATATTTGAATACGTAAAACTGCCATTATTGTTTACCAGTTTTAAACGGTAAAATTCTTTTTGATTTACAGTGTGGTTGTATTGATAACTATAAACAGATTGATTAACTGCAGAAAGAACTGCAATGTTTTGATAGGTTATTCCATCAACACTGTACTCCAGTTCATACTGCTTAAAATTTATTTCATTCGCTACTTTCCATTGTAACAGCACCTGTTTGTTTATAACTGAAGCATTAAAACTTACAAGGTACACAGGAAGTATGGGTGTGGACGGAGTGCCTGCACCTACCAAAGTTTTATCTAACGGGTAAGTAAGCACCGGACCCGTTCCATTAACCTCATCGGCGCCAATATCATAAACAGCAGATCTTGCCTGGCCCTGTGCATCTGCAGAATTTAGCAAAGCAGTATATGCAGCTGTATTGGCAGCCGCATCCTGTACCTGTGACGGTGCTGTTAAAATTCCATTTTGCCTAGAACCAAAATTTAATGCAGTGCTGCTGGTAAAACCCGTTGCAGGAATATTGCCCAGGCCAGCTGGTGCATCATATAAATTGCCTTCTGCAGAATAAGTAGCCGATGGACTCGATGGGTCTTTATAAGCAGCCTGCCCGGTAGCCATTTTTATAACATTGTTGGCTATTGTCATTCCCAGTGGCTGGTAGGGCAATGTATTATTATCTGTATGTGCAATAGTAATACCTGCTCCACCTTTGCAGTTTACTATGGTATTAAAAGCTACTACCGAACTGTCGGCTGACCAGTAGCCTCCACTATTAGCCGGGTTTAAAGTATCATTTGTAGGATACTGGCCGTTGTACAAAATAATCGGACAACGCAATGATGTTAAACTTCCGCTGTTGCCATTTACGCCTTCTATATAATTATTAAAAACCTGATGACCTTTGTCAATTATTCTTATGCCATAAGCATTTATGACGGCCTGGTCGTCTACAATAAAAAAATTGCTATACACTTTACAAAAACGTGCAGTTCTTAATGTAAGGCCTCCCCTGCAATTTTTAAATGTGTTGTACCGGTAGGTATTAAAACATGTTTTGTTTGATATAATTTCGGGTTCGGTTTGAACCATATTTTCAAAGAAATTATATTCAACGGTATTATAACCAAAACTCCTTGAAACTTCTCCGGTTCCAACTCTTATAGATTCTCCTCCATTTCCGCCGAGGTAACCCCTGCCATTAAAATAATTAGAATCTATCCTGTGATAGGTAGATGTTGATTGCCCTGGGTATGGACCATTTATTTGATCATACCAAACGACCAAGGTAGCACCGGCATTAAATTTATTTATAAAAGTGCAATGATCTACCCTGTTATTGGTTCCATAAATAGAGACCCATTTGTTATCGACATTGGCACTGGCACTGGAATCGCTGTTGTAATTATCAATAGTAATATTATTAAGCCGGCAATAGTTGGCGGCTACATTGGCGCTATTTCTAAATTGAATTACGCTGGTTGTACCCACACTTCCACTTGCAAAACGAAAACCGGAAACCATAATACGTGTACCAGAAAATTGAAGATATGTGCTACCAGTAAAAATAACTCGATTAAAATCTTGTGCTTTTAGCACAATCCAATTGGATGTTGAAGTGCTATTAGTATTGGTTAAAGTTATTTGTCCCCAGTCGTAAGTGCCATTTGCTACATTAATGGTATCTCCCGGGTATGCGTTATTCATAGTTGCTATCAATGAAGATTCTGTGGAAACAGTATAATTAGTAGCATGCACTGAACAGCATACTCCCATATATAAAGTAATGAGCATTAAAAATTTACTAATCCAGTTTTTGTACATCTATTTAAAATTATCAAGTCCTAAAATAAATTTTATTATTGCTTTGTTTACTTCTGCATTTTTTTCTTTTTCAAATTTTCCATGCAGCCCCCCCGGCACTGTTATGAACTCGGTTTTAACTCCGACTTCCAGTAATTTTTTATGTAACTCAACCGACTGTTGATATGGTACAGTAGGATCGGCATCGCCATGCACAATAAAGGTTGGCGGACTGTTTTTGGAAACATAAGTCATCGGCGAAACTGATGCTGCAAAATCTTTATCCTTTGCCTTTGCACCTAGCCAGTTGATTGCCGATTTGCTTTTGATATTTGTGCCGTAGCCCCAATCCCAAACATCGCTAATACCATATTTGTCAATAATAGCAGCCACCTGTATGTTTTCAATGGCAGGGCAATTAGTATCAAACTGATGGTTGTTGGTAAGCAATCCGCCCATTAATGCAAGGTGCCCTCCTGCACTGCCGCCCATAATCACAATTTTGTTTACATCAATGTTAAGCGCTTTTGCATTTTTTATTAAATAGATTAAAGCACAACGAGTATCTTCTACCGCAGCTGGTGCTGTGGCCTGGCCGGAGAGTCTGTATTCTATATTAGCTACGGCAAAGCCTGCTTTAAAAAATGTACTGAAACCACCCTGTTCTTCTTTTTTCCCATGGTTCCACCCGCCACCATGTATATTAATTACAATGGCACACGGCTTACTATTCTGTGGCGGTAAATAAAGATCTAATTTGCCTTCCCATTCGTTCACTTTCGTATATACAACATTTAACTGGGATGTGAATCCTACAGGATATTCTACAGGCTTTACTTCAGTTTCCTTAGTGGTTTGTGCTGCTAAATAAAACGGAAGAAATAAAACAAATAAGATCAAATATTTTTTCATTGTTAGTTTAGGGTTTGCTACAAATTAATATCCTGGGTTTTGCGTTATAACTATTTGTGTATTGTTATCAATTTCTCTTTGTGGTATTGGCAATAACATACGGTTTGGTACCACAAAGTCTTGCATGGCTGCCAATGATAATTTTGGATTAGGATAACTTGTGTAATGCAATGGATACATTACGGTAAAATGATCTTTCATTACCTGCTCTACTGTGAGCGATGGTGTTGTAAAGTTTGTATTCATTCTTCGTAAATCAAACCAACGTTGATCTTCAAAAGCAAACTCAAATCTTCTTTCATCTGACAATGCTTTTTCAAACATAGCGGTCGTATTTATTACCAATGGGTCTAGAGAAGACAATTTAGATCTGTTCCTTGTTTGGTTGATTAGTGCAATAGATGCAGGAGAATTTCCTTGCGCTTCTGCCAACATTAACAATACATCTGCATATCTTATAACCATCCAATCGTTTTCTGCATCATTGACTACTGCAGGATTTGAAATTAATTTTGCAGGATACCTTACCGTACTGGTATAATTTCCAATACTGATGGCCTTTCTTGGATCAGCAATATTAAGCGCGGCAGAGGGAGAAGTTACATTAGCAACCTGTGACAATGTAAGTATATTGCCTGCGATAGCAGCAACTGTGGTTCCGGCTAATAATTGTGTTCCTGTTACAGACATACCCGGCAAAATATTAGCATTTGCAGCAACATTTGTTAATACCACACGTAAAGAATCTTTCTTAACAGAAGCACCCGTTAAATTAAAATTGAAATAAGCATTGTTTAATTCATGCGAAGGCCACATATATCCTTTGCCATCTCCATTTACAATTGCATTACCACTATTGCTGGGTGCAAATGCATTGGGCAAGGGAGACCCCAACCCTAGGCCTCCAGATTTATATCGAATAGCAAAAAGAACCTCCGAATTCATTTCATTGGTAATAGAGAATACGCCGGCATAAGACGCTTGCAATGAGTATCCGCTGTTGGTAATGATGTCTTGCAACAAAAGAGCTGCATCCGTTTTTCTGCCTAATGTTAAATAAACTTTCGCAAGCAATGCTTTGGCACTCCAACTATTTGCCCTACCTAATTCCGCAGCCGGTATTGCATTAAATTTTGCAGTACTGCCATTGGTTACGGCATTTTGTAAATCAGCAATGATTAATTTATATATTTCGCCAGTGGTTGTTCTATTTATCGTTTTAGCCTGATCTGGGCTTATTGGCTCATGCACCAAAAACACGCCACCATACAAGCGTACTAAGTTAAAATAATGGTAGGCTCTAATAAAAGATGCTTCTGCCGCCAATCTTCTTTTGGGCGCACTTTCAATAGCTATCGTTATGGAATCATAAGCCAAAGTACCCGTAGCTTCTGTATAATTAGCGCCTAATGCATTTAGTAATAAATTGGTGTTTCTGATATTATAATAAGTGCTTAACCAATAACTATACAACCCTTGGTGAGATACATTTGGAAAGAACATGTCTAAATCGCTCAAGTCCCTATTTACGGTGGACGTACTACCAGCTCCTCCTTGTATAACATTATCGCTCCGCAGCTCTGTAAGGGTCCACTCATCAATCAAGGGCTTTTGCATGCCGCTATAACAACCTGTGAGCCCCGCATTTAATTCTGCTACGTTTGAATAAAATACAGCAGCATCACTATTTGATACTGGCTGTAAGTCAATAACTTTTTTACACGCTATTAAAGAAATAGCTGCAATTAGAATCATATATTTTATACGTTTCATTTTCATGTATTTTATTTATTAAAAGTTTATATCAATACCTACTATATACGTTTTTTGAATTGGGAAACTACCTCTTTGGTATCCATCAATTAAGGCAGATGAATATGGTCCCGCGTTTGCCCTACCTTCTGGGTTAAGCCCTTTAAAATTATCTGCCGCTTTAAAGAAAAGATTTTGACCTGCAAAGTAAACCCTAAGCGAACTGAGCTTAATAAACTTTGCAACGGCATCTGGTAGTTTATACCCTACATTTACCTCTCTTAGAGAAACATAAGACGCATCAGTTACCACATAATCTGTCAACATCCAGTTAAATCCAATGGTAGAATAAGGTGTTTTACCATCGCCTGGATTTGCCGGGCTTATCCAACGATTATTGTTGAGCACCCTAAGTTTTCGCTTAGATTCGTTATAGTTTGCATCTCCATTAATTAATTGCCCACCTTGCACACCTTGAAAAGTAAAACTTGCATCAAATGCTTTGTAGGCAAAAGCATTGGTAATACCCCAAGTAAATTTTGGATAAGGCGAACCGATGATTGTCCTGTCTTTATTGTCAATTATGTTATCCCCGTTTACATCTACAATTTTTAACCCCCCAGGTATAAAGAGATTACTCAAATTACTTGTTAGTCCTTTGGTTTTTGCTTCATCTATTTGAGCCTGCGAAAGCCATACCCCATCAGTTTTGAAACCTAAGAAATTAATCAAAGGATCGCCTATTTTATTTTGGTAGCCCTCTCCTCTTTCTCCTTGGTTTAACAAAAATGCTTCATCCCCTAGCTCTATGATTTCGTTTCTGGTTCTAGAATAGTTTGCTGAAGTTGTCCATTTAAAATTTTTGTTTGTAATATTAACAGTATTTAATTCGAATTCTATTCCCATATTTTTCAAACTACCAATATTGTTGAAGTATTGTGGAACACCGGCAAATGCTTGCACAGATTGTTGCAAAAGCAATCTTTCTGTTTTAGACTGATAAGCATCTACTCCTAGGGTTATTCTGTTTTTAAACATAGCAATATCTACCCCAAAATTTGTTGAAAAAGTACGTTCCCATGTAATATCAGGCCTAGCAATGTTTATAGCAGAGCCTACCTGGCCAGAACTTAATGTGCCATTACCTGCACCAAAAGAATAATTACCACCGTACAATAAATCAAGATAAGAAAAAGGAGTAATAGTATTGTTACCTGTAGCGCCATAACTACCCCTGAATTTTAAACGGTTCAACCATTTTACATCTTGTAAAAACGCTTCTCTTGAAGCTACCCACCCCAAAGAAATAGAGGGAAAAGAGCCCCATTTTTGACCAGGCCCAAAGTAAGAACTACCATCTGTCCTATAACTGGCAGATAATAAGTATTTGTCTTTGTAATCGTAATTTATTCTTCCTAAATAAGAAATCAATCCTACAGGCGTTTCACTTCCAAAGGTTCCGTTCTTATCTATCTGAGATGCTTGATTAAGTGTTCTTACTTCGTCATTTGGAAAATCCAACCCTGTTGTTTGATTTCTTATGGTATTTGTTTTTTGCGCAGTAAAGCCGCCTAATATATTTATTGAATGATCTTTTATATCTTTCTTATAGGTAAAAGTATTTTCTGATAATAAGTCGGTGTTAGTTCCTGTTAAAAACACGCCCCTGCTCACCGTTCCATCTGCTTGCGCATTTCTTTTGGCATAGTTTAAAGCAGTAGATGTATTTATATATACACTTGCCAACGATTTAAAATCAAGGCCCGGTAAAATGTTTATATTCAAATCTGCCGAAGTTTGCAAGCGATAATCCTTTGCATTTTGATCCTGATTAAGCATCGAAGATTTTGGATTATTTTGTGCAGAGCCGAATGGATCTGATGTTGTTCCTGGGGCCCATACTGAACCATCTGGCATGGTACCTGAATAAACTACACCTGTAAAATGCCTAGGTTGTGCAAAATCGCCCGCTCTAATACCTGCCCATTGAGCAACAGTATTTACCGCCGCCGCTGACAATTCATTGTGGTATACAGGCAAGAAGCTTGGGTATCTATAAAAATTAGTAAAGTTTTCAGCAGGTGTTTCTCTGTTGGTATATGAAGGGTTTACATTAACCGTTAATTTAACTCTTTTGCTAAATTCCAAATCCACTTTTGCCCTTACGGAAAAGCGCTCGAAGTCACTTTTATTCATCATTCCTTCGTCTCTTTGATAACCCCCTGAAATAAAATACCTTGTTGCTTTATTTCCACCTGATGCGCTTAGCTGGGCATTTTGAAACAAACCAGATCTCAATGATTCGCTTTGCCAATCTGTGCCTTGCCCGCCCCTAAAATTTTGCTCTATCGCATACTCAGCCCTTTCTCCGTTTGTAACCAAATTACCTTTAGCAAGTCTAAAAGCATTTTTTTGGTTTTCAATTTGTGTAGCTGAACCTGTAAACTGCGCCATATAAGCGGTAGAATCTGAAAATCTCAATGCCCCTTCGCTGTACAATAGATTTACATAGTCTGAACTTGTCATTATATCATAACGCTTATAATCCGTTTTTCTGCCAATAGAATATTTAAAATTGTATTTTGTCTTTTCTGATTTTCCACTTTTTGTGGTTATGATAATAACACCGCTTGCGCCCCTAGAACCATAAATGGCTGCTGATGCCGCATCTTTTAATACTTCCACCGATTCAACATCGGCCATATTTACAAATGCCAAACCATCAGGTATTGGCTGCCCATCTACAATAACCAATGGACTACCACCCGCATTGATAGAGGTTACACCCCTGATGTTTATTTTGGGAGCGGCTCCGGCTTCAGATGATGTGTTTTGAACAACGACACCCGCTATTTTACCTTGTAATGCTTGGTCTAAACGAGAAACCGGTGTTTCGTCCAACCGCTCATTCTTGTATTTTGATACGGCTCCTGTAAGACTAGATTTTTTTACAGTACCATAACCAATTACCACCACCTCCTCATCTACTTTTGCCTGTGCTGCCATAGAAATATCTATCACCACTTTACCATCTATAGCAACCGATTGTGAGCCATAACCAACAGATGAAAAAATCAAAGTGGTCGAACCTGCTTTTACTGAAATGGAATAGGACCCATTCTTTTTTGAAGTGGTACCACCTTTAGCACCAGATACAAGTATAGAAACACCACTTATTGGTTCTCCAGTTGCTTGATCTATCACCTTACCGGTTATTTCTTTTTTTTGTGCAAATGCAAGCCCGGCCAGAAAAAGCAGGGGCAGCATCAATAGTAAGAATTTAAATTGTTTCATAATAGCAGTTTTTAATTTTAGATTTTTATATTTAAATTTTTATGTGTTATTTAATAAAATCTTCTCTCATCGGACTAAAGGTGTCGATCAACACGCCAGCCTCTATACAAATTGCGCCGTGCACAATATTGGATGGTATAATAAATCCATCCCCTGCTGATAATATTTTTTTAACACCTTCAATTTCTACTTCAAAAACACCACTTTCTACATGTGATATTTGAGAGTGATAATGATTGTGTAAAGTGCCTACTGCACCTTTTTCAAAATCAACTTTAACTAACATTAAATTTTCATCCCAGGCCATGATTTTCCTTTTTACACCTACAGCAACTTGTTCCCATTCAGTTTCTGAATTTTCAATAAACACTTTTTTTAATTCTTGTGATTTCATAAAATTCGACGTTTTTTTATTTTTTATTTATTAATTTTTTTTCATTATACATGACAACGAAAGGCCCCTCCCAATTTAACCCTTGCGAAACATGATTTTGTTTTTTATCAAAATTGTTATTGCATTGTGCTATTTGTATTTTTTTATTTCCTAACATTATTTCTGCTACAGAATAAGAAGCATCATTTTGTAAAATTTTTATTTTATTAACTACTGGATAAGAATTGGAAGAAAATTCATTTACAGGATCATACTTACCATGTACCTCTATAACATTAATGAACAATTCATCTTTCCCTTTCTTTCTAATAATGATAGCTGGTTCATGTCTTAGATTAAAATTTGGATCGTCTGCGCCAGAACGGGTAAAGAAAATTTGTGCAGACCCTTGTACTAAAGTAGAAAGTGTATAATAGGTATTATTATTTAAAAAAGTAAACTGAGCAATGCTATCAACAATAGTTGCTTCTGCTTCTTTCCAGATAAACTGGTAGCCATTTTTAGTTCCGAGTGTTTCCTGCTTTTTTGTATTAGCATCGTACTTAAATGAGGTATGAATGAATTGGCCGTTGTACTGAAAAGGCAGATCGTACTGATGTTCTACTTTAGAAGCAGCATTAAAAATATCTATAATTATTTTTTTTTCTTCGGGTAATTGCAGCATATATAAACTTCGCTGAAGCTGTACATTCTTATATGCATTCTCTTCTTTGGCTGCAACAACCAGCAGTGAAGGATTGCTTATATCGGAAAATAATTTTACTGCATGAGATTTTTCGCCCAATTCGCTAACCCCGTTAAAATGACTTGTTTCATCAACTACAATAGTGTTATGAGCAATTGTTTGTGCTGCGTAGTTTGTATTCTCGGGCAGGTAGCGACCACCATACTTTTGTTCAATACCAATAAAACGGGCCGAACCATAATCCTGTAAAATTTCATTGCCTTTATCAAAAAGGTTGATATTTAACCGGTCAAAATGGCCATGCCCCAGCCCCTGCGAAGCATATTTAAAAATTAAACTGGTTAAATTATTTTCTTCCCCATTTCTCAAAACACTTATTCCCCCTTCATTGCCTTTTACTCCATCGGTACTTTCAATAGTTTTGTAAGGATAAGTATCAGAAATATTTTTGCTTTTTGCCAATGAAGCCGCAATTTTTAAACCGCCCGCATTCAGCATTACCCTGTTTTGCTTTTTAGCAATGGTCAATAAACCATTATCGTTTCCATAAACTTTCCATGCAATATTAATAGCGGTAACAATTTCATTGGTTGTGTAATCTTTATCCTTTATTGCATCGTTCATTGGAAAAAATACTCCATCAGTATTTGTTTGCTGTAAACAAGTTAGTAGTGCCTTCTGCAAAATTTTATTTCTATGTTCAAATATTTTTAAAGATGGGTTGGTATTGTTTAAGGCATTTGCAAATAACATGTAGGGTAAAATGGCATAGCGTACATAGTAAGGCCCTTCGGTATAGTAGCCATCAGGTGAAAAAAGATTATCCATTTGCGCCAAAAAGCCGGTTTTACCATCTTTATTGCTTCCATATAAAGCAATGTCAATATAATCTTTATTATTACTGGCAATACCAATAATACCAACTCCGGCACAAGCCCAAACACTATGATTGTGCAACCTGTCAAACCATTCTTTTAAATCTTTTGTGAGATAATCCACTTCGGGTTTAAAAGCGCCATCTTCAATTTGTTTTCTTTCTGAAGGACTGAGTGAATTATAAATAAGGTCATAAGCCATGCCTGCATACACCATCCAGTTAGCATCGTTTAATGCCTGCCAGAAAATACGCCCGGGTGAAGTGCTGGTTGCCTGCGGATGGTTTTTTAATGTTGGATTTAAAGCGGCATATTTCATCATCATATTCTTAACCAGTGTTGCATATTTTGCATCGCCTGTAAGATTGTACAAGATTCCGCTGTTGAACATCAACGTATAATTGGCCTTATGTTTATCATGTGTATATCCGCCTGCAGGGTCTTTGGGAAAAGGTACATCTACGTCTTTTCCTACCCATTTATCTACATCATTTTTTAATTGAGTGTACGATTTAAATAGCAAAGCATATTTTGAAATACCCATTTTCACTTCTGCAACTTCTTTCTTTGTAAAAAAAGTAACAGGGCGTTGTTGTGCATTAGACAAAACACAAGCAATCAAAAAAAATTTTATTACAAACAATCGCAGCATGGTTATATTTTCAGTTCGCTTTAAGCAAAATAAGTTCCGCCGTTAATCTCCACGCTCTCTCCATTAATAAATGAAGAAGCATCACTCGCCAGATACAAAACAAGGTCACCCACTTCTTCTGCTTTCCCTTCCCTTCTTAAAGGAGTAGAAGCTGCCACACTTGTTCTTACCTCTGTTTTTGTAAACGTGTTATGAAAAGTAGTGTTTATCATACCGGGGGAAACACAATTTACCCTGATGCCTTTGGGGCCAAGTTCTTTTGCAAGCCCCCTTGTTAATGTGAGCACAGCACCTTTGGCTGTGGCATAAGCAAGAGCGCCAAAGCCTCCACCGTCTCTTGCAGCTTGTGATGCAAAATTTACAATTGTACCTCCTTCTGTCATATAGGGCACCACTTCTTTAGTAGCCAGGTAAACGGATTTAAGGTTCACATCAATAACAGCATCCCAGAATGCTTCATCCAGGTCAGCCAAAACTTTTCTACCCATTAAACCACCGGCAACATTTATAAGAACATGAATCGTATGGCCATAAGTCGCAACACATGTTTCCACTAGGTTTTTTACATCTGAGGCTTTTGTCATGTCTCCAAAAATCGCAATAGCATCACCACCAGCATCTTTAATCAGTTGTATAGTTTCATCTGCCAATGCTTTGTTACCAAAATAATTCACACAAACATTTGCACCGGCTGCTGCCAGCTTTAAGGATGCTTGTCTGCCAATATCCCTGGAACCGCCTGTTACAATTGCTACTTTACCTTTCATTAGGTTTAATTGTATTTTAAAAGCAAGTCTTTAAGTGAAAATCCCTTTTTAGAAAGAAGCTGTAAATGGACTGATGATATAATTTTCAGAAAATTTCATCTACTAAGTAATTGTACAGCAAGTTTCGTGTAGTAATAATAAGGGTCAATAATCAGATTAGAATATTTAATTCTAATTTAATATTGAAAAAATTAAGCCATTTTTTAAATATTTTCTTACAAAAGAAGACATAAATTAGTAAAATACTAAATTTTAAGTACCGACAACGTTACCGGCAACGTTACCGGCATTCTCGTTCTATTTTAAACAGTAGCTTTGGTTCCCAAACGACTTGCTTATGAAGAAGCCGGCTACAATAAAAGATATTGCCAGGAAATTAAATATTTCCATTTCTACTGTATCAAGGGCTATAAGAAATGCATCTGATGTAAATAGTGATACCAAAAAGGCTGTTATGGCATTAACAGAAGAGCTGAACTATCAACCTAACAGGCTGGCACTTGGCCTAAAACAAAAACAAACCCATACCATTGGTGTAATAGTTCCCAATCTTGATTATGTTTTATCCATGATGGTAAGAGGCATTGATGAAGTGGCGCTGGAAGCAGGTTACACGGTAATGGTTTGCCAGAGCAACGAATCCTTTGGAAGAGAACTGGTAAATACAAGACGATTGGTTGAGAGCTTAGTGGATGGCTTTATTATTTCAGTATCCAGCGAAACAAAATCCTTTGAACATTTTAAAAAGATACAGGAAAGAAATATTCCCATGGTGGTATTTGACCGAGTTACCCCGGATCTTATTGCTCCAAGTGTTAGGTTGGATAATGAAAATGCTGGCTTTATTGCTACAGAACATTTATTGGAACAAGGCTATAAACGTATCGCCATTTTAGCAGGGCCTAAAAATTTAGGCATCAGTAACAGCCGCATGGATGGTTATTTAAATGCATTGAAAAAATACAAGATAAAAAAGGATAATGACCTTATTATTCATTGTGATTTTAACCAGGATTATGCATTTTTTGCTACGCAGGAATTATTAGCTATGAAAAAAAGGCCCGATGCAATCTTTACTATCAGCGACAGGATGGCTATTGGTGCTATGTTGGCTATTAAAAAAAAAGGATTAAGAATGCCGGAAGATATCGGCCTTGTTGGATTTAATAACGAACCTGTGGTAAGCCTTGTTACTCCTCAAATTTCAAGTGTGGATATGTCGTCCTTTGAATTGGGCAAAGCTGCTGCAAAACTATTTATTGAAACCATGCATAATAATGAAGACATGAATAAAGTTGAACAAATATTGAAGCCTAAATTATTCATCAGAGAATCTTCACAAAAAATAATATCTGTAACAAGCGGTAAAAAATAAACAATGTTGTTAAGAGCCTTATTCCTTAATTGCTCGCTATTAATGAGTTTAATTTCTTTTGCAGAAACAATTGTGGTAAAAAACCAGAAAGAACTTGCAAATGCAAATAGCACAGTAAAGCCTGGTGATATTGTTATACTCCAAAATGGTGAATGGAATAATGTATTGCTGTCTTTAACCTGTAGTGGCACAAAAGAATTACCTATTACTTTTAAAGCCCAGGCGGCTGGTAAAGTTTTAATTACCGGAAATTCAAAACTTAAAATTGGAGGAAGCTATATTGTAGTTGATGGGCTTTACTTTTTAAATGGTTATTCTGGTGCAGAAGCAGTAATAACATTCAGAAACAATAGTGATGAAATAGCCAACAACTGCAGGGTAACAAATACGGTCATCAACGATTTTAATAACCCTAAAAGATTAAATGAAAATTATTGGATTGCCTTTTATGGAAAGAATAACCGATTAGATCATTCCAGTTTTCTGAAAAAAAAAAATTTAGGGGTATTGCTGGCAGTTATACTAGATGATGAAAGAAGCAGGGAAAATTTTCACTCAATTGATCATAACTATTTTGGAGTAAGATTGCCACTTGCATCAAATGGAGGAGAAATTATCAGAGTAGGTGTTTCACAACATTGTGAATTCAATTCTAACACTCAAATAATTGATAACTTTTTTGAACATTGCAATGGAGAAGGTGAAATCATTTCTATAAAATCTGGAGAAAATATTATTCGAAATAACCTTTTTAAAGAATGCCAGGGCGCTGTTGTTTTCAGGCATGGAAATAATAATACGGTCGAAAACAATATTTTCTTAGGCAATAATAAAGAAGGTACAGGCGGTGTACGAATAATAAATAAAGGGCAATGGGTAGTAAATAATTTATTTTATAAATGCCGTGGCGAAGGTTTCCGTTCACCTTTATCCATTATGAATGGTGTGCCAAATTCACCGGCAAATCGTTATGTAGCAGTTTCAGATGCTGTCATCTCCAATAATAGTTTTGTGGAATGTACATCTATTAGTTTTTGCGAAGGAAGTGATACAGAAAGAACAGTACAACCCTACAATTTGAAGTTTTTAAATAACCTTTTTTACAATTCAAAGGACAATCAACTGTACAATGTTTATGACGACATAAGCAGTATAAGTTTCAGAGGAAATTTAGTGAGTAAAACAATGCAGCAAAAACTTAGAGATGGATTTATTAAAACTTCACTTACAACTAAACAGGTAAGTAAATTAATGTTGCCAGATGCAGGTGCCAATTCAATAAATCCAATACCCGATTCACTACATTCAGCAGGCAGCGGCAGACTTGTTATGGCCCTTTCTGAAAAACAAGGTTTATCTGATTTTAAACAGTTACAAAATATTATCACAAACGCATCATTAGCTTGCGGTGCAAGATGGTTTAGTCAAAAATTTCAAATTAAAAAAACGGTAACGGTAAATTGCAAAACTGCTGCTGAAGTAATTCAACAGCTTGCATCAAACATCAATAATACATTAATCATAAATCTTACAGAAAGTGAGTATGTTTTCCAATCACCTTTAAGTGTTAATAATGATGTATCTATAACAACTGCCCAAAAGCAATTCATTAAATTTTCTTTAAATGCCTCTAGTGCAGATTATTTCATTCAGCTAAAAGCAGGACATACTTTGGCGCTTAATAACCTTCGGCTAAACTTGGCTTCAATTACAAGCAAAACTTTTATTACAACTGATACTTCAGGCAGTAGTAATCATTGCAATTTTTCAATGAGTAATTGTAGTATAACGAATAGCAATGGAACCTTTTTTAATGCCTCAAGGTCAAGTGTATCTGACTGTATTCTTATAAAAAATTGCAGCTTTATTAATAGCGTTGGCGATGTGTTTAAATTTATAGAAGAAACAGATAATAAGGGATATTATGGCGTGGAAAAATTAAAAATAACAAACTGCACATTCACCGGTAATAAAGGGCAAATTTTAGGAATGTTACGTAGCGGCAGGGATGAAAGTACCATGGGGCCGTTGCTTATTTTTTCAAACAATAATTTAAATAATTGTACAACAGAAAATAACAGAGGACTAATAAATCTCTATGGTGTACAGCGTTCATTTATCGAAAAGAATAGTTTCACTAATTGTAACGAAGGAAAAACGCTGATACAATATGAAGACATGGTAAGATCTGTACATTTTTTAAGAAAAAACTCTCTCAGTAAATCCGGCGTTGTACTTACTAACAAATTTGTACAGACTGAAAATTAATACAAACAGCCACCGCAAAGTAAGCTGCTATGAATTCTTTTGATTCAAAACCAGAATCCCTTTTCCAAAATCTGACAAACTATTTGTCTACTTTTAGACTGTACTAAAAAGGGGGAGCTTACAAGAGTTAAATGATTTATTGCTGCATTATAGTATTGGTAACGTATTGCTACAAAATAAACTGAAAACGAAAAACTGGATATATAAAAATAATAGGTAACTTAGAAAATATAAACCTTCCTATATAAACAAGTTAGGTAACATGCTGAAAGCGCCATGAAATGGGAATCTAAATTAATCAAATACAAAGGGACAGCTAGAATATCTGTCGCTTTTGAAAAAAACATTGAGCTAATTGCTCGGATAAAAACAATTGAGGGCTCCCGATGGAGTCAATCATTAGGGGTGTGGCACATTCCTGATACCGAAGAAAATAGCTTCGATTCAAGCGCAACACAAGGCAACATCGCCTACACGCAAAACGTTAACGTTCATTAAATGAAGAACAATTTCACCATATTGCTAATATCAATAATCCTTAATTCTTGTGGACATTCTGAAACAAAAACAGAAACTGTTTCCGAGAATGGCAAGAAAGCAAATTACAATGTTGAGATGTTTCGGTATGATTCTTTAACGATACCCTTATTTTTTAATGCAGTCATTAGAAATCATTTAAAAGACTTTTACTTGATTGACAGTTTAGAATTCAATCACTTTTGTTTACAGAATAACATTAGCATTGCTGATTCCTCGAACATTTTAAAATACTTTACTATTAATATTTTACATGAGATATTTACAAGTCAGACGGCATCAAATTGTTCAAGAGGCGAAATATTAAATATTCCTTATCAATGGCATTGGGTTGTGTCTAATCCAAGACATGAAATATACTTAATTGATAGTAAAGAGCTTTTAAAGGATATAAATCCGCCTGATGAATTTTCAAATTATAACTCTTACGCTGATATTGACAGAACCCCTTATTTGTTTTTAAGCGATTTAGTAAATTCAGAATTAAAGTATTATTCAGCATCCTGTGATACTTTTTCAACCTTTGGGTGGTGTAGTGAGCGTGAAATGGCGTTTGTTGCATTAACATCGCTATTGAGTTACAAAGGTAAAGTAGTGGCAGAAGGTAATCATAGTTGGTCCGAATTTCTTATCCCATTGAAATTAATTACTGGAGAATTTCAGAATTTTCGTGTGAACGTTGATAATACATTCAACTCTGTTCAGTGGACAAAAATCAAACAACAAGAAATTTCAGAATGGGAAAGATACTTTGGGAATACAAACCTCAGCGATTGGTACAATCGAAAAGCAAAATCCATTTCAGAGTTGAGAAATATTCAGAACCATTTAGTGCCAAATAAATCAATGTCAAGAATTGAAAATGAGGTGGTAAAATTTCTTGATATAAAGATAAACGAACGTTAACAAAGGTTATACCCAATAAGGGTTTCAGTAGTAATTTGAAGGTAAATGAAAGTAATGGTAATCAGTAACAAATTGAAGCATAAGTGCTTTGAAATCCCTTACTGGGCATAGCCTCAACCGTTATGCACAAGCGTAAAAAAATACAAATAAAATAGTTATATTTCACTATTAAAAAACAAACAACTAAAAAAAATCGAAATGGCAAAAACAACAACTATCGCTGGCAACACATTTTTGTTTACTGGCAAATTAACTGAATTTACGCGTGAAGATGCAGAAGCACATGTAGAAGCCGAAGGCGGTAAAGTTTTAAGTGGCGTAAGTGCCAAACTAAATTACTTAGTAGTTGGCGAAGATGCCGGAAGTAAATTAGCAAAAGCAGAAGCTATAGGCACTGTAACTATTTTGCACGAAAAAGAATTTTTGAAGATGATGGAATCAGCTAAGACCAAGTCAAAGTCTAGTCCTAAAAAGACTATTTCAGCAGCACAAAAAACAACTAAAAAATCAGCCGAAAAAATAAACCAGGAAGAAATTGATTTTATTTTTGCCCGCCATTCAACTACTAATATTTCTAAATATAATGGTATTGAAACAGCGATAGGTGAGCTAGAAAAAAAAGATTTAATTGTCATATCCTCACTTATTGAAGATGAAGAATATTTTGACAGTAACTATTTTACTGATTTTTATTCCTTTGACAATCTATTTCATAGCCAAGGCGTTTTGGTTGACTCCTCTGATAAGAAATTAAAAAAACTAAAAGATGATAACTCCTTAAGCTCAGCTAATGTATTTATAAATGAGGTTTTTTTCGAAGCTGTTAATGTTCCAAAAGAGGGTGTCTTTCTTTGTTCATTTCGAAATGAAGATGTTTATCTAATTGCTGAAGGCACCGCTGTTAATGTTGAAAATAAAATCCCAGTCGATTGCTATGTTAGGAAGTTTGAATTTGTTTCTCCTTCTATATACTTACTTGACGAGGTGCGTGTAAACGGAAATACTATTAGCAGAGATGGCTCTGGGGCTGAAGATGCAGATGGTCAAATTTACAATTCTTATCAAATGTTAATAATTGATGGCAAGCTATATGAAATTGATGAAGAGTTTGAAAATAAAAAAAGTATTATAAAAGCTTTAAGTAAATATGTTAAAGCAGACAAGACTGCAGACCCTGAAGTACATAAAATAATTGCAAAACTTGATAAAGGGGTTATCAGTTCTATTGATCAAATTAATGAAAAATATCGGTATCATCCTGAAATTGTTTCAAAGGCATTGGAAATGGACGGATATAACTTGTCCAGGTTATCAGATGAACATAAAAATAATACGGAACTAGTTAAAACTGCTGTTAAATCAAGCTATTCGGCTTTTGAGTATGCAAGTGGTAAATTAAAATCCGATAGAAATTTCTTAGCTGAAGTTTTGAATATTGATGGTAGAGTATTAGAATTCCTTTCTAATGAATTTAAAGATGATAAAGAATTGGCAATTATATCGGTTTCAAATAGAGCAAGTGCAATTAAATTTCTAAATAGCAAGCTGAAAAACGATTCAGAAATAATTCAAAGTGCTATAGATAAAGGTTTGCAGAATGATGCCACAGTTTTAGAGTTTTTACCGGCCAAATTTCAAGATTCAAAGGATATTGTTTTAAAAGTAATGGAATTGAATGGATTTGATTTGGAATATGCTTCTAATCGTTTAAAAAGTGACAAGGATTGTATTAAAGTCGCTTGTAAAAATAATCCTTATTCTTTAACATACTGTAATGAAAAAATGAAATCTGATTTAAATTTCTTTTTTGAATTACTAGAATTTACAAAGGCCACATTTATATTAGAGTATTTTTCAGATAAAATAAAGGACAATGAATCAGCTTTATTAGAATGTGCAAAATATGATGGATTGAATTACACAACGGGTGAAGCTGGTGCAATAATTAAATTTGCATCTGATCGTCTTAAGAAATCAAAAGAATTTATGTTAAAATTTATCAAGATAGCGCCATATGTTTTAGATTTTATACCAAAAGATTTAGCTAAGGACAAGGATATAAAATTATTAGCAAAAAAATACTGATTTAATATAAATAAACAACCAAAAATAGAGTAATATATTAAATAAGTTGATTAGGGATTAGTCAATTAAAGCTGATTAACTATTTAAATAAATGAGGTAAAAAATATTCTCAAATATTATTAGCAATAATTTTTAGTACGAAACAATATTATAATTTACATATGAAAGAATTTGAAAAAAATGCAGTTTCAATAATTGCAGGTGAAGTATCATCATATTTAATCAATAATGGCCCGAAGGTCCCTTACTGGAAAGGGAATAATGGTAATTGGAATGATATGGTAGGATTTAGATCTGGGATTTCTATTAAAATAGAAAAATCAAAACGAAAAATAGAAAAGAATGAACAGTATAAAGCGATTTTAAATTGGGGAGGTATTAGGGGTTTTAAAGCTTATGACATAATTCCACTTTCAATAATTAAAATCGAAAAAGATATTGTTGAAGTTGATACATATTCCCGTATTTCCTCTATGTCAAAGATTTTTTCTTTTTATAAACCAAGTCAATATTTTATTTTAGATTCAAGGGTTTCATTAGTGATAAATATTATTCTTGATAGGAATAAAATAAAAAATAATTATATTCATTTTCCGCCATACAGGGCTGCTGGTAAGATTGTTAAAATTGGATTAGAAAAATACAAATCCATGCCTACTCAATTTTCTAATATGGGTGAGACATACATCGCATACAATAAATTAATTTTAGATGTATTTAAAAAAATAGGAAAACTGCCTAATGGCTATATTAACAAACCTGAAATTGTTGAGATGGTTTTATTCACTATGGTTGATAGTATCAGTAATAAAAAATAAATTATGAACATATCACAATACAAAACAAAAATTGCCTCTCGCTATATGCCAGTAGATCCTGAGCAAATAGGGCTAAAAATACTAGAGGCCGATTATTATTTTACTTCGATTAAACACGATGGTTATTTTGCTGCTTTAGAAATTAAAAATGGCAAAGCCACGTTGTTTGATCGTAATGGTAATCCAAAAGAAATAAAAGCCATCACTACTGCTGCTAAATCCATTAAAGAGGACGTGATGTTAGCTGGCGAAATTTGTGTTTTTAAAAATGGCAAATCTTCCAACAATCGCGAAGTGGCTGCTGCGTTAGATGAACCCGAAAAACATGATATCCGTTTTGGCGTGTTTGATATTATTTCATATAAAGGCGAAGAACCAACTTTGGATGAAAAAGAAAAAACAGCCTTGATAAAAAAAATAGCTACCTCAAACGAAGTATTTGCCATTGAGCAAACCTTGATGGAAAGTAGAAAAGATATCATTGCTTTTTATAAGGATATCGCAGGTAAAGAAGAAGGTGCTGTGGTGCGTTCGGCTGATGGCATCATTTATAAAATAAAACCATCCATTACTTTAGATTTAGTTGTGCTCGGTTATGCCTTAAGCTCGGGCATAGATGAAATATTACGCGAATTATTACTTGGCGTTGCTAAAGATAAAGGTGAGTTTCAAATAGTAACAAAATGCGGTAATGGTTTCTCTGATAAAGATCGCCAAGAATTTGTAAAAAAATTAAAATCACTAACGGTTGCAAGCGAATACACGGAAGTATCTGGAGCTAAAACAGCTTTCGTAATGGTAGAACCAATATTAGTAATAGAGCTTTCGTGTTTAGATGTTATTTCGGAAAGCACCAAAGGAGCTATTCGCAAAAGTGTTTTAAATTACACTAAAAAAGAAGGTTATACTTTAAAAGAACAGGCTGCTACCATCAGTTGTATTTCACCAGTGTTTGAGCGTTTTCGTGATGATAAAAAAGCAACTGCAGCCGATGCTGGCGAACATCAGTTTAATTATTTAATTGATGAAACAGCTAAAGACGAAACTGCAGATGTAAAACTATCTACAATTAAGTTACGCGAAGTGTACACCAAATCGGGAAAAGGAGGCACAGCAGTTCGCAAATTTTTAGGCATACAAACGCATAAAGAAAAAACAGGTCAATATTCGCCCTTTATTGTGTTGTATACCGATTTTAGTGCCGGTAGAAAAACACCATTGGAACAAGACATTTTTTTATGTGCAACAAGCAAAGACATGGAAAAGAAAATGGCAGAATTAGTAGAAGAAAATATTAAAAAAGGTTGGGAAAAAGTTTAAACTAAACATATGGCAAAAGCAATTCAATTTGTTGCAGGTAAACTAAAGTTTGCAGCAGCACTCACCAAAATAGACCGAGATAAAGTATACGGTTTTGTTGAAGTAAAAGTAAATGACGATAAAGGAAACCCATGTATAATGGGAAGCTTATTAGGTGATGGTAAAACATTAGTGTTAAATGGTGCAACTGCCATTAAAACAGTTGACGCCTCATTTAATGAACTTGATAAAAAGGAACTAAAAGTGGTGTATCAAGATGGTAAAGATGCGGTGTTGGTTCCTTCAAGTTATGAAGGTGAAGTGAATCTTATCGAAACTAGCTTATACGATTTATTTAATCTAGAAATTACATCTGTGTATCAATTAGATTTTGAAGAGGCATCGCAAAAAAAATCAGTTAGTGATTATTTAGCTGATGGAAAAGTAGCTCGTTTTGTATTTAATTACCGTGCCGATTACGAAGGAGCAGATGCTATTTTAATTTCAAATACTGATGGTATTTTTGCTTTAACTGGTCGCATCATTGATTTTCCTTATTTAGAAAATAAATTAGCATCGGTAGCTGCAACCTTAGTTGAAGAAACGATTGAAGAAGAAGGAATGGATTTTGGAATGTTATAAAAAATAAAAGATATGGAATATATTGGAATAACTAAGGAGGAATTAGTAAGCAAGTTACCACGACTTTATCGCTTTGTGTCTATAAACGACACATTGGAGCTGTTTGAGTCTAAATCGCTATCATTTAAGAATCCATCTCAATGGAAGGATCCTTTTGAGTCATTTTATTTAAGCAAACAATATCAAATAAAAGATAAGATAATGGATTTGCCCATTAAGGATAAAATATTTGCTTGTTGTTTTTCCTCTGAAAGTTATGAAGCTTCATGGAAAATATACACTCCAAATAATGATGGGGTTCGAATTACATTCGATACAGAAAAATTATTAAATCAACTAAAATTACAAAACAAGGATGTTAAATTTTTCATAGGTAAAGTTAATTACCAAAATACGAAAGATTATTATTCAATGAAAAAGGATGCTTCTGGTCTCGAAAAGGAAATAAAGAATAAAAAAATTGGGAAACACCAAATCAGTTTGTTACTAAAGAAAAGAGTAGCATTTGAATATGAAAATGAGATAAGAATAATTATAATTTCTAAAAAAAATAATCAAGTTAAACTGGAATTAGACCCAACTAAGTGTGGAATAGAACTAAATTTTCACCCATTGATAGGTAAATTACATGCTACTATTTTGAAAAAATATTTTAACGAGAAGTATGAAATTAGGACTACCCATAATACCTTATATAATGATGTTTCCAATCATCCAATTGTATTAAAAAAATAAAAAAGATGTCAAGACAAATAAATTTAGCCGATAACAAAGGCCGCAATGCTGAAGTGATTTTTAAAAGTTTCACAAAAAAACCATTAGTAAAAACAGTGACGCCAAAAGGTGAAGCAACACATACTGTGCGTGTATTAAAATCGGTTGCCGAAAATTCATACGAATATTTGTTAAAAACAAAAGGCGGAGATGAAGCAGTGGCACAAGCGCTAATAACTTCTGACCCAGAGTTTGATGTTTCAATGACCGGTCTTTTTGTCGATGAAACGAGCAAAGTATATATCAATGCAGATTTGAAACCTGTTTTTCGAATTCAGAAAACAGAAGGCGTTTATTTACCGGATGGTTCATTAAAAGAAGAACGCACTCCAAAAGAAACCATTGCAAATATTTTAGCAGAACATCCTATAAAACCAGCAGGAAAATTATTGCCTATAAAGGAAGTATATAACAAATTTGTTTTTTCAAAAAAGTATCAGTTAACTCATATCAATGGTTTAACTTTTGATTTTTTATATGAAATGGCTAAAGAGTTGCAAGAAAAAGATTCAATGATGATGTTAGCAGGTGGTGCAAAAGGCAATGAACCTTTAGTGTTTCAGGATGGAGGAAAAACGTATCGTGCATTTTTAGAAGGCAGAGTAAAAGATAAATCATATATTTTATTAATCCATCTTACTAATTTAGAATTAAAGGGTCTTAGTAAATAAAAAACGCCAGTGCATAACAGCACCTACAAGAAATTGGCGGTTCAGTGGTTAAATGAAGCTTTGTGCTTCGTATCAAGTTCAGTGCTGGCAGACAGTTTTGTGCTTCGAAATCGCCAACTTCGGGTAGCTGCCAACCGTTATGGGCAAGTTAAAAACCCAAGACGGTCTGCGAAAGCCAAAGGGCTGACCACCCAGAGTGACAGGAAATAAAGATTAAAAAGTGGATACCAGCGACCACTCAAAAAAACGGGGCGCCACCGAAAAGCCAGACGATTAAGAAAAATAATACAAATTCTTGTTAATTCAATTTTTTTTGTAATATTGTAGTCATAAATCTCAAATAATAAAAAATATGAAAAAATTTCAATCATCATTGCTCAAGCGTGTGCTTGATGAGGTTAAAAATGCCGAAAGCAATGCGGCTAACACTACAGCCCATAGTGTTTATGTAAGTGGTGTTTTCGAAGAGAACAATGTTTTAAACCGTGTTCTTAACGAAGTCAAAAATGCAGAAAGCAATGCAGCTAACACTACAGCGCATAGCGTTTATGTAAGTGGAGTTTTTGAAGAGAACAATGTTTTAAACCGTGTTCTTAACGAAGTGAAAAATGCTGAAAATAATGCAGCTAACACTACCGCTCATAGCGTTTATGTAAGTGGAGTTTTTGAAGAGAACAATGTTTTAAACCGTGTTCTTAACGAAGTGAAAAATGCTGAAAATAATGCAGCTAACACTACCGCTCATAGCGTTTATGTAAGTGGAGTTT
>Ga0209443_1000118_pt1 | contig 49440 bp, 37 predicted proteins | sample LauGreBMM110DCMD_2_FD_187571 | JGI IMG/M metagenome (GOLD analysis project Ga0209443, IMG submission 187571) | Freshwater lake microbial communities from Lake Michigan, USA - Su13.BD.MM110.DCMD (SPAdes) (version 2) | ecosystem: Environmental > Aquatic > Freshwater > Lake | place: Lake Michigan... | reverse complement strand
TTATTAATAATACTACCTCTAGACCAAGAACTGCTATTGGGCACACTAACAACAATCTTGTTTTGTTATTAGCTGTGGAAGGTGACAACACTATTGGAGGGTATGATGGGGTAAATTTAAAAGAACTCAGTGATATTCTACTTTCATTAGGATGCCAAGAGGCGATTAACTTAGATGGAGGTGGATCTACTAGTATGGTGGTATCCAACCAGCTTACAGTTCGCCCTGGAGATAATGGTGTTGAAAGGCCTGTAGTATCTGCAGTTTTAATTAAAAAGAAATAATATTTTGATTTATATTAGTACTTATGAAAAAACATCCTTTTTTATTATTTGCATTCCTATTACTAATTAATCTAACTAAAGGTCAATCTTCAGTTGAAAATTTGCAAACGGATGTTTTAGTAATCGGTGGAACTGCGAGTGGTATTTCTGCTGGTATTCAATCCGCAAGGTTGGGAGTGAACACTTTAGTAGTGGAAACAACGCCTTGGCTGGGGGGTATGTTAACTTCGGCAGGGGTGCCTGCTTTCGATGGCAATAATGCGATGCCTGCTGGTTTATTTGGTGAATTTCGCCAACGATTATATGACTATTATGGGGGAGCGAATGCGGTTTCAACCGGTTGGGTAAGCAACACTTTATTTGAACCACATATCGGAGATAGTATTTTTAAATCAATGGCCTACAGCGAAAAAAATTTAATGGTCAAATACCAATACCAGTTTAAAGAAATTATTAAAAGTGGTAATACGGTTATTGGTGCAGAATTCTTTGAAATAAATACGGGTGCTCAATTAATCGTAAAAGCAAAAAGGGTCATTGATGCCACAGAGTTAGGAGATGGCTTGGCTTCAGCCAAAGTTCCTTATGACCTTGGTATGGAATCCAATGATATTACCGGTGAACAGGTAAATTTGGCGGGTGCCAATGATATTATACAGGATATTACTTATGTGGGTATATTAAAAGATTATGGTGCTCCTCAGCCATTGATCCCTAGGCCGATTCATTATGATTCCACTGAATTTGATGGGAGTAATACCTCTTTTTATAAAGATACCAATCGAAAGCGTCCTTCGGTAGATGCAAAAAAAATGTTAGAATATGGTAAGCTGCCCAATAATAAATACATGTTAAATTGGCCCATTTATGGCAATGATATTTATTTGAATGTGGTGGAGAAAACACCCAAGCAAAGGGAGGAATTACTTGAACAAGCAAAGCAACAAACACTTCGTTTTATTTATTTTATACAAAAGGATTTAGGGTTTAATCATTTAGCATTAGCGGATGATGAATTTCCAACCAAGGATAAATTGGCATTGTATCCTTATCATCGTGAATCACGTCGGATGCATGGCATGGTTCGCATGTTAGTGCAACATATTTCTAAGCCATTTGATACGCCACAACCATTATACACAACTGGTATTGCTGTAGGAGATTATCCGGTTGACCATCATCATAAAAAAAATAGTACAGCACCACAGCATTTAGAATTTTTCCCGGTGCCTTCCTTTAATATTCCAATCGGTGCTTTAATACCAAAGGGGGTAAGTAATTTTATTGTTGCTGAAAAATCAATAAGTGTTTCAAATATAGTTAATGGTACTACAAGACTGCAGCCATGTGTCATGCAAATAGGACAAGCCGCAGGATTATTAGCTGCATTAAGTATTAAAAATAAGGTGGATCCAAAAAATATTTCTGTACGTAAAGTGCAACAAGTTTTATTGGAGGCGAACGGTTATATCATGCCCTATAAGGATGTAACACAAAAGGATCGCTATTTTAAAGCGATACAGAAAATGGGGGCTACCGGATTATTACGTGGCGTGGGTGTGCCTACTGGATGGGCTAATGCCACTTATTTTAATCCCAATGATAAAGTAAAATTGAACGAATTTTCAATTGCATGGAATAAAAAATTTACATCTAAAACAATGTTAGGCGATAGGGAGGTTACAGTAGGGGATGCATTATTATTTGCGGCAACCTTGTCAAATAATACAAGTGAAAAGATAAATAAAGCATTTGAATTAAAATGGAAATCAATTGGGCTTGAAAATTTTACCTTGCAAAGACCCATTTTGCGCTACGAATTAGCAGCCATCCTAGACGAATACAATGTATTTAATATTTTTGATGTTGATATTTACGGGAATTATACGAAGTTATAGTGCAATTATTTTTCAGGTGTCAACTTTTGCGTATAGGTTTTATTAAATTGGTAGCTAACGGTCAATTTAAAATTTCTGACATTGGTAATGCTATAGCTATCGATAATAAAATTGGGTCCTTCTGTACGACCTTTGTATTTGGTTAAGCCAAAAGGATCGGTCGCTGAAATATTTACATTCACTTTTTTATTCATTAATTTTCGTTGCATACTAATTTGCATACTTATATTACTTCTTGATATTCCCTGCGGCGTTGCATAGCTGTTGTATTTATTATTTGCTTCAATGGTGGTAAGGCTATTGGGCATATAGCTATAGTTGAGGCCCGTATAATAGGAGCCGCCATCCATATATTTGTACTTTATTTTATCAATTGGACTGTATTTGTTGTAATGAATACCTGAGCTCAAATTAACTTTAAACTTTCTAGTGACGGTAATGCCAGACCAAAAATTAAGATGATATTCCTCTTGGTCAGAAATATTTTGATAGGTGGTTTGTGTTCTACCTGTAGCCACTAAAGTTCGAATGGTTGTAAATACTTCTTTTACTTTATTGTAACCAAAACTACTATTGATATTTAATTTATTGGTATTGTACCCTAAATTATACTCAATATTTTGTGTTAATGTAGGTTTGATGAATGGGTTTCCAAAACGTACATTATACACATCTGTGTAATCGATATTAGGGTTTAGCTCAATAATGGTAGGCCTTCTTATTGTTTCTCTAAAGGTAATTGTACTGTTTAGTTTAGTACTAAATTCTTTTCTGAATGAAATGTTCGGTAAAAATCGCCAATAATCATTTTTTGTATTTGGTGCAGTACCTTTAAGAAATTGGAAGCTGGTTAAAGTGTATTCCGCTTGTTCGCCAAATGATATTCTCCATCCTTTATTTAAAATAAACGTAAGGCCAATACGGCTTGTCGCTATGCCTTGATTAAAAATAAAATTACTACTCAATAGCTCATTGTCATTAATTGTATTGGTTGCTTTATTTAAATAGGAGGCGTTTAAAATAGTATGCTCATCGTTGTTGGTGAAATTAATACCTGCATTCAGTATTGTTTTTTCATTTTTAACTAATGGTTTACTATAATTTGTTCTTATATAGTAGGAAGTACTATAATTATCAACAAATTGGTTTTGGGTAGAATCCTGACCACTCGGTGTTAAATCATTTAAAAGATATTGCTGATAAAATCTTTTATCATTCACCCCTTTTCCAAAATTGAGCCCAGTATAAATATTTAATTTCTCGCTCTTTTGTTTTGCTCTTTTCCAATTGTAAGTCCCAGAAAAACCATGGTTATAGGTGTTTCCATCATAATTGACTGTTCTTTTACTTGCCTTCCATACTTGTAATTTATTGTTCAGATTGGTATAGTCCGCATTGGTCACGTTGTCAATATTACTAATGATGCCTTGGTATACAAGCTCAATGTTTTTTTGTTTATTAATATCAATATTTGATTCAAGTCGGACAGTTGGGCTTGATGTTTTATTGATATAATTGCTTTTAGAATTGAGGAAATTCGTTGAATCTGTATAAAAGTTTTGTCGTGTGGACCTTGAATGACCAATGACGTTATATTTGGAAATATTGAAATGCCCATTAAACGTTATTTTTTTTGATTTATAACTTAGATAGGTGCCTCCTGTTCTTTGTCCATTGGTGCCTGCACTTAACCAAAGCTTTTGGTAGTAGCCTACGCGTCCTTTTTTCGTAACAATATTGATAACACTTCCATCGTAGGTTGCGTATTCGGCAGGGGGCGTTTGCATTAACTCCACTTTCTCAACCATATTGGCGGGCAAGCTTTCTAGTAATTCTGCTAATTGTTGTGCATTTAAGTTAGAAGGTTTTTCATCAATTAAAATAAGCGGTGCCTTTCCTTTTACAGTTATACTGCCATCTGGATTGGCGTTTACCATTGGCATATTTTTTAACATTTCAGCGGTGCTCGCACCATTGCTCAATGGACTTTCGCCAACATTGTATGTTAGAATACCATCTTTCTCTTCAATTAACTTTTTTTCCGAATACACCACCACTTCTTGTAACATGGTCGAAGAATCTTTCAATTGAATTTCACTAAAATATATTTCATCTTTTTCTGCCCTCAGTAAAATACTGTCGATGGTAAATAAAGAAAATCCAATCGATTTTATATTTATTTGATAATAATCAAACGGAGTTTTTTCAAATAAAAATTCGCCGTTTTTATCTGAAGTAATTATTTTATTATTTTTCGCATTTGATTTAGCATACAACATCACTGTTGCGCCAGGAACGGGCTTCCCATTTCTTGCATCTTGAATGGTACCAGAAATGCCCCCTAATAGCGTTGGCTTAATTACATTTTGGCCAATGCCATAGGTGATTGATGACAGTATAAGTAGGAAAGTAAAAGTGTTTTTCATGCAGCGGTCCAAAACTAAACAATTATGGCATAAAAAAGGCTTCATTGTGATGAATGAAGCCTTTAAATAAGTTTATATATGTATTATTTTATGGATGCTAGGTCAATAACAAACCTATATTTTACATCTCCCTTAAGCATTCGGTCATACGCCTCGTTAATTTTTTGCATCGGAATTACTTCTATCTCGGACACAATATGATGTTCTGCACAATAGTCCAGCATCTCCTGTGTTTCCTTCATACCACCAATACATGATCCAATCACACTGCGTCTATTGGTCACCAATGAAAAAGGCTGCACTTTAGGCGATTCAATTGGTAGTCCCACTACCATTAATTTACCATCGATACCTAGTAAATTTAAATAGGTAGTATAGTCGTGATTTGCAGAAATGGCATCTAGTATAACATCAAAATAACTGTTATACTTGCTCATAGCTTCTTTATCAGTACTCACTAAAAAATGAGTAGCGCCAAGTTTTTTAGCATCAGCTTCCTTTGATGGGGATGTGCTTATCACGGTAACTTCAGCGCCAAATGACACTGCAAATTTTACACCCATATGTCCTAGTCCGCCCAATCCAACTACTGCTACTTTCATTCCCTTTTTTACACCTGCATAAACCAATGGGGAATACGTAGTAATACCTGCACATAATAAAGGAGCAACTGCAGCTAGCGGTAAGGAGGGCGCAATTTTAAAGGTGTAATATTCATCCACTACAATTTGTGTAGCATAGCCACCCATGGTAATATTATCACTATTTCTTTCCTTATTATTATAAGTGCCTACAAATCCTTCTTCGCAATATTGTTCTAAATCTTTTGCGCATGTTTTACAAGTTTTACAACTATCCACCATCACACCTACACCAGCAAGATCACCCACTTTAAATTTTGTTACATTATTTCCTACTGATAATACTTTACCCACAATTTCATGTCCGGGTACCATGGGATATTGTGATCCACCCCATTCGTTTTTCACTTGGTGTAAATCGCTATGACAAACGCCACAAAATAAAATATCTATTTGTACGTCATCTGGCCCCACGGCTCTTCTTTCAAAATGGTATGCTTCTAATGGGGTATTGGAAGACATTGCCGCATATGAATTTACTGGTATCATTTCTTTTTATTTAATGTTTATTAAAATTTACTGGATATGCTTATACCAAATGTAGCAGGATCACCTAAGTGAACTGCCCCAAAATCATAGGCATAGGAGATATATTTTTGATTGAATATGTTCTTTGACCACAAAACAACACTCATTTTGTTTTTATTTACGCCCATACTAAAATTATTGATACAATAAGGGCTTTGTTTTATTTCGTTACTACTATCAAAATAAGTATTTCCTATAAACCTGGTTTCGGTTCTAATAAAACCACTCATTTTTGCATTTATACTTTTGCTGTATTGTATTGCAATCGCGTTTGTATTATCTGGTGTAAATACTGGACGCTTACCAGATGCTTTAATTAAAGCATCAGTGATACCCCCATTATATTGGATGATGACCCCTTTTGCAGGGGTATACATAATTTCGGCTTCAATGCCCTTGCTATTTAATACTCCCGTATTTTTTATGATGGTAATAGCATCAGGTAATACAAGTGTGGGTACTTGTGCGTCCTTGATTTGAATATAGAATAAGGATATATTTAATTTTAAAGTATTATTTAACAAGGTGTTTTTAATACCCGCTTCAAAATTATTGCTATGCTCAGGAAGGTATCCTATTAATGGTGGTTGCGAAGGGTCGGATCCTAATGGACTCAATCCACCAGTGCGGTATCCTTTACTGTACATAGCATAAATTAATGAAGCAGAATTTAAATTATAATCCAATGAAATTTTAGGGGACCATGCATTAAAATTGATGCTTGCACTAGTATCAGCTACAATTTGGTAAAATTTAGGGGAGGGGTCATGCTGGTAAAAGCCTGCAACTGTTTGATCTTGTTGCTCGTAATCATTTCTTAATCCAAAAGTTATATTTAGTTTACTAGTTAATGCATAGGTGGCTTGTCCAAAAAAGGCAATTCCCTTTTTTGTTGTACTTGTACTGTTCATTAATGTAAATAAAGAATCGCCGATCATCATTAAATTAGCATCTTTGCCAAAACGGGTTCCTTGTTTTACAGGGGCATCTTGATAAAAAAGATAGGCGCCGGCTGTCCAGTTTAAACGATTGGTGGCAGTCGGTGCGGAACTCCATTTGAATTCTTGTGTATACGCTTTGATATTATTCCAGCTTTTTCCATAATTATTGACCACTGAAATGGCGTCGATAGGTGAAAAATCGCCATCAATAGGTAAATCATAGTACCTGTAATTTTTTTGGTATGCAGTGATACTACTAAAATTCACTTTGCTACCTGTATGTTGTATCGCTAAAGAGGTGTTCAGGGTATTATCCAACATGGTTGTAATGCCATTTTGATTTAATACATATGGATTGCTCAAAGCGTTTGTTGCTCCAAAAACTAATGGAAATGCACCTTTATTTTCGCTATTATAATGTTTTACATTTAAAGTAACCTGCCAATTCGCTGCAGGAATATATTTTATAAAGTAATTTCCAGAGAAAGCATATTGTTTATCATAACTGCTTTTATTATATTTATTGGTATAAAATCCGTCGCGATCATTATAAAGCAAAGCTGCCCCAAAAAATAATTTATCTTTTATTATTGGTGTTTTAATATTTGCATTATACCTGCGAATGCCATAATTCCCCACATTCACTTCGCCGCTTCCAGTTACTTTATTGCTAGGCTGCTTAGTGATGATATTAATTACACCACCCATTGCATTACGGCCATACAAACTTCCCTGAGGCCCACGTAGTATTTCAATACGTTCAATGTCGTTTAATGCAGGAATATAAGTATCTAAATTAAATTGGTTCACACCATCAATATAAGTGGCCACTGCTGGGTCATAGGAAGTGGTGGCGATACCTCTAATGGAAACTACATCACGATTGTCACCTGGATCAGCACTATATAAATTGGGTACAAAACCACTGATGTCTTTGTTGTTCCAAAATCTAAATTTTTCTATTTGCGTACTATTAAATGCGGTAATACTGATGGGTACTTTTTGTAATAGTTCTTCTTTTTTTTGTGCAGTTATAATTACATCTTCTAATTGAACTAATGCGTCGGCTAATTTAATTGTTTGTATTTCATTCAAGTTTGTTTTAGCTGTAATCGTAATTGAATTTATACTAGTTGCAAAACCTAAGGAAGTAATGGCTAATTCATATTTTCCTTCTGGAATATTATTGAATGTGACATGTCCATTGCTATCACTTATATTTTTAAATGAGGTGTTGAGTAAACTAGCCGTTGCGCCAATAACTGGTTTTCCGGAAAGCGAAGTGATTTTGGCTTTAAAATTGCTTTGGCTATTTGCAAAAAAGTAGGCAAAAGAAAATAATAAGGTAAGAAATGAAATTTTGTGGAATGTCGCTTGGGGGCGTTTTGTTTCAAACATGAAAAATGAATTTAGGGAGTAAAGGTAGTTTCTTATGACAAATATTGTGACGCATTTGTCAATTAATTGTGTTTTTAGATTTAAAGTTTATTGCTTTGTTTAAAAAGCTTCAAATATCTAATAAATGTATTATACAATCACTAATAAGGCAAGTGGATCAATACTAATTTCAAGGGTTGCACTTTCTGTCAGCAGGGCTTCTCCATCCATATGTAAAGGCTCCTTTCCGCTATAGTGAATAGTGATTGATTTTATAGATTGTATGTCTACTTTGTTTGATTGGTGAATTTTTTTACTAAAAAGTTGCATGACCAGTAGGGCGACATTTAAAAAGTGAATAGGTTTGATTTTGACCATCTCTATATAAGCATCTTGCAAATCTGAAAAGGGTGAAATATAGGCATTGTTTCCAAATTGGCTAGCATTTGCAAATGTGAGTGAATACACTTTCTGCACTGGGCCATGATTGATGCTAATTTCAATGGGTTTGTAAATTGTTAAAGCGGATAAGGTGGCTTTGATATAATTGAAAAATCCTCTTTTTTTACTTTTTGCAAAAAGCTGTGCCACTTTTGCATCGAATCCAATTCCTGCTGTGCAAAAAAACATTTTATTATTTATTAAACCAACATCAATTGCTATTTCATGACCATGCATGGCTTTGTCAAGTGCGGCTTCAAATTGTAGGGGAATATTTAAGTGTCTGGCTAAACCATTACCGGAGCCGATAGGTATAATTCCTAAGGGGATCGTTGTTTCAGTTAAAACAGATGCGACTTCATTCACAGTACCATCACCACCAACCGCAATAATCCTACTTGCTTTATCTTCAATGGCTATTTTTGTAAAAGAACCTGCCTCCAAAACTTTGGTTGTTACCCATACTTTACTATTTGGAATAGTTTGTAATTTTTTTAAAATATTTGCCTTAAGCGCTGCATTATCATAGCCTGCCTTGGGATTATATATAAAATGTAACATGTGCTGTAAAATTATTTAATATAATGGATAATTACCTCGTTTATTTAAATAATTAAGCTGTTTTTAGTCATAAATGAGGTAAGTCATTTGATTTCCTTTATCGTAAAAATTACTACCTTAGGGCATTGAAAAAGTAATAGCTAAAATGACATGCTTTTTTTTGATAGCACCCAAAAAAAAGCGAGTTTATATCATTATTTTATCATCATTTCGTCATCATTTCATAGTGTGTTCGCATATGTTGCTAAACAAGGTATCCATTTTAACCAAGTATTTATTTATGCGATTTTTTTTATTTTTTATTTTTAGTATAAATAATTCTCACTTACATGCGCAGATAGATACGACAAAAAAGGCATTGCCTGATGTCGTTGTTTTTGCCAATAAATTTCCTACGCTTTCAAAAAACATTGTACAAAAGGTTGATTTTATTACCGATAAAAATGCAATTAATCAACAAGCCAATACGGGCGACATTTTAACACAATCAGGTCAAGTATTTGTTCAAAAAAGTCAGTCGGGCGGCGGAAGCCCTGTGATTCGTGGCTTTGAGGCGAGTCGTGTATTATTAATGGTAGACGGGGTGCGATTAAATAATGCCATTTTCAGAGGAGGTCATTTGCAAAATATTATCACTATCGACAATATGATATTAGAGCGCGTGGAAGTGATTTATGGCCCTTCCTCCACCTTGTATGGTAGTGATGCTTTAGGTGGCGTAGTCAATATGTTTACAAAAAAACCCAAATTAGTGGACAGTGCCCTTTGGAAGGTGAGTGCTAATTTGATTCAGCGTTATGCTTCAGGGCAAAATGAAAACAGAACCCATCTGGATGTCAATATTGCGAATAACAAATGGGCATACTTAACTTCCTTTACTTATGGAAGTTTTGGGGATATGCGTCAAGGCGCCAATAGATCTTCAGCGTATCCTGATTTTGGAAAACGCTCTTTTTATGTGGTCAGAGAAGGGGGTGTTGATGTGGTTAAAGTGAATAAAGATGTGAATGTTCAAAAATTAAGTGGGTATGATCAAACTGATTTATTGCAAAAAATACTTTTTAAGCCCAATGAAAATTCTGAACATTTATTAAATATCCAAATTTCAAACTCATTTGATATTAATAGATACGACCGACTCACTGAAATCAGCAAAGGACTTCCTGTATATGGCGAATGGCACTATGGACCGCAAATTAGAAATTTGATTTCCTATAAATATACTGCTACAAAATTACCCGGTTATTTTAGTGACTTGATGATCACGAGTAGTTTTCAGAATATTGAAGAAAGTAGAATTACACGTAAGTTTAATACTTCCTCAAAAGATTTCCGTTTTGAACGCGTTAATGTGTTGGGGGTGAATGCTGATTTGCTCCACAGGCAAGCTAATGGTGAAATTCATTTTGGTGTAGAATCCTATACCAATTTTGTAAAATCAACAGCACAGCGTGTTAATATTGAAACAAATGCTTTGAGCAAAATAACCACAAGATATAGCGATGGCCCTACCTCCATGAGTTATAATGCATTGTATTTACAACAAATTAAATCATTAGGTAAAAACTGGGTATTGAATGATGGCATTCGACTCAACTTAGTTCAATTAGATGCAAGTTTTGCTGATACCAGCTTAATGCACTTCCCATTCAATAAAGCAATACAAAACAATATCGCAGTGACTGGAAATTTGGGAGTTGCTTATAATGGGGAAAATGGATATCGTGCGACAGCTGGTTTAAGTAGTGGATTTAGAGCCCCCAATGTAGATGATTTAACTAAAGTGTTTGATACCAGGACTGGCTATGTGGTCGTGCCCAATAAGGATTTAAAACCTGAGTATACCTACAATGCTGAAATTAATATATCACATACTGGTAATATGGCAAGTTGGGGAGCGAGCATTTTTTATACTTGGTTTAATAATGCGATTGTAGTCAGTAAATACAAATGGAATGGCCAAGAAAATATCATGTACCAAAATGTATTAAGTGCGGTATACGCACCACAAAATCAAGCCAGTGCTAAATTGTATGGGTTTAACTTGAATGGTAAAATAAAATTATTTTATAATGCATTTTTGCAAGGCACTTATACGTATACCAAGGGGACCTATTACAATGGAACTACGACGATGCCCTTGGATCATATTCCGCCTGCCTATGGACGTGTTGGTTTGAAAAAAGGAAATGATCAATTTAATGTAGAAGGGTTTGTATTATTTAATGGCTGGAAGCGTATACGAGATTATAATTTAAATGGGGAGGATAATGAATTATATGCCACGCCAGATGGGATGCCTAGCTGGATGACTGTCAATTTATCAAGCTATTATAATCCATCCAAAAAATTAAGTTTAGGCTTCCAGATTGAAAATATCGCTGATAAAAATTACCGGTATTTTGCGAGTGGGATTTCGGCAGTGGGCCGAAATTTTATCTTAAGTTGTAGATTATCATTTTAAAATGATGCTGAATATTTTACAAATGGGGGCCGGAAACCGGCCCCCATTTGTATTTGTAATACCAATTGATTGTTTTTCCTATTTATTTAGTTAAATTTAAAAATAATTGAAAACCAAGTTGCATTAATTATGAAAAGGAAATTTGGATGTAATTAATTTTTTAAATAACAATTCACGAATAAAATATTTCTATGAAACAAAGCATTTTTTTGACAATATTTTTAATGGGCTTGCTTAATGTTGGGCATAATTTTGCACAAACAAGTAAGCGTCCTAACATCTTAGTCATTTTTTCAGATGATCATACCAATCAATCTATTAGCGCTTATGGGAGCAAGTTGATGCAAACGCCGAACATAGATCAAATAGCGAAACAAGGCGCCATTTTCAAACATTCTTTTGTAACCAATTCTATATGTGCACCCAGTAGAGCAGTGCTTTTAACAGGGAAATACAATCATATAAACGGTTTAATTGACAATCGACCTAATCGTAATTTTGATGGCAGTCAGGTGCAGGTTCAAAAACTATTGGGCCAAGCCAATTACCAGACTGCTTGGATCGGTAAATGGCATTTACAATCATTGCCTGTAGGTTTTGATTATTGGAAAGTGTTGCCTGATCAAGGACATTACTTTCAACCCGATTTCGTGGAAATGACCAAGGATACGGTGAGGTACAATGGGTATGTTACCAATTTGATCAGTGATTTTTCATTGGGCTGGTTGGATAAGCGCGATACAAGCAAGCCTTTTTTTATGGTGATTGGCGAAAAGGCTACGCATCGAAATTGGATGCCTGCAGTAGAAGATTTAGGGGCGTATGATGCGCAACAATTTCCTATGCCTGACAACTTTTTCGATACTTATGAAGGCCGAACAGCAGCGCTTGAACAAGATATGACGGTCAATAAAACCATGACCATTGGGGATGATTTAAAGATGAATATTAATTATGATAAACCGGGGATGTTTGGGCGTTTAACATCCGCTGAAAAATTAGCCTACAAAACTTATTATGGAAAAATTGCATTGGAATATGAAAAAGTTAAATCGGATTCAATCGCATTAATCAAATGGAAATACCAACGTTATTTAAAAGATTATTTAGCAACGGCCAGATCCTTGGATCGTAATATTGGTCGGATATTAGCCTATTTAGAAAAATCAGGATTGGCTGAAAATACCGTGGTGATGTATGCATCGGATCAGGGTTTTTATATGGGAGAACATGGCTGGTTCGATAAAAGATTTATGTATGAGGAAAGTTTAAAAACACCTGTTGTATTAAAATATCCTAAACATATAAAGCCCGGAACCGTAGTCAATGATATCGTCGTGAATATTGATTTTGCACCTACCTTTTTAGACATTGCTGGAGTTAAAGCGCCAGCTGAAATGCAGGGAAAAAGTTTTTTACCACTCGTTACAAAATCGGGGAAGGTTCAAAATTGGCGAACTGCTATGTATTACCATTATTACGAGTATCCGCAGCCCCATAAAGTGCCTCCTCATTTTGGTATTCGAACCATGCGATATAAGTTGATTCGATTTTACGGACCAAGAAATGAGTGGGAATTGTATGATTTAAAAACGGATCCTACTGAAATGCATAATATTATTAATGACCAAGGAAAAGTAAATACAATACTTGATTTAAAAAAGCAATTGCGCTCTTTAATTGTTGAATACAAGGACACCGAAGCTTTGCAAATTTTGAATAGTAATTAAGTATTTACTTTCTGAGTGCGCCCACATTGCTGGAGAATATCTTAACGGCAATGGCAAGTAGTATTACGCCAAAAAATTTACGAACAGCGAGTAAGCCGCCTGGTCCTAATAAACGTTCGATATAGTTGAGGGATTTTAATACTGCAAATACAATTACTAAGTTGACCAATATACCCATTGCGATATAGAATTCGTCGAAGTTCGCTTTTAATGACATAATAGTAGTAAGTGTTCCACTTCCTGCAATAATTGGAAAAGCAATTGGTACTACAGCACCTGAATGCGCATTCTTATCCCCTTTAAAAATTTCATGCCCCAATACCATTTCAAGCCCTAATAAAAATATGACGATGGAACCGCCCACGGCAAATGATTTTACGTCTAATCCTAAAATTTGTAAAAAGGGTTTTCCTAAAAATAAAAATAGGATCATTAATGCCCCCGAAATAAGGGTTACCCTTAATGATTTAATGGCGCCCGACTTTTCCTTCATGGCTATCAGCAAAGGTATTGATCCTACGATATCTATGACTGCAAATAAGGTGAATATGACAGTAAGTAATTGGTCAAAATGAAAGTCCATAAAAAAGCTTTGTATGAAGATACAAAGCTTTTTTAAATTGAACAGTTATGTATATGTTATTTCAATCTCAGCCCAATCATGAGCATACGCCCCATTGTATTGTAGCCATTAATTTCTTGAAATACGGCGTTGGCTAAATTTTGTCCGTCAGCGTACAATAATAGATGCTTGTTGAGCTTGTATTGAATATGCGCATTGAATAGGGTATAATCATTTAAAGCAACATCTTTGGCTGCATAGCCACCCACATCGTATCGTTTGCTTATATATCTGGCTGCCATGCTAAAATTTAATTTAGGGGATACTTCATAGGTCCATTGAATACCTGCGGTATTTTTTGGACGTTTTAATAAGTAGTTATACGTTATCGTATCCTTAGTGGTCACTCTGTTTTGATTGGTTTCTTGTCCATTCATTAAAGTGTAGTTCAATGAGAAATTATTTTTTTCATTGGCTTTCCAATTGAGTTCTAGTTCTAATCCATTTACTTTTTGTTGGATATAATTGAAAAAATTATAATCAATATAATTATAGTCTATCCCATTGTCAATGGTTCTATTGTAATAAACGGCTCTAATAAATAATGGGTTGGTTTTGTATTCCATGCCTATTTCTGTATTGAAAGATTGCTCTGGTTTTAATGCATCATTATAACTTAATTGATACAGCGATGGCGCTTTGTATCCAGTAGAAGCACTTGCCATGAAACGTATAGTTGCATTTAATTTATAAGAAGGACTAATCGTAAAAGTTTGGTTGGATCCGTAACGATTATGTTTATTACTTCTTCCACCTAATTCTAGTAGCCACTTATTGGAGGCGTCATTTATTAATAAAGAGGTATACAAGGCAGTTTGGTATTGAAAAGTATCTTTAAAATTATCATTATAAGGGCCCCATTTACTTATAGATACATAAGTTTGATGATAGGATCCGTATCTAAAATCAACGCCAGTAATCCATTGTATATTTTTTGAAATTGATTTTGAAAAAAAGGCATCTGCGAAATGAGATTTTCCAGCATATTGGTTGTCTTCGAATATGGTATAAGTTTTATCAAGGCTATCATTTTTATATCGCCTGTCCTGTGCACTTAATTGGTATTGCAATTGAAAAACAGTTTTTTCTTTTTTGTATTTCAAAATAAAACCTGTGAATTTGGTAGCATTATTGAATTTTTCGTCTTTATCATCTTTAAAAGTGCCATAATCAATATCGGCATTGTAACTTGTTTGTTGCGTGAAAGCTTTTAAATCCCAATTTTGGTTAAAAGCATAATTGATATTAGCAAACCAATTATTATTGCGATAGCCATCTTTGTCAAAATTATTTTTCCCAGTCAAATCTGTGGCAGAAGAAAATCCTTTTGCAGATTCATTGCCAAATCCAATAGCATAATTCAACTTTCCAATGGTGCTACTATGTTGCGCATTCATTTTTCTAGTACCATAACTTCCTGTACTAATATCTCCAGAGAAGCTTGGAATAGATTTATTTTTGGTGATTATGTTAATCACACCGCCAATAGCATCTGAACCATACAAGGTACTTTGTGCACCTTTCAAAATTTCAATGCGCTCAATCAAATTTAAGGGCACTAAGTTTAAATCAAACTCATTGCTAATCATAGAAGGGTCTCCGACGGGCATGCCATTAATTAAAATTAAGGTACGACCACTGGAAGCGCCGCGCATGTAAATGCTTGGAACGGTTCCTGCATTACTTAAACTACCGGGTAAATACAAACCTGCTTGTTCATTTAAAATTTGCGCAATGCTTCTTCCTGCATTGGCCTGAATTGCAGCTGCATTGATGACCGTGACCACTTTGCCAGTCGTGTTTTGTTTCTGCTCCACTTTGTTGGCAGTGACAATCACTTCATCCAGTGAAATTACAGTGTCAGAAATTTTTTTAATTGCCTCTTTTTGTTGCCCAAAGAGAAGGGTGGTGGATGCGATGAGGCATACCGAGAGCGTGATTAATTTTTTGCTCATTGTTTTGTTTTTTTGTTGTTAACAATGAGCTTCCTGGAGAAAGAGAACCATAATTAATGGTTGTGCAAATGGCAAAGCATAAGATAACTTTTAAGTTATCCAATGTTATGCAAATGCAAAATCCATTTTTTACAATCCCTGCTTTTTACCCGAAAGCTGTTGATGTATTCATTAGGCAGGTCTTCTGGCTTGTTCTTTTTAATGCATCCTTCCCAAATTGCTTCAGTGGATATATTGCATTGATTGCTTTTGGCAATGAACTCACAGCTACGGGAATAGCCCCCGATTTAAACGGGGTTCCCTTTTAATCATTTTCATGAACCTAATTCCAAAGCAAACTTAACTATAAAAAAAATTGACTAACCGATTAATTATTAACCCATTGTTGAAAACTTAAAAGCTTTTTTGGTATATTTAAGCCTATATATTTAGCTAGTTGCTTATATATATGATATAGGCAATTTTATAATAAAGTAAATTATTGTATAACTAATCACTTAAGCATGAAATCAAAACAAGGCATCAATTTTTTTAGTTTAACCATGATTGTGGTCAGCCTTGTTATTGGGATGGGTATTTTCAAAACGCCAGCTACCATTGCGGCAAAATCTGGAACACCCCTTATTTTTTTTAGTGCATGGCTGATTGGTGGGGTCATTGCTTTGTTTGGTGCATTGACTTATGCTGAAATTGGACAACGGCTTCCGGTAATGGGTGGTTATTATAAAGTGTTTGCGCATTGCTATCATCCTGGGGTAGGATTTACGATTAATGTTTTAATATTAATCAGTAATGCAGCCTCCTTAGCTGTGGTGGCCTTAATTGGCGCTGATTATGTGAGTGATTTATTATTTGGTCGACCTTCGGGGACCCTATTTAATATTGGCGTAGCATCATTATCAGTAGCCTTATTTTACATTGTTAATTTATTCGGGTTGAAAACGAGTAGTCGTACCCAAAATATTTTAACGGTGGTAAAAATTAGTTTGATCTTATTGCTTATTTCTTCTTTATTTAAAGGCGTTACAGTGCCACCACATGGGGTGAATGAGGGAAAAATTTATACTTACGATGGCACTAATGGGGCACTTTTATTATTAGTGAGTTTGGTGTCTGTTTTTTTTACGTACGGAGGCTATCAACAAACCATCAATTTTGGATCAGAAGTGAAGTCTGGAAAAATTATGCAAAAAGGAATTGTAGTAGGTATTCTGGTCGTGTTATTTTTATACCTCACTATTAATTATACTTATATTAAAGTAATTGGCTTTGATCAAATGAAAAACGCGAATGCGATTGGCTCATTATTGTTTGAGGCTTGGTTTGGTAAATTAGGTGCCAAAGTTTTTGATTTTGCGATGGTATTAAGTGTATTGGCTTATGTGAATGTGATATTAATGAGTAATCCTCGTGTGATGTTTGCCATGAGCGAGGACAAGGTTTTGCCTGCGATATTTCAGAAGAAACATCTCAAAACGGAGGCCTTGGTTCCAGGATTAACCTTGTTTGCTTTTACCACCATATTGGTGACATTTTTTGGCAAAGGGGTCGATGACGTTTTGAGTTTTAGTATTTTTTTGGATTGTTTGGGTATGAGTACTTCGGCAGCCACCCTTTTAATATTGAGGCGTAAAAATCAAGGTGATGGATCGGTAACAGGGTACTTAAAAAGATGGACCCCGCTTTTTTGCGTGATTTTTGTGTGTGCTTATGCATTTGTTGCAGTTGCGGTAGTCATTGATAAACCTTATTCTGCCCTCACTGCTATTATTTTGGTAGGACTTGTTTCTATTATATACAGGCTATTTTATTATAAAAAGACCGCTATTAAGTAATTTTTTATAATTTTTATTCTATTTACATCCTAAGAAATGGGTTAATTAGCCTTTCATCGTTCATTATTGCTGCTCAGCAGACGGCTTTTCCGCCTGTCTAAAAATATGGAAACTAGGCGGTATTAGTTTACTTTTGTAATCTCAAAAGAAGTTCAAAATTTAATTAAGTCGATGAAATACATTTTTTCTATTTTAATCCTAGGAATTGGCATCCATTTACAAGCACAAAATGGGGCACCTTGGGATTTAAAAACCTGCGTTGAATATGCCATTCAGCATAATATATCTATCCAACAAGCCGATGTACAGGCAAGATTGGCAAAATTACAGGCGCAGTTTGCGAGTTCAAATAGATTGCCAACAATCAATGGATCAACTGGGGCGGGATTAAGATTAGGGCGTTCTATTGACCCTACCACTAACGGATTCTCCAACACCCAGTTTTTATTCAATAATTTTGGATTAAATGGGGGTGTTCAAATTTTTAATGCAGGTAAGCTTAGGAATAATGCGGAGGCAACTAATTTTAGTTGGTTGGCAAGTGAAACAGACAAGCAAACTATTTCGAATGACATTTCAATGAGTGTAGCTACTTTTTATTTACAAATATTATCAGCTATTGAACAATCTGAAATCACTAAAATTCAAATTCAACAAACACTTGAGCAATTGAACGCCACTAAAAAAAGAGTGGAAGTGGGTGTACTCCCTGAGATTAATTTATTGGAATTGGAGACGCAATTAGCGAATGATAGTAGCAATTATATTGGCGCTATTTCTAACGTAATACAAACCAAATTAAGTTTAAAGGCTTTATTAAATTTAGACGCAGGTACTGAATTTGATGTTTTAGTACAGCCTGTTGAAAAAATAAAAATTCAACCATTTACTGATTTACAACCTGATTATGTTTTCACGATTGCTGAACAAAATTTACCGAATGTAAAAGCGGCAGGTTTGCGTGTAAGTGCGGCTGCAAAATCAGTAGCTGCAGCGAAGGCGAATTTCTATCCAACTTTAAGTTTCGGATATGGCTTATCCTCTAACTTCTCCAATCAATTTAAATACACATCCGGTTTTGAAATGACTGGTGTGAGTGCTATTTCGCCAGCAAGTCCTTTTGTTACAGTAAATAATAGTAAATACTTTGTTCAAAGTCCAACGTATACTGCCACTTCCGCAAACAGAAACTGGGGCAATATATGGAATGGATGGGGTAACAAAATAAATGACAATTTTGGTCAAAGTTTGAGCTTTCAATTGTCGATACCCATATTTAATGGGGGACAATCTAAAATAACTTACCAACAAGCTAAATTAAATTACAGGTCAACTGAGTTGCAACAGGAAAATATTCAACGTAAATTAAAGCAGGATATTTATGCTGCATACACGAATGCAATTGTAGCGTTAAATAAATTAAATGCCAATCAAAAAGCAGTTACCACTGCTGAAAAAGCATATCAATTTGCAACCAAGAGATATGAACTAGGCTTGTTAGGCACGATTGAATTATTGAACAACCAAAATAACTTTTTAAGGGCTAAGGTGAATTTTAAATCTACGCAATATGAGTATGTATTTAGAATTAAATTGCTAGAATTTTATAAAGGCGTTTCGCTTGAATTATAATAAAGAGATAAAAAAATTACAGAAGTAAAATATATAAAAATGAACAAAAAAATTATTTGGATAGGCGCAGGCTTTGTTATTGTGATCGGCTTGCTTATCGGCTTAAAAAAAGGAGGGGTCATTGGTAAGGAGGAAGGACTTGCTGTAACTGCAGAGGCGGTACAATTAAGGACCATTACTGAGTCAGTGAATGCAAGTGGTAAGGTATACCCTGAAATTGAAGTAAAGGTAAGCCCTGATATTTCTGGAGAAATTGTCAACCTTTTTGTAGAGGAAGGTGATCGCGTTACGAAAGGGCAAGTCCTTGCAAAAATTTATGCTGATATTTACTCATCTCAACGTGATCAAGTGACTGCGAGTGTAAATCAAGTTAAAGCACAATACGAAAATGTGAAAGCGGGTATTAGTGGTTTAAAAACTGTTTACGATAATACAAAAGCAACGAATGAGCGATTTAAAAAATTATTTGCTGATAAAATTGTATCCAGAGCGGAATATGAGCAAACGGAGCAAGCTTTTAGATCAGCGGAATCAAGTTATAATTCAGCAAAGGAATCCATTAAAAGTGGAGAAGCGCAAATTCAAGGTGTGAGAGCGCAATTGGCTAGGGCTGAAAAGGATTTAGCTCGAACCATCATTACTTGTCCGATGGATGGTATTGTAAGTTTGATGAATGTAAAAAAAGGGGAAAGGGTAGTTGGAACAGCTCAAATGACTGGTACTGAAATGATGCGTGTTGCAGATATGAAAAGTATTGAAGTAAGAGTGGATGTAGGAGAGAATGACATCACCAAAGTAAAGTTGGGTGATACTGCACTCGTGGAAGTAGATGCCTATAACAATAGAAAATTCAAAGGGGTGGTTTATAAAATTGCGAATCCAGTGACTGCTATCTCTGGCGTATCTAGTTCGGCAGAAGTGGCAAATTATAAAGTGCATATTAGATTAATACCTGAAGAATACGCTGATTTAGCCAAGGATAATAATATATTTCCTTTTCGTCCTGGTATGACTGCAAGTGCTGACATACAAACCAAGTCAAAAAGAAATGTAGTAACAGTGCCTTTAAATGCAGTAACTACAAGAGATGCGAAAGGGGAAGGAAAAAGTACGGAAGTAACTAAATCATCTGCAAATACAAGTACTGAAAAAGCACCTACTACCATTGATGAAGACGTGAGTGAGGTTGTATTTGTGTTGCAAAAGGACAATAAAGTGAAAATGGTGAAAGTTAAAACCGATATTCAGGATTTAAATTTTATTGAAGTGTCCGGGGTAAAAGTAGGAGATAAGATTATTACTGGGCCTTACAGTACAGTAAGTAAAACATTAAAGGAAGGTAGTTTGGTAACTGTAGTAACCAAAGAAAAATTATTCGAGGAGAAAAAGTAACATATTTGGTTGACTATTAGCTGGATAAGGGGCGCATTTAAAAAATGCGCCCCTTTTTTATTGAGTTTCGTATGTTTGCAAAAATGAGTAACATGCAAATTGGTATCATTGGAAGTGGAAGTTGGGCAACTGCTATTGCAAAAATTATCACAGATAATGGGCATGAAATTAATTGGTGGGTAAGGCAATCGGAAAATATCACCTACTTTAAAAAACGCCACCACAATCCCCATTACCTTAGAAATGCATTTTTTGATACCACTAAGATCAATTTTTCGGATGATATCGCTGAAGTGGTAAAACAATCTACTGTCATTATTATGGCAGTGCCTTCAATACATATTGAATCTGTTTTGCAAGCAGTGCCTTCCGATTTATTGAAAGATAAAAAAGTGGTCTCTGCTATCAAAGGGGTAATGCCTAATTATAATATTTTATTACATGAGTTTTTGGCACAAAAATTTGATTTTCCATTAAGTCAATATTTTACTTTATTGGGTCCCAGCCATGCCGAAGAAGTGGTAGCGGAGCAGTTGTCCTACTTAACATTTTCAGGCGTAGATACTTTGATGACAAGTGAGATTGCATCGTATTTTAAATCTGATTATATCAATACGATTATTAATACTGATGTGGTAGGTGTTCAGTATGCAGCAGTCCTAAAAAATATTTATGCATTAGGTGCTGGTATTGCGCATGGCTTGGAGTACGGAGATAATTTTTTGAGTGTTTATATCGCTAACTGTGCGAACGAAATGAAAGTATTGTTAAGTGCAATTAAGCAAAAAGAAAAATCAGAAGCAACGCCAGTGAATTATGCAGCCTCGGTTTATTTAGGCGACTTATTGGTTACCTGCTATTCATTGCATAGCCGAAATAGGACTTTTGGAAAAATGATTGGCAAGGGGTATTCAGTTAAATCGGCCGAATTGGAATTGAATATGGTGGCCGAAGGGTACAATGCGAGCAAATGTATAAAGGTGATCAATAAAAATTTAGGCATTGATTTACCGATTATTGATGGGGTGTATAAAATTTTATGGGAGGGATATAATCCCACACTTGCATTTAAAGAAATCGAAAAGTTATTATTTTAAATTTGGCTATGAAAAACGTCTTGGATAGATCATGAATAAGTAAGGAATAGATTATTTATCTATCCAAAAAAAATCACTGGCAATACCATCTGCAAAAAATTTAGCCGCTTTTGTAAGCGTATATCCTTGGCTAGTTTCACTTAACCAGTTTTTTACAACAAAACCCTGCGTAATTTTAAGGGTATGGGCATGAAACTCGGGGCCAAAGTTTTGGGAAATATATGCAAGCGAAAATCCCTCCATACATCTCAAAGAGATCATCATATACTCATTGAATTTTGTTGCTAGCGGTAGTTGTTCTATTTCAAAAGGCAAATCGTTTTTTTCAAGTGCGCTAAAATAAAGCTGATTATTAGCAACATTCCATTGCCTGGTGTTTTGATTATAAGAATGGGCCGAAGGGCCAAGGCCTAAATAAGGAATACCCTTCCAATAATTACTATTGTGTTTACTTCTATAACCGGGTTTACTAAAATTAGAAATCTCATAATGCTCCATCCCTATTTGTTCGGTATAATGAGTGATGATTTCAAAATGAGCTGCTTGGTGCGCTGGATGAATCGGATCCATCTTTTTATTTTGAATCATGGTATGCAGTGCCGTTTTATCTTCAACAGTAAGGGCATAACAAGAAAGGTGTTGAATTTTGTATTCGTTGATGATTTCTAAATCTGACTTAAGGTCATCATCCGTCAAATGGGGTGTTCCGTATATTAAGTCAATACTTATATTTTCAATTCCTTCCCCTTGTGCCGTTTTGATTGCTTGATGCGCCTGCTCGGTCGTATGTGCTCGGTTCATCCACTGAAGTGCTGCTGGCTGAAAGCTTTGAATGCCAACACTTAGTCTATTCACCCCTGCCTTTTTCCATGCTTTGACCTGTTCGGATCGGATATCATCTGGATTGGCCTCGATGGTAAATTCGATATTGGAATCAAGGGGATAGACGGAACTTAATTTATCTAAAATTTTATGGAAATCATCCATGGGCAATAAAGAAGGTGTTCCGCCACCAAAATAAACGGTTTCTATAGGCGTTGAAAGGTAGTTTTTTTGAATTTCAATTTCCTGGATGATCGCCTTTGTGAAATGGTCAATGTATTTCACCTGGGTTGAAAAATGAAAATTGCAATAATGGCAAGCTTTTTTACAAAAGGGTATGTGAATATAGATGCCTGCCATGGAATTGTTTAAAAGGTATTGGGACAAAGCTAGTTATAAGTTACTAATTCTGCATCAGTATACTTATTTTTGCAATGTATGCTGCGTGGTAAAAAAAATATTCTTATTGTTGTAGGATGCTTTATCCTCTTGACTTCCTTTCAAAATCAAGTGCCATTAAATGATTTGGGCAAGGATACAACAATGTTGCAGGCGGATTCGCTTTTGGTCAAGGATAGCTTGCTGATTAAGTATGTACCTGTGATTCCTACTTCCTTTCAAATAGCAGATGCTTGGCTGGTGCAATCATTTGTTGGAAATAAAATGGACAGCAGTTTTAATACCTTAAAAGCGTATAAAAATTATTTTTTACAAAAAAGGAATGCGTATAAATTATATTTTCCCAGTAGCATAATTGCAAGAGAATCGCAAGTAGTATATAAAATAGAACAAAGATTTGCATTGCCAGATAAGGATTTACTATTTTATTTAATCCTTATGCTGATTTTTTTATTCGGGTTTGTAAATAATGTTTTCCCCCAATATTTTTCTAAACTTTTTAAACAGTTTAGCCAATCCTCGTTAAGGATGATTCAATATCGGGAGCAGCTTTTACAAAATAGTTTAGGCTCGCTGATTATTAATATTTGTTTTATTTTGAGTTTTTCTTTGATGTCAACCTTGTTAATTTTCAATCGACATTTATTGGCATTGTCCTTTTGGGAAGGTTTTTTTTATATCAGTTTATTTTTTACATTTTTATATATTGGAAAATACATTTCCTTACAAATCGCCGGATATGTTTTTAATTCAAAGGAACTCGTGAATACCTATGTTTTCGTAGTGTTTATGATTAATAAAGTATTGGGTGTTTTATTAGTCCCTTTTATATTGGTATTGGCCTTTGCAAAACCCATCTTTCATCCTTATGCAATAGGGGGCGCCGCTTTAATAACGGTCCTTTTAATTTTATATAGGTACTTGTTTTCCCTAACATCAGTTAGGAACAAATTACATATCTCCTCTTTTCATTTTTTTCTATACCTTTGTGCATTCGAGATATTGCCACTCACTATATTGTATAAATTTATAGTACAATATTTTGGCGGCATTTATTAATAGGATACGAAAATAAAAATGGAAGTGAAATGAGTGGAGCAAAAAAATCGACTACAACAAAGACCATTAAAAAAATTCTAGTTTCCCAAGCAAGGCCGGAAAGTGAAAAATCGCCTTATTTCGAATTAGAGCGAAAACACGCAGTCGCATTGCATTTTCAGCCATTAATTCAATTGGTACCCATTTCCGGAAAAGATTTCAGAAAAACAAAGATTGATATTTCAGAATACACTGCTGTTATTTTTACAAGTAAAAATGCCATCGATCATTTTTTTAGAACCTGCGATGAATTAAAAGTGAGTATTAGTCAGGATACAAAATATTTCTGTATTACCGAGTCGGTTGCTTTGTATTTGCAAAAATTTATTATGTATCGAAAAAGAAAAGTATTTTTTGGTACTGATGGTTCTAATAAAAAAATGTTTGATGTGTTGAACAAACATAAATTAAACGAAAAGTTTTTGTACGTGTGTAGTGAAAATCAACAGGACAATGAAATTGTCAATTGGTTAAAGGAGCATGCAACGAAATTTGAATTAGGATATATGTATCGCTCCGTAAGCAGTGATATATCAGCACTATTAAAAACCACTGAATTTGATATCATTTGTTTGTTTACGCCAAGCGGTTTAAAAAGTTTATTCGACAACAAACCTGATTTTAAACAAAACGGTACCATTATTGGAGCATTTGGTTCCAATACTTGCAAAGCCGTTGAAGAAGCAGGATTAACATTGCATATTAGAGTGCCTAGCCCACAAACGACCAGTATGATGTCGGGGCTGGATCAATATCTTTCCTTAAGTAGTAAAAAGAAGTAAGGCGTATTTACTTAATTTTTTTCTGCTTCAATTAAATTGCATTTAAATGAATGCAAATCCTAAGTTTACCAATCGTCTTATTGAAGAAACGAGTCCGTATTTATTACAGCATGCGCATAACCCAGTGGATTGGGTGGCATGGTCTTCTTCACTATTTGCCGAAGCCCAAAAAAACAACAAACCCATTTTATTAAGTATTGGTTATTCCGCTTGTCATTGGTGCCATGTGATGGAGCGAGAAAGTTTTGAAGATGAAACCGTTGCAGCATATATGAATGCAAATTTCATCAATGTTAAAGTGGATCGCGAAGAAAGGCCCGATGTGGATCACATTTATATGGATGCGCTTCAAGCAATGACTGGTTCAGGGGGATGGCCTTTAAATATTTTTTTACTGCCCAATGGAAAGCCTTTTTTTGGGGGCACTTATTTTCCGCCAAAGACCCTACCACAACGTGCTTCCTGGTTAGATGTTTTAAAAGGGGTTAGTGAAGCTTATACCAACAATCACGAAAAAATAAATGACCAAGCAGAACAACTTACCCAGCATTTATTAAAAAAGAATATTATACACCAATCTGCATCATTGGCAAGTGCAAGCGTATCCGAAAACGGGGACAATGAGTTACCCACCAAGGAGGAACTAGAAATCATCGGGAACAGAATATTGCAAAATGCAGATACGATGTGGGGCGGCTTTGGCGTAGCGCCAAAATTTCCGCAAACATTTTGTTTGCAAATGTTATTTAGAAATTATAAAATAAATGGCAACGAAAGTTGTATGGTTCATGCGATAAGATCCATTGATAAAATGATACAAGGAGGGTTGTATGACCATTTGGGTGGGGGCTTTGCTCGATACAGTACTGATGCGCAATGGCAGGCGCCTCATTTTGAAAAAATGTTGTATGACAATGCATTGCTCATTGGGGTGATGGCGGAAGCCTATCAAATTACACAAAAGGAAACCTACGCATCTATCATCAAACAAACTGTTTCATTTTTAAAAAGAGAATTATCCAACCAGCAAGGTGCTTATTATGCTGCATTGGATGCGGACAGTGAAGGTGTGGAGGGTAAATTTTATACCTGGTCTTATGATGAAATTGAAAAACTAGTAGATCCATTATTGTTCACGGAATTTTGTAATTATTATCAAGTAACGAAAAATGGAAATTGGGAGCATACCAATATTTTATGGACGACCGAAGCACTTGAAAAAAGTATATCTCCTGAATTTGTAAACGCAAAAAATATTTTATTTAATTATCGATCCAAAAGAATTAGACCGGCACTTGATTATAAAATAATTTTATCTTGGAATTGTTTACTTATCACTGCATTGTGTAAAGCCTATGCTGCCATTGGAGATGAGCAGTACAAGCAAGCTGCGATAGATGCAATTGTTTGGGTGGAAAATAATTTTTCAGATAATGAGCAGGAACATTTATTTCATACCAATACCAACGGTGTAAAAAAATCATTTGCATTTTTAGATGATTATGGTGCTTTAATACAATCCTATATTCATCTGCAAGAAATAACAGGAGATACCGATTATTTGCATAAAGCAGAAAAGTGGATGGGGTATGTGCAAGCCCATTTTTTAGATGAGGAGGGGGTATTCTTTTATTACACAGCACAATACCAAACCGATGTTATTGTTCGACAAAAGGATACCTATGATGGGGCACAACCAAGTGGGAATGCTTTAATTTGTATGAGTTTATATTACCTAGGCCATATTTTTGATAGGGCAAGCTGGATCAGTCAATCGGAGCAAATGATTCATCAAATGCGTAAGTTGATAATTCAATATCCTAGTTCCTTTAGTTATTGGGGGCAATGCTTTAGTTGGATGGCGGCCGATGCTATAGAATTAGTCGCCATTGGGCCAAAAGTTAATAATTCCTTAAAAAAGGTATTATCTCCGTTTCAACCCCACAAAATACTTGTTTTTTCAGCCAAGGAAGACCCGCATTTACCCTGCACTATTGGCAAATATTCAGTTGATAATCAATATTATATATGTGTAAATAATACTTGTTTACCTGCAAATGAGGTGTTGGACGATATTTTAGCATTCATCTAACAATTTAATGTACTATTTTGCATCCCTTATAAACTACCTGATTATCAGATTATTCGGTAAAAAAACGCGGGTTTTTTATATAATTTTTGTAATTTGAACCACTAAAAGTAAACCTCCTTTTAAACGATATGTAAAAGAGTTGGTCTAAAACTAGATTATGATAAAAAATTTTACAATAAGGCAGTTCAAATTTCCTTTTTTGTTTTTAACTGTGCTATTTGCACTTGTTTTTATTCAGGCAAGAAAGCCTAAAAAAGCAGTTTGGAAACCTGATCCTAACACGATCGAAATTAAAGGGGGCGCTTTTTATTTAGGTGCCAGCGATGAAGAGGTGGATATGGCCATGATTAATCGAAAAAAATTGGTGTCAGTTCCTAGTTTTTGGATGGACCGAACAGAAATTACCAATGCGCAATACCGAAAATTCGTCAATTATGTAAGGGATTCTTTATGTTATTTGGCTTTGTATGGCGGTGGTATTAATCAAACAGAAGATACCGTGTTAAAAGTGGATTGGGCAAAAGTGCGAAGAATCAATTATTCAAGTAAAGCGGTGATAGAGAAGTTAAATGAGTTGTTGCTTTCACCAGACAATCGCATACAAGGGCGCATTGAAATTGACCCTAACAAATTAATTTATAAAACTGTTTATGTTGATTTAAAAGCGGCAGCTAAAGCTTCGAAAGGTTTAGAACAGTCCATTGGTAAATTTATAGTAAAGCAAAATCAGCCTGTTTATCCTGACAGTTTAGTATGGATGCGTGATTATTCTTATTCCTATAACGAGCCATTAACAAGATTATATTTTTCACACAGATCCTTTAATGAATATCCTGTAGTAGGGATTACTTGGAAACAAGCAACTGCATTTTGCTACTGGAGAACAAATAACAGTGATTACTTTGGTGGACACCCTGGTCGCCCTGATTTAAAAGTAGATGCGATATATCGCTTACCAACAGAAGCGGAGTGGGAATATGCTGCAAGAGGGGGTTTACAAACCAATGCCATCTATCCTTGGGGCAGTCCTAATTCAAGAACAAAGCAAGGTTGGTTATTAGCAAATTTCAAGCCTGGTCGTGGTGATTATTATGGTGGTAGTCCAAGCAAGGATAATATTTATACCATGAAAGTGGAAAGCTTTCCATTGAATGGATATGGCTTAGCCGATATGGCAGGCAATGTAGCAGAGTGGACTGGCTCCGTTTATTATGAAGGCGGCTATAATTTTTTAGGTGATTTAAGTCCAGATTTACAATACAATGCTAAAGAAGAAGATCCAATTTCGATGAAGCGTAAAGTAGTACGTGGTGGATCATGGAAGGATATTGCCTACAATTGCCAAGTGAGCACGCGCAATTATGAATACCAAGATACTGCGAAATCCTATATTGGATTTAGATGTGCTTTATCTATGTCGCCAAAGACAAAATAATCATTTACATAAATTTTAATTTTTAATCAAACAAAATAGAAGAATGTCAAATTCAATTTCACCCAGAACAAATAAAATTGTCAACGTTGTTATTTCATTAGGTGCAGCAGTTGTTCTTGTTGGGGCATTAGCAAAAATTATCCACCTTTCATGGGCGGACTATGCATTGATCGTTGGGTTGCTTACGGAAGCACTTATATTCGTTATTTACGCATTTTTACCTCCACCAGAAATGGGAGGTGGTTCTTCCGATGCTGCCTCAGGCACGACAGATGCTATTTTAGCAAAGTTAGAGGCAGCTAAAATTGACCAAGCTGCATTTGATAAATTAAGTACCAGTTTTGAAAGATTAAATGATACGGCAATGTATTTGGGAGATATTGCAGATATGGCAAAGTCAAGCAAAGAATTTGCACAAAATACAAGCACGGCGGCCACCTCTATGGGCGGTATAAACGAAGCCATCTTAGGGGTATCCAATAATTTGGCTGGATTTTCAGTTGCAACAAGTGGTGCTAAAGAATTAAGCGCGCAATTTGAAATGATGGAAAAATCAATGGAAGCAATGAATCAGTATTACGGCAAGTTGACAGAAGCTTCGGCTGCTATGTCAAGTTCGGCTAATGATGCAGTTCGTGCGAAAGAGCAAATAGGAATATTAGCAGATAATTTGACAAAGTTGAATCAGATTTATGGTAACATGATTGTAGCCATGCAAGGTCGTGCTTAATATTTCATAAAATTACTACCACTAAAAAAAATTAGTATACATGTCGTTACCTAAAGAGCCAAGGCAGAAAATGATTAACATCATGTATTTGGTGTTAACCGCGCTATTGGCATTAAATGTATCCAGTGAAATTTTAAATGCATTTAAAACAATCGATCAAAGTTTATCCAATGCGAATATCATTATTCAAAAAAAGAATGATGACATATTAAAATCTTTACAGAAAAAATTAGCAGATCCTAAGACGGCTGAGAAGGCTGCAATTTGGGCCCCTATGGCGGATAAAGCCCATGCACTTTCAGATGCTATATATATTCATATACAAACATTAAAGCAGGATTTAAAAGTAGCATCAAGATTAAAGAAGGTAGATGGTAAAGAAGTTTTTAATGAGGATGATTTAGAAGCATCTACCAGATTATTTTTAAAAGGGAATGATCCAAAAGGGAAGGATTTATTAAATAGGTTGACACAGTTCAAAAAGGATTTGGGGGAGATAGATCCTGCCTTAGCGAAGGAAGTACTTCCTAATTTACCCTTAGATTTAAGTATTCCAATTTCCAATAATATGGCTTCAAAGTCGGATTGGGCCTATGCTTATTTTAATATGACACCAACAGTCGCATCTCTCGCGATATTAACTAAATTTCAAAATGACATTCGCAATAGTGAGTCACAAGTAGTGGAGTATTGTCACAGACAAATTGGAGAAGTGGAGTTGATCTATGATCAGTTCAATGCATTTGCAGCTTCTAATTCCCAATATTTAATGTCGGGTGAGGAATTAATCATTACTGCAGGGGTGGGTGCATTCAGTAGCGCTGCTAAACCTACTATCTCTGTTGATGGCACCGTGATTCCAATTACTGCAGATGGATCTGCAACTTATAAATCAACGGCTGGTGCACCAGGCTTAAATTCGAAAAGAGTTCGTATTTCATTTATAAAACCTGATGGTGAAACAGCGATTGTTGAAAAAATCGTGAACTATACGGTAGGTACACCTTCGGGTTTAGTGGTATCCACTGATAAAACAAGGGTATTTTATAAAGGCCTAGATAATCCATTAAGTATTACTGGTGGTGGTGGCGCTGAAAAAATTAATGCAAGTGTTGAAGGCACTGGTGCAACCATTAAAAAAGCAGGACCTGGACAATATATTGTTAACTGTACCCAATTGGGTTCGGTGGTGGTAGATATTAATGATGGCAAACAAACGCAAAAAGTAACGATACCTGTAAAACGTGTACCCAATCCTTTGGCATTAGTAGGGGAAAGTGCAGGTGGAAATATGGCAGCGAATGTATTTAGGGTACAAGGTGGTGTGGTTGCTGAATTAAAAGATTTTATTTTTGAAGGTATTAAATTCAATGTAACTTCATTCATCGTCATTGGTACTGGAAAAGGTTTTGATGAACCTGAATTTAGAGAAGTGGTAGGAAATAAATTTTCAGGTGGTGCGCAGGATTTAGTCAAAAGATGTCAACCAGGCAGTACGGTGACCATTGGCGAAATAAAAGTAACAGAACCAGGTGGCGGAACTCGAAAGCTAGATCAAACAATCACTTTTATACTTCAATAATTATTAAAGCAGGAAGTGATTTAAAATATATCAAATGAAAAAGTATCAAATTTATAGCAGCTTTATTGTAGCAATCCTATTTGTTGCCAACACGACTAGTGCGCAATTTAATTATGGAGGTAAAAAGAAACCTGCAACCGCGGGAAAGGATACCACAATCGCGCCTGCAGTAGCTGTAGCGGATACAACAAAAAAAGCAGTTGCATTTGATCCGAATGTAAAGTCGGTAAAAACATTTGATACTACTTTGGTGGGTGGATTTAATGCCAAAGCGAAGAAAAGTTTAAGAAACAATTACGCCTTTTTTTCAGAGACCAATAAGCGTGCTGGTGTGCAACAACGCATTCCCTTGCCTTATGAAAATTTAAGAGAAGAGGATGCATTATTTAGTGAATTTGTTTGGGAGGAAATTGATGGTCGTGAAAAATTAAACCGTCCATTTGTTTATCAGGCATATGATGATAATGGGGACCAGCGATTCTTTGCCATTTTATTGAGGGCAATTGAAAAGGAGGAGGCGGTTCCTTTTTCAGCAGATGGTGGCGATGATCGATTCACAACGCCGATCACCTATGATCAAGTTTCTGCAATGTTAAAGGGAAGCTTAGATACACAATTAGTGCAAAACGTGGACAATCCGAATGTATATGACACCAGTATTATATACAATACAAAATTAGCACCAAGTCCAGACTCTATTTATACTTTCAGATTAAAAGAGCAATGGATTTTTGATAAAAAAACAAGTCGGATGTATTGTCGTATCATTGGTATTGCACCAGTGGCGACTATCGTAATTAATAATAAGCCAGTGAAGCGTACTTTATTTTGGTTGTATTATCCTGAATTAAGAACCAGCTTAGCTAAAAATGAAGTGTACAATCCAAAAAATATTTCTACTAGAATTACCTGGGAAGAATTATTTGAAAGCAGGTACTTTAATAGTTATATCGTTAAATCAAGTATGGATAATTATAACGACAAGCTGTTGAATGCTATTTATAAGGATCCATTGAGAAGATTACAAGAAGGAGAAAAAATCAGACAAAAAATATTTGATTACGAACAGGATCGATGGGTGTATTAATCTAACTTATTAAAAGCGGCTACTAAAATAGCCGCTTTTTTTGCACCTATAATTTCAGTTAATAGTTCTGGGCTGGAGGCTTTTATTTTATTGACTGATTTAAAGTACAATAATAACATTTCTATTGTTTTGGGACCAATACCTGTGATATGATCTAAGCTATTTTCTAAAGCGCCTTTAGATCTTTTAAGGCGGTGAAATTGAATGCCAAAACGGTGTACCTCATCTCTAATTTGTCGAATCAATTTATGCGCCTCGCTATTCCAGTTGAGCTTGATGGAATCTTGGTCATATACAAAAAACAACTCTTCTAAATTTTTAGCCAAGCCTACCATGGTCACTTTGTCTTGAATACCTAATGAGGTCATCGCTTCCAATGCTGCATTGAGTTGCCCTTTACCACCATCAATGATAATCAGTTGGGGAAGGGGTAATTTTTTTTCGAGGACACTAGTGTATCTTCTGAAAACAGATTCCTTCATACTCGCAAAATCATTAATACCAACTACCGTTTTTATATTAAAGTGTCGGTAATCTGATTTACTGGGCAATCCATTTTTAAAACAAACCATCGCGGATACCGGATAAGCCCCTTGAATATTTGAATTATCGAAACATTCAATGTGAAGTGGCATCTCGTTCAGGTATAAAACTGATTTTAGTTCCTGCAAAATGATATTGTCCGACGGCGCACCAGTTGTTTTTAATAGTAATTGCTTATACTTCCAATCTTTTAAAGCGTAGTCAGCATTTTTTTGGGATAAGGCCAGCAGCTGTTCTTTGTCGCCTGCTTTTGGAATGGTATATTTTACATTCGGCTCTTTTTCGGCAAGTTCAATGGATACTACTATTTCCTGTGCAGTTGAATGCATATTGTTTCTGAAGTGGTGAATTGCAAAGGCAAGGATGGTTTCCTTAGCTTCTTCTAATGGAACACTAAGTGGCAAAATATGCGTTTGTATTATTTTACCATCCTTTATCATCAGATAGTTAACATAGGCCTGCTCTTGATCGTAAGCAATGCTAAACACATCCATTGGAGAAAGACTTTTGGTATATACCACTGATTTGGTTTGGTAGTTCTCCAACTGTTCAATTTTTCGTTTGGTGAATTCTGCTTTTTCAAAATCCAATGCCCCAGCTTCTGTCTTCATTTTTTGTTTCAATTCCTGCACCACTAACTTTACATTTCCTTTCAACAAATGCTGTACTTGTTGAATTGAATTTTCATACCCTGCTTCATCTTGAAAGCCTTGGCAGGGGCCCAAGCAATTACCTAAATGGTATTCTAAACAAACTTTAAATTTGCCTTGATCAATATTTTTTTTAGTTAAGGGGAGGGTGCAAGTTCTTAATGGAATGGTTTGTTTGATATGGTTCATGAGCTCCCGCACAGCAAGCACATGGGTAAAGGGGCCAACATAAGTAGACCCATCTTTTATTTTACGCCTCGTTAAAAATACTCTTGGAAATTTTTCATTTTTGATAACGATATATGGATAGGATTTATCATCCTTTAAATTGATATTATACTTGGGCTGATAATTCTTTATTAATTCATTCTCCAATATAAAGGCATCGTGTTCCGAATTAACAATCGTAAAACGGATATCCTTAATTTTCTGCACCAGCTCCGTGGTTTTGGCATTTTGTTGTCCGGACAGAAAGTAGGAACTCACTCTGTTTTTAATATTCTTTGCCTTGCCTACATACAGCAACTTGCCTTTTTCATCAAAGTATTGATAAATGCCTGGCTCCTTTGGTAAACTGCCCTGAATTTGCTTAAAAATTGCTTTTTCCATATTGGGTGCTGAGTTCACAAAAATACTTTATATTTTTGTGCTATGGAATTATCTGTAAATATACCTGCCCTTCTTTTTCCCGCCATCAGTTTGATCATGTTGGCCTATACGAATCGTTTTTTAGCCCTATCTAGTAGGGTTCGGAAGTTGCATGATAAATACCAAGTCATTGAGCAAAGGCATATTGTTTTTGGGCAAATAAAAAACCTAAAATATAGGCTTAAGTTGGTACAAAATATGCAAACTTACGGGGTGGCTACTTTGTTATCGTCGATACTATGTATGTTTTTTATATTCATTGAATATCAAGCTGTGGCGAAGTTCATATTTGCCGTAAGCTTAATTACATTTTCTATTTCCATCTTTATCTCCTTCATTGAAATAAGATTAAGCACCAAAGCAATTGAGCTTGAGTTAAGTGATATGGAAGGGCTTGAGGATCCTTCCGTGATTGAATACCTGCGTAAAAAGTTTGAAAGAGAAAAATAGCTTATTTCATTTTATACTGCAACGCGTCGTTCTCCAATTTGTTGGCGCCACATAGCATAGTACAATCCCTTTTCTAATAGTAAGGATTCATGTGTTCCCTTCTCAATTATTTGGCCCTTTTCCAGCACATATATTTTGGTTGCATGAATAATGGTACTCAAGCGATGAGCAATCATAATGGTGATTTGCGCTCGCTCTGCAGATAATTTACGTATGGTATCTGTGATAGATTCTTCTGTTAAACTATCTAAGCTTGAAGTAGCTTCATCAAATATGAGTAAATGCGGGTGTCTTAATAATGCTCGAGCAATGGAGAGTCTTTGTTTTTCACCACCACTTAATTTCAAACCGCCTTCGCCAATTAAAGTAGCAAGTCCATCGCCTCCTTTGTCTAAAATATTTTTACAACTTGCTTTTTCAAGTGCAATCAACATTTCATCCTCGGTTGCATTGGGTGCTACAAAGGCTAAATTTTCCTTAATGGTTCCTGCGAATAATTGCGTGTCTTGCGTAACAAAACTTATCTGATTACGAAGTACGCCCATATCAATTTTATTGGTATTCACTTCATTCACTAATATTTCACCTTCCTGAGGCTGGTAAAGACCTACCAGTAACTTAACCAAGGTGCTTTTGCCTGCGCCTGATGGGCCAACAAAAGCGATTGTTTCTCCAATTTTTGCATCAAAGCTAATATCATCAATGGCTTTGAAGTTGGCTGTTTGGTGCTGAAATCCAACATTTTTAAAAGATAAGTTATTTATTTCCCCTATGGCAACCGGATTAGCTGGCACCTGCTCAATAGGTTTTTGCATTAATGTATTAAAATTATTTAAGGAGGCCTCTGTTTCTCGATAGCTCATAATGATACTACCAATTTCCTGTAATGGTCCAAAAATAAAAAAGCTATAAAATTGTAAGGATATTAATTGTCCTACGGTTAGGATTTGTTTAAAAATAAGCCACATCAAAGTGAATGTGATTACCTGTCTTAAAAAATTCACCATGGTGCCTTGAATAAAACTAATGGACCTGATATTTTTTACTTTTCTAAGCTCAAGTGCTAATATTTTATAGGTATTATTATTAAGTCTTTGTATTTCCTGATTGGTCAATCCCAGGCTTTTGACCAATTCAATATTTCTTAAACTTTCAGTGGTGCTGCCAGCAAGGGTAGTCGTTTCCTTAACAATGTTTTTTTGTATCGACTTGATTTTCTTACTTAACAAATTGGTAACATAGGCAATCATGCTTGCGCCACCCATATAAATAGGAATGATGGACCAATGTAATCGCGTCGCATAAATGGATACGAAAATGACGCTTACAATGATGCCAAAAAGGACATTGACCACATAGCCGATAAATTTTTCACAATCGGTTCTTGCTTTTGTTAAAATGGATAAGGTTTCACCACTGCGTAAATCCTCAAATGATTGATAAGGTAATTGCATGGAATGCTTTAATCCATCTGTAAATAAAGCAGCTCCAAATTTCTGTATAATTACATTCACTACATAGTCCTGAAACGCTTTAGCAATGCGACTTACCATTGCCGTGCCTACCAATAATAAAAGCATATTACTTACCCCCCACATAAATTGTGATTGGCTTCGAGTGGCACCTGATTGATCCACCATAGGGTTTTTTGCAAACTCGTCAATTAATTTTCCAAAGATCATTGGGTCAAAAAGTGAAAAGGTTTGATTGATGCCTGCAAGGATAAATGCCAGTAAAACCAAGGGCCTGTATGGCTTTAAATATTGTAATAAAATTTTCATATAAGTCAAATGATTCGAAGGGTAAAGGTAATTAAACTTAAACGGTTTTAGTTAAAATTGGGGCTTATCCACTAGTTGTTGAAAACTGAGGCTAGCTAATATTGGGCAAACGCTATGAATAGGGTAATTTACTTACATACAAAGGGTTCAAAGAAGTTAAAATTACAAATGATGCTTTGGAGAAAATTTACTGGTGAAACTATAACGCTTCCCATTAAGGAAGCAGTTAGGCAGGCAATCATTGCCGAGTCGCTAAAAAAAACAAAATTAAAAGTTTGCATAGGAACGGATAGTCAAGTAAAAGCAAATGTGACAGAATTTGCAACCGTTATTGTTTTTTTAAGAGAGCATAATGGGGGTTTTATGTATATCCATAATGATAAAACAACACAAAAATTTCATCTAAAGGAGCGTATGCTGGCCGAAGTCGCTAAGAGCATTGAAATTGCCTATGAGTTATGTGATTTGTTTATTGAGTACCAGGTGGAGATGGAAGTGCATGCAGATATCAATACCAATCCGCAGTTTAAAAGTAATGATGCGTTGAAGGAAGCGATGGGATATATATTGGGAATGGGTTTTGCATTTAAAGCAAAGCCGGAAGCCTTTGCGAGTAGTTGCTGTGCGGACAAGGCAGTCAATTAGTGAATTACCCTTCAGTCACTAGCTTATTGTATTGATCAATACAAGCCAATACCTCATCGGTGCCCGTCTTTTTTTCAGCACTGGTGACAAATCCTTGTGGTAAAAATTGTAATTTTTCGTTTAATATTTCAAAAAACGATTTTACATTTCTGGCCACCACGCCTGGCTTTTCCTTATCTGATTTTGTAAAGATGACGGTATAAGGAATTTCCCATTGTACTAATTGCTCAATAAATTCTATATCTATTTTTTGTGGACTGTGCCTGCTATCAATTAAAACAAATACGCGATTGAGGTTTTCTCTTTTTCTTAAATAGTTTTCGATCATTTGTTCCCAACGGCGGCGGCTACTTTGGGATACTTTTGCAAAACCATAGCCAGGTAAATCAACAATATACCATTTGTCTTGTTTTCCTTTGGCTACACTATTACTAATAATCTCGAAATGATTAATCAGCTGTGTTTTACCAGGTGTGCCCGATGTTTTAGCTAAATTTTTTTGTTGACACAATGCATTAATGATGGATGACTTTCCAACATTACTTCGTCCTATAAATGCATATTCAGGCAAATTTAATTTAGGACATAGGTCAAAACTAGGACTTGATATTAAGTAAGTCGCTTTTACAATTTTCATATTTTATCAAAACCTATTTCGCTGTAGTAGGTTGTTTTTTTATTACCAAGCTATCCGCTGGGTAAGTTGCTTTTAAGGAGTCCATAATACTTTGACACCAATTGGTTAAGGTTTCTTTTTCTGCATCCGTTAATCTTGCTTCTTTGTGAATTAAAGTGTAAGAATACAAAGGCATTTCTCCTTCCTTTATTTGCTCAATCACTTCCTCTAATTTGTGATTTTGTTTTGCAATTTTATAACTTGCAAATTCATTAAAATTAAAATGGCGCTTTCCGTCTTTTACATGATCCTCTAACCAATAAGCAATGGGTTGTATCTCTGCATAAAATGGATAGTTGGTATTATTCGTATGACAGTCCGCACAAGCTTTATTAACGATTACTTTAACATCCGCTGGCATCGGGTACAAAGTGGAAATATCTTTTTGTATATCACGGGAATTATTTTTTGTTGGGCGAACTACTTGTGCTATTGCTAATAAAACAACAAGTGTAAGGATAATTTTCTTAATCATGGGAGTAGTTTTACGCTGTTAAGTTAACACATTTCCAGTCATTTCCGAAGGAATGGGTAAACCCATTAAGCTAAGTATCGTTGGCGCGATATCGCCTAATTTTCCTGACTTTAATTTGCCCTTCCAATTTTGATCCACTAAAAATAATGGAACTAGGTTTAAAGTGTGTGCTGTATTGGGTGAGCCATCTTCATTGATCATGAAATCGGCATTCCCATGATCTGCGGTGACTAGTAAAGTATAGCCATTTTGTAAACCAGCCGTTACTATTTTTTCAACACAACTATCTACAGTTTCTACTGCTTTTACCACCGCACTAAAAATACCCGTATGTCCTACCATATCCGCATTGGCAAAATTCAAGCATATAAAATCGGCTTCCCCTTTATTTATTTCAGGTAATAATTTTTCAGTTAATTCATTCGCACTCATTTCAGGTTGCAAATCATAAGTGGCTACTTTCGGTGAGGACGCCATGATGCGGGTTTCCCCTTCAAAAGGAACCTCACGACCGCCATTAAAAAAGAAAGTTACATGCGGATATTTTTCAGTTTCAGCAATGCGAATTTGTTTTTTATTGTTTTGCGCTAGTATATCACCCAGCGTATTTACTAAATTATCATTTTCAAAAATCACCTGAACATTTTTAAATGTTTCATCATACTTCGTTAAAGTAGTATAGTGCAATGCTATTTTTTTCATTCCGAATTCAGGAAAATCCTTTTGAGATAAAACTTCAGTAATTTCTCTACAACGATCGGTTCTAAAATTAAAACACAAAACAGCATCTCCTTCCTTAATCTTGGCTATTGGTTGGCCATTTTCGGTAATGATGGTAGGTCTTATAAATTCGTCGGTGATATTGTTGTCGTAATTTTCTTGTATCGCTTCCAAGGCCGAATTTGTCGCAGGTCCTTGCGCATGGACTAAAGCGTCATAAGCAAATTTGACCCTTTCCCATCTTTTATCACGATCCATGGCATAGTATCTTCCGCTAATGGATGCAATTTTGCCTACTGAATTTAGTAAATGTGATTCCATATTTTGTACAAATCCAAGTCCACTCTTAGGATCGGTATCTCTTCCATCAGTGAAAGCATGAATATATACTTCCTTTAATCCTTCATTTTTACAAATGTCACAAATTGCTTTTAAATGACTGGTATGCGCGTGAACGCCACCATCACTCACTAATCCCAATAAATGAAGTGGTTTGTTATTTTGTTGGGCATATTTTATGGAAGCAAGTAGGGTTTCGTTTTTTGCAAATGATTCTTCACGAATAGCGACATTGATTCTTTGTAACTCTTGATAAACAATTCTTCCTGCACCTAAATTCAAATGCCCCACTTCACTATTGCCCATTTGTCCATCCGGCAAACCAACGGCCTCGCCACAAGTCACTAGGGTGCTGTGCGGATAGGATTGCGCTAAGCTGCTTACAAAAGGTGTTTTGGCCTGTTGAATTGCATCTGCAGTAGGAACTAAACCCAATCCCCAACCATCCATGATCACTAAAATTACTTTTTTGGACATATTTTCGACTTTTTGGAAGCTACCCGTATGATTTTAATTAAATTGTACCACAAAGTTTCAAAATACTAGGCACATTACAAACTTTAAGCAGTTTTAATCCCAAAAAATATGCAATTACTTCGAAAAATACTACTGGTGTTCAGCTTTACAATTTCATTTGGTGTGGTAATGGCGCAAAATGAAACAGAAACCTTGGTGCAAACTTTACAAACTGCAAATTTTAGCAATTTGTTGTCCTTTTGGGATGCTGCATCTGAAGTGAATATTTTAGATCAAACGGCACAAAAGCAACTTACGCCAGCCCAAGCAAATCAGCAATTACAGCTTTTTTTCAGTAATAAAAATATTATTGGTTTTGAAAAAAATGCCGAACGAAAATTAGGGACTACTATTTACATCACCGGTAAATTGTTATCAACACAAGGAAAATTTAATTTAAGTTTGTTGTTGCAAGAAACAAAAAATGGTGTTTCAATTGTAAGTGTTCGTATTAGTTAATCTAATGAAACTTGTAAAAATATGGCCTCAGCTATTTTTAGAAAAGTCATTTCACCTTATTCGACAAATTCTTTTTATTGTTATTAATTTTTTAATCCTTTTGTAATGAGTAAAAACAATCAAAATAGTTCACCACTAGTGTATAGTACCAATCCAGCAGCCATTCAATCAGTACCTGAGGACGAAATTGAAACCTTGCCTAATGCAGATCAGCCACTTCGGGTTATTCTCGAAACTAAGCATCGTGCCGGCAAAACGGTTACCATTATTTATGGATTTGTTGGCAAGCTTTCAGATATGGAAAGTATTGGCAAAGCGTTAAAAAATCATTGTGGTACGGGTGGATCAGTAAAAGAGGGGGAAATTATTATTCAAGGTGACCACCGTCAAAAAGTTTTCCAATATTTAAAGCTTAAAGGATACAACAAGGCAAAGCTTTAAGTAAAAATTCTTTTATCTTTCTGGACAATTATAATTTCAATATTTAAAACTTTTGTAGTACCTGAAAATATAAATTCAGTTGGTGTAGTTAAACTAAAATCAACTTAGTTTAAATAGTCGAATATAAAGCGCAATTGAAATTATTAGTAAAGTATTTCTAAGTTCAGTCTGGTTTTAAAATCTTGTACCAATGGGTACTGTTCTGCAATACGTTCAAATTTTTGCTTGCTGTTTAATCTTAAATGAAGGGGTACATCTTCTTTTTCTCCAGCATCCACCAATATAGAAAACTGAATGGCCCTATTATTAAAGGTCTCCCAAATTTTTTCAAGTAAATTCATACGCTCTTGTTCCACAAACTTTTGTGCGGTTAATGCGGAAACGGTCACTGTAAAATGGAGTGGGTCTAAAATTTCTAAAATGGCTAATTTAAAAGTGCCATGGGAGGAATGCTTTAATGCATCTAAAAGATAAAGAGTATAATCATCCCAGCATTTTTTTAGTACATCCATTTCTAAAGGAATAGGTTCCTTTACTTCTTCGATATTATATTTTGAACCATACTTTTGTTGTAAAGCTGCTAATAAATTCTTTTTATTGCTGCCATCATTGGCGCTCATCGTATCGGATGGGGGAGTGCTGCTTTTATTTGGACGCGTATTATTAGTACTCGTCGTATTAGTTCCCGTTGGTAATGCTTGCGTTGGATGGTTGATCGCGGGGATGGGTTCCCTTAAATGATCATTTATGGACTGATCAGGTTCGATGGGAATAACCGTTTTTGGGGGACGACTGATCGGGGTTTCGGTTTCGATGATTAATTTGGCCTGCTCATTCACCACCATTTTACCTAATGGCAAAATGCGTTTGATTTTTACAGGGTAGTTTGCGTCAACTAGTTTTTTTTTTACTATTTCGCCGTCCTGCATACTTAATTCAATGGCTTGTTGTAAAAAATTGAGCTTAATTAAAGCGAGCTCCACATGTAAGCGTTTGTTACGCGCCATTTTAAATTGAATCTCGGACTCATTTAAAATATTTAAAGCACTTATTAAATAAGGCGTGCTAGTTGTATTTGCTGTTTCGATGTATTGTTCCCGCCAACCTTCAATGGATTCTAATAAGTGGGCACTCGCCGGATCCTTACAAACCAATATATTTCTGATAAAACCTGCTAAGCCATAAAGGACCATGTCGCCTTCAAATCCTTTTTGATTGATTTCATCATACAAGAGCATGGCGCTGGTTAAATCCTGCGCAGTTAAAAACCCCAATAATTTGAAATAATAGGCCTCGTCTAAAATATTTAAATGCTCAAGTGTATTTTCATAAGTTAAGGCACCATTGGAAAAGCTCACAATTTTATCCAAGATACTTAAAGCATCACGCATACAACCCTCGCTTTTTTGAGCGATCAACTGTAATGCATTTTTTTCTGCCTTGATTTTTTCCTTGCCAACAATTTCTTCTAAATGTAAAACGGTATCATTGGAATTGATTCTTCTAAAATCAAAAATTTGACAACGACTTAATATGGTCGGAAGAATTTTATGTTTTTCCGTGGTCGCTAAAATAAATATAGCAAATGGCGGCGGCTCCTCTAATGTTTTCAAAAATGCATTAAATGCACTTGAACTTAACATGTGGACCTCATCCACAATATATACTTTGTATTTTCCAGCTTGTGGGGCAAAACGAACTTGTTCTACCAATGTTCTGATATCGTCCACTGAATTATTACTTGCCGCATCTAATTCATGAATATTTAAACTCGCCCCTTTTTCAAAGGAAACGCAACTATCACAAGTATTACATGCTTCTCCTTCCTTGGTAACTTTTATACAGTTAATTGTTTTGGCTAAAATACGCGCGCAGGTAGTTTTGCCTACGCCTCTTGGGCCGCAAAATAAAAATGCATGCGCCAAATGATTGTTTAAAATAGAATTTTTTAAGGTAGTCGTAATATGCGACTGTCCCACCACTGTACTAAAGTTTTGGGGCCTATATTTTCGTGCTGATACTATAAAATTTTCCATACTTGACGCGCAATATACACATTCAAAATCAAAACTTATATTCTATGAATTAAATCTTATCCCCCAATTTTCAAACAGGTAAAATTAGCCGCCTGTTTTATATTCCATGACGGGATGTCGCTCAAATGGATGTGATTTTGCGTCAAAAATGTACCTGAAAGTGACCATCCTTCTGCTAGGGTTAGCGTCCAAACTTTTGTAAATATTGAGCATTTTAGGGTTCCAATCGCCCGCCCAACCCATTTCGTATTCGTCGTACAATTTTATCTCATTTAAAAGTATATGACAGGAGTTGATTAAAAAACTATCAATGCCCAGTGCTTGATACTTGGGTACCACACCAAAAGCTAGGCCGGTTAATTTATTATTTTGTCCCGTCCATTTCATCCATAATAAATGTAGTTTTTGCCATAGCCCTAAAGCCCCATTAAAATATTTAAAATATTGATTTACGTCCGGGATATTAATAAACATAGCGATGGGCTCCTGCTTATAATAAGCAAACCAAATAACTCGTTCGTCCATGACTGCTTTTAAGGAATTAAATAGTTTTATGATTTGAGGCAGTGTAATCGCTTTTTCTTCTCCATGTTGTGCCCATGCTGAATTATAGATGGTGACAAAATCCTGCGCATATTTTTCAAGCTTTTTCTTATCCAAATGAACAGCTGTATAATCCGGCTTAGATTTGAACTTATGATACCTTTCTTCAAATCGCGCAGGAAGCGGGTTCAATAAATTTTTTCTATAATAAAATTGATTATAATAATTTTCAAAACCATAATTCGTTAAAAGGGAGGCATAATAAGAAGGGTTAAAGGACATGCCATACATGGGTTCAGCTTCAAAGCCTTCCACCATTAACCCCCACCATTTGTCTCTATCTCCAAAATTGATAGGGCCATCCATGGCTTGCATCCCATTTTGTTGCAGCCATAATTTAGCAGTGTCAAAAAGTAAATTCGCACACCCTTGCTCATTGATGCAATCAAAAAATCCAATACAGCCCACGGGGTATTCGGTTCCTTTGTTTTTATATTCTTTGTAGTAAAAGGCAGCAATTCTTCCAATCGTTTTGCCAGCTGTATTTTGCAAAATCCATCTGCCCGCGTCACCACTTTGAAATAATTTATTTTTACTGGAATCGAATACTTGTTTGACCTCCTTATCTAAGGGGCGAATATAATTGGGGTTGTGCTTATTTAATTCAGCATTGATGGCTAAAAATGCTTTTTCAGTAGCAGCTGATTTTACTTCAATAATATTCATTGCTACAAATTAAAATATTTTTAATACACTCAATGCGAAAATTCCTGCGGTTTCGGTTCTGAGTCGGGTAGGGCCAAGTTGGATGGGGGTGTAATTATTTGAAATAGCTGTCGCAATTTCGGAACTTGAAAAATCGCCTTCAGGACCAATTAATAAATTCACATCATCCACTGCGCTTATTTCTTTGATATTTTTTTTATCGCTTGGTTCGCAGTGCGCTATTAAATTTACCGATGCTTTTTGTTGCTGCATAAACGCATTCAATGCAATGGGTTCGCAGAGCAAAGGAAGCCATGCTTGTTGGCTTTGGATCATGGCAGATTGCAAAATATTTTGCATGCGATCCATTTTGAATCTTTCATGTATGGTGCGTTCGCAAATAAGTGGAACAATATGGTGAATACCCATTTCGGTCGCTTTTTCAAAAAGCCATTCTAAGCGAACTGCATTTTTTAATAAGGAAATACCTAAGGTAATTTTTTGTTTTGATGCAGCGATACTTTGATGACGCTGAATGGTAACCTGGCTATTGGCTTTATGTGCTGATTGGATGGTTGCATTAAAAACATCTCCCAGGCCATTGGTAATATCGATATTGGCCCCTTCCTGCATTCTTAATACTTGTACACAATGCTTACTTGTTTCCGGACTGAGTGTAAACTGATTTACGCCAATGGTGAGGGAAGGCTCGTAAAAATAGGGTACAGGCATGGGTGTAAATTTGAAAAAAAATAATGCAAGTCGAAAGCTATAAAATTATTATTTAAACTTTAAAAATAACTTTTCAATTTAAAAGGGTTGGTCGTCATTGATGCCTTCATCAAATTCACCACCATTCATTTTACTTCCCTGTATAAAAAAGCGGCCGCCGTCGTTGCTTGTATTTCCTGGGAGTGAGGAGACAGGCTTGTAATTACTACCCAATCCTGGTATACCACCTTCGCCATCCCATTCTTCAAAACGTTGAATATCTAATCGGGCTCTTAATTTAATTAAATCCAAAGAACCATTACGGTGCTTGGCAATTCTGATATGGGTTTCACCTTGTGTGCTTTCTCCCATTTCATTACTCATTACCTCGTAATATTCAGGACGATAAATAAACATAACCATGTCCGCATCTTGTTCAATCGCACCGGATTCTCTCAAATCACTCAATTGCGGCATCTTACTTTCTTTTCTTGTTTCTACCGCACGACTCAACTGAGATAAAGCAATGATTGGAATATTTAATTCCTTTGCCAAGGCCTTTAAACTTCGAGATATATTACTAATTTCTTGTTCTCTGTTTGAATTACGATCCCCCAAGCCACTCATCAATTGCAAGTAGTCAATGATGATCATTTTAACCTGGTGTTTGTTCACTAACCTCCGCGCCTTTGCCCTGAATTCAAAAATGTTCAAAGCTGCTGTATCGTCAATATAAATAGGGGCCGATTCTAATCGCTTAATACCTTTCGCATGCAGTTGTTGGTATTCGTAATCCTCTAATTTACCTCTTGAAATTTTTTCCATTTTTATTTCACTCTCTGCACTTAAAATACGTTGCACCAATTGCGACGCGCTCATCTCCAAACTAAAGAAGCCCACGGGCTGCGGTTTTGTAGGATGTAAAGCAGCATTACGTGCAAGGTTTAATGCAAAAGCAGTTTTACCCACGGAAGGTCGTGCCGCTAAAATGATTAAATCGGTTGGTTGCCAACCATACGTAATTCTATCTAAGCTTGCAAAGCCACTTGGTACACCAGATATTTCATCTTTCTTCGTTCTTAATTCATCAATCCTTGTAATTGCGGCTGCCAAAGCAAATCCAATATCAACGAAATTTTTCTTTAAATAATTATTCGTGATGTTAAACATTTTTGTTTCACTATCATCAAGTAAATCAAAAACATCTGTGCTATCCTCGTAGGCATTCGCAATCACTTCGCCACTAATTCTAATTAATTCTCTTTGAATAAATTTTTGTAAAACAATTCTTGCGTGCGCATCAATATTCGCAGTAGAAACAACGACATTGGTTAATTTAGAAATATAATAAGCACCCCCAACGATATCCAAGTTTTCCTGCATCCGCAATTCTTCCACCACCGTCAACATATCAATCGGCATATTTTTTTGTTGCAAACTTTGCATCGAACGATAAATCATTTGATGAGATTCAACATAAAAACATTCTGGTTTTAAAATTTCTGTAACCGTATCAAATGCACTTTTTTCTAATAAGATGCCACCTAATACCGCTTCTTCTAATTCGCGCACCTGTGGTGGAATTTTTCCATACATCATACTGCTGATATCAACATTAGCAGTTTTCTTTTTGGTACGATTGGTATTTATATTGGGTAAAGCCATAATAATATGATGAATAAGATTGGGTGAATTGCTACTGCGAAAATCAAACCAAATTAGCAATTCAAGAAATTTAGTTTTGCAATCCGCTTATACACAGGGCCTCGCTATCTAGTATCCACAATAAAAAGGGGTTATTCACGGGATTTCCACTAACATTTTGTGCTTATCCACTTTGGCAAGGGAGTGAGGTGAAAAAGGGGCTATTTTGGAGGGGCTATTTTTTACCTAAAAAGCACTCAAAAATTTGTACTTTTGAAGCTATACCATAAAGATGCAATATGACGATTAGTTATCGCTGGCTGAGTGATTATTTACCCCAAACGGTGCGCCCGGAAGAATTATCTAATATCCTTACCTCCATAGGTTTGGAAGTGGAGTCATTAGAAAATTTTGAAAATTTCAAAGGCGGACTTGCGGGATTAGTGGTTGGGGAAGTATTGGAAGTGATACCGCATCCTAATGCAGATAAATTAAAATTGACCAAAGTAGATACGGGCGGCGCGGCGCCTTTAGGTATTGTTTGTGGTGCATCCAATGTAATGGTGGGTCAGAAAGTAGTGGTCGCGGTTGTGGGTACTACGATTTATCCAAAAGGGAAGGAGCCGATGACTATGAAATTAGCTAAAATCAGAGGGGAGCAAAGTGAAGGAATGATTTGTGCCGAAGATGAAATTGGCGTGAGTGATGATCATGCTGGAATTATCGTGTTAGATGCTGCAATAAAAGCAGGCACTCCCGTTTCCGAAGTGTACGAATATTATCAGGATTGGATTTATGAGATTGGTTTAACCCCCAACAGAATGGATGCAATGAGTCATTACGGTGTTGCAAAAGATGTTTGTGCTTATTTGTCCTACCACAATAGTCCAGTAAGTGCAGTAAGTCCATTCACGCAAAATTTAGTGCATGATTCATCGGTGGCTGCATTTAAAGTGATGATTGAAGATGAAAAAGCTTGTGCACGTTATAGTGGTTTGGTCATTGAAGGAGTCACTGTGCAAGAATCGCCTACCTGGTTAAAAAATAGATTACAAAGTATTGGATTGCGTTCCATTAATAATATTGTGGATAGCACGAATTATATTTTACACGAAACAGGGCAACCACTTCATGCATTTGATGCAAGTGAGATAAAAGAAAATAAAGTAGTCGTTAAAAAATATGCTGCAGGTACCAAGTTTACCACACTCGATGGGGTAGAGCGATCCTTGCAAGCCAATGATGTAATGATTACGGATGGCGTAAAACCTTTGTGTATTGCGGGTGTCTTTGGGGGTTTCCAAAGCGGGGTAAAAGCAACTACAAAAAACATATTTTTAGAAAGTGCTTGGTTTGAAAATGTGCATATTCGTAAAACCTCCTTGCATCATGGCCTTCGGACAGATGCTGCAACGCGATTTGAAAAAGGAGTGGATGTGGATGGTACGGTCAAAGTATTATTGCGTGCTGCAAAAATGATACAGGATATTGCAGGTGGAAAATGTAGTGAGGTAGTGGATGTATATCCTAACCCTGCGAAAAAAGCGGTCGTACATTTAAGTTTTAGTTACCTTAAAAAATTAAGTGGTAAAACTTATCCAGTGGATAAAGTAAAAACAATACTTACTAGTTTGGGTTTTGAAATTAGCAACGAAACTACCGATGGTATTGCATTAGCAGTGCCTTACCACAAGCCTGATATTAGCATACCCGCTGATATCGTAGAGGAAGTTTTACGTATTGATGGCTTGGATAATATTGCAATTCCAAGTGTTATTACCATGAGTCCTTCCATTGATCCATTAGAGAAAAAAGAAAAATTCAAAGATAAAATTGCACAGTTTTTAGTGGGCCGCGGCTACACGGAAATATTAACCAACTCCATTACGAATAGTGCTTATTTTTCGGAAGAAGTTTTGGCAGGCGCTGTAAAAATGTTGAATAATTTAAGTGCTGATTTAGATGTGATGCGTCCCTCTATGTTAGAAACAGGATTGGAAACCATTGCCTATAATTTGAATCGCCAACTAAGTTCAATTGCGTTATTTGAAATTGGGAAAGTGTATGGACAATCCTCCAAAGGTGCTTATTATGAAGCGGAACAATTGGCTATTTATCTTTCTGGAAAGCAACAACAAGATGGTTGGAGAACAAAGGGAATCTTGTCTGATTTTTTTGTTGCTAAAGGAGCAGCCACTGCTATTTTTCATTTATTAGGCATGCAGGGAGGCGCATGGAAGCAAACAAGCACCCATCAAATTGATTATGTAGTCAATAAAAAAACAACAGGTTCGGTGCAAGCCATAGGTGCGAAAAAATTACAATCCTTTGGCATCAAACAACCCGTTTTTTATATTCAATTTGACCTTGCTAACTTGTTTGCGATTTATCAAAGTAAGCAGGTGGTATACCAGGAAATATCTAAATATCCTTCCGTGGAAAGGGATCTGGCATTGGTGATTCCGCAGGATACCAAGTATGAAGCCATTGAAGCCTGTGTGAATGAAGCTAAATTGGAAGCATTGAAAGAGTCACGTGTATTTGATATTTTTGAGAGTGATAAATTAGGTGCACAGAAAAAATCAGTGGCAATTAATTTTGTATTTAATACCCCAGATAAAACCTTAACGGATACTGAAATTGATACCATGATGAAAAAGTTGGTACAATTATTTGAAAAAAATTTAACCGCAGAAGTTAGAAAATAACTAAATTCAATTTGTTAAAAATAAATCATGCTTGCTTTAAAAACATCCCTTGAACAATTACAAGAAAAATTACAGCTTTTAATTAAGCAGTATGGGGTATTGGATAAGGAAAACCAACAGCTTAAAGCAGCGGTAACGAAGCAGGAAAATAAGAATACGGAGTTGTTGGAACAATTGAATGCCTCCAAGCATCAGTTAACTGCTTCTAGGATGCACCAATCTGAAATGAATCCCGCTGACAAGGAAAAGTGGGTGAAACAAATTGATCAATACATTAAGGAAATTGATACTGCAATTAAAAACCTGAATCCCTAAGCCATGTCAGATAATACCCAAGATGAGGACTTGATCCCTATTAATATTACCATTGCTGACAGGTCCTATCGTGTTAAAATTTCTGCCAAGGATGAGGAGGCGGTTCGCAAAACGGCCGCATTAATCAATCAAAAGATGGTTGAATTTAAAAATGCCTATGCCGGCAAGGATCAGCAGGACTATATTTCCATGGTTTTATTGTGGTTTACCACCGAGCAACAGAAAACCGGGTCCAACCTATATGAGATTGAAACTGCCCAAAAACAGATTGACACCCTCACTCATTGGGTAGATAAAGCACTATCCGCTTCATAAATTACGGTCCATCGACTCCATTCTTTCCATTATTTGATTATCTTCGTAGCGGAACCTTTGACGCATTATTAAAAATCGAAATACGTCATCTTGTAATTTTTGTGTGAACGAAGCTTGCTATAGGTGATTATCAATGATTTAGGTATAATATAGGATTAATGTTTTTAACTCATTAACAAAGAAAAAGGGGAGTATGAATTATTTTAAAAAAACAAGATTTAAACAATGGACCAAACAATATTATTTGTCATCATTGGAGTTGCTTCCTT
>Ga0209443_1000117_pt1 | contig 49690 bp, 58 predicted proteins | sample LauGreBMM110DCMD_2_FD_187571 | JGI IMG/M metagenome (GOLD analysis project Ga0209443, IMG submission 187571) | Freshwater lake microbial communities from Lake Michigan, USA - Su13.BD.MM110.DCMD (SPAdes) (version 2) | ecosystem: Environmental > Aquatic > Freshwater > Lake | place: Lake Michigan... | reverse complement strand
TAATGGATACCTCATGGACCAAGCGGTTACGCGTTTTGCGACCACAGCTGCGAGGGATGCGGCATTTGGCGGAGTTAACCAGCCAACCCTGTCGGAAGGTCGTATTTGCTATATCGATTTCTCAAATTTAATTCAATTTTATGATGGAACGCAGTGGCAGGACTCTGCTCAGTTCACTGTTGCGGACGGCGCTATCACCACAGCAAAACTTGCAGACGACGCTGTAACTGGGGCGAAAATTGCGGACAACGCGATAACCGCGGCACATATAGCGGACGGAACAATAATCGCTGCTGATATAGCTGATGGTTCTGTTACTTCGGCAAAGATTCTTGACGGAACAATCGTCGATGCTGACATAAACGCTGCTGCGGCAATTGCTCTTTCAAAGCTTGCTTCGGGTACCAGCGGACAGATTGTTGTTCACAGCTCTAGTGGAGTACCAACAGCAACAACTGTTTCCGGAGACGTAACAATCGACTCTACTGGAAACGTCCAAATTGCTGCCGACAAAATTGTCAATGCTGACATCAACTCATCTGCCGCTATTGCTGCATCAAAGATTTCCGGAACTGCAATTACTGCAGCCGATACCGGCACAGTCACTTCAACGATGATTGCTGATGGAACTATCGTCAATGCGGACATCAATACAGCCGCCGCAATAGCGCTAGGAAAGATAGCAGACGCAACGATTGATATAAAGACAGGAAACTACACACTTCAACTTACAGACAAAAACAAGTTCATTAAAATGAACATAACAAGCACGGCAAATACTGTCACTATTCCTCTTGACTCAACGGTTACATTTCCTGAAGGAGCGCAGATTCACATCATTCAATACGGTTCGGGAAAAACACAAGTTGTCGGTGCCTCGGGGTCAGTAATAATTTACGCAACACCAGGAGCCTATTTACGTGCACCGTATTCATCGGCAACTTTATTGAAATGCGCCGCAGCCAACACTTGGATATTGATGGGCGACTTGAGCTTATCGTGATTCCTGGAAATACATCAAGTCAGGGTAAGTACGCCGATGAGCCAACATCTGTTTCCGCAACTGCAGGAAATGCGCAAGCAACAGTCTCGTTTACTCTCCCAGCATACGACGGAAAAGGGGTTGCAACCTACGTGGCTACGGCATCCCCTGGGGGCGCAACAGCAAGCGGCAGCACTTCGCCAATAACAGTTACTGGTCTAAGCAACGGAACCGCTTACACATTTACTGTTACTACGGTTACTGGGTACGGGGTCAGCAAGGGTTCTAGTAGTTCTGGTTCTGTAACACCAGTTGCGCCTGGTCCTCCTCCTCCGCCGCCGCCGCCGCCGCCACCACCTTGTGGACCGTGTTCTTGGAACGGAGTGTCATATTCATGTGACCCGAGTGTCCCTACTCTAAGTTATGAATATTGGTATTGCGGAGCAGTTGGCTGTCCAGGCGAAGGCGGATATAATCAAGCATATAGAAACGGTATATGTGGATATGTAACACCACCACCACCACCACCAATAGACCCATGTGCTGGCGTAGATTGCAATGCATACAACTCGTCACCTCCACCAGGAGGAGTATGGACTGGTGCAACCGGCAATTCTCAATCGTGGTCCCCACACTGCGAAAATGATGGTCAAGGATACGAATATATCTCTTGTGCGGGTAATCCAGGGTTTTCCTATTGGGAATTGTACACCTCTTCAGATGGTTGTTGTCAGTTTAATCTCTATCTATACTGTTACTGCACCTAGTATGTGTTTATAACCCTATGTGGAAAGGAAAAAAATGAACGAGCCAGTCAACATTTACCCACGAGACAATCCAGACAACTTTGTATGGGTCTCTTGGGTAATCGGCGAAGAGGTTGCAATAGTTGTGCCGTACCCGATACAAGCCCAATTGATGGTCGCTGCCGCTTCCTCAGACCCAAAATTAATTGTCCTTGAGGGCGACGACAGACTCGCCGTCAAAACTGGTTGGACATATACAGGTGGTCAGTTTATTCCACCAAGTGAGTAAGTATGAGCCCTTGGCAGGAATATAAAAAGAAACTTGGTGACACACGCCCATGGGATGTGGTCAACCCAAACATTGAACATGTATCCGAAGACATTTCATCATCACGATATGCGATATGTGAAGCGTGTCCGAGTTTGTTGAAACTCACAAAACAATGCAAGGAATGTGGTTGCTTTATGAAACTCAAAGTAAAACTCCCTGCAGCGGTTTGCCCGCTCGGTAAGTGGTAAATACAAGACACTCGCATGTTTGATTTTCTTAATACACTGTCATCAGAAAACATACAACACCGTGTATTTGTAGACGAAAACACCAACAAACCAAAAAAATTTAAAGATTTAGACCAAAAACGATTTCCATACAAAATAGTCAAAAAAGTAGAACCACCAAAAATATTTTACAAAGAAGGACTTCTTAGCGCAGATGAGTGTGAGTACTTGGTATGGCTAGCTCAAACCGAAAGTAATTGGCCAGTAAATACTACTCATCCCTTCTGGAGCGAGAGAAATATCGGACTGCTAAATATCATCCCAAAGCATAAGTACCAAAGCATAGAGACTATAAAATTGGTGCTAAGTGTGCATCAAAAAATAAAAGAATTTGTTTCAAGGTCTTTTAATGTTGAATGTTATGCTGACCAAATAGGTATAGTCAGGTGGCCGCCAAACAGTTTTCAGATGGTTCACGTAGATGAAGTACTAGAATTAAGCAGGGTTGCTGGTTGTGTGGTGTACCTAAACGACGATTACGAGGGCGGACACACCTTCTACCCTTATTACGACAGGGAGCACACCCCAAAAACTGGCGCTATTTTTACCCATGACCCAAACCATTCTCATCTTCACGGGGTAACAAGAATTTCGGGAAAGACCCGTTATACGATTTCCTCAACTTGGTCCATCAAAGAAGAACACTCCCAGTACGAAATGGAACTATCAAAAATGAAGTCATACCTAGAAGTAGTGGGGCAACAGGAGCTTCCAGCCGACAAAAGGTGTTGACCCCAAATTGGTCAAACCTAGTGTAATATCTGGTCCATGAGCATTAAAGACTTTTACGACGAAAATGGCTACGTATTACTAAAAAAAGCAATCCCTGACGACCTCATCGAGAACTACGAACAGCTCTGGCTGAAGCACGTAGCAGACCGAATGGACGAACGAGGCAACCTGGAGGGATGGGGTAACGATTTTGATGTATACCTCGACCACCCAGAAATCATGGACATTCTTTGCCACGACTCTATTGCTAGAACTTTTGTTGGTGTCAACAAGGCAGTAGCTCTTCATAAAAACGTCACGTACTTTACGTCAACTGAGCAGGGATGGCATCAAGATGCAGCTTTTACATTCAAGGAAGCTGGAGACAATTACCAAGGTGCCTGGGTTGCTCTTGAGGATGTCAGCCCTGAAGCCGGTCCGTTCGAGATAGTCCCCGGTTCGCATAACTGGGATTGCAGTTTGGACGACTTGTACCTGACTGAGCCTGGTAAGCCGGGAAGAATCAGAGAAGGATTATCGTCTCATGATTTCTTCCAAAAGGAAATAGATAAACGGAATGCAACTACGTTCCCATTTATTGCCGAAAAGGGCGATGTCATAATTTGGCACGGCCATCTTGTCCATAGAGGTTCAATGCCAGTCAATAGGGGCCTAACAAGAAAATCACTTATCGGGCATTACTGCAATATGTTCTCAAATCCAGATGTCAAGCCTGAAGATAGGGAGCTTTATGAACAGTCCGGAACCATTCGTGATGAAATGGTCGAAAAACATTCTGATGTTTTTGCTAAGTGGGGCGAGGGAATATACTTCAAGACTCCATAGTCTCGTTCTGAAATACATGCTGGGTATTGTGCCAAAAAAATCAACCGACATAACCGCAAAGTATACAAATAGGTTTTGTAAACCAATTTTTGCCGAGTGGCTAACTGGTTTGGTGCTCTATGTTGGGGCCATTGTGCTTACGCTTGGCGATTTTGTATCATTATTTTTTGGCTCTCTAATCATGTGTTTGTCTTACTTGATATTGTTCAACTCAGTGCACGAGGCTGGTCATCGTCATTTTTCACTGAATATAAAAAAATATAGATGGATAGATGTGACTATTGGTAATGTGTCAGCATTCCTAACACAAATGTCCTATGGTTCGTTTACAAAAATGCATCTTGAGCACCATAAAAATACAAATGTACGAGGCTCTGACCCGGATTTCTTGCCAAATCTATCGTTTAGATTAATAAATAAATACTTTGTTCTATCGTATTTTCTTCGAACCGTCCTAGCAACCCCATTGCTCGGAGCCTTTGTTGAGAAAAAGCTTCCAGCACACATAATGAAAAAATGGGAGTTCCGAAAAAACAATGGAACATTAATGTATACGGACAACCAGGTAAGAATAACGCATTTTATTGTCCTTGCTACCATATTCGCTGGCTATGGGAAATATGGTTTTTGGTTGATATTTTTTCCTTACATCTTAAACCGCTATATCCTGATGGTAGTTTTTATGTGGTTGCCGCATAGGTCTGAAAAATCAACAAGATACAATAATACTCGCGACCAAATAACGCCATTCTTGAATAGGTTCTCGATTGTAAAGGGAATAGACTTTCACCTAGAACATCATCTTTATCCATCCGTTCCATCTTCATATCTTCGAAAACTCCACTTTGAAATACTGGATGACTTAGACAAAAACAAAGCAGTTTGCGTGGGGCGATTCACTGGAAAACCATGGAAACGTCGCTCACGTTAGTCGGCTGTTGCTATACGGACTAGTGCTAACATACCCTCATGAAATCTCTAGGAACTTGGTCGGTAAGTGCAACATCCCCACTGGGTAAGGAGTCGTATGTCATCGGCCTGAACGATGACGGCTCTGGCTCAATATCCCACGACAAGGGTGTAGTTGAATTTTCTGGAGCCATAATTAACTCCGTAGGGGATACGGTTGACGTTGACCTGTGTGGGCACACAGATATCCCTATGAGTGTTGATTTTCACTGCAAGTTTCAATCGGTTGGCAAAATACTAAAAGGATTTGTTGAGATTGACAAGTACGTTACCGTCGAAATAAACGGAGTAAAAGTATGACCAATCGTTCAATATTTGATATTTCAATTAATTCCATTGACGGGTCCACCAATCTGCTCGACTCGGTTCGTGGGAAGGTATGCCTGTTTACAAACATTGCCACCAAGGCTGGATACACACCAAAATGTAGTCCTGTTTGGTCTTACGCAAGAGCAGCAAGACAACTATGGGAATTACAAATGCTTCACGAAATGTTTGAAGACAAAGGTTTTAGCGTTGTGGCTTTTCCGTGCAATCAATTTAGCGAAATGGACCCGATGGGCAATGAGGAAATAGCAAAATTTGTTTCAGAAGCATACCCATTTGTCACCTTCCCCATAACGGAAAAAGTTGATGTCAACGGTCCAGACGAGCACAAAATATGGAGTTTCATGAAGGGGGATACTGTTCGTTCTTTCGACGACAATAAAGCCGACGGCTCTGACGGTGCAGCCGCTGGACAGAATCTTGCTGGACAGGCAATAATGAGAATCCCACACAACAATGAAAAATTCCTCATAAGCCGAGATGGACAACAAGTTGGAAGATTTAATTGGGCTGATAGACCGCTCGCAGAAAAACCGGTTGCGGCAGGACAATCTTGGACTGTAATTGATGCAGTCAAGTTCCTTGTTGGTTAGTCGTGATAATGCCGGGCACCCCAGTAATCGGGGAAAAAGAACTTAAGGAAATATCCGAATTTGCTTTTGAGGACCTCGGAAGCGGAATAGTAGTTTTCAAGAATGCATTCAAGGTAGAGGAAAAAATCCTTCAACATATTGACAACTGTGCAGCCGAAGCGCACAAGGTCAGATGGACATACATAACCGGCGAGGATGGGGTTGAGTACGGTATCAACGAAGACGGCTTCAGGTATCGCCTAGAGGACGTCCCAAACGCTCCTGTGAGGCTGCTAGAGCCCGTTATCGAGTCGACAGATGAATATGCCACCCAATACTTCACAGAGCTCGAGAACGTCATTTATAAATGTTTAATAAAATATATTGACATGTTCCCACTTATCGTCGGAAGCCTATGGTGGAGAACACGCGGACACATACTCAGATATGACGGTGGAGGCATACTTGGATGGCATCAGGACAATGACACCAACTACAAAGTGACCGAAGGTGTTCGATACATGCCTAGGGGCCAGGTCGCACTTCGTCAAACAGCCGGAGCACTTGCCTACTTCAATAATTGCGTTGACTCCAAAGACGACCTAACTGAAGAGACGTTCGTCGGGGGTCACTTAAAGTTCACGTATCTTGGGATTGATTACAAGCCGCAAAAGGGAGACATCATCATGTTCCCAACCAACTACATATGCGCCCATGGCGTAACCAAGATGGAGGGCGGAACCAGGTATGCGTATCTAACATTTTTTGGTCAGGGTGGAACCGACGAATCTGCAAATATCAGAATCAAGGAGTCCATCGAAAGCATCCAATGGTGTGAACCTGTTTGGTTTGACAGTATCTACGATGACTATGAGCGCTATTGTAAATCTGAATTTTCGATATGGTCACACCCAACTCCCGACCTCGAATTAGGAGCGAATCCTGTTTTTCAAAATAGATGCGTCACTCAGTATGGAGAAACGCACATCGCGGAAAAGGTGAATTCAATTGAAGAGGTATGAGGTTGACACACCAGAAATGACGCCAGAGGTTCTGGAGGAAATCAGGAAATTGGACTTTACCAACCTTGGTGGTGGGGTGGTTGTTTTTCACAATGTCATGGAAACCAACTTGGAGTTTATGTCCAAATGGATTGATAAAAATGCCCTTGCTGCGCATCAGCAGAGATGGAAGTACGACACAGACATAAACGGAGTGGTGTACTTAAAAAATGAGGACGGGAACAAGTTCTCCCTGGAACAGGTGGAGGCCGTACCGGTAAGAGTGCTTCAACCAATTCAAGACAACACAGAGCAAGAGGTTGTGGATATTGTAAGAAACTGGGAAGATTCTATTTATAAATCCCTAATTAGATATATCGACATGTTCCCCCTTGTCGCAGGAACAATCTGGTGGAGAAACCGAGGACACATTCTCCGTTACGACACCGGGAAGTATCTCGGCCTTCACAACGATAATGATACGAACTACAGGGCCACTGGCGGTCAGCGATACATCCCCTATGGTCAGCTTGGCGCAAGACAGACGGTTGCAGTACTTCTTTATATTAACGATTGCGTTGGTTCGGTGGAAGAGCTAGATGGAACAAACTATTCAGGCGGTGAATTATTTTTCCCATACCTGGGTATATCTCATCAAGCCAAACGGGGAGACATAATAATCTTCCCCACAAATTATGTTGCCTCACATGGCGTAAATACGGTTACTGGCGGAACTCGTTATTCGTATTTGGAGTTTTTTTCTCAGGGTAGCCCTGATGCAAATGTCAGAATAGAAGTTGTTGAGCCAGGAGAGGTTTCAAACTGGTGTGCTCCACATTGGATTGATTCAGTGTTTGATGACTATCAAGCTTATTGCTCCCATCTGAGGACAAACTTTTCTCACCTGGACGAGAATTCCAACAATGTTGATTACCTCGTCAGAAACCTAGAGGGCGAACAAGGATATATAAATCCGGCAAACCAGAAGACCAAATAGTCATGCTCAGGGTGGGAATTGTATCTATGGGGAAAATGGGTCTAACAATATCAAGAAGTGTCATTAATTCCGGAAATGAAGTCCACTGGACATCAATCGGTCGCTCGCAACAGACGTTAGATAACGCTAAAACACTTACCAGGGCAGTTGAGCATAGCTCACTTGCCGAACTCCTGGATGCTTCGGACATTCTATTCTGTATAGGCAGATTAAACATTGGGATTGAAACAATTACCGAAGCAGCAAAACATAGCTTCAAAGGTATATATGTTGACGGAAACAATCTCCACGGTGAAGAGTCGGAACGAGAGGTGAGAGGAATGGCAGGTTCCGCAAATATAGATTTTGTTGAAGCACTGTTTCGAGGATTCCCTGCCGGGTACGACCAAGGGGGCGGTGAAGATAAGCGTGACTTATATTTATCGGGCAAGCAAGAATCAACGAAACTTGTAGAATCCATATTTTCTGATGGAATCTGGAAGGTTCACATTTGTCCTGATTCGGCGAAAGCACTCAACCGGACAAAGTTTAAAAGATTGTTTAGCTAACATCCCCTATTAGAATGTTTTTCTGAAAAATATTTCCAAGTCCAACTTTTTGCTTTAATTGCTGGGACCACTCATATGAGCCCTCTTTGTCTTCCTGTCCGTTACCGTGAAAAAACCAACTAAGAAAAGCCCACCTTTCTCCATCACTGACTTCCGCAACTTCGTGGCAGCCAATGAAATTTGATGGGTAGATAATTGCGGTTCCAGCTTCTGGTTTAACTGTGATTCCCCACATCCTGAAAGTTACCTCTCCCCCGGTGTATCCGTCGTTAAGAAATATAGAGGTTGTAAGAGTATTGAATGCAGGGCTACTTGTCATCGGCTCAAGGGTTCCAGGTTTGTACGGAAGATTGCAGTCTGAGTGTGGACCCATATCACTTCCGTGACCATATCTAATCATGTAACCATCAGTCTGCCCGGTTATACACTCAAGAGCAACCGGGAATACTTTGCAGTATTCAACAACCGCCGAATACATTGACTCCCGCAACTTCTTGGTTATGTCAAATTCCCCAATATTCGTATATCTGGTCGGAGATTTACTTCTACCAATCTCGTCGAACTCGTAACCACCATCGCTTATTGTTTTTCCATCAACAACCGAATATCCCTGTGGGGTTGTCGAGTCAAATATGTGGTTTATCTCACTGACGTCATCGTGTGAAATTTCGACTAAATTTCGTACCAAGACTATCCCACTCCCAAGATGCGTTAGTTTCATGCATGTTCCCCCATTACAAGGCGATACGTACTTGAATGTTTGTCTTCCGCAACAGAATCTAGGTATTCTAAAAATTTCTCCCTCAAATGCGGGATATAAACATTTGAAGATATTGCAGCTTTTTCTGGATTTACATTTGGGTCTTCGACTTCTTCGTTGACCTCTGGGTTTGGCGTCCCATGTGCATACCAGCCCAAGTAGGTGAATCTATCCCCGGACCTGACAGGGGTGACCTCGTGTGCCGCAATATAGTTCGACGGGAACATCAGTATGTCACCACGCATTGGAATGTATTCAATATCAAGATATGTAAATTTATGACGGCCACCAGTAAAATCTCCTGGCCCAAATCCCTCATAGGCAAAACCCCGTGAGCCAAAGCCATCGACACAGGTGCCAAAATATACAATGCAGGAGAGAGTATTCCTTGAAGCCAACTGGTGAGGCGGGTGGGGGATACCGTACACATAGTCAACGCTGGTGTCACTATGTTCGCCGATGTATCCACCGCAATCAGACGAGTAGTTAACCAAGTGCCCCTTAACTTTCCACCAAATATTCTTATATGACAAGGGAAACATATGCATGTATTTGAACAAGTACTTATCTTTTGAATCTTCTAGGAATGTAAATAACTCAACAACTTCAGCCCTGGTGTCTTGATGAACCCTCGAGCCCCTCTTTGGCATTTTGTCTATTCCATTTTTCGAAAAGAAATACCCACTTCTGTTTATGTATTCTTCTTGTCCATTGTCTGGGTTTATTGCAGGGGTGTACATTTCGCTCATTTCCCTATCAACAATTTCTTTAGAAATACTGTTTGCAAAACCCCAGTTAACCGATACCGCATTACGAAACACGACAACACCACCACCAAGATGTTCTGCTTTTGAGTCGTTAAAAATCATTTATGGTCGTTCTTTCTTGATTTGAATGGAGTTGCTTCAGGAGGTATTCTACCCTCATCGCCGTACTTGTTCATAAGGTGTTTCTCATAGTCTGCAATAAGTGTTGGCATCCACCACTGGCCGCCAATAGGCCTGTCGTCTGAACTTTTTGGGTATTGTGGGGAAACGCCCTTTTCCTGCTGTGGTGAGCCTTGGGCAAACCAAGAAAGATAGGAGTATCTAGAACCGGATGTTATTTCCATGATTTCATGCGCTCCGAGGTAGTTCGCTGGCATAAAAATCACTGTTCCGCTTTTTGGCTTTATGGTTATATCAAAATACGGAATAACCATTTCTCCTCCAGTAAAGGAAAACTCGTCGCAATCTGAGTCATCACAGTTGTTGTTTATATACACAAGGGCACTTATCACGTTCCTGGTGGCATGCTCGAAGGGTGGAAGTTGTCCATATCGATAGTTCACATCATTGTCGCAGTGAAATCCGAGTTTTGAGCCAGTTGGGTACTTGAGTGCGTGCCCTTCGCTCTTCCACCACAAACACTGCAAGACGGCTGGGAATATCTCTATGTATTCCAATAAACAACTATAAATTGTTTCTTCACACTCATAAAAGAATTTATGGTTTAACTCTTGAACCCTGATTGGATTTTTTGCTATTGACTCTATTTCGTAAATAAAACCGCTTTTATTCACTGCATGAAGGAGATTGCCATCATTGTCGTATTTGTACTCGTATTGTTCGCTCAATGACTTTTCTGAAAGTTCGTCCATAATGCTGATTATCTCTTTTTGAGGAACATCTATGGCGTTCTCAAAAACAACTACACCACCGCCTAAACTTCTTACACCAAGAGCCATATATTTATACTAGCCGTACACCGACCAGTCCGGAACTGGCGCTGTATTTGGGTATTCTGGGCTCAGATTTGCACTAACAACTACGCGGTTCTCGCTTACACGGTGTCTGTCGGTCATGTGGCGTATGTATGAATTAAAAATTACCAGCATTCCTGACTCTGGAGAAATTGAGATTAAATTTTCCATTGTTCCGCACCATGAGGCTTCAAAAAACAATTTTGAGCCACCAGCAGGAGCGTTTGGATAATAAGCAACAGAGTAGTAATCCATCGGGTGCATGTGCGTATTGGATTTGTGGCTATGAGGAAATACTGATTCCCCCGCACTTAGGGTCAAGGACCATATGTCTGTTATTAGCATTTTTTTACCGACTATGCGCGATACGACATCCTCTATCTCTATTGAAAGCATGGAACATTCAGGAAGAGTTTTATCAAGCTTTCTGTCCTCGTAGCTAGCATGGTAGGTGCTAGACCCACTATCCAAGATTGAATTTGATTCTCCATTTTGTATTTCTAGGCTAGAAGACTCTATTTCTTCTAAAAGTTTTTTGTTATCTATTGAATCAATTCTAGTTTTGAATACATCCAGGTTGATTAGATTTACTCTTTCAAACTTCTCATTCATATACAAAGTTAGCCATGTCAACCGGAGGATTTGACTTAAGCCAGACATTAATTACCATCACGTTCCTGATGCCAGAAAGACAAGGACTTGTTTGATGGATGACTCTTCCCGCATCAAAAATTATCAATCTGTTCTCTTTGAATGCAATTCTTTCCCTTAGCTCTATTGGGTCCAGTTTGTCTTTGAGGTTTTCCCATTCAAGCGCGTCTTTTTCGCCAAAAATTAACCTTGATTCAAATAGTTCAAGAAATCCACCAACAACTTTTTCTTCGGACGGGCCGTAATAGACGCAGCCGATTTCTGGCCCGTTGTAAATCTTTGTATCTTGATATAGGAAGGTGTCCTCGTCAACATGCGGCCCAAGAAATTGACCTGGCCCAAATGTCCTAGTCCAGTACTCAAACCCTAAAACTTCTTCGGTAGAAATTTGTAGATTGTTTTCCCATATTTTTTTAATTACCTGTTTTCTGACAGTGTCAACTGGCGAAGACCACCATCCATCCCAAAACATGTACGGCGCATAGCAGCTAGCTTGCTCATTGTGATACGAGTTGACCTCGCTTGCTATCCTGGAATCACCCTGCATCAGTCCAGGGAAAAACTTCTCTTCAGAACAAACTTGATTTAAGGTTTGTGTATCTAAAAAATCATCGCAGAGTTTCACGCCACGATATTATCAGATTCAGTTCTTTATGAATGTTGTATACCCATATTGGCCAGTTTCGTGGAATAATGCCCCATCTAAAGACTTTAATATTTTATGAACCTCGTTGTGTGGGTGGAACCAGTAATCGTCTCGATACAGTTTTGCAGATTGATTTACTACATTTAACAACAAAACGCCACCCGGAGCCAGCGCGTCGACACAATCACGTAGTAATTTTTCATTGTCCCATATCACGTGGTAAGCCTGCATCGCAATTAAATCAAAACCACTAGCTTCTCCCTGTCCTATTTCGGACCTATCGACGACATGGTAATCGATATCGTAATCAACTTCCACTGTACCGTCGCGCATAAATTGCTCAAAATTAAACAGACTCTGATTATTGACAAAACATGTTTGAGTCTCTGGAAATTTCGACTTATACAACCATGGTGCTGCACACTGGTCTGCATCAAAAAAAAGAATTTTTCCTGGTTGCTTTACCGATAAAAGCAGTTCGTATGGGGCAACCATTGTTAACATAATACTTTCCCACATGTTATTCATATCGCGCCCTAGGTCGACATACCAAAGACCCTCTGTGGCACCCCTTGCGGCAATCGATAAATTCAAATTAAGAGACTGCCTCCAGTCAAAGATTTTTTCTATTGCTTCGTATCTCTCCGAGTATGCTCGTGCAGATTTTTCTTCCCCAAACTGATTTTCGCACATTGGCTTTGCAAGCGAGTTTCCGACCATCGCTGTTCTTATCTGTTTGTTATCCATTTTTTGCGGCCTTTGCTAACGTGTAGTTCCATCTGGCTGTTCTTAGCCTGCCGGTCAATAAGGCGTTATTCTTTGAAAAGAATCTTGGTATTGCGTTGTTTGTGTAAGTTGGTTCTGCTGAACCCCTGAGGTCACTGCTGTACCTCCACATGCTTCTCAACATAACTATGGCCTCATCCATCGGCATTAAGTCAACATCTGTTGGGTCAAAATCTAACAAATACGCAAACATTGCAAGTGTTTTTTCGTTGTAAGATATCTCTTCATCGGCGTTATAGAGATTTTCTCCGCCAGCGCTTCTATGCCTCATTTAGAAACTTCTCCACTTCTTCATTTTGGTGAAAATCTCCAGGCTCTGTTATGTCCCATTTTTTTTGAGGGTCATTTGACTGGAGTAGGTCGCAAAAAAATGCAGCACCATCTGGCATCTCATACGACATCAGCTTTGGATTCCATTTGGCTACCTGTTGGTCTCTATTTGGATTTTCTTGAGGCTCTTGAATATTCGGGAAGTCGGCATCAATGTCCGGACAAATTTCGTACCTCCCAGAATTTATAGCTTCTTCAATAATTGATATTGTTCTGGGTATTTCGGGAACTATTTTCATAATTACCTACTAACTCTGTAGTCTTACCAGCGCCGCCAATTGCAGTTTCAAACATTCATATGCGTCGTACTGTGCAGCGAGAGCGCCATTCTGAGACAATGACATGTCTATTGGGTTCTCCATGTCTGGTTGGAGGTCTTCGTCTTGGATGCCGAGGGTGAAAGCGAGAGTATAGATTGAGTACTCAAGAATTTGAATTGCCTCTGCTTTTGCGCTGGCTAATTGTTCTGCCGAAAGTGCCATGAGTAGATACTACTCTTCCAGTCTTGATTTGACAGTTCCTATTTTTGCCAAGAAATCGAGAATAAACCTATGTCCCTGAATCATGCCATGACTGTCATTGCTTGGGACAAACGTAGCAGCATCAAATGTCTCTGGGTCAAATCCCTCTTGAAGAAGTCTTTCCATGAGCTGTCTCTCTAGGTCCTTAAGCGTGCGCTGATATATAAGTTTCTTCTCTTGCGTTGAAAATGAAGACTCGAATTTCATGTTTGCTCCGTCGTACTAGTTTTGGACAAGTACACACATTTTACACTATGGATTGGCCAGTTTTGGCAGACCAGTGAATGTGGGTCCTATTTGTTTACCGTCCGCGTCAAGACCTGTACGAATACCTTTTGTCCACGTCCACGGCTTTTCAATATTATTTTTTGCTTTTATTTCCCCGTATTTCATGCGAGATGCAACAAGGTCTGGGTCTGCCCAAAGATTCGACTGAATAATCTCGACATTCTCGAGTATCGAGTTGTCGTAGATATTAAAAAAGCAAAAGGGGGTTCCCGCCGCAAATGTTACCGGCTCTCCAATTTTGGTTATCTTCCAATTCATCTGGGATTCGTCTGGCCACCAATAACTAGGAATTGTTGCAGTTAATGGAACCGCTCCGTCCAAGAAGTAATTCGGCGAACCAGAAATCCAGGTGTTGTATCCCTCTTCTGTATTTATGACCCAGCCCATATTTATCGAAATCATTCCGATTATCGAAGATATTGCCTGAACCCGACCAGAGGAAGTCGTCTCGCCAGAGATGATTGTCGGTGAAGTATTCCCACCATCCCATTGAACAACAAGGTCCTCTTCGAGAATTAACTCCCATCCATACACATTGGCCACCGTCATCGGGAGACATTGATAGGCGTGTTTATTATAAGTAGCGTCCATCCAGTCACGCTTAACCCTAGACTGTTGTATGAGTGGTGGGCTCTGATGTGTCTGTTTAAGAAATAATTTCGTCATTTCTGAAATATAAATCTTTCAACTTGATTAGCCGTTGGGCTAACGATTCCTGGTCCGTATTCAGCGTCGGTTCCGTCTATGTTCTTGCCGTAGCCCTTCCACTGTTTGTGGAACCTGTCGTTGTAGTCAAACATGGTTACAGCTGCGTACTTGGTTCCCCTGGTGACAGGTTTGGAAGCATGGGAATAGATAAACGTGGAGGGGAATAGAACTATGTCTCCGTATTTAGGCTTAAACGTAACATCTAAGTATGGAAACCAAAGCTCGCCGCCGTCGTAATCATCGTTGAGATACATGACTGAAGACACGGTGCAGACGTATGAAAAACCGTGGTCGGCGTGAACATTGAAGTGCTGACCCTCGTTGTATCGGACATAGTTGATTGCTTCCATGAAGTCCATACGTATGTTGTACCTGGATTCGTAATCTTGCAAGCAAGCAGTCAATCCAACGACAGTGTCGTTGTATATGTTGATGAGTTCTGAGTATTGCTCTGGACAGTTTTGAAAATGTGCCGGGCTCATCTTGCAGTCAACGCAATCCCTGTAATCCTTCATTACTTGACCATCACCGACAAGGGCCTGCATCCACGAATAAGGAGGAGTGGTGCTGTCGCCTATTGTTGCTTCTAGGCGTTCTGGAATTCTAAGGTCTTCGGTAAGTATGTTTCTATAAACCAAAAACCCAGCTTTGGGGTCACCTATGTACTCGACATCAATGTTTCTCATTGTCTCATCATACTCAGGAGAACCACATTGCCAAACTTATTCGTTCCCCGCTAAAGACGCTATCCACATAGTGGCTATATTGTAAATGACTTGGGAATATTACACAATCCCCTGGGACTGGTTTGTATCTGTGTTCCATTGTCGGGAAAACTAGGTCCCCACCAGTGAAATCATCATTTAGGTACGCAACTGCCGAAATACGAAAATTACTACAGCCCGTTTTGGGGGTTCCGTCAAGATTCTGACTATCTGCGTGTTCTTCAGTTGTGTTTCCAGGAATAACCTTAATGAGGGTGGCTTGGTCTAGTTCTAGGCTTAAATCAAATACTTTTTCCGCTAACTCTAAAACCCGCTCGCATATCTCATTGAAGATTCCGTATGCGAAGACGTCGGACTCTAGTAAGGCGGATTTGCTGTAATAGCCGGTTGAGTGGTCATCTTCTGCAAGGTTGGGCGGCGAACCTATCGCCTTAATCGAATCAAGGATTAGGTCAGATTCTTTTGGTTCTATTAGGTTTTTTTGAATTAGAATCATCGCTCACAGCACAGTATAAAACGATGGTGTTGTGTACCTGTACCCTTTAGTAACCAAGGTGACTCCATGTAGATAATTAACATCTCCCGGGTGGGCTACGGCCAGCCCTGGTTTTGGTTTTATGGTCAAGTCGTGTTGCGGGTAATAAAGTTCTCCGCCTTCAAAATCTTCATTGTAGTAAAACAGGGAATTCAAATCATAATCAACAAACGCATTGGGTTCACCATTGTTTAGTTGCTTGTCGGCATGGGGTCGCTGTTCGATTCCCGGCCTCCACTTCATGATGACTGGTGGGCGTGGGGATAGCCGTAGGTCGTAAATTCTCTCAAGTTCTAACTGCATCTTTGTGATGTATTTATCAATTATTTGAAAAACCGGCATAGAGAGTCTTTGCAGAATATCACTGCTGCATTGCCTATCATTCCAGTAATCAGCGTTATAAAGGCATGTTCCATCTTCGGCGTAAACGCTCTCTTTTGAGTTATTCCACTCGTTTATTGTTGGGCAGAAATCTTGAACAACCCTTAAATCTTCTTCATCTATAAAATTTTCAAAAACATGTATATTCTCCGGTCCGTCCCCAAAGTGTCCTGGCCGTATATTCCATGGTGATTCTTCACTTAACGACATATTTGCAACACTATCAAATTATCGTTCCTGTACTAAGCCATATAGGTACTCGTCTATTTCTGAACGTCGTCTTATTTCTCTTATGTGGCTTATGTCTGGTTTGAACCCATTTTTTTTTGAACAATTTGTTATGTCGTGGATTGATTTGTCTAAAGAAAAACCATGAGATTTGAACACTCTTGCTTTAAGCCAATCAATCGCTATCTCCCTATCTGGCAGGGGGAATAGATTCATGGAACCAATTAAGTCTTTTATGTCATTTTCGTTCGGCATGTCACTTTCTATAAAAACCATATTTTTTTCGTTAACAACATCACCATCCCTAAGGGAAACAAACGACTTGTCTACAAGGGCAATTCTGCAAAATAACATTTTTGATTGTATATTCCCTGAATTTGAGAATAGTTCGTTGGCCCCAAAGGGGGTTACATTTCCGTACATGAAATCGTCCATGAATTCGTTTGACATTTCAAAATCAGCGCTTTCAGAAATGTAAGCAGCGATGCTCACATAGTGTTCTACGGGGTCCCTGACTATTGAGAAAACTTCAAAACCGTCTACGTTTTCCACAATTGGATTTTTTGCAAAATGGCCAGATATGAAGGGGAGTCCACTCATTTCCTCATCCTCATACATTAAGTCTGATTCTTGCGTGTATGGCGAATATTCAACAAGACCTTGACTATCAAAAGTCTTCCATAGAGCGTCGCATATCCCCTTCCCAGATGTTCTTGGTATATGCAGATGGTAAAGCTTTTTTAAGTTTTCTTTTTTACTCTTGTCCATCTGCGGCCGACATATCCATCAGTATTCTATGTTTTACTGGAATCCAAAAATGTGGAGATGTGTATCTGGTCCCAGAAATAACCTCTGTGACTCCGTGTGCATACATATTTGTAGATGGGAAAAAAACTAATGTTCCCGGTTTGGGTTGTATGTGGATATTATATTTTGGAAAAAATATCTCGCCGCCTTCATATTCATCATTTAAATATATGATTGAACCGTAATCGACTATGTAGTTATACCCAGGCCACCCACCAGCAGTTTCTCCATCGGCGTGAATGTCTTGATATTCGCCCGGCAACCACTTTCTTATTCCCGGATTTGTTTTTTCAAGTTTTCTACCAAACTTGTATTCAACCTCACTTTGAACATTGTCAACATATTGCTGCATGATTGAAAAAATTCTAGGGGAGTTTCTCTCAATTAATTCCGGGATATGAATACTGTCAGTTCCCAGGTCGCTTTGAGATTCCCATTCTTTTATTGAAGCGCAGTAGTTGGCTATCTCTGCCAGGTGTTCTTTACTTACAAAATTTTCCTTGATGACTATATTTGATGGGTCGGCAGACGGCAGGCTTTCTAAATCAAAAACCAGTTCTCGGTAATTCATTTTTTATTTTGTTTCTATTTGAACCCTGGACCAAAACCTGGTGGAAAGAAAGGAGGGAAAAATGGAGGAAAAAATGGTGGGAAGAACGGTGGAAAAAATGGTGGGAAGAACGGTGGGAAAAACGGAGGGAAAAATGGAGGAAAGAACGGCGGGAAAAAGGGTGGAAAGTAAGGAGGAAAGTATGGGGGCGCTACCGGAGTCACGGAGTTTGAAGCAGCCGATGTTGACGAACCAAATGCGTTAGCTGCCGTAACCGTAAATGTATACGCGGTTCCGTTCCCAAGACCAGTGACAGTTATCGGTGATGCACCAGTTCCTGTTATTCCACTAGGGCTTGATGTAGCAGTAAAAGTGGTCGTGCCTGTTCCTGCGGCTCCAGCAGTATATGTAACAGTTGCTTGCGCGTTTCCTGCTGCAGCAGAGACGCTCGTTGGTGTACCTGGGTTTGCACCAATACCAACAGAGCTACTTGTCGCGGCAGCTGAAGCCACACCGTAGTTTGTGTTTGCGACTACGGTGAATGTGTAGCTTGTACCAGCAGTTAATCCAGTTACTGTGATTGGAGAGCTAGCAGCCGATGCAGTAAGACTTCCAGGGCTTGATGTAGCGGTGTAGGTTACGGTTCCTTTGCCAATGTAATCAGAAGGGGTGAAAGCTACCGACGCAACTGTTCCTGCGCCAGTATTCGTCGCAACAACGTTCGTAGGTGTTGTTGGCTTTTTACCACCGCTATCTTTTAATGATTCCATGATTTAGGCCGAAAGGTCTCCAATGAGCACCCACGTATTGGCTGCTCTTTTTATTAGAGTAGCACCCGACCACTGCGCACGGAGTTTGAGTCCTGGGGTTGCATTTATGGTTACGCCTGCGCCTGCGGTTACGGTGCACTGACCGGCTCCGGTTTGGATAACTGTAATGTGGGTTCCAGTTGGAAAATCTGCCGAAGAGTTCGGTGGGACGGTGAGCGTGTTTGCTGTTCCGACACCTATTTCAACAAGCTTATTTCTGTCAGCCAACACCAATGTGTAGCTAGCAGCCTGAGCGTTTGTCAATGGTTCTGCAAGTTTATTTCTGTTGATTGAAGCCACCAGACTTATATCGCCATCAACAATTGTTGAGTCGGCAATCATGTCTGTTGTGATGATTCCAGAGCTTGACAGCGTTAGTGCTGTTCCCGCAATCTTTGATGCATCTATGTTCGCTCCACCAGCAATATCGTCGTTAGTAATTACGGCCGATGCGATTGAAGTAACACCAGATGGAGAGATGACTATGTCTCCAGTTAATTCCTGAGCAGTAGCAGCATTGGACGCGTTATAAACAATGACTTTACCTGGGTCGCTATTCAGCAACTTCGTCAAAGGAACAGAGTTCGTTTGAAGTGCAGAACCTGCTACAGAGCCTGTGTCAAAAAGAGCCGTAGGAATTGTTACCAAAATCCAACCAGAGCCGTTATAGGTCCATGTCTTGCCGGCATCCGTATGAAGTGCGCCCGAAGTTGCGCCAGCAGGAAAGTCAATAGCTGGCATGTTTAGGCCTGTGCTTCCGTCCAAGAGAGACGAGCAAACACGCTGGCCGTAGTAGCACCAAGGTTTCTTACAAGAATGTGGAGTGTGTCTGGACCATCAGGGAAAATTCCTGTAGTTGTTAGCGTTGTACCGCCACCAAGAACGGAGTTGCCAAGGTCTCGCACGGCTGCAAGGTCAATTGAGTTTGCTCCAGTACCTACAAAGAAGCCTCCAGTTACTTCACCGCCAGATACTGTTGCAGCAGAACCTCCAGAGCTGTAGTCGGCAATTTGAGCCAAGCTCGAAGTAACTGTGTAAGGACGAGCCCAGGTTCTTGATGCTGATGGAACTCCGTTAAGTATTGCAGTTACGAGCAAGTTCGCATTAGCGAGGGTTGTGGTTACGTCCAAAGCACGAAGAATCAACTGCATTCTATTTGTGAGTTCGCGCTCACCAAAGAATGCACCAGTTCCGTTGTCAGCAGAAGGAGAAACACGAATTGCAAGAATTGCAGACGTAGCGCCAGCTCCAATTGCGATTGATGTAGTCGTTCCGTATGTAAACACGAGCGACTTGTCGTCGTCGAATCTTCCGTCCATGATTGCTGAAGTACCCCAGTGAGAGATAGACGGCGCATATGTTGGGAATGCAAGTTCAACACCAACTGGGTTGGTTGCTGAGTAAGAGAAAGCCAATGCGGCGTTTGTTCCCATAGGGATAACGTTTACAGTTGGGTTTGCACCAGTTACAGCAGCACTCAACTTAACATTCAAGTTGGAGATTTGCTGGATGAATGTTCCGTCTGGAACGTCAGCTGCGTTAACTCTCTGTCCAACTTGCAATCCGGCTGTAGATGCAACAGTTCCGTCATTTGCACCAGAAGCAATAGTCAACGCAAGTGAAGCGTTTCCTGTTTGCTGTCTCGTTAAACCAGTAAAAGTTGTGCTTGTCTTGCCTGTGTAGTTGACATACTCATAACCAGTCGCGGTATTGAATACACAAAGTGTTCCTGCGCTTGGGAATCCGGTCGTACTTGCAACAGTCATGGTTGTACCAACGTTTGAAAGCGATGCTGTCAACTGTGTGTACGGAGGGTTTGACGATGACTCGTAACGAGCAGGAAGGTTTCCTGAACGCATGTAAGCCTCTGCGCGAGTGTTGTTGTTTACAACCTTATGGCAATAGGTAACCTTGCCGTTTGTGGCGCGCATTCCCCAGCGGATGGAGCCAGCACCGTACCAAGAATAGTCAATGTAAAACATTTGCATTCTTGAAAGGTCTACGTTGTACCCAGAAGAACCTGTCCCGTCGAATCTGTCAAGATTCCAATCAGCTTGGGCAACTTTTGTATCAACCGTACGCGAGATTGTTGTCATTGATGCAGTAGCACCGCGATATGCAGGGCTAATGGTCATTGATGTATCGCTCGCTATGTCAAGAACTCTGTATGACTGACCACGGGCTACGATATTGTCGCCAATTGCAAGTTGTCCTGAATATCTGGTTGGGAACGCAGCGTTTGTCTGAGTGACCGTGCATGAACCATTCGTGAATGTTGACTTTCCAGAAATCTGAAAAGTTGAAGAACGAAGAACAGAAAATAGCGTCTGACCGTCGTACTCAAAGAATACGCCGTTTTGTTGGTCGAACAAACCAATTCTGTTTACGTTTCCATACCAACCAGAAACGGTGATGTAGTAAGAACCAGAAGCCAGCGCTGTTGATGGAGCGGATGCTGGAGTGTATGTAAAGGTGTTATAACCAGTAATTGTGTAAACAGAAGTTGTTCCATTGAATCCAGCTTCGTTTGCTCCGAAAATCGTGATTGTCGAACCAGGGTAAAGGTTGTGCTTTTCCTTGGTCTGTACAGTTACGAGTCCTGTGCCTGAGCTGTAGGTCAATTGGTCGAGCTGGAGGTCAGGCTTGAGGAGTGTTCCAGATGACATCTGAATACCCTTGCCCGATTGGTAACGGAAATAACGTCTGGATTGACGTGCAGCAGTCTCGTAGTTTGATGTTCCGTTGTTGGAAAAAATAACACCGCCGTCAAAAGGTCTGTGCAAAAACACACCAGAAGGAGATGTATAAACAACGGCAGATGATGCGGTTAGGGTTCCAGTTGGTGTTGCTGGTACATATACGACGAACTGTGTTGAGCTAATAATTCTTGCTACAAAGTTTGAGCCGTTTGGAGGGTTTGTTCCAGATGTGGTAACCCCAACGATTGCAACTTCATTTCCAATTGACAGACCGTGTGGAACGGTTGTTGTTACAGTTACTGCGTTGCTGGAATATGACATGGTTGGTGCGCCACCAATTGCAGCGCCAGTAAAAATTACTCCAGTGTAAACTGCAGTTTTGTTTGTATCAAAGATTGATGTCAAAGAACCAGTGTTTACAGCTTTTCCTGTATAGGAGAATGAAGTGTTTGTGGTGAGGGCTTCAATCAAGTAGTTTCCGTTTGCAATAGCAAGCTGGGTGTCGGAGACCGAAATTGGTGTTCCCACCGCTAGACCCGAGGTGCTTGGCAGAGAAACCGTTACGGTACGCGACGATGTGTTCATCGTTACTGCAGTGATTCCAGATATCGGAGAGTTAGATGCATACACGAACGGCTTATTGCCGATAGTGAGCATGTTTTCCCACTTTGAGGTTTGTGTTCCATATTCAAAGTCGGTGTCAATGAGTGACTGTGGCTGTGAAACGCGGAACTTTTGTACTGGGTCGTAAAGTACTTCTTCCGGTGTAATCGGTGTTACGCCAGGTGGTATTTGATTAAGGCCCATTATGCTATCTCCATCCCGCTGATATGGAATTTAACGTCTGTGGTATTCGCATTTCCGGTTATAACGTCGCCAGCATCAACGACCTGTTTTAGGTCGAGTGAAATGACGGAGTTTGCAGGAATTTCTAAAGCAGGCACAAGCGCGACGCCATCAATGCTTATTGTGTAGAGACCACCACTTGTCCCATTGTTTGATACAACGATGTTTGTCACAACTGTCGTAGTGAGGGATGGCACTGTGTACAGGGTTGTAGCAGGCGACGTGTAGACGCTAGCCGAACCCCTGAAAAGAACTTTTGCTGTATTAGCCATTACTTACTCCAGTCATTTAATACGCTCCCATGATAGACGCAATTTCATTACTTCCAGAGCCACTACTACCACCTATAGGTTCCCAGGCACTGTCGTAGTACACGAATGTCTCGCCAGTTGTATTCCTAAACCAAATCTGACCAGCAGATGCGTTGCTTGGGGCGGTAGATGAGATTACGGCACCGATACCAGATGAACCGATTTCAATCCAGTAAGAATCGTAATAAACGAAGGTAATAGCTGAGTCGGTCTCAAACCAGAAGTCGCCAGTATCCGGAGCGTCAGGAGGGGTGGTGCCGAGCGTCATTTTTGCGCCCTGGTCGATTATTTTGTAGATGCTTCCATCCCTAGTGGATTCCCATCTATCCAGTGTTTCGTTCCACCTAATTTCAACGCTTGCGCTTGAACCTCTATCAATTTTGATTGAACCATCAAGTGTGGGTGCGCCAGCGGTGCCGGCATTTAGAACAATTTCGCCGCTGGCCACATTGAGGGAAGCTTGGTTTGTTACCTCTGTGTTCGTTGCAAAAAGATTTTGCACGACGAGTGTGTCAAATTGTACGCACGCACTCGTACCAACGGCTTGCCCAATAGAAATTGTTGGGGTGGCTGATTCACCGGAGTTGTCCGTAATGGCTACACCAGTACCGGCAACAAGATTCGAAACATAATTTCCAGTTGTGTCGGTACCCATAACAACCGAGTTGGGCTCAATGGTTGCGCTTAGCGTTGCATTACCAAGGTCTGTAAATGTTGCAGAGCCAGACAGGTCACCAGAAAGAAACAGTGTTGGAGAAACTCCGGTAATAACTGGGCTTGTAATTGTCTTGTTGGTAAGCGTGTCGGTGGTGTCTTGACCGACGAGAATTGTAGTTGCATCTGGAAGAGCAACCACTCTGTCCGCTGTTGGATTAATGAGCGTTACTTGTGTCTCATAGATATCGTCTATCGAGCCTTCAAGTATTATCGCACCAGCAGCAAAAGCGGAAACGCTCCCTGAAGACGTAGCCGAAGATGGTGTTATGACTGGGGTGTATTTTATTTGATTCGCAGATGCAACCTGAGTTACTCCAAAGTCTCCGTTGTACCCTGCTTGGTTTGCTCCGGAAACCGTGATTCTTGAACCGACAATCAATCCATGTGCCGTCAGTGTATTTAGAGTAGCCAATCCTGTGCCTGAGCTGTAAGACAAGTTTCCGTTAACAGTAAGGTTCTGTGCGCCAATCGACAATCCCGCAAATGCTGGGGAGTCGGTAGACCCAACTGCTTGCCCAATAGCCACCGTAGGAGTTCCACCCTCTCCGGCAACAGCGTTTGTAAGAACCACACCAGTTCCAGCATTTAATGAAGCTACATAGTTTCCAGATGTTTCGGAACCGAGTTCCACAAAGTCACCAGACCACGCACTTCCGTTGTACTTGAGGTATTGACCAGAGCTGGCAGATGCAGAAACATCGCTGAGGTCGGCAAGGTTAAACGAACCAATACTTGTTTCTTCGGCCATCCATGCCGATGCGGAAGAATTCCATGTAAGAACATACCCGTCAGACGGAGATGCGACGCTTACATCAAATAGGTCGTCTAGTTCGTGATTGCCTATTTCGCTAATGTAACCAACAACGTTTCCGTGAAATTCGTTTGCATAAACATTACTACCAGCAGAAATGTTTTGATAGAAAGTTGGGTTTAGCAAATCCGCCTTGTCGTCCAAGGAAGCCAATATGCTATCTGTTGTTTCCGATGACGCTTTGCTGTTTAATTGAACCTGAACGTTTGCGCTTGCTGTGTTTAAAAAATCAAGCTGTGCTGAAGTTGTAGCAACATTGAACAATTTATTCAGGTCGGATGAAGTTACGGTTAATCCGGTTATATCTGATGTACCAATTGATATGTCGGAAGTACCATCAAATATTGTTTGACCAATTAATCTTCCCGTCTGCAACGCGGCGGCCTGACTTGCAACTCCAGTCAAGTTTCCTATTACCGCAGCAAACGAAACGCTCGCACTTGTTGCAACATCCTGACCAATCGAAAGGGTGTTTCCAGTTTTCGTAATTCCAGTGCCAGCGGTAACTGTCGCGGTACCGGAGAATTGAGTAAACGTAATATCATCAGTACCGACAATGTGGGCTCGGTTGGTTCCCGTTCCAAAACTTGTTGTCAAGAAACCTTGACCAGAGTTAGTACTACCAGCGCCGACGTACATCGCATCGCCGGCATTTATGTTTCCATAGGTTGAACCGGAGTCGAAATCGTCAGCTCTTGTAAGAACGTACGGAGTTGAAACACTTCCCTGGACGGTGACTTCATAGATACCGTTTTGCTTAGCGTCAGCCTGGTTCTTAACAAGAACTCTCTGCTCTGTAGATGCATTTTGTCCATCTACTACAAGGCGTGCATTTGCTGTAGCGGTTAGTGTCGCGCCGACACCGCTCGTACCGTTGTCGTAGGTTGGGGTACCAGGGAGAACGGCTGCTGTTGCAAAAACAACAAAATCGTGCCAGTTTATTGACGAAGCAATTCCGTCTACATAGGCTTTTGTTGCTACATGTGAATCAGCGCTTGGGAGATTTGAAACCAAAACTTGAGCAAAGGTTGGCGAAGCCGATGTAGCCACGGATTGAGGAAGCGAGATTGTTGGGGTGGCCGCAGAACCAGAGTTGCCGGTTATTGTCAAACCAGTGCCAGCCACCAAGGACTGGACATAGTTTGAACCCTGTAGCGAGCCAAAAAAGTAAGTAAGCGAGTTCCAGGCCGTAGAACCATTACCAAGCTTTATTTTCCCGGTATCTGACTCAAGGCCTATTTCGCCAGCTGCAAGAATTGGGTTTGCGGCTGTCCATGCAGCAGCCGTGTCTCGACGGAAAAGAATCTTTTTATACGCCATTAAGCATCGCCTCCGTCAGCAACTTCTGCATCATTGCCCAAACCTATTTCGATATTGGCAAACCCGCCGTCAATTATCGCAGATTTAAACTTCTGCCATCGGAACCCATTCCATTTCCAGGATTTACCCGCAACAAAAAACTCATCATTTGTTGACGGAGAGGCAGGGAATGCAATTGGCATGTGCTTATTATCGCATATTTTAGTCTTTGATTGTCTCTAGTCTCTCATTTTCCATCAGCTTTTTCGAAAAGGTGTTTAATCCGTGAATCAAACCGAGTGGTTCTGGAATATTAAGTTCCATGCATATCTCAATCAGCTTTCCGTCTCGAATGTCGGTCCAAGCATCAATCATCGCTTGTGCCCCAGATTTACCACTGATGTGATATTTCTCCGAAATAAGCTGAATCAGGTCGTCGTCGTAGTTCCAGGTCTTTATTGTCATAATACAAACTTACTACGATTTAGTAAATATCCCAGTTGCCTATTTCTTCATTCCAGTGAGCACACCCTCTATCACTTGATGGGTATGGAATTGGTGGAACCCAGTCGAAGTCTTCATCCAAAACCCACGATGGATATGGCTGGTTAGCGACAAAGATGTCTCTTTCTTCGTTGTAATTAAAGCCAATGCCAGCAAATTGTTTCCTCATATTGTGGTTATAGGAAGTTCTGAGACATCTCTGACCACGCAGAGAACCGTAGTATTCCTCCCAGTCAGATATGCCGTCAACTACTTCATCTTCGTTGCGGCCCACAATCACCTCGGTGACAATGTTGTTTTCATCTAAAAATGCGTAATGTGCCATTAGAAAGTTATTAGTCCTGTTCCGCCTGTAAATGTATAAGTCCTGATACTTCCAGATGAAGAAAGTGAATACGCCAACCCAGCACCAATAGATGTCAGCGTGCTTCCGGTATACCTAAGTATTACGATTCCGGAGCCACCAGCATCCGAGCCTCCACATTCATTCCAGTTCGAACCACCGCCAGCTCCATAGTTCGCTGCTCCAGCGCTGGATGTATCACACCCAAAGTTGTAGTTAGTTCCATCACCGCCACCTGAGCCTCCACCGAGCGGCTTGCTGGTTCCTCCGCCGTTCTTGTGTGAGTGACCACCGCCGCCTCCGCCTCGTGACGTACCAAGCATGTCTACTCTACCTGGGCCGCCGTTTCCTCCCTGTTCTGCCGACCCAGCCCCACCATTCCCTCCAGCTCCCGCACCGCCGCCGAGTCCATTGTGACCAACATTGTAGTCAGCGCCGCTTCCGTATGCTCCTCCAGTAAATCCGTATCCAGTTGCTGTCCCAACAATGTCTCCACCGCTAAAACTCGTCTGTGTTGCTGCACCAGAACCACCGGCTCCAGAGCCTCCGGAGCTAGCATCACGTCCACCTCCACCGAATCCGGTTATGACACCAAGGACAGAATTATTTCCTCTACCTTTTCCTGTTCCTCCAGCGCCAACCGTAAGAGTGTACGAACTCCCTCCATAGAGTTTCATGGTTCCGTTAACCATTCCACCGGCTCCACCAGCCTCAGAGCCTCCTCCTCCGAGTACGGTGAATTGCGTTGAGAATTCAGTGAGAGATGTTCCGGTTGTACTTGAAGAATTTGTTAGCCATCCATTTTTATTTACTGTCACAGTGACGGTAGAAGTAATAGCACTACCAAGTCCAGTGACAGTTACTAAACCGGCAGACTGAGTAGCGCTACCGCTATTGGTGGCCGAGAATGAATATGTCAGAGAAGCATCGTAGTTTGAAATTGAAAAAGTGAAACCGCCCGAAGTCCCCGTTGAAGAGCCAAATAATGGAGCAATCAATTTTGCTGCGTTTGCAAACAGCAATCCAGATTGCCTCGCTGCAACTGATGAAATAAAAGGCATCCTAGTAACCTAGGTTTGAGCTTCCGAATACCGTCCATGCAGAACTTCGACGCACAAACGTAAACGAGAAGATGTCTATTTTCCCAGTAGATGATGTTGGTGTTGGTGCAGCGCCGTTTGCCCACTTAATTGTTTGCGCAGAACCAGCTACTTGGACTACGTTCGGGTAAAAACCGGTCGCACCCTGAGTAACAAATAAGACAACGGTAATTGCTTTGCCATTATCAGTTGGAGCGTTTGTAAGATTCACCGTGAAGTTGCTTGCGGGAGCAGTTCCAACATAGAAAATATCACCAGTTGAATAGTCTGCCGTAACAACGCTTGCAGAAACGGATACATCTGCAACAGATTCTCTTACGGTTGTTTTGTCTATTCTTCCAGAAATTGAAACATTGCCAGTTGCTGTTACGTCTGCAAATGTCACCGATGCGCTAGTTGCTACAGACTGACCAATGGCGATAGTTGCATTTGAACCTTCGCTCGGAGTATGTGTAATCGTTACGCCCGTTCCCTGTGTAAGGTCGGACATGTAGTTGCCAGTGGTATCTGTTCCTAATGCGATAGAACCGTTCAGCGCAACCGTTCCATCTGCGTTGGGGAGTGTGATTGTCCTGTCGGCTGTTGGGTCTACTACAACAAGGGATGTTTCGTAGTCATTTGCAGTATCACCTTCAAAAACAACCCCTCCACCCACAGTGACGCTTCCGGCAACAGTGAGATGACCTGGGTCAGAAATAGAAGAAGATGCAAGAATTTCAGCTGAACCCTGTATCTCTGTCTTGCCACCGCCAGCTGCAGCGTTTGAAGTCACTCGCACGAACCTGGTTGCCTCTTGGCTTATCAATTCAACGGTGCCAGTGTTTGGTGCAATAAACCTTATTCCGCTGGCCGTTCCAGCATTATCAGCCAAAAGCGCAGTTCTTGCTCTTCCGTCAGTGAAGTATAAATTTGTAGTTCCCTCTGTTACGTTGTCAGAGTTTCCTGTCGTATCGGTCCCTAATGCAATATTGCCATTTGTTGCAACCACCGAGTATGTCGAACCGTCGTTTGTTGTTTCCCATTTATCCGATGATTCATTCCACCTGAGTGCAACGTTCGTTGACGAGCCACGCTCTACTTCTATTCCAGCGTTTTGACTAGGCGCTCCGGTGGCGTTGTTGTTAAGAACAATGATGTTGTCATCAACGGTGAGTGTTTCAGTATTGATTGAAGTTGTTGTTCCAGAAACAGTCAAGTCTCCGGTTACTGTTAAATTGGCAAAAGTGACAGATGCGCTCGTTCCTACGGCTTGCCCAATTGCGATTGTCGCATTTGAGCCTTCACTAGGGGTGTGCGTAATCGTTACACCGGTGCCCTGGGTGAGAGCTGACATATAGTTGCCAGTTGTATCAGTGCCAAGAGCAACACTGTTTGGCTGAATTGCTGTAGAAATAGTTGCATTTGCAGAACCGTTAAACGAAACAGAACCAGAAACATCACCAGAAAGTGAGATTGTTCGTGCTGTTTGCAATGTTGTAGCAGTAGATGCGTTTCCAGTTACGTTGCCAGTTAGGTTTCCAGTAACAATTCCAGCTGGAGCTGGTGCAACAAACGACCGAACAGGACGGATGTAGTAAGCGTTATTTTTGTATGGAGTGTTTGGGTTTCCATCAATGAAGCTCTGGAACCAAAAAGCGTCATTGCTGTACTCGGATGAGGTGGAGTAATACGAAACCGTAAGTCCGCCAACGACGTTTCGTTGTACATACAATTCGTTTAATTCATCCTTGGACGGCAAGAACCAATCTGAAAAACCGCCGTATGAGTACTGGTCACAGTAGACAGCTGCAGAAGTTGCTGCCACGTTTCCTGCTTGGGCAACAATGTCTGCCGTATTTTGTTGACCAGTTCCAATGTCTGTTCCGTCAGCCCCAACAACCGTAGTCGCCGCATTACCAAGTCCAACTCCTGGGTCCGTGTCGGTAGCCCATGTTCTTGTGACTTCCCCGGCAATTGGGGCGACTTCAAAGTATTTTCCAGTCGTATTACCAGAAGTGGATGGGGTTATGAATATTTTTCCACCAGCTGGGCCGGTATCACCGATTACATAAGAACTCACATTTGGGGACAAGGTTATATTCCCACCGCCAACGACATTATTCGTAATATTTAGCGAGTCGGTTGCAACATGAGCGAACGAGACAGAAGCCGTAGTGCCAACAGCCTGACCTATAGCAATTGTTGGGGTTGCTGACTCCCCGGAATTATTTGAAAGAGTAACTCCAGTTCCTGCAACCAAGGACTGCACATAGCTACCAGTCGTGTCGGCTCCTAAAGCAACGCCATTCGATTGGATGGTTGTAGAAATATTTACACTTGCGGAACCATCAAACATGACAGAACCAGAGACGTCACCACTCAACGCAATTATGTGAGAGCCAAACAAATTTGAAACAGTGTCGTTGTACCAGTCGTACCCGTCGTACGCAAGAACATCCCCTACTGTTAAATTGTCTGCATAAACATTGTCCAGTTCTTCAACTGTAGATGTTTCTGGGGTGGCAGTTAGCTGAATCCAAACGCCAGAATAGTATGTATACAGTTCGAGTTCAAGAGAGTTGTACCAAAGGTCTCCTTCGGAAACTTCGTCGTTTGGAGCAGTATCCGAAACGGTGATGAAATGAAGTGTCTCGTTTACCCACGCAGATGCGGTGTTGTCATAAACAAGAAAATCGCCGTCTTCAACTGTGGAAATCGTTACGTCACCAACATCATCCAAGTTGTTTATTGTTGGGATTGATGCCCACTCAACCCCAACTGATGCGGAGCTATTTGCTTTTAGAAAATACCCATTGGCTCCGACGCCGAGTCTAAAGAGGCCGCTTCCGTCAGTTACAAGCAGGTCGCCCTTCGTGGTCAGTTTGCTTACGAGTTCGTTTGCTTCATCCGCGTCGTTTGCAGAAAATACTGGATAAATTGACGAACCAATCGCATGGGCGACAGCCGTAGTGTCGTCTTGTGCGCGTGTAAGTGTGAGGGTGCTGCCGCTAATGGTGGCTAGGCATTTTTCCTCGTTGGCTGTTCCTGCCTCAATCGCAACGTAGAAAGGTATTCCTGCAATGCTTGGCCAACCAGTTGTTGCGAGCAGGGTTACCGAAGTCCCAACATTCGTCAAGGTTGACGTTGTTGTCGTCGGCGAAGCAGCTCCACTGTATTGTTTTCTTGAATATGCGGCCATAAGTCCTCCTAGTTTACTTCATTTAATTGATGTCGGCTTGAATTCCCCAGTAACCGGCGTGGATTCCGGCAACAGAGGAACTTGTCCATGTTGCAATTTGGTATGTCGCTTGACCGCTTCCACTTGCTGTTCGAATAATTCCAACTTGAGCAAAGTCTCCGGCTGTAGCCCCACCCGTACCAGTAATAACCTGTGCGAAAGCGACCTGGGCAAAGTCGCTGCTCGTACCAGTCGAAGTTGACGTTCTTGCGAATCCAACTTGAGCGAAATCTCCAGCCGTGGCTCCACCCGTTGCCGAACCAGTTCTTGCAAAACCCACCTGAGCAAAGTCGCCAGCCGTTGCTCCGCCAGATGCAGTTGTTGTCCTTGCAAATCCAACTTGGGCAAAGTCGCTGCTTATACCACTAGACGTCGCTGTTCGAACAAGCCCAACCTGAGCAAAGTCTCCGGCAGTGGCGCCGCCAGTTGCGGTAATTGTTCTAGCAAAACCCACCTGAGCAAAGTCGTTACTTGTCCCAGCTGTAGCACTTGCATTTCGTGGAGCCGTATGTAGTCCGGTCGCAGAGTCGCCGGCAGTAGCTCCGCCAGATGCTGTTGCTGTTCCAGCAAATCCAACTTGCGCAAAGTCGCTGCTTGCGCCACTGGATGTTGCTGTTCGAACGATACCAACTTGAGCAAAGTCGCCAGCAGTAGCGCCACCGGATGCGGTTGTTATTCTTGCAAATCCAACTTGTGCAAAGTCACTGGATGTCGCCGTATCTGATGCTGCTCTGACAATTCCCACCTGAGCAAACGAGCTTCCACTACCAGATGATGTTGCATTTTTCTTAAATCCAACTTGAGCAAACGAGCTTCCCGTACCACTTGATGTGGTGGTTCTCGGGAAACCGACTTGAGCAAAACCCTGACCAGAACCTGACGTACTTGTAGTTCTTGGCGCCGTATGCAAGCCTGTTGCGGAATCGCCAGCCGTTGCTCCGCCACTACCCTCAGCATTTCTCAACTTGCCGAAATGGAAGCTGGCAATTGAAGAACTAGAGCCAGAAGAACTTGCGCTTCGGAACCTTGTTATTAAACCATTTGACGAAGAATTACCATCAGACGAACCATCTGCATTTCTGATTCCTGTGTGTAGTTGGTCAACAGAAGACGAGCCATTTGCTGAGTCACTAGCACTACCAATTGATGTTCTGAGCTGCGTAACGGACGAACTGGAAGTTGCTGAAGAGCTTGCACTTCTTGGAGAAGTGTGCAACGGAGTTGAAGAGCTTCCACCATTTCCACTTTCGGTTGCTGAATCAAATACCGTACGAAGCTGAGTTACGCTGCTATCAGATGTTCCGTCAGCACTTGCATTTCTAATCCCCGTATGCAGGGTGGATGCAGAATCTCCAGCGGTTGCACCGCCAGAAGCCTGTCCTGTCCGAATGTTATTGTGCAACGTTGAGTTGTTGGATGTTCCAGAACCAGAACCTGAAGCATTCCTGATATGTGAATGAATCTGAGTAATTGCGGTTGAGCCAGAACCATCGGCAGTTGCGTTTCTTGGCGAAGTATGGAGACCGTCTGAACTTGAATTGCCGGCTGCTGAATCACTGGCTTGCCGCGGTGCGGTATGCAGTTCTGTGGATTGACCTACACCGTCGCCATTGGCTTGTCCGCTTCTTGGCGAAACATGGAGTCCGACGACAACGCTGTCGGCAGTTCCAGTGGATGACGCATCTCTTGGTGAGAGATGCAACCCTTGAGCACTTGAATCTCCATCACCAGAAGATGACGCAGCTCTTGGCGCCGTGTGTAGTGGTGTTGCAGAATCTCCAGTATCTGCGCCACCGGAAGCTTGTCCAGTTCGCTTGTTGTTATGGAGGGTTGAGTTATTCGACGACCCGACTCCACTAGCAGAGGAGTTTCTTTTATGGGTGTGAAGCTGAGTATTTGACGATGAGCCAAGACCGGAAGCATTTGCTGTTCTTGGACTTGTGTGTAGGGGTGTGGCACTCTCTGAAGAAGTTGCTGAAACTGTCGATGTTCGTGGAGCAATATGAAGGGCGAGAACAAGCTCGCTTCCATTCCCTGAACCAGTAACACTTCTTGGGGATATGATAAGTCTGATTGCGGACTCTGTTGATGTACCAAATATTGAGCCAGAACGAAGTGAAGTATGGAGAATTACTGCAGTTTCTGACGAGGTTCCATTTCCAGCGGCTGCCACGCCAGTAGTTCTAAGTTTGGTTGACGCAGATGTTCCCGCACCCGAAGCAGATGCAACACGTGGCGACGTGTGAAGACCGATTGCGTTATTCCCTGTTGTTCCGAATCCGTCAGCACTTGCGCCTCTTGGCGCAGTGTGGATAGAGACAGTCGACTCACTAGATACGCCTGTGGCGGACGCACTACGAAGCAGGGTATAAAGAGATACAACGTTCGATTGACCCTCTGCAGACGCAGAAGCCTGTTTGAATACAGTACTAAACCCAAGGTAGTACGGACTGGAATTTTTGTAGGGTTCAGAGAACCCAAACACCCGAATGTATGCCATAGGGGTTCACCCCCCAGAATCAGTCGAGGGTTAGTGTGAGTGCTGTAATCTCAAATGTGTCGCCAGCAGTAACTGCGGCGTTCGAGGAAAGCGCTCCGTACCACAAGCAGTTGCCGGCGGTTGAGTTGTCCCACATTGACCAATGGCTGTAGGTCTCGGTTGCTGAAACGTTTACCCAAACAACAGTTGCGGAAGAAACTTTTGAACCAGAGCTGGCAGCACTGAAGGCAACAGCCTGGCGTGAAGTATTCGAGGCAGGACTGCCTGTTCCATTTTCGCCCGGGTCGGCAAGATGAAGCTTGAGGAATGTGGCTGATGCTGAATAAGTTGAACCAGACCCATCGAGAGAGTCAAGCCATTCGTTTTCTAGGTAATTACCAATTGTCATAGTGTGACTCTTTCCGCGAGGCTCCGGAATTTACCGGCTATCGTAAATAATAACACAGGAAGTATTTTTACGGCGTGAGTTCAATCTGTACTGTCAGATAAGAACCAGCAAAAATTGAACCGATTTGGTCTATGTCAACAGATAAATAGTCTCCAGCAATGAGTGATGTAACAGCAGGGGTTGCTGTAGGGCATGTGGTTGTTCCCACGAATATCTTTGGTCGACTATTTTGACTGGTGAACACGGTTGTACCATTTTTATTCACGTCAATAATTATGTCCGAGCCAATTGGGGCGGAGCTGACAGATGCCCTGATATTGCTCAAAGTTATTGGACCTGGTATGTAAAATCTGGCGCTTCCGCTACCCGTAGACAAAACACCAGGAACCGTGAAAACCTGAACCTGATACAGGAACTGCTGAACCCCTGGTGCTCGTGCTGCGGTTATTACAATCCTGTTTGGGGATTCTGCGGTTGTTACGACTTTTACAACATTGCTCATTTTGTTACTTCTTTTGAAACGGTGAATGTGCCTTCAATGATTCTGTCTACTTCGTTATTGGGGGCAGTGATTTCCAGGTCATAGACCCCAGAGCTTGAGAGAACCGCTGTGTCTTCTGCTCTAATAAACAGTTGTATTGTGCCATCAACCCCACCCAGGGTTAATCTTTCCGTTCCGGTCTCAAGAACGATAATCGTTGTCGCTGAGTCAACATATTTTCTGACCTCCATGCGGGCGGTATATCCAGTAAGGTCCCAATCCAAATACTCAGGGCATTCTTCTGGGTCAACACAATCCAACGGGTAATCAGGGTTTGGGTATTGGAGTGTCATTTCGAGGTCGAAAGTAGAACCTGCTTGACAAATTATGTTATGTTTTCCAGCAATCATTGACACGCGTTTTCTCCAATCAACTACCTAGAAGATTGTAGATGAGATAGTGCTATCTCAATGGCAGTATCGGCTAAAGAGCTGAAGGAGAGTTCTTGTCTGCTCCGACTTTCTTCAATCCCATGCTCATCGCTATCGAAGCTGCAACGGCAGTGACACCGATTTTCAAGTTTGCTGAGTCAGTCAATGCGTCAAAGTCCGAACCTGCTGCAACCCATGCGCCCAAAAATGCTGTAACGAATGTCTTGACTGCTTGCTCGGCTGCCTGCTTAACAAAAGATGCGTTCATGATTTCTCCTATTTCGTTGGTACCTCAATAATACCACCGCAAACAAGTATCACCCGTATGCTAAATTCTCACAATGTCCCAAAAGCGCAAACCCTCAATCGGGTTCCTAACAAGCGACTGGGCATGGGGAACTGAGCCACTTCAGCCAAATGGATGTTCTTGGTATAGGTGTTGTCTACCCGCAAGGGAGCTAATAAAGCATGGATGGCACGTAACAATCGGTTTTCCAGGGTTTAATGAAAAGCTTGGTTTTGGCTCAATAATGCAAGACGGAAAATCCATCCACGGGTTTGACCTAATCGTTTTTAAGCTATTGATGCAAAAAGAAGTTCTAGAAGCAATGCCAAAAGCAAAGGCATTGGGTCAACGAATAATTGTTGACGTTGATGATTTCTTTGAAGGTTTGGACCCATCGAACAAGGCCTATCAAACAACTGACCCAAAGAAAAATGAAAATAGCAATAGGGAAATATATTCACAAATAATAATGTCTGCAGATGCAGTAATAACCTCAACCCCTTTCCTGTTTGAATACTATGGCAAAAAACGACCCAATGTTTTTATGGTCCGTAACGGAATCGACATTGAGAGATGGACTCCTAAAAACGTTGTAACAAACCATCGATTAAAACTTGGCTGGGTGGGGGCAACCCCGTGGAGGTCAAATGACCTGGAGCAGTTGAGTCCATTCATAAGCGACTACTTGTTCTCAAGAAGAATGTCATTCCATCACTCCGGACATACGGAAAATGGTGCGCCTAGGGCAAATCGACTACTCGGAATACCGGACCATATTTCGCGAATGTCAAAAATGACTCCAATACTTTCGTACCCAAAATTGTTCGCACCTTTAGACATAGGTATGGTTCCATTGAACGACATACCCTTCAATCATGCAAAATCCTTTATCAAGGGACTTGAATACGCAGCGGCGGGAATCCCATTTGTGTCTTCATACTCTCCGGAATACGAATACTTAGCAGAACACGGAGTTGGACGAGTTGCAAAAACACAAGATGAATGGGTCTATCATCTTGATGAGTTGAATAGAAAAATAACACGGATAGAGGAAGTGGCAGAAAATTTAGAAAATATGAAAAAATTTGGAATGGACGAACGAGGCCTTGATTGGGATGCCACGTTTAGATTTATTTTGGAGAGAATATGAACAACGAGCTAGACAGTCTTTATCAGGAATTAACAATTCCGGCACCCGAAGAAAGTCCTGCGGATTGGAACGAATATGGTTTTTTAATTAAAAAAAGCTTACTTTCAGAAGAAATTATGACCGAGTATGAGAAATGCTGGATTGAAAATAACGCCGAAATTGTCGATGGTGAGTTATTGCCGATTCGCCCTGGAGGTTGGCCTGACTGCACACCATACCGCCGACATCCAGAGGTGATGGAAATACTCATGCATGAAGAAATCCATAAAACAATGGAAGAACTTATAGGGGAACCAGCAGGAGTGCACCTAAATCTAACTGGATGGGCTAGCACTAGTAGAAACTGGCATCAAGATACATACCTCAATCCACCACATGTTGGTGATTACTACGTTGCAATCTGGATTGCGCTTGAAACAATACATCCAGACTCTGGACCGTTTCAGATTATTCCCGGTTCCCATAAATGGCGAACAGTCACTCAGGAAAAAATACTTGCGGCCCTTGAACCTGAAGAGCGAGATTTCAAATGGCCAAGACACAGCGAACGTATATTGACTCCAATGTTTGAACACGTAATCAAAGAAAACGAAGCTCCAGTCTTGACGTACCTACCAGAGCGGGGTGACGTTCTTTTTTGGCACGGAAGGTTGCTCCATCGAGGCTCAATGCCAAACAATCCGAAACTGCTACGCAAGGCGCTTATTGCACACTATTCAGGAATTAATCATCGAAAAGACATGCCAAAAGCAGTTAGGCATAATCAGGGCTGGTACTTCCCGGTCGAAGGTGGTAACGTATAAAAATGAAACTACTTAATGCTGGGTGCGGAACACATTATGCAGAGGGTTGGGTTAATACAGATGTCTGGGATGACGGCTTAACAACAAAACCAGACATCAGGGTGGAGCCAGGGCAGCCCTATCCATTCGAAGACAACTATTTCGATGCAGTTTTTTTAGGCCATGTAATAGAACACATAGCATGGCCGGATGTTCCGGCGTTTTTGCAGGACATGAAAAGAATTGCAAAACCAGGTGCTCCGTTTTTGGTTTGCGGCCCTGATGTGTTGAAAACAATAAAAAGATGGGCCGAAGGTCAAGAGCCATGGAACATGGTTTTGTCAACCATGGAACATCAAGACATAAATACACAACCAGGCCGCGAGAACCTGTGGTGGGATGGTGCCTCACATCATTGGAACTGTCACCACGATAGGGCGTGGAAACTTTTAGAGACTCTTGATTTCTCTAATCTAAAAGATATATTTGACGAGATTCCAAAGGACCCTTCAGGAAAAAACTGGCTGAACGATGGCATCAACTGGCCTGTCGTTGGTCATTACCACTGGCACTTTGCAATACTTTGTTCAAATAATAAGTAAATCTATTTTCCTAAATACTCATCTATGTCTTCGCTAATTGATTTAAGCGAAACATCCATACCCATTCTCTGTTCTTTTGTGGGCCAGCTTGTTTTCTGGTCCTTTGGGGTTGGTTCCTGATTTTCTTTTTTGGTATTAACTGGATTCCAATCCCTTTTGCCGTTTTCTTGATATTTTTCTTCAACCCAAGGAAAGGTTGCACCGAGATAGTCTCTTTCTCCAAGCAAGAATCCGTTTGCATATCTTTTAACTTTTGTCCCAGTTCTATCAATTAAAAACTTTTCAAAATTTCCCCTGAGCGGTATAAACGTTTTTTTATTCCAGGTATCAATTGGCTCTATTTCTGACCACGGTACTTCCTCGTCGTGATATGGAACCCCATTTTCGCCCACCTCGGCCCCATAAGCTTCGGTCAAATAGTGCCAGAGGGTGTGCTGTTCCTGTTCTTTTACTAAACCAGGTACAAAACTTGGGTCATACCTGTGCTTGTCGTATCTTCCGTTTGTTAGCTCCGAAAAATCATAAGTAACACCGAAGTGGTCAACGGCATATTTCTGAGATACCTGACCTGGGGTTAGTTCCAGATTGTTCACTTCGATATACTTCTTAATCCCGTCTTGGAATTCCGGGTATCCGTGGCAGGTAAAGTCATCGACAACCACAGCAATTATCCCAAAGTCATCTTCGTTCTTGTATTTTTGATTTAGCTCTTCAATAATTGAGTGTTGTGGAATGTTCCCACATCCTGCAGCGACATTGAATATAAGCGTGACCTTGTCTTTTCTGCTTGACAGAACATCGCTATTTTTCCCATCGGCAGACTGTAGGGCTATGTCGTATATGGACATTGGGAGAATTGTTTCAAATTTGTTGTACGTCACACCAACATATTACATTACAAAAATTCATTAGCTAGATAATTTCTAAATGGTAGAATTGGAGGTCTTTTAAGGAGGCCCCATGTTCGTACGGCGTCGCCGCGTTAACAAGCCCGCATTGGTGATGGCCGTCCCTTCGGTATTCCTTTTGCTGGTATCGATTTTTGGCTTCTCTTCGCCAGTTAAGGCATTGACCCCAGTCTTCGAGTCAACCGCGGCAGCAAAGGTAACTTTGGGTTCATTGGCAAGCCGAACCCAATGTGCGGCTCTAAGCAGGGCGGGGATTGGTCCGTACACAATGACCGGAACCGATGCCACCTCCAATAGTTCGTATTCCTATGTAACCGATAAGAACTACGCGTCAGGAACGGCGCAGTTTTACGAAGGTCAAGAATCACCCAACCAGAGCCTGTCTTACACCACATCTACAGGACAAACATATTCTGGGCGTAATGGAGTAATTAAACTTGTTTCTCAGGGTTATATTTCTTACAGCAATACCTGTAATAACCATTCAACATACGGTTCGGCGTTTGGACCAGAGATATGGTCAGAGCCGTTTCCCGCCACAGCGAATCAATCAATTTCTTTTGACTGGGCTGCCGCTGGTGGTTACGACGACTACGAAGCATACGGATACTTGGTTAAAGTTTCGGCAAGCGGAAACACGTACGACTACGGCTCTAGTGCTAATTCAACTTTGGTTTCATACGGACGTGGACAAAACCAATCATGGGTCACTTCTACTGGCATAGTCCCATCTACTGGTTATTACAGATTCAGGTTTGTGAATGGTTCCTATGATGCAACTGGCGGTCAAGCCCTCGGTGCAACAATGTATATTGACTCAGCAATATCTGTAGCCAGCGCAAACACTATTACTTTTGCTCAGCCTTCCGACATAGTTACATCTTCATCAAACCAGACATTTACTGTCTCAGCCACTGCCACTTCTGGGTTGTCGGTTACGTTTACATCTAGCACTACAGGCAAGTGCACCGTTGGCTCATCTACCGATAGCAGTGGAACTTCAACCGCAACAGTGACGGTGTTGGCTAGTCAAACAGGAACCTGCACCATCTCCACGAATAGTTCTTCCAATAACTCATATGTAGCAGCAGCCACGGTGAGCCAGTCGTTTACTCTCCTTGCAGGGTCTACGGCTCCGACAACATCTGGTGGAACATCAATGTCTGGAACTGTTGCCTATGGGGAAACTCTGACCGCAGTTGATGGGACTTGGGGTGACGGTGGGTCTGCTGTAACTGCGACAACCTATCAGTGGCAATCCTGTACTCCTTCTTCGTGTACTTGGGCAAACATATCTAGCGCAACATCTTCAACATATGTAATTAGTTCAGATGATGTTGCAAAACAAATACGAGTAGCCGTAACTAAGACCAACTCAATTGGTTCACTAACGGCAAACTCGGCTGCGTCAATCACTGTCCCTGCTCCAACATCTGTCATTGTTGCAAATCTTTCAGATACCTCTGACTCTGGTTCTTTACGTTGGGCTATCACTACAGCAAACGCTTCAGCCACTATTAACACCATTACCTTTGCTTCAGGAAACACTGGAACAATCACCCTTACTTCTGCTCTGCCTGCAATTTCAGACAACTTGACAATCACTGGTGCTGGTTTAACTTCCACCATTATTGACGGCAACAATTTGTATCGTCCATTCAATATCTCGTCTGGCAAGTCGCTGACGATTTCTGACATGACACTCAAAAAAGGACAAGCCACAAACGGCGGTCTTGTGAATAACGGTGCAGGCACTTTCTCTGCAACCGATGTTCGCTTTACAGGGATGACAGCAGGCTCTGCCGTGTTCAACAATGGAGGAGGTTCTGTCTCCACTCTCACGGATACAACATTTGATTATCTATATGTCGGTATTGCTGGAGACTATGGTTCGACGCCATCGGCTTTAAGCCAAACGGATTCCGATTATACGAACCGCACATATGTTTATGATTCGGTTTTTTCTAATAATACTTACGGAATATCTGGAGAAAGATTCTTCAAGATAAACAACACCCAATTTATTAGCAACACACAGGTTGGTGCGGAACTAGGCGGTCTCAACCGTCAGCAGGTGACTAACTCGACATTTACTTCAAACGGTATTGGCGTGTATTTCTCGTCTTGGATTCCAACGGATTGGGCGGTTGGCGCTGGCAACCAAACAGTTTCAGGTAATACATTCAACGGCAACACCACCGCTATTCAGTTTGCAAACAACTGGAATACCGGCTCTTCGATGTACAACGGAGTAAGTGCAAACTCTTTCTCCACTGCAACAGGAAACACATTTGGCGCTAGTACTTCAAACGCAACAACATTTTCTGGTTCTGGATATGTAGAGTCTGGGAACACAATTACCGCGGCGTACCTTAATGCGGTCACAAACCTGACGGCTGTTGCAAACGTAGACGGAAGTGTTGACCTTGACTGGGATGCATCAGCGGCAAGTAATACTGCTATCTACGCTTACTCGGTTAGTTTCTATGACCTAACCGTAATTGGTGGAGCAACTTCGGGTGGCTGGGGAGTTTGGACCAACCAAGGAACCAACTACTCGTTAAGCACTGGAATGTTCTCTGGAAGTAATCCCGTCACGACTGGATACGGACCTGTGCGCTTTGGTATTAAAGCGGGAAATCAAAGTTGCTTTTCTAATCAGGGCGTAGGTTCATGTGTGTACGGTCCTGAAGTAACTGTTGATGCAACTGTTATCGACCCAACTCCAGTAACTACGACTACTACAACTACTACGACTGTTCCCGTTTATGTACCGCCAGTTGTTGTTATTCCACCTGTTGATACTGGGACGACCAGTACGAGCGTCGTTCCTGTCGTCGTGACTCCCCCAGACGGTACAACAGTGCCACTGCCGCAATACCCAGAGCCTGAAACAGAATCCACAACGGTGACGCTTCCTGTAGGAACATTACCTGGAATCGTATTACCAACCATAACAGTTCCGGTAACGACAGTAATAGTTCCAGTAACGACAGTAACAGTTCCAACGGCATTTCCTAATGTTATCGGTTTGCCGAGCGATTTTAACAAATTGCCAAGTAACGCTACATCAACTCAAATTGGTGCAGTGATTGAGGAAGTCAACTTTACGGAAGTTACGGATAAGACCTTTGGCAAAACAGTTGATGCAGTCTTTGACAACATAAATAAACCAGAAGATGTCGCCAACGTCATTGGCGCATTCCTTGAAGCAGATGTATCAAGCAAACAACTTGATGCAGTGTTGGACAAAGTGTTTGACGGTCCAATGACCGCCAACGAGACAACCAAGATATTGGAAGGGTTGCTTGATGGTCCTGTTACCGCTACTCAACTAGAAACAATCATGGACAAAGTGTTTGAAGATATATCAGACACGAAAAACACAATCGCAGTTTTGGGTGCGTTGCTTGACGGTCCGCTCAGCAAGCAAGAACTGGGTTCCGTCATGGAAGCAGTCTTCAGCGAAGAAGCAACCGTTACTCAGATGTCCGCCGTAGTCGGTGACCTCCTCAATCAAAAACTAGATGTCAAAGAACTGGATGCAGTGTTTGAGGCGGCATTTGACGGAGACCTTTCGGATAAAGAAACCATTGACCTCATCGTGGATGTGTTGGCAGAGAACCTCACCTCGGAAGCGTTGGGTTCTGCTCTGGGTGCCGTGTTTGACGACGAAGTAAGTAATGAAGTTTTGGTTGAAACTTTCACTGCCGTATTGGGCACAGAGTTAGACAAAGAATCTGTTGGCGTAATCGTAAATGTCCTTGAATCGGAATCCATTTCAGAAGCACAGGTAGCAACGGTTGTCACATTAATCATCGAGCAAGAAGGTGGTGTTGATTCTGAACAAGCAACAGAACTGGCGACAAGCCCGAAAGTGTTGGAAAGCATTGACGGCGAACAAGCAGCCTCAGTGTTTAATGCAATCGTTGTTGCTGAGGTTTCAGAAGAAGCTGGTGCTGCAATTTCAGAGGCACTCACCGAGGCACCAACCGATGTTAAGGAATCATTTGAAGAAGAGATAAATGTGTTCGCCGGCGTGTTCGATACATATACCGCAATCGGTTCTTCCATAGATGTTGGTACGAGACGAAGTGTTATTGCGGTAAACTTGGTGACCAGTACGGTGGCTCTTGCTGCTGCTGCTGGTGGAATACCAACCCCTGGACCTTCTGCGCCTTCTGCACCACGACAAGATGTCGCGGCTCGGAGAGAAGAAGAAGAGACAGAAGAGGGTGGAGCAATCGAAGGCGAAAGCCCAGATTGGATTAAGCAGATATCTATTTACAAATATGAGGATGGAGTGAGGGTTATGGACTGGAAGAACTTTGCAAGAAAGTTTGTTTACGGAGTTATGGCATCTGGGTTCACACTTGCCGGTGCCACGGTCATGTATTTCACTCTTTCTGGATTTACACAAAAGATTGCCCTTTGGGGAACTCTCTTAGCATTTACTGCATCCATGTACCTTCACATGAAAGAGCCAGATGAGGGCTAGTAGGCATAAATAAACCTATTGGTGTTGTAAAATAAACTAGTTCCAAACTGGAACACATTGGGAGATTTTGATTATGGGAAAACTTGCATGGGATTACATTGTTCCAATCGTTATGCCAAAAGACTTGAAGGGGGTTACACCTGGAAAACTGCCAGAATCATTGCTTAGAGCAATCCCAGGCGGAGGGAAACTCCACCACAGAGCCGCAGACGCTTGGAACGCAATGGTCGCAAAAGCCAAAGCAGACGGAGTCGAGCTCAAACCCACGAGTTCCGGCGATTTATATCGCACATACGAGAGCCAACTGGCGGGCTTCAAGCAGCGCTACGTTTTGGAACCAGTTGCAGGAACAAGCACTAAGACGTTCGAAGGAAAAACCTGGTACCTAAAAAAAGGTATGGCCATGCTGGCGACACCGGGGAAGTCGAATCATAATCTCGGTTTGGCCGTAGATATTTCTAGTGCATCAGAACCAAAGCGATTGAATTGGCTCATTGCAAATGTTGAAGCGTTTGGATTTTCTTGGGAAGTTGTTCCTAGCGAACCATGGCATTTGCGATTGGTAACTGGCGACAATCCAACACCAGCCGTAATTGCATTTACTGGTGGCGCTGCTCCAGTGGTTAACTTAAACACAACACCCCCTATCCACGACCACAAAGCCCTACAAGAGGCTCTGAAGGCCAAGGGGTTCTACAAGGGTGAAATCAACGGTCTGAAAGATGCTGCGACAGATGCAGCAGTCAAGGCTTTAAAGGTTGCAAATAAACTCAATGCAGATTCCGTTGTCGGTCCAAAAGTTAAAGAAATTCTCGGACTCAATTAATGTTCGGCGCCGAAACACTCATAACTCCAGCGGCAGACATGACTAACTGGCAGAACATAATTGTTTCGGTGATTACGGCGAGCAGCCTCGTTGCTGTTGCATATCTCCAGTTTGTTTACAAGGCTGGTAAAAGGCGCGGCGAAGAAGCCAGGGCCGAATGGAAGCAGAACAAAGCAGACCACGCAACGGTAGTCGGCATGATTAATCAAATGGGCAAAAGCCTCGGCAAGTCCATTGACAGAAACAATAAGTCCCTAGACAGGGTTGAGGAAAAACTAGATGGTCACATCAATGACCACGCAAAGGGAGACGTGTAATGGCAAACAAGCCAGCAAAGCGAAACATCTCCAACTCCGTCGCACCAACAGTAAAGGTTGATACTGGCATCAATGTGATGTACGTAGGTTACAAGGGCGTAAAGCACACTTGCCCTTCGTGCGGCAGTTCGCGTGGCAAAGGAATGGTCCGTGAGTACAAATCCGTACTTTACTGTGGCGTCGGTTGTGTTGTTTCCGTTAAGCGCAACGAAGAGGTTTAGCAACTAAATTTGTTGCTTTAATCTTTACTCTAGACCACGACTATCCGGTGGTAAGTTGTTTGTACCACCCTCTAGGAAGCCGAATAGGTTTTTTGTAATTTATCCAAATGGCTGAAAAAACTAACCAATCAGAAATGGTCTGGCATAACGACGGGCACTATATCGTTCTGCGTATAAGCCGCTCGGAGCTAGAAGTAGTTGAAGTTGGATGCAATAACGATGATGATGGGATTTGTTACGAGCGAGATTACGGTTGCCTCGTTCAGTGGTTTTTAACTAGGTACGGAATGGAATGCAACGCAGGAGTCTGCCCAGCAGAAGAAAAAATAGAGATTTGCTGGACGATACTTGGTGATAGACGGAATCTTGATGTTGCTCAGGTCTGGTTCATGCCCAAGACTGATGACACATTCAAGGCTTGGCTAATATCCAATACATGATATCAGTGGCTTTAGAGGCCTAATTTCTTATCTTCTTCATCAAGTAATTTGATTCTTAATTTGTCGGCGTTTAAGCGTGTTCTGCCGGCAGGCTGAATGTCTCGATATGCAAAAAACGTCAAAACCTTTTGGCCATAAGAGGTGATAAGGAACTCTTCCTTGCTTACCTCCTGTAAACACTTATTTTTAACAAGCACCTGAATGCTTCTCCTGGCCTCGTAAACGTTTGGAAATTTTCCCGCCAATACCATCTTGACATCTTGCGCTTTAAACGGTCTGCGCTTCCTGATGTTTGCGTAATTTAAAAGATTTGCGGTAGATGAACCGCTCTTAAATGTTACCTTGACTTCGTTTGCTGCATTCATGGACTGGGTCATGGATAAACAGGCTATTAGAAGGGCTCGTCTTCCACAACCTTCGGTGACGGGTTTTCATCTCCCGACAAGAATCCCAAAACGGATTTCAGATGCCGTATATCAGGGTGTTTTTTTGTCTCTTCTGAGAGAATCTTGTAGGTATTTTGTCGACCTACTTTTGTCTTTGTAATCAGGCCTTCGTGTATAAGGGATTTAAGGGTTTTGTCAATCATTGTTTCGCTTAGGTCCAGATACTCGGAAAGCGACCTACTCGTCATTGTGGGGTCTTCGGACAAAACGACCATTATTCTGCCTGGGGTGGAAAGAAGTCCAATGACGTCGTCTTGACAGTATTTAAAAACCTTTTCAGATTCAAGGACATTTAATATGTCCAGCAAAACCTCGTCGCCTTTTACCCCTCCCCGAGCGAGGCTGGCCTCAATCAATTTCTTGATGTCACTGGACTTTAATTTATTTTCCATGTTTTCTCAAGTTATCCCCGTTTGACGAACTACATTCATGTAATATCTCTGATAGAACACAGATGCCGCGCCAGCGCGATATCTGACTGCAATCGAAGCTTACACAAAAATCATTCACAAGGGGAGGCTATCAGGTGGGTATGGGACTAAAAGAGAACCTAAAAACAATAATCGAGAATTCTCACACAAAAAGTTTGTGCAAATTTGGGAGGATTTACAAGGAACTCCCAGAAGATGAAAAATCCCTTTTGGTACAAGTTCTTAAAAGCGGAGCATCACATATGGAGATAGCAAAAGCCCTGAACTCTGACGGCATACATATCCGCAGGGAGTTCGTTGCCGAAAAAAGAAAGTGTTTCACAGATACGAGTATGGAATGCTGTCTTGGGGATGAAAGGGATGGCGTTTGCCAATGAAACCGAAAAACACCATAAAGTCCAATTTGTCAAAGTTGGCCGAAGAGACCGATAAAAACAAGTCAAATTCGGATATCGCGGCAAGACTTGCCGAACTTGTCATGAAGAACAATATCAACCTTGATGAGATTGGCAATATACAAAAGGTCGCGATTAGGCATGCCATAGGACCAGACAAGAATGGCGTCCCAACTGGCAAGACAACGACGACCATCCAGCTTTCCCCAAAATGGGATACCGGACCAGAATGGCCTTTAATCACAACGGCTCCAAGGCCTGCAAAACAACGACAAAAGTCAAAGACAAAATCGTCCAACAAGGGTGGTTGGGAAACGGCAGTTATTGTCCCTGATATACAGTTCGGTTTTTACAAGACTGGAGCCGCTCATGACGCCCAACTGGTGGCAATTCATGATGATGCAGCCCTGTCTGTTGCCTTACAGGTGATATCGGATGTAAATCCAGACCAAGTTATTATGGTTGGTGATAATTTAGACTTTGCTGAATTCGGCAAATACCTAACTGCCCCAACTTTCAAACAAATGATTCAGCCTGCTCTTGATAGAGCTGCTGAATTCCTACAAGACCTAAGAGCGGCCGCACCAAAAGCAAAGATTGTCTGGATTCAGGGCAACCACGAAAAGCGACTTCCTTCATATATTCAACTAAATGCAGAAGCAGCATTCGGTTTGACAAGAGGAATTAATCCCAAGAACAATGAACTGAGGGACAAGTGGCCGGTTCTATCGCTTCCGGTCCTCCTGTGGATGGATGAACTCGAAATTGAGTATCTATCTGGATACCCAGAAGCCGCCTATTACGTTAACTCGAACCTAAGGATTGTCCACGGAGACAAGGTCGTATCTAACGGAAGCACAACCAATAAGTATCTAAACACCAACTCTGTGTCGGTGATATACGGACATATCCATAGAAACGAACTCGCTTATCAAACCAGGGAAACCGACCAAGGTCCACGAACAATCATGGCCGCAAGTCCTGGATGTCTATGCAGAATAGACGGCGCCGTTCCATCAGTGAAGTCTGGTCTCAATGAACATGGCGTACCAATCCTCCAAGGAGCAGAGAACTGGCAACAAGGATTAGGAGTTGTCCAATATCAGCCCAAAGGCGTTGATGGGGAATACTTCAACTACGAGCCCATGTGGATATTCAATGGCAGAGGAATGTTCAGAGGGATAGAGTACTTCGCCTAGTCGAAGTGGGGATTCTCGACATGGACGACATTCAAGAAGCGCTTAGCGAATTAATAAAACTTGGACTCATTGAGGTTGTAGGAATCATGGAAACCGGGGAGTGGCTTTACGGCCCAACACCCAAGGGAACATCCTTCGTCAAGGAAGGCTCCATGATTCTCGATTCCATAGACGAGGCGAGGAATTTTTTTAAAACTGAGGAGTAAGGCGGATGACAACAATAGTGGGGATTCAGGGCGATGGCTTCTGCGTAGTCTGTGTTGACTCGCGCATATCCGACGTCGATGACTCTGGTGTAGCAACGCAAATTGCAACATTAAGGGACTCTACTGGCAAGGTTGCGGTTAATGGTAAGTACTTGCTCGGTGCAGCAGGAGACCTAAGAGCCATCAATATTCTTCACCATGCCTTCCAACCCCCAACTCCAGCCGTAAACATTAAAGGCAAAAAACTAGACCAGTTCGTAACCACTAAATTCATTCCAGCGCTAAGGGAGTGCTTCGAAACGCAGGGATATGCGTCCCCACAAAACGAGCAATCTGAACATATGGCGGAACACAACTCGACCATAATCATGTCAATAAATGGAGTTATTTACATCATTGATGGCGACTACTCATGGATATCTAGCTCAGATGGGGTGTTCGCAGTAGGGACTGGAGCACAGTTTGCTCTAGGTGCCCTCCAATGTTTGATACCAAAGTATCCATTAACCATTCAGACCGCAAAGAAAATTGGCATGAAGGCGTTAACTATCGCCGCAAAGTTTGACCCCTACACGGGTCCTCCGTATCAAACTCTCTCTCAGGGTGTAGAGAAGAAGGCCAGAGCGTAAATCGCGCCTTATTAAACGGCCACGGTTTACGAACTCCGTGTAATCCCCTAGGAGGAACTAAACCTAGAGAGGGAAGAGAACAAGTAACTGGGGGATTGGTATTACTACTGATTGACCTTATCCGTTTACAGTATGCACTATGTGCTTAGATTAAGTCTTGTTTATTTAAACACTCAAGAAAGAAGACTTAATTATAATGCCCAAATCAAAGTCTAGTAAAAATAGTGTCACACCTTTTCATGTACCGTATATTGATACAAAAGCATGGTTTGACCAAGCTGCCTGTAAAGGAAAGACCCCACTAATGTTCCCCAAAGAACATAAGGATATTACTTACATTGCACAGGCAAGAGCTATCTGTAAGGGATGCCCAGTACAGAAGAAATGTTTAGAGTACGCACTTGAGTTTCCACCTGCAGACATGCACGGAGTGTGGGCAGGATTGACTAGTAGACAGCTAGCAGCAGAACAGAGAAAGAGAAAGATAAAGCCAACAAGACCAACACTCGCACAAATGTGGGGTAGTTAGAATCCATTACTAACCGACCCTGTAATTACATACAGTACAGAACTCCATACCAGAAATGTTAGTAAGTACCTGTTCACATTGAGGTTGACCACAAGGTTGAAGCAGTCTCTCCCCTCTAGCGTAAGCAGTGAGTACGTCTTCAAAGGTTGACATAGAGAACTGCGAAGGTCCTGGAGAAGATATTCCCTTTTGATTCCTCATGAAATCCCATACTGCATAAAGAACTAACTGATTTATTGAGACATCAATCTTCTCAGAGTACGCAATGATGTCGTTCTTCTGTTTACCAGTACAGCGAATCTGCAGAGTGTGCATCCTGTCTGGGAATTTACTCTTAGCTGTTTTGCGTGCCATCTCGTTTTACCAGAGTAGTTATATATTCGGTAAGGGTCATATCGAAACCCTCAGCCTGAGCAATAAGTTGTTCCTTAAACTCCCTAGAAACCTTGAGGGTAATAGAAGTTCTCTCAGTTGTCGGATGAACTACAGGCCTACCCGGATTTCGTTTCACCAGAGCATTCTATTCACAACAATGGCTATACCGAAGGCAATAAGGGTCCTAGCTACAAATGGCATATTGGAAAAGGTTATTCTCCATATCGCAAGAACCGAAACAGCAATGGCAATCAGACGAAGCATGAGGAAACATTAGCCCAAAAAAGGCAAAAAAGTTCGTCCTTGCGGCGGTTTTTTCTTTTTCACAAAATTTTGTCGGTGACAAATACGAAACGCTTACCGGTTTTGGGGCCGGCATAATTCCGGGCGCGCGTGTACCACTCAATTATCCCATAATAAATGGGTAACTATTGTTGGGGTTTGCTGATTGGCGCTTCTGTGGAGAAGGCTCTACTCAGGCTTGATGTCGTACTTGGCTTTGTCGAGCTCGTCGACAACCTTTTCGTATATTCGTACGAACACTTCTCTGTCACCATTGGTGTGCATGCCTAAAGCTGCGTCCCCCAATTGTTGCAAAGTTTTGATGAGTGATTCTGGTTTGGGTATTTCATTACCGACACCAGAGTTCATGTCTCTTACTATCCCCTGAAAAATACCCCAAGCAAAATAGGCGTCAGGATGTGGGGGTAATTTAGTGAGGTAATCTATTGTTGCTCTTCGGACGTCACCTGGGCGAGGCATGAACTTCGCATGAGTGGCGAGCTTGAGGAATGCTGTTCGTATGTCGTCGTGTGGAAGGTCGTGCAGTAAGTCGTACCAGGCCCTATAGACATCCTTCTCATCTACCTTGATGAGTGGCTGGTTGTATGTGGCGTAGACCTGCTTAACGAACAGGGCTGTCTCCTCTTTGGTAATGCTCACCAGTCCGTATCCACTTCCTTGTCGCCTGTGTGGTTCTCGTAGATTTCGATGAACTGCTCGATTTTGCTGGAGTCTCTGAGGATTAGCTCGATGTCGTTGTAGACAGTCTTCCTGGAGTTACGGCCCATGTGGAAGTCT
>Ga0209443_1000116_pt1 | contig 49811 bp, 31 predicted proteins | sample LauGreBMM110DCMD_2_FD_187571 | JGI IMG/M metagenome (GOLD analysis project Ga0209443, IMG submission 187571) | Freshwater lake microbial communities from Lake Michigan, USA - Su13.BD.MM110.DCMD (SPAdes) (version 2) | ecosystem: Environmental > Aquatic > Freshwater > Lake | place: Lake Michigan... | reverse complement strand
CAACCTGCCGTGTCGCCAAGTTGCACTCGGCTGGGCGTCCACAAGTCCGACGTGTCCGCAGTTCCGCAGCGCCGGCGGATCGCCAACCCGCGACACGGCAAGTCTGCGCCACCTCTCCCGCCGTGTCCGCAGCTTCCGATCGCGTCGCCGGCCAAGGCGGTGCTTGCTCCGGGCTACCTGGCGGGGTAATCGGAAGGCACGTGAACCCAGCCTCCCCCTCAGCGGACCCGGACAAGTGGCCGCCGCAGATCAAGTACATCATCGGCAACGAGGCTGCCGAACGGTTCAGCTACTACGGGATGAAGAGCATCCTCGCGCTCTACATCACCACGGCGCTGATGCAGACGCAGGACCGCGCGACCCAGATCATCCACCTGGCCGGCTTCGCGGTGTACTTCATGCCGTTGGTCGGCGCCTGGGTGTCCGACAAGTTCTGGGGCCGCTACCACACGATCCTCTGGATCTCGCTCTTGTACTGCGCCGGCCACGGCGTGCTGGCGATGGCGGACCTGTTCCAGCCGACGGACCACGACGCCAAGCTCTACTGTCTCTACTTCGGCCTCTCGCTGATCGCCTTCGGTGCCGGTGGGATCAAGCCCTGCGTGTCGGCCTTCATGGGCGACCAGTTCGCCGCCGACCAGTCGCACCTGATGCGCAAGGCCTACGGGGCGTTCTATTTCTCCATCAACTTCGGCTCGTTCTTCTCGTTCCTCGTCATCCCTTGGGTCGCGCGGACGCACGGATACGGATGGGCCTTCGGCATCCCTGGCATCCTGATGGGATTGGCGACCTTCGTCTTCTGGCTGGGCTCCAGGCACTACGTCCGCGTCCCGCCTGCGAAGCACACCCGCAGTGCCGGATTCCTGCCCGTGTTCCTGACCGCCTTCCGCAACCAGCCGGGCGGCTTCAGCCTCCTCGCGGTGCAGAGCATCCTCACCACCATCGTCCTGCCGATGGTGGCGATGGTCGGCCTGGTGGTCGTCTCCTTGCTGCACCAGCCGACGCCGTTCGTGAAGGCGGTCGGGTACGCCTCCTTCGGCTGCATCGGGCTGTGGTACGTGCTGGTCATCGTCTCGACCGTCTTCCGGTTCAGCGAGTTGCCCGACAGCTTCTGGAAAGGCGCCGCCGGCAAGTTCAGCGCGGCCGATATCTCCGCCGCGCGCTCGGTCGCGCCCATCCTGTGCATGTTCGCCTTCGTGCCGGCCTTCTGGGCGCTCTTCGAGCAATCGGGCTCCACCTGGGTCCTCCAGGGCGCGAAGATGGCCGAATGGAAGGCCGGCGGGATCACCATCGGCGCCGAGCAGATGCAGTCGATGAACCCGCTGCTGGTGATGATCCTCATCCCGCTGCTCACCTGGGGCATCTATCCGGCGCTCGAGAAGGCCGGGGTCAAGGTCACCTCGCTGCGCCGCATCGCGGTGGGCCTGGTCCTGACCGCCGGTTCCTACCTCATCGTGGGATGGCTCCAGACGCGCATCGAGGCGGGCGAGACCTTGAGCGTGCTGTGGCAGACCGTGCCGTACATCGCGCTGACCACGGGGGAGATCCTCGTCTCCACCACCGGGCTGGAGTTCGCCTACACGCAGGCGGCGCCGACCATGAAGAGCACCATCATGAGCTTCTGGCTGCTCACCGTCGCGATGGGCAACCTCGGCGTGGCCGCCATCACCACCTTGGCCGGCGGCGGCCATGGCGATTCGTCGGTCTCGGCGGATCGGTTCTTCTTCTACGCCGGGCTCACCTTCGTGGTCTCGGTGCTGTTCGTCGTGGTCGCTTCGTTCTACCGTTATCGCGACACGTCCGCCCCGGTGAGACCTGAGACCTGAGACCGCATCCGCCCCCCCTCACCGCCATGTACAAGATCCGAGGAGCCGATAACAACGAGTACGGTCCGATCACCGCGGACCAGATCCATCAATGGATCCGCGAGAACCGATTGAACCGCGCCTCGCTCGCCGAGGCCGTCGCTTCGCCCGGCTGGCGGCCCTTGGCCGAGTTTCCTGAGTTCGCCGCGGCGTTGGGGGGCGGCAGTTCCGCGCCTCCGGCCGCAGCCTACGTCTCCGCGCCGATCGTCGACGATCCGGCCGTCCTCATCGAGCGGTTAAAGGTCCCGGCCATCCTGCTGGTCATCCTCGGCGTGCTCGGCCTGTGGCTCACCTTGGCGGGGCCGTTCCTCACGGCGACCATCATGGAGACCATGCTCCAGGTCATCGAGAAGATGAACGTCCAGCTTCCCGCAGACCAGAAGGCGCAGATGGAGGCCGCGAAGACCGCCGGCTTCGGTCTCAGCGACTTCTTCAGCCTCGCGCTCGGTCTGGTGGTGAACACGGTCATCCTCGTGGGCGGGCTCAAGATGATGAGGCTCAAGTCGTGGGGGCTCGCCCTCGCCTCGGCCATCCTGGTGATGCTGCCGTGCGGGAGTTGCTGCTGCTTCATCGGCCTGCCCATCGGCATCTGGGCGGTCATCCAGCTCAATAAACCCGAGGTGAAGTCCGCCTTCCGCTGAAGGGGGGCCCGCCCGTCGCCATGCCGGTACCGCCAAGGCTCCATGGGTCCGCCGATCCGCGGCCCGGCTTGCCTTGGCAAGGATGGCTCGCCCTCGCCGGCGCGGTCGGCGCGCTGGTCGTCGTGTGGGGAGTCGAGCCGCAGGGACAGTTCTTCTACCCGCGCTGCTGGCTCCACCAGTCCACCGGACTCCTCTGTCCCGGTTGCGGCGCCACGAGGGCGCTGCACGCACTGCTCCACGGCGACCTGCGGACCGCATGGACCTTGAACCCGCTGGTCGTCGCGCTCTTGCCCGTCGGGTGGGCCTACGGCGCCCATGCGGCGTGGGCCTGGCGGACCGGACGCCGATGGATGCCGCCGCTCGGAGCCCGTCACCTCGTGGTGCTGACGGCGGTGGCCTTCGTGTTCGGGATCGTCCGCAACCTGCCGGGGTGGCGGTGATGGCCTGTGGACCCCTGAGAAACCGGAGAAACCTGTTGCACCGTCCGCCCGGCTTTCGCACCTTTCGCGCCCTCGGCGGAGAGGTGGCTGAGTGGTTTAAGGCACACGCCTGGAAAGCGTGCGTAGCTAATCCCTACCGGGGGTTCGAATCCCCCCCTCTCCGCCAATCGATTTCAACTCGTTGCCCTGCAACGAGTTGTTTCGTCTCCAGACCGAGCGGTGGGATGTGGTCCAGGGTCGCGATGTCCCGCCACCAGCCGAGTGTGACTCCGTGGCAAGGCCCTCGCCTGGGAGGCTGCGGTTCCACCCTCCCCTCACATTCATCTCCGCCGCATGGCTTGTTGGTTACGGGGCGTGCTCCGGGTCTGAGCGACAAGCCGCACGAGCGATGTTCGCCCGAGCAGATTCCATTCGCCGTCACGGTCCTCGGGGCCATACTTGCGCGCGACCCCGATGTGGACCGTGCTTTCAATGCTCGCCGAGGCGGCCGCCGTGATCTGGGCGGGCTGGCAGTCGGCTGTGTCGCCGGCGCGTAGCCGGCCAAAGCGACGGCAATCCGGTCGGCCTGGAGACATCGACGCCCAGCGGGTTGCCGACCCGCGGTCCAGCCGACTATTGGTCTGCGTTCCCTCACCCACTGCGTCCGTCCCTTCCGATCACATCCCTTCTCGCGGAGTCGCCGACTTATGAAGCATGGCATCCTCTCGTCGTGGCTCCTGGCCGTGGCGACGCTCGTTGCGTCGTCGTCGCGGGCCTCCGCCCAATACCCCGGTTGGCGGCACACCGGGTCGCTCCACATCCTGACCACACCCGACGGAGCGGATCTGCCGGCGACCGCGATGGAGCGGGATTTCCCGCTGCTCGTGCGGTTGAACAAAGACTTCTTCGATTTCAGCCAGGCCAAGGCGGATGGAGCGGATGTGCGGTTCTCCACGATCGCGGGAGCGCCGCTGGCGTATCAGGTCGAAGAATGGGATGCGGCCAACGGCACGGCCAGCCTCTGGGTGCGGGTGCCGGTCGTCCGGGGCAACGAGGACCAGGAGATCCGGATCCATTGGGGCCGGACGGATGCGGCCTCCGAGTCGAGCGGTCCGGCGGTGTTCAACGAGTCCAACGGCTATCTCAGCGTCTGGCACATGGGCGGGGTGGTGAAGGACGAGGTCGGCACGCTGGAGTCGAAGGACGTCGGCACGACGCCGACCCGCGGCATCATCGGAGGGGCCCGTCACCTGGCCGGCCAGCAGGGCATCTTCTGCGGGGACAAGATCACCGGGTATCCCACCGGTTCCAGTCCGCACAGCACCGAGGCGTGGTTCCGTCCCGAGCAGGCCAACGGCCGTGTGCTGGCGTGGGGCAACGAGCACGCGCAGGGCAAGGTGGTGATGCATTTCCAGAGCCCGCCGCACGTGAAGATGGAGTGCTACTTCTCCGGCGCCGATGTCTCGAGCACCGGCCGGATGGCGATGAACCAATGGGTCCATGTCGTGCACACCTACGAGAAAGGCGACTCGAAGGTGTACGTGGACGGCGTGCTCGAAGCCGTCTCGAAGAACCCGAGGTCGCCGCTCGCCCTCCAGAGCCCCGCGCGTTTGTGGCTGGGCGGTTGGTACGACAACTACGATTTCGTCGGCGATCTCGACGAAGTGCGTGTCTCGAAAGGGGTCCGTTCGCCGCATTGGGTGCGGTTGCAGCACGAGAACCAGAAAGCCTTGCAGACGCTCGTGGGATCCATCGTGCCGCCGGGCACGGCGTTCGACGTCTCCCCTGCGGCGGCGACCGTGCTGGAAGGGGGCCGCGCGGTGTTCACCGCCCAGTCGGGCGGCGCGCGAAAAGTCCTCTGGGTGCTGAAGAGCGGCGGCGAGGAGCGGGTCGTGGCGACGGATCGGTTGAGCTACGGGTTCGATGCCGGGCGGGTGACCGGGGACCGATCGGCGACCCTGGTCTTCAAAGCCGTCTTTGCCGACGGGGTGAGGACGAAGGAGATGCCGATCACGGTGAAGGAGGACATCCAGGAGCCGGTGTTCACCTTGAAGGCCCCGGCGACTTGGGATGGACGGACGCCGATCGAGGTGGTGTCGCAGGTGGCGAACCGGGCCGGCATGAAGGCGAAGGGCGCGGGGGAGCTGAAGTTCGAATGGAAGGTCGCGGGCATCGCGACCATCAAGGAGATCGTGCCGGGGAAACTGCGGCTCGACCGGGCGCAGAACAGCGGGCGGTTGACGGTGACGGCGACGGTGAGCAACGGGGGACGACCCGCGACGCAGACGGTCAGTATCGCGGTCAAAGAACCGGAGCACGACGCGTGGGTTGCGCGTGTCCCGGGCCAGGACGAGAAGCCGGTGGAGGGCCAGTTCTATGCGCGCGACGACAAGAACGAAGGCACGCTCTTCTACAACGGCCGGCTGGACGCCGCCGCCGGCTCGGTCTTTCTTAAGATCTATGCGGACGACCGGCTCCAGAAGACGGTGACGGCGAGACCGGCGGCTGATGGTTCCTACGCGTTGTCGGCGAAGCTCAAGCCGGGCTTGATCCGGTACAAAGCGGAGTTCGGCACCCAGACCGGCGGACGCGAGACGGTGCTGCGGACCGTCACCAATCTCGTCTGCGGCGACGCCTACGTCATCGAGGGCCAATCCAATGCGCTCGCGACCGACACGGGCGAGAAGTCGCCGCTGGAGACCAGCGAGTGGATCCGCAGCTATGGCCGCCGTTCGCTGGAACCGGACGACGCCCCGGGCAACTTTTGGTGCCTACCGGTGTGGCGGGCGCAGGAGGCCGAGAACGCGGAGATCGGCTGGTGGGGCATGGAACTGGCCAAGCGGTTGGTCGCGAGCCAGAAGATGCCCATCTTCATCGTCAACGGCGCCGTGGGCGGCACGCGCATCGACCAGCATCAGCGCAACGAAGCCGATCCCGCGGACCTGAGGACGATCTATGGACGGATGCTCTGGCGCGTCCGGCAGGCGAAGCTCACGCACGGCATCCGCGGCATCCTGTGGCACCAGGGCGAGAACAACCAGGGCACCGCGGGGCCGACGGGCGACTACGATTGGAAGAATCACGAAGACCTCTTCGTCGAGATGTCGGCCGGATGGAAACGGGACTTCCCGAACCTCCGGCACACCTACGTTTTCCAGATCTGGCCGAACTCCTGCAGCATGGCCGGGGACACCGGGGCCGGGGACATGATCCGCGAGATCCAGCGCGGCCTGCCGCGCCTCTATTCCCACCTGAGCGTGATGTCCACGCTAGGCATCACGCCGCCGGGCGGCTGCCATTTCCCCCTGGTCGGTTGGGCGGAATTCGCCCGCCTCATCCAACCCCTCATCGAGCGGGACCACTATGGTAGGAAGCCGACCGGCTCCATCACGCCTCCCGATATCCGGAGCGCCCGTTTCATCAGCGCCGCGAGGGACGTCATCGCGCTGGTGTTCGACCAGCCCATCGTGTGGAACGACGCGCTCGCCGGGCAGTTCTACCTCGATGGAGCGAAGGGCAAGGTGTCCTCGGGCGTGCTGGAGAAGAACGTGCTCACGCTCACGTTGAAGGAGCCGTCCGCCGCGACGAAGATCAGCTACCTCAAAGAATCCGCCTGGAGCCAGGACAAGCTGGTCCTCGGCACCAACGGGATCGCCGCGCTCAGCTTCTGCGACGTCCCCATCTCACGATGAAGACCTTCTCCCGCATCCGGCCGTTCCTGCTGTCGTTGTTCGCGATCCTCTTTTGCTCGGTCGGCGTCGCGCGCGGCGCCGAGCCGTTCATCAAAGATTTTGGCCCGCGCGACTACATCCGCACCTCCAAGGTCCTGCCGCATTCCGAGGACGTGCCGTGGAAGCTGGTGTGCGGGATGCCTTACAACTGCCACTTCCAGCCCTCGATCGTCGTGGACGGGCCCGCCGGAAAAACCATCGCGTTCAACTCCAGCAACCCGCTGGTCCTCTATCTCACCAAGACGGAATCGTGCACCACGGAAGCCGGTGAGCACTGCTACGAAGCGAAAGATTGGATCAGCGGCGAAGGCGCGATCTACACCATCCCGGCCGGGGTCGTGGTGAAATCGGTGCAGTATCGCGAGACGGGCTACGACACGGAGTTCGCCGGTTCGTTCCGATGCGACGACAGCGACTACACGACGCTCTGGAACAAGGCGGCGCGCACCGCCTATCTCTGCATGCGGGACCATTTCTACGATTGCCCGGACCGCGAGCGCGTCGGTTTCTGGGGCGACGGGACACCGGAGATGAACCAGTGCTTCTACGTGTTCGACACGAGGGCGCACCGGTTGGCCAAGGAACTCGTGCTGCGCGAGCTGCAGCCGAAGTTCTATCCCGGCCAGCACCTGGAGTTCCTCAGTGGATCGGGCCTGTGGTTCTACTACCTGCAGACCGGCGACACGGCATCGATGGCCGCCATCTACGGGACGACCAAGACGTTCCTTTTCGAGACCTACAAGTTCGGCAACCGGCGCACGTGGTTCGACTGGGGCAAGGAGGTCAAGGACACCGCCGTCATCGAGACCTGCTTCTACTACAGCTGCCTGAAGACGCTGCGATCCATGGCGGGCGTCACCGGGCACGAAGCGGACATCCCGCTCATCGACGCGAAGCTGGCCGACATCAAGGGCACCTTCGACAGCCGGTTTTGGCAGGGGGCGTACTACCAGTCGTCGCAGGTGGAGACGCCCGACGACCGCGCGAACGCGATGGCGGTCCATTCCGGTTTGGCGGATCGCTCGAAGTGGGACGCGATCTTCGAGAACGTGCTGAGCAAGAAGACCAATTCGAGCTGCTTCTTCGACCGCTGGGTCTTCGAGGCGCTGTGCATGATGGGGCGCCAGGAGGCCGCGCTGCTGCGCATGTCGGACCGTTACCGGACGATGATCCCGAGCCGCTTCACCACCCTGTGGGAGCACTACGACCGCTGGTGGGCGTCGCAGATCGATGCGTTCGATGAAGGTTCCTCGTTGAACCACGGCTGGAATCCGCCGGCGATCCTCCTGTCCCAGACCATCGCCGGGATATCGCCGGAAGCGCCGGGCTGGAGCACCTACCATGTCCTTCCGAAGGAGGCGTTCCTGACCTCGATCCAGTGCGTGGTCCCGACGATCAAGGGCAAGGTCGCCGTGGACATGAAGAAGACCGCCTCGGAATATTCGCTGCGCGTCGATTCACCCGAGGGCACCACGGCGATCGTGGGCATCCCCAAGGTCTCGTTCTCGTCTCTGAGGTCCATCCGCGTGAACGGGACCGCGGTCTGGTCGGGCACCTTCCGCGGCGGGGTCAAAGGCATCACCTGGAACGGCGAGGACGCCGACCATGTGAAGTTCAACGCGGAGCCGGGGACGTGGACCTTCGTCGGCACCGGCACGTTGCCGCTCACTTCGCCGAAGCCGAAGCCACCGGAGCCGTCGGACGATGTCGCGCTCGACAAGCGGTCCTGGCGGGCGACGGCCTCGGTGCCCGACACGACCTTCCTCTTCAGCGGGGACAAGATCCCCATCGACATCTCCGCGGCCAACGCCATCGACGGCGATCATTGGAACGGCTGGCGGGACATGACCCAGCTCCAGTATCCCGGGCAATGGCTCCAGGTGGACATGGGGCGCGACCAGACCTTCCACCGCATCGATCTCGACAACACCTGGGCGCTCTGGGATTCGCCGGCGCGGTATGCCGTGTCGGTCTCCAAGGACGGCGTGACCTGGGGCGGGCCGGTGGCGACGGGCCCGGGCGGACACGGCATCACCCGCATCACGTTTCCGCAGCAGACCGCGCGCTATGTCCGCGTCACGCAGACCGGGACCAACAGCACCTACCATTGGTCGGTCTATGAGTTGGATGTCTACCGGAGGCCGTGAGCGGGGCGAAGCCGGTGTGCACCCTCCGAAGACAAGACGGGTTGCCGCGCACCCAGCGGCGGCTGTAACGTCCGCTACCTGCCACATGCGTCTCCGTCCCTTCCTGACATCGTTGCTCCTGTCCGCGCTCGTCGCGCGTGGGCTGGGAGCGGACGCGGACGCGTTGTGGGCGGGCAAGGTGCGGCCGCTCTTCGACCTGCATTGCGTGAAGTGCCACGGGCCGCTCGAGCACAAGGGCGGCCTGGAGCTCGACACGCCGGAGGCCGCGCTCAAGGGCGGCGATGAAGGCGAGGTCGTGGTGCCCGGCAACCCGGAGAAGAGCCGGATCTTCCTCGCCCTCGCGCCGGGAGCGGATCCGCACATGCCGCCCAAGAAGCAGCTGACGGATGCCGAGCGCGAGATGGTCCGCGAATGGATCGCCGCGATGTCCGCGGCACCGGCGAAATCCGCGACGCGCGCGACGAACGTCCCGCGCGCCTTCGCCACCGTCGAGCAGGCGGTCGACACCTGGGTCGCCGAAGGCTGGGAACGGCGTTCCATGGCACCCGCGGCTCCGGTCGACGACCGTACCTGGTGCCGCCGCGTCTATCTCGACCTCGTCGGCCGCATCCCGACCGCGGCCGAATCCGCCGCGTTCCTCCAGGCGCCGGGAGGCGCGGACCGCCGCGCGCTCGTCGAGACGTTGCTGGCGTCGGACGGCTATCCCGTCCGGATGCGCGAACTGTGGGACGTCTTCTTGATGGGCCGTCCGAAACGCGACAACCACGAGGACCGCCGCCGGCAGAACGGTTGGTGGACGTTCCTCGAGGACGCCTTCCGCTTGGAGCGGGCGTGGGACGAGACGGTGCGCCGGATGCTCGTGGCGCGTCCGGAGTCGGAGGCCGACCGTGGCGCGTCGTGGTTCCTCTACGAGCGGCGCAACGACCACCAGGCCATCGCCGAGGCCGTCGCACCGGTGGTGTACGGCACGCGCATCGACTGCGCGCAATGCCACGATCATCCGCTGGCCCGCGAGATCAAGCAGGCACATTACTGGGGCCTGGTCGCGGCCTACAACCGGAGCAAGAACATCGATGGAGGTTCTTCGGTCGCGGAATCCGCCGTGGGCGGTTTCGTGAACTTCACGAACCTGAAGAAAGAATCCCAGCCGGCCGTGGTGACGCTGCTGGGCGGCCGCACCGTGGAGGAGAAGCGGCCTGCGGACGGCGAGAAGCCGGAGGACCGCGACGACTTGTACGTGGATCCGAAGGCGAAGGCGCGGGTGCCGAAGTCCTCCCGGCGCGAGGCCTTCGCCGATGCCGCGACGCGGGGAAATCCTCTGCTGGCCCGGGCGTTCGTGAACCGCATGTGGGCCGCGCTCCTGGGCCGCGGCATCGTGCATCCGGCCGACGAGCTGAACGCCCGCAACGTCCCGAGCCATCCCGAGCTGCTCGATTGGCTGGCGCAGGACTTCGCGTCGCACCGGCACGACATCCGGCGCCTCGTCCGCGGCATCGTGCTCAGCCGTCCGTACGCTCTGGGCGCGACGGAAGCGGCACCGGAAGCCTTCGCCGGCGCGTCGGAGCGACCGCTCTCGGCGGAGCAGTTGGCGCGTTCGTGGCGGGTCGCCGCCGGTCTCACGCCGGACGAGGACGCCCTGCGCAAGGCCGTGGTCGCCGCCATCCCCGAGGTGATGCCGAAAGATTACAACGCCACATTCCAGCAGGCGCAGTTCCTGACCCGGTCGCCGGCGTTGGGCGAGATCCTCAAGCCAGTGGCGTCCGGCACGGTGGCTCGGTTGGCCGCGTTGCCGGATCCGGCGGCACGGGTGCGCGAGGCCTTCCTCGCGGCGCACGACCGCATGCCGGACGCGGATGAAGCGGCGCAGGCGGTGGCCCTGTTGGCCGGACGGAGCGATGCGCCGGCCGACGGCGTGCGCGACCTGCTGTGGGCGCTGCTGACCAGCGCGGAATCCTTGACGATGCCCTGACCATGGAACCTGGACCCCCTGGACTTCCACCCGGCCGCTGCCGCCCCGACGAGCACGCGCTGCATCGTCGCCTGTTCCTGAAAGGCCTCACCGGCGGGGCGCTGGCGACCGTCTCGAGCTTCACCGGCCTGTTCCAGAACCCGGTCTTCGCCGCCGAGACCAAGCGGGCGCAGAAGCATTGCATCCTGCTCTGGCTCTGCGGCGCACCGAGCCAGTTCGAGACGTGGGACCCGAAGCCGGGACGCCCGTCCGGAGGCCCCTTCGGGAGCATCCCCACCCGGATCCCGGGGGTCCATTTCTCGTCGCTGATGCCGCGGTGCGCCGGCATCGCGGACCGCCTGAACATCGTGCGCAACATGAAGACGGCGCAGACCGAGCACCTCCAGGCCATCACGCTGCTGCAGCGGGGGAACCCGGAGCGCGCCGGGTTCACGCGGCCGACCTTGGGAAGCTCCTTGTCGCAGGCGATGGGGCAGCTCGATTCGCCGGTGCCGAACTTCGTCTTCATCGACCCGATCCCGGGCGGGAACGAGTTCGAATCCTTCAAGGCGGGCAACTGGGCCGGTTGGCTGGGCGCGGAGCACGCGCCGGTGCGCATCGGCGGCGACTACTCGCGGCTGGTGACGGCGGCGGCGGACACCATCCCGGAGCATGACCGGGAATCGCGCGAGGCCCTGAGGAAGTTCCTGACGGCGAAGTTCGCGCGGGACCGTCGGAGCGGCGTGGCGCGCAGCCAGAACGCGGCCTTCGAGCGGATGCGCGGGATGTCGGCCAGCGCGGATCTGTTCGACGTGGACAAGCTCCCGCCGAAGGACCGCGAGCGCTACGGCCCCGGCAGCTTCGCGCAGCATGCGCTGATGGCGCGGCATCTCGTCGAGCACGGCGCGCCCTTCGTCATGGTCGCCAACGGCATGAACTGGGACAACCACGTGTTCCAGCACGAGATCCACCAGATGCTCGTCCCGGAGCTCGACCGCGTGCTGTTCCATCTGGTCAACGACCTCGAGCAGCGCGGCCTGCTGGATTCGACGCTGGTGGTGGCGATGGGCGAGTTCGGTCGCACGCCGTGGATGAACCCGGCCCGCGGACGCGACCACTATCCGAACGCGTGGAGCATGATGATGACCGGTTGCGGACTGAAGCGAGGGGTCGTCACCGGCGCGACCGACGTCGACGGCGTGGACGTCATCGGCAAGGCCCACAACGAGCAGAACCTCTTCGCGACGATCTTCACCGCGCTCGGCATCGATCCGCACGCGGAGTACGACCTGCCCGGGATGCCGACTTTCCACCGCGTCGAGGACAAGGCCGAACCGATCCGCGACCTGCTCGCCTGATCCCATGAAACTCACCCTCGGCCACGACCACAAGCTGCCGACCGGCGTGCTCGGTCTGGCGATCGCATCGGACGCCGCGCGGGCCTTCGCCACCTGCGCGGACGGCACGGTCCATTCGGTGGACCTCGCCGACGGCAAGGCGGAGGCCTTCGAAGAGAAGCACGGATCTTTCGCCAGCGGCTGCGTGCTGCTGCCGGACGGGCAGACCCTCATCTCGGGCGGCTACGACGGGCAGTTGCTCTGGCACGACACGGCGACGCGCCGGTGTCGTCTGCGCGTCCGGGCCCATGCGTTCTGGAGCTGGCAGCTGGCGCTTTCGCCCGATGGACAAAGGCTCGCGTCGACCACCGGCCAGTACGTGGCGGGCGGTTGGCGGTACGAACCGGCGGCAGAGACCGAGCCGTCGGTGAAGGTCTTCGACACGCTCACCGGCCGGGCGGTCGCGGAGTTCGTCCACACGCCGCCGGTCCTCAGCAGCGCCTTCAGCCCCGAGGGCCGGTATCTCGCCGCGGCGAACATGCTCGGCGAGGTCCGGGTCTGGGACCTGTGGTCCGGTGGCGACGGCAAACCGGTCGCGCGCTGGACGTCGCCGGACTTCACCTCGTGGGGCACGACCAAGACGCACCACTACTGCGGCGGCATCTACGGACTCGCGTTCTCGCCCGATGGCAACGTGCTGCTCGGCTGCGGCATGGGCCCGATGGGGGATCCGATGGCCGGGAACGGCAAGATGACCTGGCAGCGCTGGGATTGGCGGAAGGGCGAGAAGATCGACCAGATCAAGGACGGCCAGCACGGGTCCGGTCTGATGGAATCGGTGGCGTGGCATCCGGACGGGGCGCACTTCGTGATGGCCGGACGACAAGCGCAGGGGACCTGGAACGCCGCGCTCTTCTCGGCCACCGACGGGGCTTTGCTGCATTCCTTGGACACCAAGAAGCGCATCACCCACGCGCGGTTCGCCGCCGACGGCAGGTCGCTCATCCTGGCCGGCGCGAACGGTCAACCGCAGCGCAAGGACGGCGTCTGGCCCGCATGGGGACGCGTGCAGGTCTACCAGGTGGAGACGTGAGATCCGGGCGCCGGGACGCGGGCGGCGCCTAACGGACCGGGAAGGCTACTTTGCCGGGAGGCATCCAGCCGAAACCATGTCGCTGAAGTTTGGTTGGAACGGGGCGCCGCCCCTTGTGGCGGGCGACTCGTCCGTCCTTCTCGGTGCGCCGGGAATGCACCCATTGGTGCGCACGCTGTCCGTGCCGAAGCTCGGCGGCAAGTTGCCGCCGAGAACGGCCAAGTTGGCCGTGCCACCCGGATCCGTCTGTATGGTGCCAGGTCAGGATCGCTCCTTCGTCCCGCGGTCGGCGCGTCGCCCATCCGCGGTCGCTGGCACCGTTGCGACATCCCCGCGCGCGGGTCACTCGATCGTCCACCAGGCCATGCCCTGTGCCGGGACACGGACCGGGATCTCGACCGAGTGGTCCCGGGCCAGCTTCAGGCGCTTGGCGCTGCCGCCTTGTTCGCGGACCCGTGCGGTGTCGGTCAGCCCGGTGTAGTAGAGATCGACGCGGAGCGTCTTCGCGACCGGGACGTCGAGCGGGTTGAAGACGACCAGCATGCCCTTCTCCTTGAGCCGGGGGTTCACGTGGAGCATCCAGTCGAGGTCGCGGGCGTCGGCACGCCGGCCATGGATGAGATCGCTCTCCAGGATGTCGCGGTGGGCTTTGAACCAGTCGACCTTCGACTTGACCATCGCGCGGGTGCGGTCGGTGTCATAGAGGCGCGGGCCTCGGTAGCAGGCCTGCACGCCCAGGGCGAGGTTGCTCTCGATCATCCGGGCGTAGTGGTCGAGGTGCGCGTCGAGCGGTTCGATGGTCGCCGCCGCTCCGCCTCCCTGATATTCCGTCAACGGCACGAACATCCAGCCCATGCTCGGCAGCTTCTGCCAGGTGCCGTCATAGATGTTCTGCCGCGTGTGGATGACCTGCTGCTCGCGCGGCAGCGACCAGTTCACCTCGCGGTAGCCCATGCCCGTCTTGGATGAGCCCGAGAGGAAATAGTGGTCCGGCACGTTGAGGTAGATGCCTTGGCCGCGGCACCACTTGTAGAAGGCGGAGATCTCCTGCCACTGCGTCCAGCGCGAATCCTCCAGGCCGTGATGCCCGGGATGCTTGTGGCTCGCGCAGACGTCGCCCGGATACGAGCCGTCGTGCTCCAGCAGCGTGAAGCCGCTGTCGCGGTGGAACTCATGGATCCGCCGGAAGTAGTTCGTGCCCCAGGCGCTCTGGAGGCACGGCGAGGCGCCGAACACGGGCTTCTCGCCCGGCGGCATCACCACGTCGTCGGCCGCGTCGACATGGCGCGAGGCGAGCAAGGAATAGCTGCCGATCTCGATGCCCTTGCTCCGGGCATGGGCGGCCCAGGCCTTGGCGCGCGCCATCGTCTCCGGCTTCTCGTTCTCCATGTCGAAGCCGCTGCCGAAGCTGAGGATCAACATCTCGAACCCCACCGCGGCGCATTGGTCGATCGCGTTGGTCACCGCGGCGCCTTGGGACGACACGAGATGCATCATCAGCGGGTTCTCGGTGGCCCACGGCGCGATGACCCGGCTCAGGCGGCGGATCGCCAGCCCGTTGCGCTCCCGGTCGGTGCCGTCGAACGGCATCACCCAGGCACGGAACGACTCGAAGGTCCCGCCGGGCGCGATGTCCTGTGCCGGTCCGAGGTCGGGCCCGATCTCGAGCAGGCACGGCGTCTTCTTCTCGTAGTTCACCTGCGTCGCGAACTCGGGGTCCGGCAACCAGCGGTACGACCGGCGGTTCGCTCCCGAGGCGATCATCCCGCCGAACGACATGTCCGTCTCCACATGGAAGTCCGGCGGCAGGCGGCCTTCGCTCAGCTCGTCGACCTCGGAGGTGCGCTCCACCACCGCGAGCAGTTCGCTCGAGAAGCGGTCGACGCGCACGGTCCGGTCCGTGGCGTTGGAGACGGTGATCCACTTGGAATAGCTCGGCAGGCCGTCGTAGAGCTCGTAGTGGACGGACACCGTGACCGCCGGAGCCGCCGATCCGTCCGCCGGAGCGGGCATCGCGAAGTCGAGCCGCAGCGCCACGCCGGGCGGCGGCCAGACCGCATCGGGTGCGTGGTGCCGGACCCGCTTCCAGGCGAGGCGCTCGACCGGCTTGCCGACCGCGTGCCCGAACAGATGGAAGGCCGCCGGATCCGGCTTCAGCGAGGCGATCCAGCTGGGCTGGAGGAAGGCGTAGTTCGGCTGGCCCTTGAGACCGCCGATGTCGAAGCGCTTGCCGTCGATCACCACCGTCGCCTCCGGTTTCACGCCGCGCAGCAGCGACGCGCCGGTCCGGAGGTCGTCGAGCGCGACGGTGGCGCCGTCCGGACGCAACCGGAACACGCGGCGGACCAGGCCGTTCTCGAGGACGAGCTCCTGGCCGTCGGGGCTGGCGCGCACCTGGGCCTTGTACGGGGCGGGGTCGACCAACCAATCGGGCCGCGCCGGTGCCGCGTGGAGCACCGTGGACACGGACCATCCGAGGAGCGCCAAGATCAGGGGAAGACGGTTCATCTGAGCGGGATGGGACCGAATGAGACGGCCGGACATTCAGCCGGAACGATGCAGTAGAGGTCTGGGTGGACAGGGGCACCGCCGCTCTGGGTGCGCCGGGGATGTACCCTTTGGTGCGCGCGCTATCGGTGCCGGAACTCGGCGGCAAGTTGCCGCCGAGAACGGCCAAGTTGGCCGTGCCACCCAGATCCATCTGCATCGTTCCGGTCCAGAGCCTGTAGGAAAAGTAGGACGGTGCCTCCGGCCTGTCTGTTCCGGGGCTTCCAGCCCCGCGCCAGTCAGGCGGTGCCACGGGCTGGAAGCCTGTCCTACCCGGCCAACCAGCATGTGCAACCGGGCTCTCAGGGAAGCAATGCCCCACAGGATCCGACGGCGGAGCCGGCTCTATTCGTGGACGAGGGCCGCACGCGAACCCGGCGCGTGGGCCAGGCCCCAGTCGCGCATCGCCTCCAGCACCGGCCGGAGCGCCGCGCCCTTCGCGGTGAGGCGGTACGCGAGGCGTTTCGTGCCGTCCTCGGCCGGGATCTGGTCGACGATCCGGTGCCGCAGGAGCCGGGCGAGGCGGTCGCTGAGGATGTTGGTGGGGATCCGTTCCGGCGACGCCGTGAAATCCTTGAAGCGCGACCGCCCGCACATCAGGTCGCGGACCACCAACAGCGTCCATCGGTCGCCCATGAGGTCCAGCGAGCACGCGACGGGACAGAGCGACCGGCGCTCCGGTGCGGTCTTCGCAGGCACGGGACGTCTCTTCTTGTCCGCCATCGTCTTCGGCATGGGCGACAACCTAGCGCGATGGTCGCTTGCAGAGCAAAAGCAAGATGCTTGTATAATAGAAGTGATAGCGGATGCTCGCCGCATGGATGAAGCACCGATGCCCCATCTCGCACCTCCCGGAGCGGGTCTGCCGGCTCCCGAACGGCTCATCGCGCGGATCTTGCTCGCGCTGCGTCGCCGGACCACCGACCGGGCCGGATCGGATGCCCGGTTCCGCGAGCAGCGGGAGGTCGTCCGCCGCTGGGTCGCCGGTCTCGACGACGCGTCCGCGGCCCGGCGGGTCCTGATCGCGCGGCCGCTCGGCCTGGAGGGCAGCAGCCGGTACTGGTCGGTCTGGATGACGCTCGATCATCTGCGCATCGTGCATCATGAGATCGCGCGGATCATCGGAGGTCTTGGGAAGGGGACCATCCCCGCCGGCCAAGCGAGCACGGCGGCCGTCAAACCGGCGGCGGAAGTCGGCCACGAGGTCGTCGCCGCGTACGAGCGGTCCTGCGATGTCATGCTGGCGGCGGCCGCGGCGGTGCCCGAGCTGAGGACGTCCGTCCGGTTCCCCCACCCGTGGTTCGGGCCGTTGGATGCCGCGGGCTGGCACCGATTGGCGGCGGGGCACATGGGTATCCATCGTGTCCAGATCGACCGGATCATCGCCGGCCTTGGCCGGACCGTCCGGTGAACGGGGGCGCTTCTTCGTTTCTTGCAGCCTATCCATCCGCCAAGAACATCGCGGAGCGATGTCCGCCATCAGCCGGGGGCAAGGAGCGCAGCGACGACACCCCCCGGATACCGTGGGCCAGCCCCACGCCCCCGGCAGGGGGCGCAGGTCCGGCAGACAGGCCATCGTCTGGCACCCCTCGCAGGGTGCTTGTCTCCTCGCCGGTCACCTGGGGGGCGATGTCGCCGCCCCCCGGGGCTGATGGTTGGCAAGCCTCCGGCTTGCAAACTCGACGCCACCTCCGCGCAAGAAACTGAGTTGCACCCATGGACAGTCGCCGTGGTTGTCGGCTTGTCGGCGGTCCGAGGACGCTCCAACCTCTTCTCACCTCATGAAGATCACCCGGATCCTGGCCTACCGAGTCGAGCTCCCGTTGCGGGAGACCACCTACAAATGGAGCGGCGGAAAATCGGTCACGGTCTTCGACAGCACCGTCGTGCGGGTCGAGACCGACACCGGCCTTGTGGGACACGGCGAGGTCTGTCCGCTCGGGCCGTTCTATCTCCCCGCCTACGCCGACGGCGTGCGCGCCGGCCTGCGCGAGCTCGGGCCGCACCTGATCGGCGAGGACCCGCGCCAACTCGCCAAGCTCAACCGTCGGATGGACGCCGCGCTCAAGGGGCATCCCTACGTGAAGAGCGGCATCGACATCGCGTGCTGGGACATACTCGGCCAAGCCACGGGCATGCCGGTCTGCGAGCTGCTCGGCGGCCGTTACGGCGAGGACGTCCATCTCTACCGCGCCATCTCGCAGGAATCGCCGGAGGAGATGGCCGCCAAGGTCGCGGGTTATCGCGCCGAAGGTTATCGCCGTTTCCAGCTCAAGGTCGGCGGTGATCCGGACGTGGACATCGCCCGCATCTTCGCCGTGGCCGCGGAGCTCCGCCCCGGCGACCGGCTCGTCGCGGACGCGAACACCGGCTGGGTGCAGCACGAGGCGGTCCGGGTGGCCAAGGCCGTGCGCGATATCGATGTCTACATCGAGCAGCCGTGCCTCACCTATGAGGAATGCCTCGCGGTCCGCCGGCAGACCCCGCACCCGTTCGTGCTCGACGAGAACATCGACGACCTCGGCATCCTGCTCCGCGCGAAGGCCGACCTGGCGATGGACGTGGTCAACCTCAAGATCAGCAAGCTCGGCGGCCTCACCAAGATCCGGCAGGCGCGCGACCTCTGCGTGTCGATGGGCATCGCGATGACGCTGGAGGATTCCTGGGGCGGCGACATCGCGACGGCGGCCATCGCGCATCTCGCGCACAGCACGCCGACGGAGTTCCTCTTCACCACCACTGATTTCAACAGCTACGGCACCGTGGACATCGCCGACGGGGCGCCTCGACGTGTCGACGGGCGGATGGCCGCCTCGAAACGGCCCGGCCTCGGCGTGGAGCCGAAGATGGACGTGCTCGGGAGCCCGGTCGTGGAGATCCGCTGAACGATGAGCGCCCACGGTCCAGCGGTCGCGGTGGCCGGCCGCGCGCGGTGCCTCGCCGCCGTGGCGTGGATCGCGCCCGCGGCGATGGTGGCCGGGACGGTCCCTTTGGCCGAAGTCTGCTTCGCGCTCGCCCGGTGCGATCTTCTTGGCGTCGTCGGCACGGGATCCCGACATGGGACCGCACGTCTGATCTTCCGGAAATCGATATGAGAACCCGCATCCTGCTCTCGACCTTGCTCGCGTTCCTGCCGGTCGCTGCCGGCGCTGCGGATGCGGCGGCGCCCGCTGTGGTGGCTGTCCCTGCGAAGCCTTCACCGCGTGCCGGCGACGCGGATTTCCCGATGCCATCGCCGTCGGCGCGGCATGCGGAAAAGGTCGCGGCGGTCCGGAGCGGGAGGTTCGACCTGGCGCTCATCGGCGATTCGATCACCCACACGGTCGGAGAGCTCGGCGGGAAGTACGAGCCGTTGCGCGCGGTCTGGGACAAGCACTTCGCGCCGCGACGCGCGATCAATCTCGGCCACAACGGCCAGCGCACCGAGAACATCCTCTGGAACTTGGCGGACGGCGAACTCGACTTCGTCGTGTCGCCGAAAGTGGTCGTCGTGCTCATCGGCACGAACAACAGCGACGACCGCAACTTCAAGAAGGTCCACACCGCCGAGGAGATCGCCGACGGCACCCGCGCCATCGTCGACCGGGTGCGGCGGCGGCATCCCGCCACCCAGGTGCTGGTCGTCCGGATCTTCCCTCGCGGCGGCGACGGCGAGGCGGGAACGGGCAGCGGGATCTTCCATTCCTCGGCGAAGTGCATCGCGACCTGCCTCCGCGCGGGTGAGCTCACGCGGAAGCTGGCCGACGGGAAGAACGTCTTCTGGATCGACGTGGGCAACGTCTTCCTGCGTCCCGACGGCACCATCGACACCGACCGGATGCCCGACCTGCTGCATCCCGGGCTCGCCGGTGCCGAAGCGTGGGCGGAAGCCATCGAGCCGACGCTCACGCGGCTGATGGCGGGCCAAGCGGTCCCGGCGGCGACCGTCATCCCGCCGCGCGGATCGGCCGTCGCCGTGGATCCATCGCCCGAGAAGCTCGCGCTCTGGGCCGGGAAGGCACCGGACGGCGCCGGCTCGACGGACACGGCCGATGCGACCATCACCGTGTTCCGCGTGGCGAAGCCGAACGGTGCGGCGATGGTCATCTGCCCCGGAGGCGGGTACGGCGGGCTCGTCACCGGCGCCGAGGGCACCGGGATCGCGCGTTGGCTCGGCGCCCATGGCATCACCGGGATCGTGCTCGAGTACCGGCTCCCGCGCGGGCGCGGCAGGGTGCCGTTGCTGGACGCGCAGCGCGCGATCCGCACCGCGCGCGCCAACGCCGACCGCTGGGGGATCGACGCGGGACGTATCGGCATCATCGGTTTCTCGGCCGGTGGCCATCTCGCATCGACGGCGGCCACGCATTTCGATGCGGGCGATGCCGCGGAGGGCGATCCGGTCGCGCGCTTTTCAAGCCGTCCCGATTTCTCGGTGCTCGTGTATCCGGTGATCTCGATGGGCGCGAAGGGCCACGGTGGGAGCCGGCAGAACCTGCTCGGGCCGGCACCGACCGCCGACCAGGTCCGTTTCTTCTCCAGCGAGCAACAGGTCGCGGCCGACACCGCACCGAGCTATCTCGCCCACGCGGTGGATGATCGCGCGGTATCGATCGAGAACAGCCGGTTGTTCGCCGCCGCGCTCCGGTCGAAGGGCGTTGCCTCGCGGTTGCTCGAGCTCCCTTCCGGAGACCACGGGCTCGACGGATACCAGGGACCGATGTGGGACGCCTGGCAGAGCGGCGCGCTCCGTTGGTTGGCCGAGCGGAAGGTCATCCCGGTGCGCGACGCCGCGGATGTCGCGCGTTCCGCCGACCGGCCGTCGGCGCCGTCGGCCGGCGACCTCGCCTCGGGTCCGCAGCAGGTCCGGCTGCTTCCGGGGCACGACGAGTTCGTCTTCAGCATGTACGGCGCCCCGGGCGACCTGGGGTCGGTCCGGCAGATGGTGGACGTGATGCGCGAGCTGGATCTCGGCAACGGCTTCGATCCGGGGCCCGGGCCCGGGCCGGATTCCGGACCGGTGTTCGACTTCCTTTCGAAGGTCGGCTGGCCGGTGGTCTTCTATTCGGGCGGGGAGATGCAGATCAAGGGCGGTCGCGGGGTGTTCGGTCCGGCGCAGGAAGCGTCGTTGGCGGCGATGGACCGCGCGGGGATCTTCACCGGGTACCAACTCGGCGAATGGGGCTATTACTTCCACAACCTCGCGCCCAAGGCGTCGTGGTGGCACGACGTCTACGGAGCCGATTTCGAGGCCCACAAGCATCTGATGAAGCCCGAAGGCCTCGCGGGTTTCGACCGCATGCCGGCGGACAAGAAAGAGGCGCACGATGTCGTGCGGGACTACTTCATCAGCCGCTCCCGCGACCTGCTCGGCCGGGTGGTCAGCGTGACCGGGCATTCGCACTACGAGGCGTACGCCGGCGCCTGGGGCGCGCGCTGCATCGGACTTGAGGTCGGTGAGAACATCGCCTTCACCCAGTCGAAGATTGCTTTCGCACGCGGCGCCTCGCGTTCCTGGCAACGGCCCTGGTCGGTCCAGGTGAGCCCGTGGTTCGGCGCTTCCTGCACGACCAGCGGACCGCTCCGCGAAGAGGGCGGCATCATGCGCGGGCTCGATGCCGGCCATTCCTTGAGCCTCTACGAGCGGATGTGGCTGCACGGATGGTTCGCGGGCGCGGCGATGGTCACGCCGGAGAACAGCATCGCCACGTTCTTCGAGGAGCCCCGGGCGCCGTGGGTCCTGACGTCGCACGGCCGCAAGGCGGCGGAGGTGTTCCGCTTCATGCGGACGCACGACCGCGGCGTGCCGTCCACGCCGGTCGCGGTGGTGCTCGACCGTCACGCCGGATACAACGGCTACATGGACAAACCGTGGGGCATCCTCCCGCCGACCGCCGGCGACCGCGAGGTCCGCGACCTGTTCGACCATCAGCTTTTCCCGGGAAGCGACCATATCCATCTCCGGCCCGATCCGGAGGACCCGGAGAGCAGCTATCTGCGCCCGACGCCGATCGGCGAGATCCTCGATGTGCTGCTGACCAGCGTGCCGCCCGAGGTGCTGCCCTCCTATCCGGTGATCCTGCTGGCCGGCGACATCACCTTCGACGACGCGTTCCTCTCCGAGTTGGAGAAGGCGCTGCGGCGCGGCAGCCGCGTGCTGATGTCCGCGCGCCATCGCGAGGCGTTGGGCAGCCAGTTCGGCCGCGTCGCCAAGCAAGGCGCTGTCGAGGTGTTGGAGCCGTGGACGGATCCCTCGACGGGCCGTGCCACGGTCATCTCTGCTGCGCGGCTCGCCCAGTTGGCGGAGGACGTCCTGCCCGTCGAGGTGACCGGCGACGCGGTGCAACATGCGGTGAACCGCACGGCCCACGGCTGGGTGGTCGAGCTCGTCAACGACCGCGGCGTGATCAAGAAACCTCGCAGCCCTGCGGTCACCGATCCATCGGCGGTCGCCCATGTCGTCCTCCGGTCGAAGGCGCCGTTCGCATCGGCCAAGGAATGGCGCTCCGGTGTGGTCCATTCTTCGGGCGGCCCGATCGCGGTGGCAGTGCCGCCCGGCGGGACGGAGTTCGTCGAATTCACGGACCTGCCGAGATGAGCCGGTCTTCCACTTTTGCCCCGATCCGATCAACCGATCCATGAGACCTATCATCCCGTTCGTTCTCGCGCTCATCGGCGCCGTGGCCTTCGCCGCCGACCCGGCCTACCAACGTATGGACCACGGGCCGGCGCTCTTCTGGACCTACCAGGTCGCGCCCGGGAACATCGCGCAGAAAGGCATCGCGGTCCGGCTCGACGACGGGCCCGGCGGCGTCGCCCAAGGGCGGGCGTGGATGGTCTACGACCACGACACGATGCGGGTGGCCGCGGCGACGACCGGCTCCTTCATCGACTGGAAGGGGGTCGCTTTCGACGGCAGCCATGGCGCCCATGCCGGCCTGACCGGCGACCGCCATTTCGTGAACCCCGTCGGCCCGGGCTGGGCATCCCCGGAGGGCGGCTGGGAAGACACCCGGTTCGTCGGTCGGGACGGACGGCGCTTCGGTCCGCTTCCCCGCGGATGGGCGCACTACGAAGGGCTCTATCGGCACGGCGGCAAAGTCGTCATCGCGGCGACCGTCGGCGGTGTGCGGGTGCTCGAATCCCCGGGCTGGGCGGCCGAGGGTCCGGACCCGGTGTTCATCCGCACCTTGAACGTCGGCGCGGCGAAGAAACCCCTGCTGCTCCGCGTCGCCCCGGACACGGTCGGTGCCGCGCTCTCCGGCGACGGCGTGCTGCGCAAAGAAGGAGGCTTCTGGGTCGCCGAGCTGCCGTCGGATGCGAAGACACGGATCTTCGTGTCGCGCGCGGACCCGGCATCGCTTGCCGCCGTGGCGAAGGCCGGTTCCGCTCCGCTCGACCTGGGACCGCTCACCCACGGCGGACCGACGCGTTGGGCGCAGGAGGTCGCGACCACATCGGTGCCCGGAAAGACCGACGGCGCGTTCATCGCCGACACGTTCCCTCTCCCCGTCGAGAACCCGTGGAACAGCTGGATGCGTCCCGGCGGCTTTGATTTCACACCCGACGGGAAGGCCGTCGTCGTGGCCACCTGGAACGGCGATATCTGGCGCGTCGACGGCGTCATGGCTGCCGCGCCGGCCGCGCTGCGCTGGCATCGCATCGCCAGCGGGCTCTTCCAGCCGCTCGGGGTGAAGTTCCGGGGCGACGACCTGTTCATCACGTGTCGCGACCAGTTGGTCCGGCTCCGGGACCTGGATGGCGACGGCGAGACCGATCTCATCGAGAGCTTCAACAACGACCACCAGGTCACCGAGCACTTCCACGAGTTCGCCATGGGCCTGCAGACCGACGCGGCCGGCAACTTCTACTACGCGAAATCCGCGCGGCACGCGCTCGACAGCCTCGTGCCGCACCACGGCACGCTCCTCCGCGTCAGCGCGGACGGCTCGCGCACCGAAATCGTCGCGAACGGGTTCCGCGCGGCGAACGGGGTCTGCCTGAACGACGACGGCACGTTCTTCGTCACCGACCAGGAAGGCCACTGGACGCCGAAGAACCGGATCAACCGGGTCAAGGCGGGCGGCTTCTACGGGAACATGTCCGGCTACAGCAGCGTGACCGATCCGGCCGACGACGCGATGGAGCAACCGATGGTCTGGATCACCAACGCCAAGGACCGCAGCCCTGCCGAGCTGGTCTGGGTGCCGAAGGGGGCATGGGGATCGATGGGCGGCTCCTTGCTCAACCTGAGCTACGGGACCGGCCGGGCCTTCGTCGTGCCGCACGAGGAGGTCGCCGGCCGATGGCAGGGCGCGGTGTGCGAGCTGCCGATGCCCGCCTTCGCCACCGGGATCATGCGCGGTCGCTTCGGTTCCGACGGCGGTCTCTACACCTGCGGCTTGTTCGGATGGGCCGGCAACGCGCCCGCGCCGGGCGGGTTCCACCGCATCCGCCGCAGCGATCGGCCGGCCTATGTCCCGGTCTCGGTCCACGCCGCCAAGGGCGCGTTCCGGGTGACCTTCTCGGAATCGTTGGTCCCCGCGAGCGTGAAACCCGACGCGTTCGCCTTCAAGGTCTGGTCGCTCAAGCGCAGCGCCAGCTACGGCTCGAAGCATCACGACGAGCATCCACTCGAGATCACCGGAGCCCGTCTGGCCGCCGACGGCCGCACCGTGGAACTGGCCATCCCGGGGCTCGCACCGACCCGGTGCTACGAGCTCAAGATGAACCTGCCCGGGCCGGACGGGGCCGATATCGAACGCTCGTTGCACGGCACCCTCCATCAGCTCTCCGAACGATGAACACTCCCCGCATCCTTGGATCCCTGGGGCCGATAGCGGTCGGGCTTTTCCTCGTCCTTTCGTCCGGGACATCGGCCGTCGGGGCCGCGGACCCGACGAACTCGCCGCTGCTCACGGTGAAAGGCATCTTCGCCGGCGATGATCCCGAGGGCGGATCGTTCGCCGGGCGTTGGCTCAAGGACGTCCCGGCGTACACGACCTTCGAGGAATCCAAGGCCCCGTCGGGCGGGAAGGACCTCGTCCGGCACGACCCGAGGACCGGTGCGAAGGAGGTCCTCGTGCCGGCCTCGGACTTCATCCCTTCCGGCGCCACCGCACCGCTGGCCATCGAGGACCACGCCTGGTCGAAGGATCGTTCCCGTCTGCTGATCTTCACGAACTCCAAGCGTGTCTGGCGCGCGAACAGCCGCGGCGATTATTGGGTCCTCGACCGCACGAGCCACGAGCTCATCCCCATCGGCGGGGACGCGACCTCGTCGACGCTGATGGCCGCGAAGTTCTCGCCGGACGGCAACCGCGTCGCCTACGTCCGCGAACGCAACCTCTACGTGCAGGACCTCCAGAGCCGGCGCATCACCGCGCTGACCTCCGACACGTCGCCGGAGATCATCAACGGCACGTTCGACTGGGTGTACGAGGAGGAGTTGTATCTTCGCGACGGGTTCCGCTGGAGCCAGGACGGCCGGTCCATCGTCTATTGGCAGCTCGACACGACCGGTGTGCGCGAGGTGCCGCTGGTCAACAACACCGACGGCCTCTACCCGAGGACGCAGATGGTGAAGTATCCCAAGACCGGCGACCTGAACTCGTCCGCCCGCGTGGGCGTGGTGGCGGCCGCGGGCGGCCCGACGCGGTGGCTCGACGTCCCGGGCGATCCGCGCGAGCACTACATCTTCGACGTCGGGTGCCCCGAGGGTGCCGGTGATATCTTCCTCCAGCAGTTGGACCGGTTGCAGAAGACGAACCGTGTGATGCTCGCGGACCCGGCCACCGGCGCCGTGAATCCGTTGTTCACCGACACGGACGCGGCTTGGGTCGATGCGCACCAAGGCCTCAAGTGGATCGACGGCGGGAAGCGCTTCATCGCCTGGAGCGAACGCGACGGCTGGAAGCATCTCCACATCGGACGGCGCGACACCGGCAAGCTGGAGACGGCCACCCGCGGCGACTTCGATGTGACCGGCCTCGTCCATGTCGACGAGAAGGACGAGTGGATCTACTTCATCGCCTCTCCCGATGCCCCGACGCAGCGCTACCTCTACCGGTCCCGCTTCAACGGGCGCCACCGTGAGCGTCTCACGCCAGCGGGTCGGCCGGGCACCCATTCGTACCAAGCCTCCTCCGACGGGCGATGGGCCTTCCACACGTGGTCGACGTTCGACGAGCCGCCGGTGACCGAGCTCGTCTCGTTGCCGGACCACAAGCAGGTCCGCATGCTGGAGGAGAACAAGGAGCTCAAGGAACGGGTCGCGGCGTTGACGCGTCCTTCCACCGAGTTCTTCCGCGTGCCGGTGGCGGAAGGCGTCGAGCTCGACGCGTGGTGCATCAAGCCGCCGGACTTCGATCCTACGAAGAAATATCCGCTGCTCGTCCACGTCTACGGCGAACCAGCGGGCTCGACGGTCAAGGACGCCTGGGGCGGCAAGGGCCATCTCTGGCATCTCATGCTCGCGCAGCAGGGATATCTGGTGATGAGCTTCGACAACCGCGGCACCGACACGCCGCGCGGTCGCGCCTGGCGCAAGTCGATCTACCGGCAGGTGGGCGTCCTGGCATCGCAGGACCAGTCGGAGGCTTTGAAGAAGGTGGTCGCGACGCGGCCTTACGTGGATGCAGGGCGGATCGGCATCTGGGGCTGGAGCGGCGGCGGTTCGATGACGTTGAACTGCCTCCTGCGGTACCCGGACCTGTACCAGGTCGGCATCTCCGTCGCGGCGGTGCCGAACATGCGCTTCTACGACACCATCTATCAGGAGCGCTACATGGGCCTGCCTTCGGACAACGTGGACGGATATCGGAACGGCTCGCCCATCACCTTCGCCGGGCAGCTCAAGGGCGATCTCCTGCTCATCCACGGCACGGGCGACGACAACTGCCATTACCAAGGCCAGGAGACGCTGGTCAACGAGCTCATCCGGCAGGATAAACAGTTCCGCATGATGTCGTATCCGAACCGCACCCACGCGATCAAGGAAGGTGCGAACACGACCTTGCACCTGCGCGAGCTCATGACCTCGTTCCTTCGCGAGAAGCTGCCGGCGGGCCCGCGCTGAACCCTATGGACCCGCTTCTGCCCCACATTGCTCCGATACCGCCGCGCCCGCTCCGTCGGCCAGGACCGTGGTCCTTCCTCGGCCTGTCGGCGGCGATGCTTCTCGGCGCGGCGGTGGCCACCGGTGCGTCGGGCGCGGCGATCGACGGCCGCGTGCTGCTCGGCGAAAGGCATTGCACGGCGTGCCATGCGGTCAGCGGGACCGCGGCGTCATGGATCACGCCGAAGACCGCGCCGCGGCTGACGGGGCTCGCCGAACGGGCCGATGCGGGTTGGGTCCGGCGCTTCTTGGCGGCGCCGGACGCGACGTTGCCGGGGACGACCATGCCGGACGTGCTGCATCGCCTTCCCGGAGCCGATCGCGAGGGCGCGGCCGATGCGCTGACGCATCATCTCTTCTCCTCGACGACGGCGGCCGCTGCCGTCCGGGTCTTCCCCGACAAGGCGGCCATCGCGCGAGGAGAGGCGTTGTATCATCGGGTCGGTTGCGTGGCCTGCCACGCCCCGGTGGACGCGGCGGCCGAGGCCGGGCCTTCCGTGCCGTTGCCGCGCATGGAAGAGAAGTGGGCCCATGCGCCGCTGAGGCAGTTCTTGCTTGATCCGTCGGCGGTGCGGCCTTCGGGCCGGATGCCGGCGATGGGGCTCACCGACCGCGAGGCGTCCGACATCGCGCACCACCTGCTGCGCGCGACGCGGGTCCACTCGCCGCTGGAAGCGACGGTCTGCCGGGCGCGGCTGCGATCGCTCGCCGACTTCGACACGGCGGAGGCGGTCCGCACCGTGCCGGTGGATGGCTTCACGCTCTCGGTGCCGGGAGCGGACGGCCGGTTGGCGCTGCGTTTCAACGGTTGGCTGCGCGTGGATGCCGCGGGTAGCCACACTTTCCGGCTGTCGGCCGATGGCGCGACGCGGCTCTCGGTCGACGGCGACTGGATCGAGGACGTCGATTGCTGGGACCGCGACGAGACGAACGCCGAAGGGTCGCTGCAGCTCTCGCCCGGTTGGCACGCGGTGCGTCTCGATTTCGCTCAGCGCGGATCGAAGCCGCCTCGGTTGCGGGTCGAGATGGAAGGCCCGGGCATCCCGCGTGGACCCATCGCCGCGGAGCGTCTGCGCGCCGACCGCGAGATCGGGCCAGGATCCGCGCCGGCTCCTTTCGTGGTGGATCCAGCGAAGGCCGAGCGCGGCAAGGCCCTGTTCGCGGGCCTCGATTGCGCGGCTTGCCACGACGGGAAGATGCCGGCCAAGGCGATGCCGGAGCTCGTCCGGGCGGATCCGGTCCGCGGGTGTCTCGCGGATGCGCCCGCGGCCGGCGTCCCCGGCTTCGCGCTGTCCGAAGCGGAACGGGTCGCGCTGCGGTCGGCGCTGGTCGGCCTCCGGCGTCCGGACCTCGCGGCTCCGGCGTCGCAGCAGCGGGTCGCGCACACGATGGCCACCTTCCGCTGCACCGCGTGCCACGTCCGCGACGGTGTCGGGGGCGTCACCGCGGGGCGCGACCGGTACTTCACCTCGAACGGCGAGGACCTCGGCGAGGAGGGCAGGTTGCCGCCGCGGCTCGACGGGGTGGGCGACAAGCTGCGTCCGGCATGGCTCGGTGATGTCCTTGCGAAGGGCACGGGCGTCCGGCCTTACCTCGACACGCGGATGCCGCGGTTCGGCGCGACGAATGTCGGCCACCTCGCGGCGTTGTTCGTCGCGCTCGACCGGCGTCCGAGGTCGCCGGCGCCGATGTCCGACACGGCGGACGCGCAGCGCGAGGCGGGACGCACCTTGATCGGGACCGACGGCTTGTCGTGCATCGCTTGCCATCGGTTCAACCGCCAACCGGCGCACGCGCTCCAGGTGCTCGACCTCACGACCACGGCCGAACGGCTGAACGAGGACTGGTTCCGCGCGTTCCTCCGCGAACCGGAACGCTTCAATGTCGGCACGCGGATGCCGTCGTTCTGGCCCGGGGGTGTGAGCCCGATGCCGGCGTTGCTCGGTGGCGACACCGGTCGTCAGCACGCCGCGATCTGGACCTATCTCGCCGACGGAGCGCGCGCGAAGGCTCCGGAAGGACTGAGCCGCGAGAGCATGGAGCTCGTCGTCGGCGGAGAAGCGGTCCTGTATCGCGGCAAGCTCTGGGAGGCGGGGTTCCGCGCGGTCGCGGTCGGCTATCCCGAGCAGGTCGACATGGCGTTCGACGCCGAGGAATCGCGGCTCGCGCTGCTGTGGCGCGGACGTTTCATAAACGCCGGGCCGCACTGGGGCGTCCAGGGCATGGGGCAGATCCGTCCGCTCGGCACCGACGTGGTGGTGCTGCCCCGCGGACCGGCGTTCGCGGTGCTCGCCGCCGCCGCGGCTCCTTGGCCCACCGGGACGGGGCGCGGCCCGGCCACGAAATTCCACGGCTACCAGCTCGACGCGTTGAAGCGTCCGACGCTGCTCTACGCGGTCCATGGGACGGAGGTGGAAGACTTCCTCGCCGGTGCGGTCACGGAGGGCAGGCCTTCGGTCCGGCGGACACTGAAGTTCTTGGGCGCCGTGCCCGCGGGGCTCCATCTGCGGCTCGCTTCCGGGAAGTTGACGCCGGTCGACGTCGACGCGTGGCAGCTCGATGGCACGGTCAAGATCCGTGTCCGCGGCGGCGCGGCGATCGTGCGCGGCGAAGGTGGCCGCAAAGAACTGCTCGTGGCCATCGATGCGGCGGCGAAAGCCGGACTGGAGATCGTTTATGCCTGGTGATCCAAAACAGCAGCGGACGGTCGGGCCCGGCACCGGGCATCGTCGCGGATTCCGCGCGGCCGGTCTCGTCGCGAAAACGTGGATGTGGCTCACGGTATTGGTGTCCATGACCGCCTCTGCCGAGGACCCATGGCTCAGCTACAAAGGCGGGGCCGGGGAGGGGAAGGGGAAGAAGATCGTCTTTGTCACCGGCGACGAAGAATACAGGTCGGAAGAATCGATGCCGGCGATGGCCCGGATCCTCGCGAAGCGGCACGGCTTCGATTGCACCGTGCTGTTCGCCATCGACCCGAAGTCCGGCGAGATCGACCCGAAGATCACCGACAACATCCCCGGCCTCGACGCGCTCAAGACCGCGGATCTGATGGTCGTGTTCACGCGGTTCCGGCATCTGCCCGAGGACCAGATGGCGAAATTCGTGGATTACGTGGAATCCGGCCGGCCGGTCATCGGTGTGCGGACGGCGACCCACGCGTTCGATTACGACAAGTTCCAGAAAGAGAAGTTCTCCAAGTGGGCGTGGCGCGGGCCGCATCCGGATTTCAAGGGCGGCTTCGGGCGACAGGTGCTCGGCGAGACCTGGGTCGACCATTATGGAGGTTACCGCAGCGAGAGCACGCTGGGGATCATCGTACCGGAGATGAAGGGGCATCCCGTGCTCCGCGGCGTCGATTCGATCTGGGGCCTCTCGCACGCCTATCAGGTGACGACCTTGGCCGGCGACAGCCGTCCGCTTGTGATGGGCCAGCCGCTGGTCGGGCTGAGACCGGACGACAAGCCCGACGCGGAGAAGCCGCCCGTGCCGGTCGCCTGGGTGAAGACCTACACCGGACAGGCCGGCAAGGCGGCCCGGGTCTTCACCACGACCTACGGCTACGGCGACGACTTCAAAGAAGAGGGCGTGCGCCGGATGTTCGTGAACGCGTGCTATTGGTGCGTCGGGCTCGAGGACAAGATCCCGGCGAGATCCGATGTCGCGCACGTCGGTCCTTACCAGCCGAAGAAGAGCGATTTCGGCGGCTACCGGCGCGGCATGACGCCGGAGGACCTGCGCCAGAACCTCAGCACCGACGATCTGCCGGAGATCGAACCGAACGCCCGGGAAGCCGAGGCGTATCGCATCGTCGACATCCCGACACCGCCCGGTGCGGTCGTCGAATCGGGCAGCATGCTGGAGCTGCCCGACGGGCGCCTGGCGATCGGGACCCGGCGCGGTGAGATCTACTTCGTCGCCGGCGCCGAGATGGATCCGCCGATGCCGCGGTGGACGTTGTTCGCTTCGGGTTTGACCGAGGTCTTCGGCCTTGCCTGGCGGGACGGCGTGCTCTACGCGACCCAACAGGGCGAGCTGACGCGTGTGCTCGACACCGACGGCGACGGGCGCGCCGACCGTTTCGAGACGGTGAGCGACGCCTGGGCCTGGGGCAGCGAGCACGAGTTCACCTTCGGCTCCGGCTTCGACAAGGATGGCGCGATCTGGACGGTGCACGGGTTGTCTGATAGCTACACGTCGGACCGGTTGTTCCGCGGTTGGGCGCTGCGGCATTTCCCGGACGGACGATGGGAAGCCATGTCCAGCGGGCTGCGGAGCCCGGGCGGCATCGCGTTCAACGCCGAAGGCGACGTCTTCTATGCCGAGAGCCAGGGCCCGTGGGGCAGCTCTTGCACGCTGAAGCAGCTCCGGAAGGGCGGGTTCATGGGGCATCCCATCAGCAACAAGTGGTGGGACCAGGCGCCGGGCATGGGACCGCGTCCCGCCGAGCCGACCGGCGGCGACGACGGCCGGCGCCACATCGACGCGGCGCGGATCCCGCAGCTCGTGCTGCCGTCGGTGACCTTTCCCTATAAGAAGATGGGCCAGAGCGCGTCGGCGGTGATGCGCGATGTCTCGGGCGGGAAGTTCGGCCCGTTCGCCGACCAGTTCCTGGTCGCCGATTACACGCTGAGCCTGGTCATGCGCGCCGAGATGGAGAAGGTGGGCGGCGGCTACCAGGGCACCTGCTATCCGTTCCGCCAAGGCCTTGCGACCGGGCTGATCGGCGGGAAGCTCACCCGGGGCGGCCATCTCTTCGTCGGCGGGAGCAAGCGGGGCTGGCCGGTGCGGGGCCTCGCCGAGCGGGCGCTGCAACGGATCGATTGGACCGGCCGGACGCCGTTCGAGGTCCGCACCACGCGGGCGACCCGGGACGGCTTCGAGCTGACCTTCACGGCCCCGGTGGACCCGAAGGCCGCCGCGGATCCGGACAGCTACGGCTTGGAGACCTTCACCCACCACTACTTCGGCGCCTATGGCGGTCCGGAGATCGAGCATGCGGACCAGCGCATCGTCTCGGCGCAGGTCAGCGCCGACGGCCTCGTCGTGCGGCTCGCGGTGGACACGATCGTCGTCGGCCACATCCATGAGCTGCATTTCCCGGGCGTGCGCGACCGCGCGGGAAATCCGTTGGTCCATGACGTCGCCTACTACACGATGAATCGCATCCCCGCACGCTGACGCCGCCATGCACCGCTTTCTCCTCCGACTCTTCGCGCTGACCTTCTGGCTTATCCCTTCGGCTGCTTTCATCGCGGCCCACGCCGCCGAGCCGGTGAAGGCGTTGCCGTTGCCCGGCGGATCTTTTCTCGTCGACGGCCATGCATCGTTCGTCATCCCCGCGGCGTCGGCGGAAGGCGGCGGCGCGAAGCCATGGGTCTGGTACGCGCCGACGTTGCCCGGCCTGCCCGGACCGGAGGAGCGCTGGATGTTCGAGCGGTTCCTCGACGCCGGCATCGCCGTCGCGGGCATCGATGTCGGCGAATCCTACGGAAGTCCCGACGGACGCGCCTTGTTCTCCCGGTTCCACGACGAGATGACGCGGAAGCGCGGCTACGCGTCGAAGCCCGTGCTGATCGGACGGAGCCGCGGCGGGCTGATGACGCTCGCCTGGGCGGCGGAGAACCCCGGGAAGGTGGCGGGCTTCGCCGGCATCTATCCCGTCTGCGACATCGCGAGCTACCCGGGCGTGGCGAAGGCCGCTCCGGCCTACGGCATGGACGCCGTGCAGCTCCAAGCGCATCTCGCCGAGCACAACCCGGTCGACCGCCTCGCGGCGTTGGCGCGGGCGAAGGTCCCGCTCTTCGCCATCCACGGCGACGTCGACGCGCTGGTGCCGCTCGCGGCGAACTCCGGGCTCGTGAAGCAACGCTACGATGCGCTGGGCGGCACGATGCGATTGGTCGTGCCGGCGGGACAGGGGCACAACATGTGGACCGGCTTCTTCCAGTGCCAGGAGCTCGTCGATTTCGTGGTGGCCCGGGCGGCCGGGCCGGTCGTGCTGGTTTCGCCGCTCGAACATCAGGTGGTCCAACGCAGTTCGCGCCGCAAAGGGACGATTCCTGTCCGCGGCACGCTGGCATCCGTCGAAGGCCGGCGCATCGCCGTCGAGGCGCGGGTCGTTGTGGCAGGCAAGGCGGGCAAGTGGCGCCGCATCCCGCTCGACCGGGTCGCCGGGACCTTCGCGGGTGAGCTGGAAGCGCCGTCGGGTGGTTGGCACCGGGTCGAAGCCCGGGTGTCCGCCGATGGCCAGGTCGTCGCCGGGACCGCGGTCGCGCACGTCGGCGTCGGCGAGGTCTTCGTGGTGGCCGGGCAATCGAACTCGGCGAACCACGGCGAGGAGAAGCAGACCGTGCGATCCGGCCGGGTCGTCGCCTTCGATGGGAGACGTTGGTCGGTGGCCGACGATCCGCAGCCCGGCGCGAGCGGCGGCGGCGGTAGCTTCCTCCCGCCGTTCGGCGACGCGATCGCGGCGAAGTTCGACGTCCCGGTCGGCTGGGTCGCCTGCGGTTCCGGCGGCACGAGCGTGCGCGAATGGCTGCCCAAGGGCGCGCGGTTCCCGGGACCTCCCACCGTGATGTCGCACGTCACGCGGATGCCCGAGGGCGATTGGTCCTGCGACGGCGCGCTGTACGGCAATCTTGTCGATCGCATGGCATCGCTCGGACCCCGTGGATTCCGCGCCGTGCTCTGGCACCAGGGCGAGAGCGACGCGAACCAGGCCGATCCGACCCGGACGTTGTCCGGTCCGCTCTACCGGGAGTTCTTGGAGCGGATCATCCGCGATTCACGGCGGGCCATCGGCTGGGAACCGCCGTGGTTCGTCGCGCAGGTGAGCTACCACGTCCCCGGTGATGAGGCGTCGCCGGAGATCCGCGCGGCGCAGGCGTCGCTCTGGCGGGACCGGGTGGCTTTGGAAGGACCCGACACCGACGCGCTGAAGGGCGCTCTGCGGGACGGCGGCGGCAAGGGCGTGCATTTCAGCGGATCCGGCCTCCGCGCACACGCCGCGAGCTGGGCCGAGAAGGTCTCGCCCTGGCTCGCGCGGCAGCTCCGGTGAGGATCACCCCGTGATGAAGACCCTCGTCGCATTGGCCATCGCTCTGTGCGCGACGCTCGTACCGGCCCGAGCGGCGTCAGGTCCGGCCAAGCCGTGGAACTTCATCGTCATCCTGGTCGACGACCTCGGCTGGACGGATCTCTCGTGCATGGGCAGCACCTTCTACGAGACGCCGAACATCGATCGTCTCGCCGCGCAGGGCATGAAGTTCACCCAGGCCTACTCCGCTTGCACGGTGTGTTCGCCGACGCGCGCGTCGTTGCTCACCGGCCGCTATCCCGCGCGCCTACACGTCACCGATTGGATCAAGGGACATCGGGATGCGAAGGCCAAGCTCCGCGTGCCGGACTGGACGATGCACCTGCCGTTGGAGGAGCAGACCCTCGCCGAGGCCTTGAAGCCGGCGGGCTATGCCACGGTGAGCATCGGCAAGTGGCATCTGGGCGGCCCGGGGTTCTTCCCGGAGCAACAGGGGTTCGACCAGAACATCGGCGGCTACGACCGCGGGCAACCGCCGAGTTACGTCGCACCGTACAAGATCCCGACGCTGGCCGAAGGACCGCCGGGAGAATTCCTCACCGACCGGGAATCGGCCGAGGCCGTGAAGTTCATCAGCGCGAACCGGGACCGTCCGTTCTTCGTCTATCTCCCTCATTACGCCGTCCATCAGCCCATCGCCGGCAAACCCGAGGTCGTCGAGCGCTACCGCCGCAAGGCCCGGCCCGATGCGTCCCACCAGGATCCGGCCTACGCGGCGCTCATCGAGAGCGTCGACGACAGCGTCGGCCGCATCACCCGGACGCTCGACGCGCTCGGCATCGCCGACCGCACGGTGGTGATCTTCACGTCGGACAACGGCGGGCTGACGGTCGGTCGGGTCCCGCCGACCTCGAACGTCCCGCTGCGCGTCGGCAAAGGATCCGCCTATGAAGGCGGTGTGCGCGTGCCCTTCATCGTGCGTTGGCCCGGCCATGTCGCGCCGGGCACGACCGAGGCCACGCCGGTGATCTCGCCGGACATCTTCCCGACGCTGCTGGAGATCGCCGGGGTCCCTCCGCTCCGGGATCGGGCGATCGATGGCCGCAGTATCGTTCCCTTGTTGGAGCACCGCCGCGGATTCACGCGCGACGCGATCTTCTGGCATTACCCGCACTATCATCCCGGCGGCGCGACGCCCTACGGCGCGGTCCGGTCGGGCGCTCTGAAGCTCATCGAGTTCTACGAGGACGACCACGTCGAGCTCTACGACCTGGGCGCCGATATCGGGGAGAAGAACGACCTGGCCCGCGGCCGGCCGGCCGATGTCCGTCGGCTCCGGAAGCAACTGGCCGATTGGCGCCGGTCCGTCGGCGCGCAGATGCCGACGCCGAACCCGGCCTATGTACCGCCACCGTCGGCTCCCCCGGCTCCCGGTGGGTCTCCGGAGGTGAAGCCATGACACGTCGCGCGCGGTCCGCCTTCATCGCGTGGATGCGGCTCGCGGTGTCCGCGGTCGCCACCGCCGTGGTGTCCCTTCACGGAGCGGTCGCGGCGAAGCCCAACATCGTGTTGATCCTCGCGGACGATCTGGGCTACGGCGACGTCCGCTGCCTCAATCCCGACGGGAAGATCGCCACGCCGGAGATCGACCGCTTGGCCGCGGCCGGGATGGTCTTCACCGATGCGCACTCCAGCTCGGCCGTGTGCACGCCGACGCGGTACGGGCTGATGACGGGCCGGTACAACTGGCGCTCGCGCCTGAAGAGCGGCGTGCTCGGTGGCATGAGCCCGCCGCTGATCGAGCCCGGGCGCCTGACCTTGCCGCGCTTCCTCCAACAGCAGGGCTATCACACCGCCTGCATCGGTAAGTGGCATCTCGGCCTCGGATGGCAGGTCCGCGCCGGCGGGCCGGGATTTGATGACCGCATCGAAAAGGGCGAAGAGGCGTGGCGCGCGGACTTCACCCGGCCGATCACGGGCGGTCCTCTTAGCGTCGGATTCGACCGGTTCTTCGGCATCGCGGCATCGCTCGACATGGTGCCGTACACGTTCATCGAGGACGATCATGTCGCCGTGGTGCCGACGCTCACGAACGACTTCCCGATGATCATCGCGCGGACCAACGGCGCGACGCGGCGCGGTCCGGCGGCGGCGGGCTTCGAGGCCGAGGCCGTGCTGCCTGTGCTGACGGCGAAGGCCGTCGCTTACCTCGATGGAAGGGCGGCCGATGCGAAGGCCGGCCGGCCGTTCTTCCTCTATCTGCCGTTGAACGCGCCGCACACACCGATCGCGCCGACCGCCGCATGGCGTGGCAAGAGCGGTATCAACGCCTATGCAGACTTCGTCATGCAGACCGACGCGAGCATCGGCGAGGTGCTCGGCGCGCTCGACCGGCTCGGGTTGGCGCAGGATACCTGGGTCATCGTCGCGAGCGACAACGGCAGTTCGCCGGCCGCGCAATTCGCCGAACTCCGGGCCAAGGGACACGAACCGAGCGGCCCGCTCCGCGGGGCCAAGGCCGACATCTTCGAAGGTGGCCACCGCATCCCGCTGGTCGTCCGTTGGCCGGGCCGCGTCCAGGCCGGCAGCCGGAGCGATCGGTTGGTCTGTCTCAACGATGTCTTCGCCACCTGCGCGGAGATCATTGGAAAGCCGGTCCCGACCGATGCCGCGGAGGACAGCATCAGCCTCCTCCCGGTGCTCGAAGGCCGTTCTGGCGCGCCGATGCGCGAGACGCTGGTGCACCATTCGATCGACGGATCGTTCGCCGTGCGGCAAGGCGGATGGAAGCTGGAGCTTTGTCCCGATTCAGGCGGATGGAGCCGACCGGCGTCCGGGAGCGCGGCATCGGCGAAGCTTCCTCCGACCCAGCTCTACGACCTCGTCCGCGATCCGGCCGAGACCGACAACGTCGCCGCGGCGCATCCGGAGATCGTGGCCCGGCTCACGGGGTTGTTGGAGCGCTCTATCGCCGAAGGCCGGAGCACGCCGGGTCCGTCGCGCCCGAACACCGGACCGGTCGGGATCCGGCGGCCCGGCCCGCGGACCGGAGCCCCGGTGGCGCCTTAGCCGAGCGGTGAGGCTTCCCGTTGTCCGGTGCGCTTGGCCGGCCCGGCCGCGCCGTCAGTGCGTCAGGACGTGGCGGAGGTAGAGGTACATCAGCGGTGCGTTGAACAGCAGGCTGTCCAGCAGGTCGAGGATGCCGCCGATGCCGGGGAAGAACTTTCCGGAATCCTTCACGCCGGCCTCGCGCTTGAAGAGCGATTCGATGAGATCGCCGATCACCGCGGCGACGCTGAGCACGACACCGAGGATGACGGCGTGGAAGTGGGTGGTCTCCTTGAGGTGGTCGTGGCACAGGTGCGCGAAGGCCACGCTCACCCCGGTCGAGACCACGATCGCGCCGGCAAATCCCTCCCACGTCTTCCCCGGGCTGATGCGCGGGATCATCTTGTGCCGTCCGATCAGCGAGCCGACGCAGTACGCGCCGAGGTCGCTGCACTTGGTGACGAGGATGAAGTAGAGCACGTAGTAGCGGCCGTCGACGCCCGGGAAGAAGTTGATCTTCTGGATGAAGTTCAGCAGCCACGGCACGTACATCAGCCCGAACAAGGTCGTGGAGATGGCCAGGATGCCGGCGGTGTTGTTCTTCGCGAGGAACTGGCGCACGCAGAGGCCGAGCACGAAGAGGATCAGCACCGAGGACTCGAAGTCGCCCGGCTTGGACGCCATCCCGGCCTTTCCGATCCCCGGCAGATAGACGGTGAGATAGAAGAAGGTCGACGCCATCAGCAAAAGGCCGCCGAGCACGCCCCAGGTCTTGAAGCACACCAGGCCGCGTTTCTCGACGAGCCCGTAGAACTCGAGCATGCCGGTCCCGGCGAGCAGCATCATGAGCGCGAGGAACACATAGTTCGCGACCAGGACGTTGGTCGAGAAGATGGCCGTGAGCACGATGGTCCACAGCACCACGGTGCTGCCGAGCCGGCGCACGAAGGTCTGCGCCTTGGTCAGGGCGGGCGGGGCGGGCGTCGGTGCAGCGGTCGGTCCCGTGCCGGCGGTCGTCATCGGATGAGGCTGCCAGACGGCGCCGGCGGGACGAACCAAAACTTGGCCGATGGGTCGACCGGCTCAGTCCCGGCCCGCCGGGTTCCCGAGCCGGAGATCCCGCTGCAAGGCGTAGGTCAGGCTCAGCACGAGGAACGATACGACCAGAAGGAACAGCGAGGTGCGGCCGGCCCCGGCGTAGTCGAGCCCCTGGACCTGGTCGTAGATGGCGATCGATACCGTGCGCGTCACGCCGGGGATGTTCCCGCCGACCATCAGCACCACGCCGAACTCCCCGAGCGTGTGCGCGAAGCTCAGGACCATGCCGGCAAGCAATCCCGGCCAGGCCAGCGGGACGACGATGCGCCAGAACGTGTGCCACGGCGAGGCGCCGAGGCTCCGCGAGGCCTCGACGAGCCGAGGGTCCACCGCGCGGAAGGCCGCGGTGAACGGTTGCACGGCGAACGGCAGGCTGTAGAGCGATGACGCGACCAGCAGCCCGCCGAAGGTGAACGGCAGCCGGCTCCCCGCGAGCGTCTCGTACCATCCGCCGAGCACGCCGTGCGGCCCGAGCGCGACGAGCACATAGTAGCCCAGCACGGTCGGCGGCAGCACGAGCGGCAGCGCGACGACCGCCTCGACGAACAGGCGTCCGCGCCAGCGCGTCGTCGCCAGCCACCACGCGAGCGGCAGGCCGGTGACGAGCAGCATGAGCGCCGTGCAGCCCGAGAGCCGCGCGGTCAGCGCGATGGCCGTCCAATCCATGCGGTCATTTGTCCGGCAGGACGAACCCGTAGCGAGCCAGAACTGCGCGGCCCTCCTCGCCCGTGAGCACCGCCCGGAGCGCGCGTGCCGCCTCCGCGTTCTTGCCGCTGGTGAGCACCACGCCGCCCTGCTCGAGGCGCCGATGGGCCTCCGCCGGGACCTCCCAGAGGCGACCGGCGTCCGCCATCTTCGGTGCGACGACGAGCGACCGCGCGATGATCCCGATATCGGCCGCGCCGGAGCCGACGAACTGTGCCGCCTGCGCGACGTTCTCGCCGAGCACGAGACGGTCCTTCACCGCGGCATGGATGCCGTAGTGCTCCATCGTCGCCACCGCCGCCGCGCCGTAGGGCGCGTGCGCCGGGTTCGCGATGGCGATCTTCGTCGCCCTCGGGTCGAGCAGCGCACGGATGCCCGCCTTCTCGACCTCGATGCCCGACGCCTTCGGCACCCACACGACGAGCCGGCCGATGCCATAGATGAAACGGCTCGCCTCGTCGGCCTTGCCGGTTGTGACGAGCCGCCGAGGAAAGTCCGCGTCGGCCGAGAGGAACAGGTCGAACGGCGCGCCTTGGGCGATCTGGGCGAAGAGATTGCCGGATGAACCGTAGCTCGCTTTGACGGTGACCTGCGGATGCGTCTTGCCGAACCCGCCGATGACCTCGTCGAGCGCGAACTTGAGGTCCGCGGCGGCCGCGACGAGAAGATCGCCTGACGGGGCTGTCTCTGCCAAGGAGGGGAACGCCGAGAACGCGGCCGCTCCCATCGTCAAAGTGGCTGCGGCGAGCCGGAGGCCGGTGCGACGGGAGACCAGGGCCGGGTTGATGCCGCCACAAAGGCCCGACAAATCCGCCCTCACTTCATCCCGGGCCACGGCGTGATGGCGTTGAGCGCCGGCACGATCTTGCGGCGCAGCTCCAGGAAATCGACCTCGCCCGTGTGGCGGTACAGCACCTTGCCGTCGGGCGCGACGAGCAGCGTGTGGGGCAGGGGACCTTTCCACTCGGGATCGAGCGCCTCGGTGAGCTTGTCCTCGTCGGTCTCGCCGTAGATGAGGTTCTTGGCGGAGGAATGACGCTTCTGCAGGAACTTGAGCACCATGTCCTTCTCGTCGGGCATCTGCGCGGCGACGGTGACCAGCTCGAAGTCCCGTTGGCGGAAGCGCAGATGGGTGTCCACGAAGTCGTCGAACTCGGCCACACATGGACCGCAACGGGTGGACCACACGCTGATGAGCCGGAGCTTACCGGTGCCTTTGTTCTCGCGGAGGACCTTGAGCGCCGCGGCGTCGGCGGTGGCGAGCGTGACGGGTTCCTTGTGGACCTTCTCCAGCCAGCGCGCGTTCGTGTCGGTCTTGCCGGCCCATTTGGTCGAGCAGCCGAAGACCTTGGTGTCCTTCAGCCGGGGCTCCTTTCCTTCCAGCAGGTCGTCCATCGCGTTGCGCAGGTCGCGCGACTTCACGAGGTCGAGACGCTCGGCGTCGTCGATGCGCCCGCGGTAGCGGAGCACGCGCTGCCGGTCGAAGAGGAAGACGTGGGGCGTGGCGACCGGCCCGTACTTCAGCGACGCGGACTCGGTCTCGCCGTCGTAGAGATAGGGGAAGTTGTAGCCGCGATCCTTGGCGCGGACCTTCATGTCGTCGAGGTCGTCGCCCAGGTCGGTGTAGCCCAGTTCATCGGCGCGGACCGCGGCGGGGCTGTTCGGGGAGATGGCGATCACGGCGACGCCCTTGGCCCGATAATCGCGGACGAGATCCTTGATGCGCTCTTCGTAGGCCTGCGCGGTCGGGCAATGGTTGCAGGTGAACACCACCGCCAGCAGCTTGGCGTCCTGGTACTCGGCGAGCGTGTGGTTCTTCCCGTCCACACCGGGCAGGTCGAAATCCGGCGCCACGGAGCCGAGCGGCAAGGCGGGATGGTCCTCCGCGAGGACGATGGATGCGGCGAGGATCGCGAGCAGCAGGGCAAGGGGTCTCACAAGTTGCGAGGATGGAAGCGGCGCGACGGCGCGGGCAAACCGATTCTTGGCGAAGACGGAGGGCCGTCCGACCGCGAAGGGTTGCGTCGGAATCGGCGGCGGCGATTCTCCCGCGCATGGAACGGCTTGGGCTCAACCGGAGCGGCTACTTCGGCGAACGCATCGACATCGATCCCACGTTGGAGGCCTGTGCCGCGGCCGCGCGGCGCAACGGCTGGCAGGTCGGTTCGTTCCCGGCGGGCGCGCTCGGCCTGATGGCGCTGCACCGTCCGGCGCCGGCGGGGAGCGCTTCCGCGCCGCGCGTCTATCTCTCGACGGGGATGCACGGCGACGAACCGGCCGGTCCGCTCGCCGCCCGGCGCTTGCTGGAGGAGGACCGCTGGCCGGCCGCGGAGATCTGGTTGCTGCCGTGCCTGAACCCGGACGGCATCCGGGCCAACACACGGGAGAACGCCGGGGGCATCGACATCAACCGTGATTACCGCCATCTCCGCAGCCAAGAAGCCCGCGGTCACGTCGAGTGGCTCGGGCGTCAGCCTCGGTTCGACCTCACCTTGCTGTTGCACGAGGACTGGGAATCGCACGGGTTCTATTGCTACGAACTGAACCCTGACCGGAGACCCTCGCTCGCGGAGGTGATGATCGAGGAGGTCCGCCCCGTCTGCCCGATCGACGGCTCGGAGACGATCGACGGGCGTCCGTCGCGGCATCCGGGGATCCTGCGGCCGGAGGAATGGCCGGACTTCGATCCGGCGGCGCGCGCGGAATGGCCGGAGGCTCTCTGGCTCGGCATGAACCAGACCCGCCTGAACTACACCCTCGAGTCTCCGAGCGATTGGCCGCTCGCCGTCCGGGTCGAGGCGCTCGTCCGCACCGTGCGCGCCGCGATGGAGCGTTGCTGCGCGGACGCGGTCCGGTAAGCTGCGCGGCCTGAGTATGGATGTCTCCCTCGCTCCCGGGCCGGTCCCGGCCCCCATCGTCTTCCGCCCGCGCGCGGCCGTCGTGCCCGCTCCCGCGGCGGTCCCGTCGTCCCGGGCACCGGTGCGCAGCCTGTACGTCCACGTGCCGTTCTGCGCGCACAAGTGCGAGTACTGCGCCTTCTACTCCGCGCCGCCGTCGGGCGACGTCATCAACCGCTACGTCGCCGCGCTGGTGCGCGAGCTGGAGCTGGTCGCACCGGATTGCCGGCCCGACACGGTCTTCTTCGGCGGCGGCACGCCGTCGCTGCTCACGCTCAAGCAATGGGAGACCGTGCTCGGGGCGATGGACCGGCTCGGCCTCACCGGCGCGGGCGAATGGACCGTGGAGTGCAATCCCGCGACCGTCTCCGCCGACAAGGCGAAGCTGTTGCGCGACGCCGGTGTCAACCGCATCTCGATGGGCGTGCAATCCCTCGACGAATCGTTGCTCGAACGGCTCGGGCGCATCCACTCGCGCGAGCAGGTCTTCCGCAGCCATGACATCCTGCGCGCCGCCGGCTTCGACAACCTGAACATCGACCTGATGTTCGCCATCCCGGGCCAGACGATGGAGCTCTGGCACCGCACGCTCGATGAGGCGCTCGCGTTGGGGACCGAGCATCTGAGCTGCTACGAGGTCATCTACGAGGACGACACGCCCCTCTACCAGCAGCTCCAGGCGGGCGAGTTCGATGTGGACGAGGAACTCGCCTGCGAGATGCACGAGGCCCTGGTCGACCGTGCCGCCGCTGTCGGCCTCCGGCAATATGAGGTCGCCAACTTTGCCCGCGACCAGCGTGCCGGCGTCGGACGCCCTATGCCGGACGCGGAGCGGGCCGCCGGGATCCAATCTCCGATCCCCGCTTTGGCCTGCCGACACAATGTCGGCTACTGGCGCGGCCGCGACAGCTACGGGATCGGTCCGAGCGCGAGCGAGTACGTCCGCGGATTGCGCGCGAAGAACTGGTCGAACACCGACCTCTGGATCGGGCAGCTGGAGAAGGGCCGGCGCGCAAAGGAATCCGCCGAGGCGCTGGCACCGGAGGCGAGGGCGGGCGAATTGGCGGCGTTCGGTCTGCGCATGAACGCGGGGTGGCCGTTCGCCGAGTTCACCGAGCGCACCGGCTTCGACCTGCGGACCGGATGGCGCGCCGAGCTCGACCGGTTGGTGGCCTGCGGTTGGGGCGAAGAGACGGCGGACTCGTTCCGGCTCACCCGTCAGGGGCTCCGTTTCGCCGATTCGGTGGCGGAGATGTTCCTGCGCTCGTGACGCGGCTCAAGCAGGCCTGGCCAAGCGGTCGTCGCCTTGTCGTCCAGGAAGGATCGCCGGGGGCGTCGTCCCCGGAGCACTGACGTCATGCGGCCCGGCCTGGTCCGCCCGCAGACGGAGCTCCGGGCTCGACTATTTCGTGGTCACTCCGCGATCACGACGCACTGCCAATTCTTCGCGTCGCGGAGGTAGAGGCGACCGTCGGAGTAGGCCGGATTGCACCAGTTCGCGCCGCAGACCTGCACTCGACCGAGCTCCTTGAAGGCCGTCGCGTCCGCCGCGAACAAACCGATCGCGCCGCCGTCGGTCAGGGCGAGGACGTTCCCGCCCAACACCATGAACCCGGCATACGCCTTGTCGGCCGAGGTCGTGAACCAGCCCTCCTGGTTCCATCGCTTGGTGCCGGTCGGGAGGTCGACCGCGACCAGGTCCTTGGATGGACCGAGCCCGTAGAGCGTGTCGCCGACGCGCACCGGACTGGAGAAGTTCATCGCCCCGTCCTTGATCACCCATGCCTGCGACACCTTCTGGCCGCCTCCTTCGCTCTCGATCTTCAGACCCATCAGGCCTGCCGTATGGGAAGCGACCACCACGAGGTCGCCGAGCACGACCGGCGTGGTCACGTGGCGGCCGAAAGCCGTCTTGACCGGGAAGCGCCACAGCAGCTTGCCGTCGGATGCGGCGAGACCGATGACGGCTTCGGCGGTGAAGCACACGTATTGGCGTAGGCCGGCCAGCGTGGCGACCACCGGCGGGGCATAGCCGGCCTGGTCGTCCTGGGACTTCCAGCGCACTGCTCCGGATCGCTTGTCGAAGGCGACGATGCCCGCGCCTTTCATCCCGCCGGCGCAGGCGATGAGCAGGTCGCCGTCGACGAGCGGGGAACCGCTGTTGCCATGGCGCGCCGCGCCGGCCGTGTTGCCCTTCTCGCCGGTGAAGACGGCTCCGAAGTCGTCGGTGTACCGCGTGCGCCAGAGCCGCTTTCCGTCGGCGACGGAGCGGCACTGCAGTTCGCCCTTGCACGAGACGACGTAGACGCGGTCGGCGTCGACGACCGGCGTGCAGCGCGGACCGGTCGGCCCCTGCGAATCGGTGAACGGCGCGTCCACGGCCTGCCGCCAGATCTCTTTGCCGTCGGCCACCGCGAGAGCGCGGAGCGTCTCTTGGCCGTCCTGGTGGTCGAAGGCGAACACCTTCCCGGCGGCGACGACCGGTGAAGCGAGGCCGGGTCCGGCCGGCACCCGCCAAGAGGTCTTCAGCTCGGCGGGCAGCTTCGACGGGACTTTTTCGGACGGCGTCGCATGACCGTCGCCGAGGGGGCCGCGCCATCGCGGCCAATCGGCGGCCTGCGCAGCGGTGACGAGCAGGGCGCCGAGCGTCCACGCGGTGAAGGTCCAGGCGCGGTGCGGGTTCATCGGTTCTCGTTGGCGTACCACATCAGCGCCGAGAGCCCGGCGGCCACGAAAGCGGCGGTGACGAGCGACGCGATCATGTGGACGCGTCGCTTGTGCTTGGCACCGCGGCCTTGGCCCGGGAGCAGGTAATAGCGGTGCTCCTCAGGATTCTTTGGTTTGAAACCGAACATACGGGACAGGATGGACGGGGGGTTATAGGCAGAGCCGGGAGCCCAGCGCAACCGACGAGCAACGGCGTGGTGATTTTCTTGTGACCGGAGCGCCGCGGTGCGGCCTTCGGCAAGCGTCTCCGTCTCCACATCCCGGATCAAGGGCATGGACGCATCGCCAAGCCGGCGCTAAGAACACGGTGTCTCCCCGAGAACAGAAACCTATGCCGCACCGGCGCCGAGTGCCCGGCCGGCGACTTATGCCGCCACCATGAAGACCCGCCCCGCGTCCGCCAAAAAGACCATCGCCTCCGGCAATCCTGCCCCCTCCCACGGCGTCTCCGCGAAGACCCGCAAGATGCTCATCAACGGCCAGTGGGTCGCCGCCGCCTCCGGCGAGACGTTCCCGACGATCGACCCCGCGACCGGCGAGGTGATCTGCCGCGTGCCGGCCGGTGACAAGGCCGACATCGATGCCGCGGTCAAGGCGGCGCGGGCCGCGTTCGAGACCGGGCCATGGCGCAAGCTCACGGCGTCCGAGCGCGGACGGCTGCTGTGGAAGCTTGCCGACCTGTTGGAGGAGAACCTGGAGGAGTTCGCCCGCCTCGATTCGCTCGACAACGGCAAGCCGCTCGCCGTCGCCCGCGCCGCCGACGTGCCGCTGGCGGTCGATCTGTTCCGCTACATGGCCGGTTGGACCACCAAGATCCACGGACGCACCTTCCCCATCTCCGTGCCCTACGCGCCGGGCGCGCAATTCCATGCCTACACCCAGCGCGAGCCCGTGGGCGTGGTCGGCCAGATCATCCCGTGGAACTTCCCGCTGCTGATGGCCGCGTGGAAGCTCGGTCCCGCGCTGGCCACCGGCTGCACCGTGGTGCTGAAGCCCGCCGAGCAGACGCCGCTCTCCGCGCTCCGTCTCGGCGAGCTGATCCAGCAGGCCGGGTTCCCGGACGGCGTGGTGAACATCGTCACCGGCCTGGGCGAGACCGCGGGCGCGGCGCTGGCCGGCCATCCGGGCATCGACAAGATCGCCTTCACCGGCTCGACCGAGGTCGGCAAGCTCATCGTCCGCGCGGCGGCGAACGACCTGAAGAAGGTCTCGCTCGAGCTCGGCGGCAAGTCGCCCAACATCATCCTCGACGACGCCGACCTCGAGACGGCCATCCCCGGCGCGGCGAGCGCCATCTTCTTCAACCACGGCCAATGCTGCTGCGCCGGTTCGCGCCTCTACGTCCACAAGAAACACTTCAACAAGGTCGTCGAAGGGGTCGCGGCGGCGGCCGCCAAGATCAAGGTCGGTCCCGGCCTCGCGCCCGACACCGAGATGGGCCCGCTCGTCTCCGAGGAGCAGCTGAACCGCGTGATGGGCTTCCTCCGGTCCGGCCAGAGCGAGGGCGCGAAGCCGCTCGCCGGAGGCGGACGCCACGGCGACCGCGGCTACTTCGTGGAGCCGACCGTGTTGGTGGACACCAAGCCCGGCATGAAGGTGCTGGAGGAGGAGATCTTCGGACCGGTGGTGTGCGCCGTTCCGTTCACGGACGTGGACGAGGTGCTGGCCGCGGCGAACAGCAACATCTACGGCCTCGCCGCCGCGGTGTGGACCCGCGACGTGTCCCGGGCGCACCAACTCGCGAACGCGCTGCGCGCCGGCACGGTGTGGGTGAACTGCTACAACATCTTCGACGCCGCGCTGCCCTTCGGGGGCTACAAGCAATCCGGCTGGGGCCGCGAGATGGGCGAAGAAGCGCTCCAGCTCTACACCGAGACCAAGGCCGTCTGCGTGAGGCTGTGAGCCGGCGGCGGTCGCCGGTCGCGGAGCGTCTTGGAGTGCGGTGGCGGAGCGAAGCGGAGCTACCGCTTTCGGAGCGGCAGGACGGCTCCGGACCCACGATTGTGTGTCCGGCGGATGAAAGCGGTGGCAAGCCACACGCAGTCCAAGACCTCGCAGACTCCGCACGGGGCCGGGGGAGTCGCGGAGCGTCTTGGAGTGCGGTGGCGGAGCGAAGCGGAGCTACCGCTTTCGGAGCGGCAGGACGGCTCCGGACCCACGATCGTGTGTCCGGCGGACGAAAGCGGTGGCAAGCCACACGCAGTCCAAGACCTCGCGGACTGCGCACGGGGCCGGGGGAGTCGCGGAGCGTCTTGGAGTGCGGTGGCGGAGCGAAGCGAAGCTACCGCTTTCGGAGCGGCAGGACGGCTCCGGACCCACGATCGTGTGTCCGGCGGATGAAAGCGGTGGCAAGCCACACGCAGTCCAAGACCTCGCGGACTGCGCACGGGGCCGGGGGAGTCGCCGGGAGGGCGGCGGTTCCACCCGCGCACCGATCAGTTCGCGAGGGTCGCGCCCGGATGGATCCCATGGAGGGCGTCCTGTCCGGGAACCTCCAACCCGTGCGGCGGAGAACAATTTGGGGCGCAGGTGGAACCGCCGCCCTCCCGGCTCGCGCGTCATTTCATCGTTCACCCTTGCGCGTTTCTTCTCCACACTCGGGGGATGAGCACTCCGGACCCCGCACCTGCCGTCCCCACCACGCTCGCCCCGAACCGTCTCACCTCGCTCGACGCCTACCGCGGCTTCGTGATGCTGCTGATGATGGGTGAGGTGCTGCGGTTCTGCGACGTCGCCGGCAAGCTGGACGAGGGCGGCCACGGCGGTCTCTGGGCGGGGCTCTGGGCTTTTCTCTGCCGTCAGCAATCGCACGTCGACTGGGTCGGCTGCGTGCTGCACGACATGATCCAGCCGTCGTTCTCGTTCCTCGTCGGTGTCGCGCTGCCGTTCTCCATCGCGGCCCGCGCGGCCCGCGGCCAGGGCACGGTGTCGATGGCGGGTCACGCCGTCCTGCGCGCGGTGCTGCTGACCTTGCTCGGTGTGTTCCTGCGCTCGACCCACGCGTCGCAGACGAACTGGACCTTCGAGGACACGCTTTCCCAGATCGGTCTCGGCTATGTGTTCCTCTTCCTGCTCGGGCTCCGACCGGTGCGCGACCAATGGATCGGGCTCGGCGTGATCCTCGTCGGTTATTGGGCCGCCTTCGCGCTGTGGCCGTTGCCGGGGATGGATTTCGACCACGGCATGGTCGGTGTCTCCGCGGCGTGGCTGAAGGAGCACGGGCACACCGGCTTCGCCGCCCATTGGCAGAAGAACAGCAACATCGCCTGGGCCTTCGACTCCTGGTTCCTCAACCTGTTCTCCCGGGCCAAGCCGTGGCTCTACAACGGCGGCGGCTACTCCACCATCAGCTTCATCCCGACGCTCGGCACGATGGTGCTGGGGCTGATCGCGGGCGGTGTGTTGCGCAGCGAACGGTCCGGCCGGGACAAGCTGAAGTGGCTCGCGACGGCCGGCGTGGTCTGCCTCGCGTCGGGCTGGGCGCTGGGCGCGCTGGGGATCTGTCCGGTGGTGAAGAAGATCTGGACGCCGAGCTGGGTGCTCTTCAGCGGCGGTTGGTGCTGCCTGTTGCTCGCCGGGTTCCATGCCTTGGTGGATTTCCACGGCTGGAAGCGGTGGGCCTTCCCGCTGGTCGTGGTGGGCACGAATTCGATCGCCGCCTACAGCATCGCCCATCTCTGGGACGGCTTCATCGCGAAGAACCTCAAGACCCACCTGGGCCAGGGCTTCTTTGGCTTCGCCGGCGCGTACGAGCCGTTCGTCTTCGGTGCGACCGTGCTGCTCGTGGAGTGGGCGATCCTGCATTGGATGTGGCGACGCAAGATCTTCCTGCGCCTCTGACCACCGCCGCCGCGAAAAGCATTTGCCCGGGACGGCACGGACTCGCAAACTCTCTGCCGTCCCGTCATCTGCACAGCAAACATACAACACCCATGAGCGAATCCTACGTTCCCCTCATCAGCTCCGGCGTCGCCGGTCCGCTGGGCGTCCTCCACCTCCCGCGCCTCTGGCTCAAGGCCTCTCTCGAGGCCGCTGGCAAGCTCGCCGCCGGGTATCCCGGCATCGGCCAGGGCTATGACATGATGGTCATCAGCGCCCTCGGCCTGAGCGCCGACGCGGTGAAGGCCTTCCTCGCCGCCTCCAAACCGACCTATCCTCAGTTCGAGGCCTGGATCAAGGCCCAGCCCGGCGTCAACCTGACCAAGGGCAACATCCACAAGTTGAACGTCTCGATCGCCGGCTACATCCACGCCGACGAGACCCGCAAGAACATCCTCACGGCCAGCGGCCTGCCCGACAACGGCTCCGTCCTTCCCGACGCGGTCAACCTGAACAACATCGACGACTGGTTCGAGTTCCACCAGGCCGTGCTCAAGTGAGCCTGGGTCGTCGCTGACGATACTTCCCGACGGCGCGGCCCCGAGGCCGCGCCGTTTTTCGTTTCTCCGGGAGCAGCGGGCCGCGAACGGCACGAAGGACGCCGTACCGCCGCTCGGGTCCTCCCTCGCCAGCCCGGCGCAATGGGATTCCTCACGCCAGCAGCGGCTTGACCAACTCGCCGTGGATATCGGTGAGGCGGAAATCGCGGCCTTCGAAGCGGTGGGTGAAGCGGGTGTGCTCGATGCCCAGCAGGTGCAGCATCGTGGCGTGCAGGTCGTGCACGCTCACGGGGTCCTTCACGATGTTGTACCCGAAGTCGTCGGTCTGCCCGACCACGGTGCCGGGCTTCACCCCGCCGCCGGCCATCCAGAGAGAATAGCAGCGCGGATGATGGTCGCGGCCGAAGCTCGCCTTGGTGATGTCGCCTTGCGAATAGGCCGTGCGGCCGAACTCGCCGCCCCAGATGACCAGCGTGTCGTCGAGCAGGCCGCGCTGCTTCAGGTCCTTCACCAGCGCGGCGCTCGCCTGGTCGGTGTTCTTCGTCTGCGCCTTGATGCCGTCGGGCAGACCGCCGTGGTGGTCCCAGTCGCGGTGGCAGAGCTGGATGAAGCGGACGCCGCGTTCCGCGAGCCGTCGGGCCAGCAGGCAGTTGTTGGCGAACGACGACTTGCCCGGGACGGCGCCGTAGGATTCGAGGACCTCCTTGGGCTCCTTCGCGATGTCCATGAGCTCCGGCACACTGGTCTGCATGCGGAAGGCGAGCTCGTAGTTGTCGATGTGGGTGGCGATGTCGGGGTCGCCGAGCGCGCCGAGCTGGCGCTTGTTCAGGTCCTGCATGGCGTCGAGCAGCTCGCGGCGGGCGGTGCTGCTGAGGCCGGGCGGGTTCGAGACGTAGAGCACCGGGTCGCCTTGGCTGCGCATCTGCACGCCCTGGTAGTTGCCGGGGAGGAAGCCGTTGCCCCAGTAGCGGGCCTGCAATGATTGGCCGCCGCTGCCGCTCACCAGCACGACGAACGCGGGCAGGTTCTCGTTCTCGCTGCCGAGACCGTAGCTCACCCAGGCGCCCATCGTCGGCCGGCCCGGCTGCTGGTTGC
>Ga0209443_1000115_pt1 | contig 49841 bp, 40 predicted proteins | sample LauGreBMM110DCMD_2_FD_187571 | JGI IMG/M metagenome (GOLD analysis project Ga0209443, IMG submission 187571) | Freshwater lake microbial communities from Lake Michigan, USA - Su13.BD.MM110.DCMD (SPAdes) (version 2) | ecosystem: Environmental > Aquatic > Freshwater > Lake | place: Lake Michigan... | reverse complement strand
CGAGCCTGCCGGTTCCGGAGACTGTCAGTCCCCAGGACGGTGCGGGCACACCACGGCACCGGAACACCCGGGCATCTCGGCGGACTGGAAAGTCCGCCGAACCGGCAGGCTGGAAAGCCTGTCTGCCACTTCCGAACGCACCCCGCGGCCGGGGGCTTCCCGGGCCGCTCGTCGCATCCGTGGCCCGAGGGCTCCCGCGTCCCGCCGCGCGGGTCGGCGGCGGCGGCCTGCGGCGAGGGGTCCCGTCGTCGAGTGTCCTTCCGGGGCCGAAACTTTTCCTTTGTCTGCCCGGCGACCGTCCGGCACAACAGCCGCCTTTCAGAGATCATGGCGCTTATCGTCCAAAAGTACGGCGGCACGTCCGTCGGCAACCCGGAACGGATCAAGAACGTCGCCCGCCGCGTCGCGAAGCAACGTGCGCAGGGCGACCAGGTCGTCGTCGTCGTCTCCGCGATGAGCGGCGTCACCGACGGCTTGATCAAGCTCTCCAAGGAGATCACCGCGCTGCCCAGCGAGCGCGAGATGGACATGCTGCTCGCCACCGGAGAGCAGCAGACCATCGCCCTCACCGCCATCGCGCTGCACGCGCTGGACGTGCCGGCCGTCTCGCTCACCGGCGCCCAGGCGGGGATCGTGACGGACGGCGTCCACACCAAGGCGAAGATCCGCAACATCACGCCGAAGCAGGTCCACCAACTGCTCGACGCCGGCAACGTCGTGATCGTCGCCGGCTTCCAGGGCGAGACCGCCGAGGGCCAGGTCACCACGCTCGGCCGGGGCGGCAGCGACCTCACCGCCATCGCCCTCGCCGCCGCGCTCAAGGCCGACCTCTGCCAGATCTTCACCGACGTCGACGGCGTGTACACCGCTGATCCGCGGCTCGTGCCCGGCGCCCGCAAGCTCCCCGAGATCGCCTACGACGAGATGCTCGAGCTCGCCGGCAGCGGCGCCAAGGTCATGCAGCTCCGGTCGGTCGAGTTCGCCAAGAAGTTCGACGTCGTCTTCGAAGTCCGCTCCAGCCTCAACGACAATCCCGGCACCCTCGTGAAAGAAGAAACCAGCAGCATGGAGGACGTCGTCGTCCGCGGCGTGTCCCTCGACAAGAACCAGGCGAAGGTCACCCTCTTCGGCGTCCCCGACCAACCCGGCCGCGCCGCGCGGATCTTCCGCGCCCTCAGCGACGCCACCATCAACGTCGACATGATCGTCCAGAACGTCAGCCACGACGGCGGCGGGCGGGCGACCGACCTCAGCTTCACGGTGGACAAGCCCGACCTGCTCAAGGCCACCCACGTCATCGATGGGTTGAAGCCCGGGGTCGGTTTCAAGGAGGCGGTCGCCGACGAGCAGATCGCCAAGCTCTCCATCGTCGGCGTCGGCATGCGCAGCCACAGCGGCGTCGCGGCGAAGATGTTCGACGTGCTCGCGCACGAGCAGGTGAACATCGCCATGATCTCCACCAGCGAGATCAAGATCTCGGTGGTCATCCAGCTCTCCCAGGGCGAACAGGCCCTGCGGGCCCTGCACACGGCCTTCATCGGTTGAGCCCCCCGGCCATGAGGACACCGGAGCGCGCGCTGGCCTGGCTGCTCCGGGCCGTCGGCATGCTCGACCTCTGCGCCCTCGTCGCGGTGCTCATGCCGCGGGATTGGCACGCCCGGGCCCACGCGCTCGCCGGGCTCGGGGCCATCCCGGACGCGCCGATCGTGTCGTACCTCACGCGGTCCGCCTCCTCGCTCTACGCGCTCTACGGTGCGTTGCTCCTCTACCTCGCGTCCGACGTGGTCCGGTACCTGGGAGCGGTCCGCTTCCTCGCGCTGGCAGCGCAGGCGCACGCGCTGGTGCTCGTCGTCATCGATCTTGACGCCGGTCTGCCGCCGTGGTGGATCGCCGCGGAGGGCTCGGTCTATCTCGGCTGGTCCGGCACGGTGCTCTGGCTGGTCCGGCGGACCGCCCGCGCAAACGGCTGAGGCCGCGGCGTCCGTTCCTGGCCGGCTTGGCAGAGGCGCGGGGCGCCGAGACGCGAGGCGCTTCCTTCCGGATGTCGGTGCGGCCCGCCTTGCCGCTGGTGGTGCGCGCGCCGGGATGTTCCTTGGCCGCGAGCGGGTGCTTCTTCCCGACGACCGGAGGCAACGTAGTGCTCGCGGCGGCGGCGGTGTCGGGCCGGGCCGGGATGACGACGAGGCCGGGTTTCGGGGTGGGGGAGGATTTTGCTTCCACCACTCCATGATCTTTCTTCGCGATGGGCTTTGTCCTCCGTCGTTTGCCGGATACCGAACCGACCTTGGCGGTGCGTCACGCACGTCGAACGTCGAACTCGGAACTCGGAACCCGGGATCCCGCCTGATAGACCTGCTCCATGGCATCCGTTCGCCTGCTCCGCTGGGTCCTCGCCTCGCTCTTCATCCCGGCGGGTCTGCACGCCACCCAGCGGCCCGTGGGTCGCGCCTTCGCCACGCGGTCGGAGACCATCGCGCCGGATGCCATGGCCTGCACCAGCCATCCGCTCGCCACGCAGGCCGCGCTCGATGTGATGAAGGCCGGCGGGTCCGCCGTGGACGCGGCCATCGCCGCCAACGCCTGTCTGGGCCTCATGGAGCCGACCGGTAGCGGCATCGGCGGCGACCTCTTCGCCATCGTGTGGGACCCGGCGACGAGGAAGCTCCACGGGCTCAACGCCAGCGGACGTTCGCCGCATGCGTTGTCGGCCGACGAACTCCAGAAGCGCGGCCTCACGCGCATGCCGAGCCACGGTCCGTTGCCCGTCACCGTCCCTGGCGCGGTGGACGGTTGGTCCGCGCTGCACGGCAGGTTCGGGCGGGTACCGATGGCGACCAACCTGGCGCCCGCCATCGCCTATGCGCGCGACGGTTTCCCGTTGAGCGAGGTCATCGCCGAGGCGTGGGGGCGCAATGTCGCCGTCCTCGCCCGCTGGCCGAACGTGAAGGAGCTGTGGGCCCCCGGCGGTCGCGCGCCGCGCAAGGGCGAGCGCTTCCGCAACCCTCAGCTCGCCGCCACGCTGGAGAAGATCGCGACCGGCGGACGCGACGCCTTCTACCGGGGCGACATCGCCAAGACGATCTGCGCCTTCATCCGCGAGCAGGGCGGCTTCCTGGGCGAACGCGATTTCTCCGAGCACGCATCCGAATGGGTCGACCCGATCTCGACCGGCTACCGCGGTTACGATGTGTGGGAGCTTCCACCGAACGGCCAAGGACTCTCGGTGCTCCAGATGTTGAACGTGCTCGAGGGCTACGACCTCCGGGCGATGGGCTTTGGCACGCCGGCGACGATGCACGCGTTCATCGAGGCCAAGAAGCTGGCGTTCGAGGACCGCGCACGGCTCTACGCCGATCCGGAGTTCTCGAAGACGCCCATCGCCGAGCTGAACTCCAAGGACTACGCCGCGAAACGGCGCGCCTTGATCCGTCCCGACCGCGCGGCCGACCGCTACGATCCGGGCATCCCGGCGTTGCGGACGAGCGACACGGTGTATCTCTGCGTCGCCGACAAGCGCGGCATGATGGTGTCGTTGATCCAGAGCAACTACCGCGGCATGGGCAGCGGGATGGTGCCGCCCGGTCTCGGCTTCGGTCTGCACGACCGCGGCGAGGCCTTCGACCTCGTGCCGGGCCGGCCCAACAGCTACGCGCCGCACAAGCGGCCGTTCCACACCATCATCCCGGCCTTCGTCACCTTCGAAGGCAAGCCGCTGATGGCGTTCGGCGTGATGGGCGGCGACATGCAACCGCAAGGCCACGTGCAGGTGCTGGTCAACTGGATCGACCACGGCATGGACCTCCAGGAGGCGGGCGACGCCCCGCGGATCTACCACACCGGGTCCAGTGAACCGGACGGCGCGGTGATGACCGACGGAGGCACGGTGAACCTCGAGGCCGGGTTCGCGCCGGAGAGCATCCGCGACCTGCAGAAGCTCGGGCACAAACTGGGCGCCGCGAGCATCGGCGCCTTCGGCGGCTATCAGGCCGTGATGTGGGACCGGACGAACCGCGTCTGGATCGGTGCGAGCGAATCGCGGAAAGACGGGATGGCGGCGGGTTACTGAGGCGCCGTCGGCACGGCGATAGACGGAGGGTAACCGGCAAACCACGCGGTGCCGGGCCGCTTGTCGCGTGTTCCAGTGGCATCGCTGGAACGAAGCCATGAAAACACCACATCTCCTCCGATCCCCTGCCTGCCGGTCCATCGGCACGATCCTGCCCGCCCTCCGGGTCGCCGCGGACCTGCGCTTCGAGGCGGACGTGACCGCTTCACCGGCCCGCACGCTCACGCTCGGGGCCACGTCCGACCATCGGGTCTGGGCTCCGGTGGGGAAGGTCACCGTCCCGGACTCCGGCAAGGCGACCCTCCGCGACCCGCGAGCGGCCACGGCGCTGTTCCAGGCCTACCGGGTGAGGTCGGAATAGCCGGCAGCTACCCGACCGCGATGCGGGACCGGACGGACCGCGTGTGGATCGGCGCGAGCGGACCGCGGAAAGCTGTTCGACGCCGTGCAGATCGCGACCGGGATCCACCGGGGTCCCGACGTCCCGCCGCGGACCGTGTGACCTCGGCGCAGTTTCCCTGAAGTAGGTTTTGCCAACGCACCGCGGTCCGGCACTGTCCGCCGATCTGCGATCCGTCCGGATGACCTGGACGCCCGCGATGCCCCCGCTTATGGAAACCACGATCGAACTCGGCACCACCCGCACCGGCAGCTCGTTCCTGCCGAAGCTCCATGAACTCTGCGCCGCGCTGGTCGCGCAGCCCGAGTTCATCTCCATCCGCGACCGCATCGAGACCTTCGGCCGCGACGAGGCGGCCCGCACGCAGCTCGCCGCGCTGAACGAGCAGGCCGGTCTGCTCCAGCAGAAGCAGCAGATGGGCATGGCGCTCGATGACACGGAGATCGCGGGCTTCGAGAAGCTCCGCGAAGGCTTCGTCGCCAACTCGGTCGCCCAGGCGTTCCTCGCCGCGCAGGAAGAGATGCAGGGGTTGCGCGACACCATCAACGACCACGTCGGCAAGACCTTCGAGCTCGGCCGCGTGCCGAAGGCGTCCGATTTCGCCGGTTCGTGCGGCACCGGTTGCGGCTGCGAGAACTGAGCGCCGGTCCGGAGCGGCGGGATGCTCGGGCAACCCCTTGCCCATCCGGTGTCCCGCGTTGCGGATCCTCAGCTCCGCCTCCTCGGGGGCACGCGATCAAGCCAGCCCGGCTCTTTACCCATCGGACGTCCGTGGAACGGATGCCGACGGCCCGCGTCGCTCCTTGGCCCACACTCCTCAGGAGGCGGCTCGGGCAGGGAACCCGGGCTGGCTTGGATCAACCTGACGGTCCTCCGGCCGTTCGGCCGAGGGTTCGCGGAACCAATCCACGAACAGTTCTTCGAGCGTCAGGGTGAAGACGTTCACCCGGACCCCGGGGAGGGCGCGCACGCCGGCGAGCTGCGCGTCGTCCGCGATGCGGGCGAGCGCGGTCACCACGGGGCCGAGGGTCTGCGACTTGAGCGCTCCGGGGATGGTGAAGTCCCGCGGCGCCTCCTCCTCCGCGAAGACCACCTGCACGCGGCGCATCGTGCGCTGCCAATCCTCGACCGCGCCTTCGGCGACGATCCGGCCGTGGTCCATGATGCCCACCTGCGTCGCGAGGCGTTCCAGGTCGCCGAGCAGGTGGGTCGAGAGAAGGATCGTGCAGCCGTCGCCGCGGAGCAGGACGTCGATGAGGCAGGAGTTGAGCTCGCGGCGGGCGATGGGGTCGAGACCGGCCGCGGGTTCGTCGAGCAGCAGGACCTCCGGGCGCGACGCCATCGCCAAGGCCAGCGCCGCGAGACGTTGGTTGCCTCCGGAGAGCCGTGCGATGGGGACGTCCATCGGGAGTTCCCATCGCACGGCGTGCTCCTTGAGCAGGGCGGAGTCCCAGTTCTCGTAGAAATGGCCGGTGTAGCGGCCGAGATCGGTGAGGCTCATCCAATCGGGCACCTGCTGTCCCTGCGAGACATAGGCGACGCGTTGGCGATGCCCGCGGGGAGCGTCCCAGAGCGACCGGCCGAGCACGCGGACCTCGCCGGCATCGGGCCGGAGCAGGCCCATCAGCAGTTTGAGCGCGGTGGTCTTGCCGGCGCCGTTGCGGCCGATGAGCCCGTAGACCTCGCCGGGCAGGACCTGCAGGTCGAAGCCGTTCACCGCCACCGCACCGGTCCGGAAGGTCTTCCGGAGCCGACGGGCATGGATGGCCGGTCCCATAGGATGTTTCGGGGCGTCACCGCCCGCCGTTCATGACCGCGAACTTCACCGGAGCCTCGTCGGCCGCGCGGTCGTTGGAGAGCGCGCCGAGCTCCTCGCGCACGACGTCGATGACCTTGGGCGTGGACATGTGCAGCTGGGTGGCCTCGACGGCGAGCTGCTTGGCGGCCCGGCGCAACGCGTCCTCCTGCTCGGCGGTCGTGAGCGCCTGGGCGTTGGCCGCGATGAAGGCGCCTTTGCCGTGGCGCTTCTCGACGAAGCCGGCGCGCTCCAGCTCGGTGTAGGCCTTCACCACCGTGGTCGGGTTCACGCCCAAGGCCGCCGCCAGCTCGCGGATGGACGGGATCTGGTCGCCCGGACGCAAGGTGCCGCCGGCGACGTAGTAGATGAACTGGTCCATCATCTGCCGGTAGACCGGCACACCGGAACGGTCGTCGATCTGGAGATGCAGTTTGGGAGCCATGAGGAACCAGTGGACGACTGTTTGATGACAGTCACACACACGGTGGTCAACGGTGATTTCCTCGGATCGGCTGACCGGATCGCCCCCAAAGGGTCGGAGCCAGCGGTCTGGAGCGGGGTGATGCGACCTCGTCGGGGCTGGAGGGAACGATGAGATGCGTGTCGCAGGGTGACTCGTGGCTCGCGACCCCGGGCCGAAGGATGCGATCCCGTCGGGATCGGAAGAGGCGGAGTCATCGGGCGGCCTCCTGTCCGGTTTCTGGCGTCGCCGACATTTCACCGACATTTCATCGACTGGCGCTTGTCCAATGGCGCGGTTCGTTGGAACGTCCGCCGCCCAAGCTGTCTTCAGCCATGTTCCAGAACTTCGGAGAGATGCTGCTGTTGTTCGTCGCCGTCGGGCGGGCGCTCCCCCGCGTTTGGAGGGAACGGCGCAAGGTCGCGGAGCAGCTCTTCGACATCGGCAACGCCAGCCTCTTCATGGCCTGCACGCTCTCGCTGTTCATCGGCGGCGTGCTCGCGCTCCAGACCGGTCCGGTGCTGGTCGAGCGCGGTCTCGGCTCCGCTCTCGGCGGGTTGGTGGCGCTCGGCCTCTGCAAGGAACTCGCGCCGGTGATGATGGCCGTGCTCATCGCGGGTCGCATCGGCTCGGCGATGGCCGCGGAGCTGGGCTCGATGCGCGTGTACCAGGAGATCGACGCGCTGCGCACGTTGAACATCAATCCGGTCCATTACCTTGTCCTCCCGCGCGTCGTGGCCATCAGCCTCGCGCTGCCGTGCCTGGTGGTCTTCGCCAATCTCGTGGGCTGGATGGGCGGAGCGATCGTGTCGCTGCTCAACGACCGCATCGCCGTGTCGTGGTCGGGGTATTTCGGGAACATCCGCGAGACGGTCGATTTCTCGGACGTCGCGAACGGCTTGGTGAAGTCGTTCGTGTTCGCGGTGGTGATCGGGGTGGTCTCCTGCCACCAAGGTCTCACGACGTTGGGGGGGCCGCGCGGTGTCGGACGCAGCGTCACCAAGGCGGTGGTGAACTCGCTCGTGCTCATCTTGCTGCTCGATTACGTGCTCACCCGCATGCTGCTGCCGTTCGACAAGGGCTGGCGTTTCTGAAGGACCGACCCCGCGTATGGCTTCCCCTGTTCCTCCTCCGACCTCCCCGACGGCGACCGGCATCCCGGTGGCCGTGCGCGGCCTGCGGAAATCGTTCGGCGACCAGGCGGTGCTCAAGGGCGTCGACCTCGACATCCGCGCGGGCGAGGTGTTCGTGCTGATGGGGCCGAGCGGTTCCGGCAAATCGGTCTTCTTGCGGCATCTCATCGGGCTGGAGGCGCCGGATTCCGGCGAGATCCTGCTGGGCGGCGAGCTGGCGACGAGCGAGGGCCTGGGCGAGCGGTACCGGCTGGCGATGGTGTTCCAGAGCGGCGGCCTGCTGAACTCGCTGACGGTCGCCGAGAACGTGGGCCTCTATCTTTCCGAGCACCAGCTCAAGCCGACCGCCGAGATCGCGCGCATCGTCGCGGAGAAGCTGGCGGCGGTGCGGCTCGAACCGTCGGTGGCGGCGAAGTATCCGACCGAGCTCTCGGGCGGCATGCGCAAGCGCGTCGCCATCGCCCGGGCGCTGGTGACCGATCCGCAGCTGGTGCTCTTCGACGAGCCGACCAGCGAGCTGGACCCTCTGGTGGCGCTGGCCATCGGGCGGGAGATCGTGGGGCTCAACCACCGCACCGGCGCGACCATCGTGGTGGTCACGCACGACCGCGACCTGGCTTTCGGCATCGCGGACCGCATCGCCTTCCTCGACGGCGGGGAGATCGCGGCCATCGGCACGCCCGCCGAGATGCGCGCGTCGAGGCACCCGTTGCTCCAGCTGTTCCTCGCCGCGGACTTCAAGCCGGAGTGACCATTCCTTTTTGCCGGATCCCGCCTATCCTGAGCCCGCTTGCGCCATGAAAAACACCCTTGAGACCCGTCTCGGAATCTTCTTCGCCCTCGTGGTCATCGCCGCGTTCATGCTGTTCGAGCTGATCGGCAGCGGTGCGGTCTTCGCCCGGGGCCGCGAGGTGAGGGCGCAGTTCTCCAGCGTGCGCGACCTCAAGAACGGCGACCCGGTGAAGCTCGCCGGCGTCACCATCGGCCGCGTGAAGTCCATCAAGCTCGCCGGCACCAAGGTCGAGGTCGTGATGGCCGTCGATCCGGCGGCCGAGGTCCGCACCGACAGCCTGGCGACGGTGCAGTTCGCCGGCCTGATGGGGCAGAACTTCGTCGCGCTCACCTTCGGCACCGGCACGGCGCCGCTGGTGGTCGACAAGAGCACGGTGCTCGCTTCGAAGGACCAGCCGGACCTGGCGGCGATCATGGGCAAGCTGGACGGCGTGGCGGACGGGATCCAGAACATGACGAAGAGCTTCAGCGGCGAGGAGTTCAGCAAGCTGCTCGGGCCGTTCACCGACTTCCTCAAGCAGAACCAGCCCAAGCTCGCGATCATCCTCGGCAATCTGCAGAACATCTCAACGGAGGTCGCCGAGGGCCGCGGCACGGTCGGCAAGCTCATCCGCGACGACACGCTCTACCAGACCGCCCTCTCCACGGTCACCCACCTCGACGCGGCCGTCGTCGATGTGAAGCCGCTCGCCGAGGACGCCCGTGCCGCCGTGGCCGAGGCCCGCCAGATGGTCGCCGGCATGAACAAGGGGGAGGGCACGGTCGGCAAGCTGCTCAAGGACGACAAGCTCTACACCGAGACCACCACCGGCATGGTGAACCTCAAGGAGATCCTCCAGAAGATCAATGGCGGCACCGGGACGGTCGGCCAGCTCGTGAACGACGGCGCCTTCCTGAAGAACGTGAAGCTCACCTTGCAGAAGGTGGACAAGGCGACCGAAGGCCTCGAGGACACCGGCCCGCTCAGCGTGCTCAGCTCCGTCATCGGCAACCTGTTCTGATGCGCTGCCGAGTCTGACGGCTGGACATGCGGGCTCGGGGATGGATATTGCGCCCGTTCGAACCCACTGATCCACCCATGGTCCGCTATATCCTCAGGGGGCTGACCCATCCGCTCCGGCATGAGCTGCACAGCGGCCTGAACACCATGGGCCGGAACCCGACGAACGAGTTCCGGATCCCCGATGCGAGCGTCTCCAGCTTCCATGCCGAGGTGACCGTCCTCGACGACGGCAGCGCGGTGATCGTCCGTGATCTCCAGTCGACGAACGGGACCTTCATCGAACGCGATCCCGTGGAGGAAGCTCCGATCCTCGCCGGACAGACGCTCCAGTTCGGCGCGGTCGAGCTCCGCATGGAGGCCGAGACCTTCGAGATCCGCATCCCGGGGTCCACGGGACCGCAGGCCGCGGTGCCGGCCGGCGAGCTCGCGGCGCTGCCCGACGGTGCTCTCGCCTGTTCCCGGAATCCGTCGTTGCCGGCGACCCATCACGCGGTCCACGGCTGCGGCGCGGTGGTGAAATGCCCGTGCGTCTTCAACATCGCGAGTCTCCGGGCGATGAAGCTGTCGGGCGGCGCGGCCGGGCTGCTGTTGTTCTGCCCCGATTGCAACGCCAAGTGCGGACCGTTGCCGGGCGTGGACGGGTCGGCATCCAAGGGCAAAGGGATCTTCTCCCGGCTCACCCAGACCATCCAGCTCGGTTGGAAGAAGTGAGCAGCGCGCGGATGTCGAAGGGAACGTTCCCGTGCCGCGCCCCGGTCACTCCGCCGGGACGATCTTCCAGACCTTGCCCTTGCCCGCGACGAGGCTGTTCGCGCCGTTGGTCAGCACGTACAGTTCGCCGCGCTCGTCCTGTCCGAACGCCGTGATGTAGGCGCCGAGGGGCGACGGCGCGGTCACGGTCAACGGCTCGAAGGTCCAACGGCCTTTGCCGTCCGCCGGACGTGTCGCCGCGAGCAACGTGCCCTGCGGCAGCGCCCAGTTGCGCGACCAGTCGCCGAAGACGTAACGCCCTTCCAGCTGCGGCAGCGCCTTGCCGCGGTACACGAAGCCGCCGGTGATGCTGATGCCCACCGCCTCCGGGTCCTTCTTGCCGCCGGTGTGCTTGTACTCGAAGACCGGGTCGACCAAGGGCTCGCCGCGGGTCCCGGTGCGCGGGGCATCGGCCGGCGGCGTGTTCGGCGCCTTGGCGTCGAAGCCTTGGAAGCCTTCGCGCAAGGACCAGCCGTAGTTCGCGCCCTTGGTGATGATGTCCACTTCCTCGAAGAGGTTCTGCCCGACATCCGCGGCGAAGAGCTCGCGCTGGCCGCGCTTGTCGAAGGTCAACGCCCAGACGTTGCGCAGACCGTAGGCCCAGATCTCCGGGCGGGCGACCTTGCCGTCGGCAAAGGGGTTGTCGCGCGGGATGCGGTACTTGCCGGGCGCGCTCACGTCGAGCCGGAGCACCTTGCCCAGGTGGGTCGAGAGATCCTGGCCGTTGCCGGTCTCGGGACGTTTGCCGCGGTCGTTGGCGGCCCCGCCGTCGCCGACGCTCATGTAGAGCAGGCCGTCCGGACCGAACGCAAGCCGGCCGCCGTTGTGGTTGGCGAACGGCTTGTCCACCTCGAGCAGCACGCGCTCGGACGCGAGGTCGACCTGCATCGGTCCGCCGACGGGCACGACGAACTCGACGAGCCGCAGCGTGCAGTCGAAATCGGCCGGCGCGGAGGCGCGGCGCGGCGCGGTGTAGGTGGCGAAGAGGCGGCGGTTGCTGGCGAACCCGGGATGTGGCGCGACGCACAGCAGGCCGCGTTCGTCGAAGGCGCCGTGATTGAGCGCCGAGAGGCGGTTGGTGAGCACGGCCACCGGCGCGTCGGCCAGCTTGCCGTGCTCATCGATGAGGCGGATCTGGCCGGTCTGCTCGACGACCAACGCGAGGCCGTCCGGCAGCGGTGCGTAGCTGACGGGCTGGGTGAGGCCTTCGGCGACGAGCTTGAGCGCGACGCGCGGCGCTTCGGCGAGGACCGGGATGGAGAGGGCTGCGGCGGCAGCGACGGCGAGAGCGAGGTTCTTCATCGGATGGGTGGGAAACTAGGCGCGCGGTCCGCGGAGGAAAGCCCGGATCGAGGGTCGCTTCGTGTCAGCAGGAAGCCGGCGGTCGTGGATCCCGCCGCGCCTCAGCGGGCGCCCCAACCGAACAGCACGGCCGAGGCCTCGTGGTGGCGGTCATCCCGGAAGCCACGGGGCAACGGCGCTTGCCCGGGCCCGAGCGAGGGGTTCCACGACCCAGCTGCCGGGGATCCGCCGACGCCGTATTCGCGGGATGCGAACGGGTTGATGAGCTGCAACGCCTTCACCTTTTCTGGCCGGGCGAAGACCGCGCCCACCGAACCGTGGCGCTCGATCAACTTGTCGGGCGTGCTCGCCTGGAGGCGTTCCTGGACGTTGGTCTGGGACTGCCGGTGCAGCTTCAACACGGGGTTCGCGGCCGCCGCGGTCTGGACGGCGACCGGTATCAGATGAGGCGGAATTGGATCCGGCCCCCCCGTCTTGTTCGCGGCCGCCGCGGTCTGGACGGCGACCGGCGCGGCCGCCGCCGCCTGGGTCTCCTCGGCCAGACCCCGTGACGCCAGCAGCATCAGGAACGATGCGATGACGATGCTCCGGGACGTCGGACGTGGGACCTGGGGATTCTTCATGGGAACCAAGGGTTGTCGGATCTCTCCTGCGCGACAGTCGTGAGCGGGCCGTGGCCGGGGCAGATCAAGGTGTCACCGGGCAGGGTGAAGATCTGTTCGCGCACCTTCGACCGGGCAAGAGCGAGCAGTTCGCGCGCACCGCCGATCGAGCCCGCGTAGATCGCATCGCCCACGATGGCGACGAACGGCGCGTCCGAAGGCCAGTTTCCGACGACGAAGGTGACACCGTCCTCGGCATGTCCGGGGGTGTCACGATTGGTCACCCGCAGACTGCCGAGCGTGATGCAGTCGTTGCCGCGGAGGCGTTGGTCGACCGGGGCGGCCATGGAGCCGGAATGGATCCGGGTCTTCGGGAACTTCGCGCGGATGTCGCCCAGGGCCGCGATGTGGTCCGCGTGCGAATGGGTGAGGAAGATGTGCTTGAGGACGAGCTGGTTCTCCTCGATGAGCGCGAGGATCGGCGCCGCGGCGAAGCCGGTGTCGAACAGGGCGGCCTCGCGGGTGACCTCGTCCCAGACCAGATAGGCGTTCACCGTCATGCCGTCGCCCTCGCTGGTGACCATGCGGAACTCGCACCAGACCGACGTGTCCACCGGTGCCGGTCTCCAGCCCTTGGCCTGCCGTTCGAGGCGGGCGCCGTCGATGGTGAGCAGTTTGCCGAGCGCGACGACATCGGTTCCGGCCGGCAGGGTCGCCGTCTCTTCGATCGAGGTGTAGGCGGCGAGGCTCAGGCCGGCCGCTTTGGCGGCGGCCTCCGGGGTCACTTGGGTCGAGGCGCGGGCCTTGCGGAGGATGTCACCGATCGTGTCTTCGAGCGTCACGCAGCACATCATAAGGGCCCGTCCCTCCGCAAAGCAACAGGCCCGGTGAGGCGCCCCGGGGCTCCTTCCCGCCGCGCGTCCAACGGGCCGAGGCGCGTACCGGCAGGGGATGGCCGGCAAGAAGGGCGCGGATGCAGGATGCCATCATATCCTGCGACGCCCGTGCGCTCGGGGCGCTCGGGATCTCCCCCGTGTCCTTGGGACTGACAGTCCCAAGAACCGGCAGGCTGGAAAGCCTGCCCTACGAGCTCTCGGCGAGAACCAGCCGTTCGTGGAGACCCCCGAAGAACGGATCGTTCCCGCGTCTCGGAGCAATCCGCCGCCGACCAGGGCAGTGACGGATGTGGACGGAGGAATGCAGATGTAGGGCAGGCTTTCCAGCCTGCCGGTTCGGCGGACTTTCCAGTCCGCCGAGTTGCCCGGCGGTGCGGGGCGGTGCGCCCTTGTGAAAGGCGCCGCGTGGAAAGCGGTTGGCATCCTCCGTGAAAGAAGCTCTTATCTTTGGCGTTCACCTGTGTGAACCACCGGCCCGCATGAGCTCCAAGACCGTCCAGTTCCTCCAGTCGTGCACCTCGGATGAAGACATCGATATCGTGAAGCTGGTCGACTGCGTGGTCGTGGACGCGGTGCGGGCCGGTGCATCGGATATCCATATCGAGCCCTGGGAGAGCTCGATCGCCGTGCGGGTCCGCCTCAGCGGCGTGCTCAACGAACTGGTCCACCTGCCGAGCGACCTGCACCCCAAGGTCGTCGGGCGCCTCAAGATCATGGCCAATCTCATCGGGCATGAGACGAGCCTGCCGCAGGAAGGCCGGGCGAACACCTTCGAGGAGGCGGGCAACGTCGTGTTGCGCATCTCCACCTTCCCGACCATCCGCGGCGAGAAGGTCGTCGTCCGCATCTTCGACCCGAAGGGACGCAGCTTCGACCTCGACGCGCTCGGCATGGAGGAGGACTCGCTCGCGACGTTCAAGACCATGCTCTTGCGTCCCACCGGGCTGATCCTGCTCACCGGCCCGACCGGTTCCGGCAAGACCACGGCCATCTACGCCGCGCTCCACCATCTCATCGACCGGGCCGGCCCGAGCATCAGCGTGGCGACCGTCGAGGACCCCGTGGAGTTCAACCTGCCGCTCATCGCCCAGTCGCAGTGCAACCCGGCGCGGGATTATACCTATCCGGTCGCCCTGCGGTCGCTCATGCGGCAGGACCCGCAGGTGATCATGATCGGTGAGATCCGCGATTCGGAGACGGCGAACATCGCGGTGCAGGCCGGTCTGACCGGGCATCTCGTGATGAGCACCATCCATGCGTCGAGCACGGCCGGTGTCTTCGCGCGGTTGATCAACATGGGCATCGAGCCCTTCCTGCTCGCATCGTCGATCGTGGGTGTGCTCGGTGTCCGCCTGGTGCGCCGCAACTGCCCGGTCTGCACCGAGCCTTATCCGCCGGACGAGGCCCTTTTGCGTCTGCTGCCACCGGACGCCCTGGAGACCGCCCAGTTCCGCAAAGGCGTCGGTTGCGCGGCCTGCAACCACACCGGTTTCTCCGGGCGCGTCGCCGTCACGGAGATGCTCACCGTCGGTGAGACCCTGCGCGAGGCCGTCCTCGAGCGCACCACCACGCGCCGGCTCCAGGATATCGCCCAAGCCGAAGGGTTGCTGACCCTCTGGCAGAAGGGTCTCCGTCGTGTGGTCAACGGTGAGACGACCTTGGAAGAGGTCATGCGCGTGATCGGCCTCGAAGGATTCTGATCCCGGCCGCCGCGGGGCCGGGCCGGCGCTTGAACGTGGCGCTCCGGAACGCTACGCTTCCGCGATGGATTCCCGCCGCCGGTTCTTGGGCTCGCTTGCCGCCGTTCCGTTCCTTGCATCGGTCGCATCGGCCGTGGACGCGGCGCCGACCCGCATCGGCGCGGACGAACTGGTGGTGATGACCTACAACCTTCGCTACGCGAGCGCGACACCGCCGCACTCGTGGCCGGAGCGCCGTCCCGTGATGAAGGCGCTGCTCGACGCCTACGCGCCGGACGTCTTCGGCACCCAAGAAGGGCTGTATCCGCAGCTCAAGGACATCGCTGCGGACCAGCCGGCCCTTTCGTGGATCGGCCTCGGGCGGGATGGCGGCAGCCGCGGCGAGTTCATGGCCGTCTTCTACAAGCGCGAACGGTTCGAGCCTTTGGAATACGACCACTTCTGGCTCAGCGACACGCCGGAGGTCATCGCTTCGGCGACGTGGGGCAACACCAACCGGCGCATGGTGACCTGGGTGCGCTTCCTGGATCGCCGGACCGGCCGTGAGTTCCTCTTCTGGAACACACATCTCGATCATCAGGTCCAGGCCGCTCGGGAGAAGGCCTGCGTGCTCATCCGCGAACGACTTCGCAAGACGAGGCCCGGGTTGCCCCTGTTGCTGGTCGGCGACTTCAACGCCAGCGCCATGGAGAACCCCGCCTACGACATCCTCGTGAAGGAGGGGGGCTTGACGGACACCTGGCCGGCGGCGGCGGAACGGCGCAACGCGGACGTGGATTCGTTCAACGGTTTCGGGCCGTTGAAACGAGGAGGCAAACGTATCGACTGGATCCTCTCCCGCGGCGCGATGGACGTCCGCGCCAGCGAGGTGGTGACGTTCCGGCAGCGCGACCAGTGGCCCAGCGACCACTTCCCGGTCGTCGCTTGGGTGACGCTGAAGTGAGCCCGCGACCGGTCCTTCCGGCGAAGTCCGCCTTACGGCCCGGGCCCCGTCCATGATCCATCGCCGGGTGCGATCCGGTCCCGATCAAGCGGCCGTCCTCGCCGTATCATCGACGGGCAATGAGCCGGTTATCGGTGCGGCTCACGGCCCGCGCAGCCAGCGGATCAGGTCGGCGAGGTCCTGTGGCTTGAGCGCGGATTCAAAGCCGGCCGGCATCAGCGAGAGCTTCATCGGTTCCATCGACGCGATGTCGCTCCGGAGGACCGCCTGCTCGGCGCCGCCGGCGACGCGGACCACGATGTTGTTCGCGGTCTCTGCCGAGACCAGGCCCGAGAGCTCCTCGCCGGACCGTAGCCGCACCTGCCAACCGCGGTAGCGCGCCTCGACCGCTTGGCTCGGGTCGAGGATCGCGGTCGACAGCCAGTCCGACGGTTTGTCGCCGACCATCGCCAAGTCGGGCCCCACTTCGTTGCCCTCGCCGCGCAACCGGTGGCACGGCACGCAGAGCGCGCGGAACTGCTTCTGCCCGCGCGATGGATCGCCGGTCAGCTTCTCGACGCCCGCGTAGCCGGCGATCACTTGCGCGCGGTCGGCGGACGACGGCTCCAGCAGGGCGACGGCCGCCGGCGGCGACGGGATGCGACCGTCCGACTTGAGCTGCCGGAACAAGGCGCTGTCGGGCGACAGCGACGACAGGACCGCGGTGCGGATCCATTCGTCCGCGCCGTCCCGCGCCGCGATCCGCCGGAGCACGGGCTCGCTGTCCGCCCCCGGCCAGGCGCCGAGCGAGAACGCCGCTTGGAAGCGCACCGACGCGTCGCCGTCCGAAGCCAGGGCGGCCACGGCGTCGAAGAGTTCCCGACCGGATCCGGCGGACGCCTCGCTCTGCCGGAGCGCTTCGCGGCGCACGTCGGGATGCGGATCGGCCAGCGCGGAGAGCAACGCCGTCCCCGGCAGACCGTGGAGCACGCCCAGCGTCGCGAGGGCCTGGATGCGGACCTGCGGCGCATGGGTCGCGGTGAGCAGCGGGAGCAGCAGCGTCGCCGCAGCAGGATCCGCGCGTTCCATCAGCAAACGTTGCGCGGTGTCGCGTTGCCAGCCGTTCGCGCTGTCGAGCGCGGCGACCAGGCCGGCGGTGTTCTTGCGGGAAAGGTCGGGGATGGCCCGGAGCGGCCGTCCGTCGGGGACGACGCGGTAGATCCGGCCCTTGTCGGATCCGGCCCGGAGGTCGAGCCGCGCCTGCATCTCGGGCGAGATCCATTCCGGGTGCTCGATCACGAAGCGGTACATGTCCGCGACATACAACGCGCCGTCGGGGCCGGTGCGGGTCGTGACCGGGCGGAACCAGTTGTCCGTGCTCGCGAGGAACTCGCTCCGTTCCTCGCCCGCCGCGCGATGGCTCGTGTGACCGGCGCCGGCGCGCTCCAGCACCTCGCGGTGCACCGCGTTGTGCACGGGTTCGCTGGCGAAGACGGTCGTCGCGAACCCAGGGCCGAACAGGTCGTCGCGGTACGGCGTGGGGCTGCAACCGCTGGTGACGTGGTTGAGCGACCACGGCTGGTTCGGCCGCAGCATCGGCGCGCTCGCCGGGAAGACGCGTGTCGGATCGGGGTAGTTCGACAGCACCTGCGAGACCCGCTTCACCGCGAGCCGGGGGTTCCGGCGGAGATAATGTTCCGGCAGCATCACCTGCCAGAGCCATGTGGGGTTGTTGTTGCCGAACCAATCCCCCCAGTCGTCGCGACGCCGGCCGAACTGCGTCTGCGCCGACACCGTCTCGATCTCCCCGGTGTCCGGCCGGAAACGGATGTCGCGGCCGCTGATGGAGACCACCTTGCCCGTCGCGGCCGACCGCACCGATCCTCCGCTGTCGCCGTTGGCGGCGTAGACCCAGCCGTCGAGACCGAGCTCGAAGCCGTTGATCCGGTGCTGTTGGTTGCCTTCTACGAAGCCGGTGAAGAGCACCCGTCGCAGGTCGGCCCGGCCGTCTCCGTCGGTGTCCTCCGCGTAGAAGATGTCCGGCGCGGCGGCGACGAGCAGGCCTTTGCGCCACGGCATCACGCTCGACGGGAAGGCGACGCCTTCGAGGAACGGCACCGCGCGGTCGAATATCCCGTCGCCATCGGTGTCCTCCAGGCGTTTCACCACGCCGCCCGGTTTCCCTTTGCCGTCGATGCCGCGCGGATAATCCCGCATCTCCACCACCCACATGCGGCCCCCGGCATCCCACGCGAACGAGACCGGATCGATGACCGTCGGTTCCGATGCCACCAGCTCCACCCGGAATCCCGCGGGCACGCGGAAGCTGGCGAGCGCCTCTTTCGGCGACAAAGGCGGCGGCATCTCGAAAGCCGTCAGCGCCTTGAGCGGACGCCGTTCCACCGCGGCCGGAGCGCCGCCGGTCGCAGGCCGGGTGATCACCAGGTCGCCGGCCTCGACGCGCACCGTGGTTCCGATGAGCGACGGCAGCTCGTCCGCGGTCCCTTTGCGAGCACCGTTGCGCACGGGCTGCGACCAGCCGCGGTCCCAACCGAGATCGGGCCGTGCGTCCCGCGTCCAAAGATGGATGGTGATCCGTTTTGCGTCGGCGAAGAGGATGTCGTCAGATCCGTCGCCGTTGAGGTCGACGAAGCGCAGGCCCGCGTCCGTGCCCTGCGTGTCGACGAGCATGACGCCTTCGGGCAGCGCATAGGCGGCCTTCACCCACGCTTGGTCGGCGGCGGCCCAGCGCTGGACCGCGTTGGTCTTCGGGTCGCTCAGCAGACGCTCCTGCACGCCGTCGCCGTCGAAGTCGCGGAAGAGCATCCCGGGCGGGAGGGTCTTCGGCACTGGCTGCGCGCCGAGAGGTCCGACCGCCGCGAAGAGCACGGCGGTGACCAAGAGACGGAGCGCGATCGGCGGCCGGGGCGTGCGGTTCGGTGTCATGGGATCTGGCGGAAGGAGATTCATCGGGCTCCGAGGACCGGGAGCCCGCTCGGCACCGAGGCGGGGATGGTCCGGTCGCCATCGTGCCGCGCAGGGGCCTCATCGCGACAGCCGGTCGAGCACGTTGCGGGTGATGCGGTCCACCTTCGTGTCTCCGCCTCGGAGGCCGTGCGACCAATCGGTGCTGCCGCAGGTGAAAACCGTGCCGCCGCGGGTGTGGACGCCGAGGACGGCGTTGCCTTTGCGGCCGTTCTCCCAGCGTTCGTACCACTGGCAGTCGTCCGGATGCCACTGCGCCGGCGCGGTGCCCAGCACGGTGAACGACTCCGGCGTGCCGTCGCGATGGGTCGGGAACGGCAGGCCGTCCTTCCAGTCCAGTTCGCAGCCGTCGCATTCGTAGCCGACGATGGTGTCCTTGCCGCCGAACGCGTCGCCGCTCTTGAGACCGGTGCCCTCGAAGACCCAGTGCCCGGGCCGGTGCACGGTGAAGGCGCCGCTGCCGTCCATCAGCTGGCCGTGGCTCTTGTGGTAGCCGCCCCAGAGGAACCCGACGCCGGTGAGCGTGTTCTCGGGACGCCCGACCAAGTGATGGCTCCAGAGCGACGACAACGTGGCGTTGCCCTGCCGGGCGCCGAAGACCGGATCGGAGGCGAAGTTCTGCTTCCAGCAGGTCAGCGCCCGTCCTCCGTCCTCCTCGCGGACCTGCCAGCAGCAGGTGTTGCCGCTGAAGAACGCGACGTTGCCGCCGTCGGCGATGAACTGCTCGAGGTGGTCCCGCATCGGCGCGGACCAGTACTCGTCGTGCCCGACGCTGAGCACGAGGCGGTAGGCCTTGAGGATCTCCGGGCGCGAACCGAGGTCGCCGTTGGCCGCGTACTCGAGGACGTACCCGTTGCGTTCGGCCCACTCGACGAAGGGTTGTTCCCAGGTGCCGAACATGATGTTCGGCGGCCGCTCAGAGGAGACCCGGTGGCCTTGGTTGCCGGCCCGTCCGTGGAAGCCGTACAGGCTGAAGCCGCCCCAGTTGTTGTAGGCGTTGTAGGTGTGGGTCGAGAGCTGGAGCAGGATCTTGGATGTCTTGCCCGGCTCGGCGGCGCGCAGGACGAAGTAGCAGGTGCCTTCCGCCGTCCGGGCGCCCCGCTGGGTGAACGTCCCGCCGCCGTCGCGGGCGCGGAGCGTCACCCGGTAGAAGCCGCTGCGCCAATCCTCCGGGATCTTCAGAGCGAGCGCCGTCGGCCAACGGCATCCCGACGCTGATGCGTCCACCGGCACCGGATGCTCCCGGCCGGGCACGGCATCCGCCGACCACACGGACGCTTTGTTCGCGCCGATGCGCGCGACCTCCACCGAGAAGCTCGCCGCGCTGGTGGACACGTGCAGCGTCAACTCGTCCCCGGGCGCGTGGCTCACGCGGCCGGCATAGCCCTCGACGAACAGCGGCCGCGGCTCCTCGGACGTCTCCGCGGCCCGGACATCGGACGCCATGAACCCGACCCAGAGACAGAAGACCGGCAGGAAGAGGAGTCCGGGGAAGCGCATGGTTTCATGATTTTGTGGGTGAGGTCTGAAAGGGCAAGCCGAATACCGGTGCGCTGCCTGCGACGAGGGTGCGATCAGAAGTGGTGGACAGGTTGGCGGATGGAGCGCAGCCCGGCAGGGTGTGCGGTCTAGGTGCCTGAAGGCGGATCTCCCGACGACGCGGGAAGAATCCACGGACGGGCAGCAGCCCGTCCCTACCCTCGTGGGTAAGGTCCGCGCTGCCGCGCGACCCCATCTGTCCTGCCAGGGACCTCCATAGGTAGGAAGTAGCCGCCGACCTGCTCAGGCACGCCTACCGGGATCTTCCCTCATACCACCTCGACTGACCACCACTTCGGATCGCACCCTGCGACGAAGCCGCCCTTGCTGCCGAGGACCGGGTCGAGCTCTATCGGCTCGTGGAGCACGGTCCCGCCGAAGCGGCCGTCCTTGCGATCGAACAACTGCATGCGCACGGAGTCGCGGGCTGCCGGGATGCCTTTGCTCGTGTCGGAGATAACGCCCGGTGCAGGGCATCGACGACGTCCCTCTGGACCCGAGGGGTGCCACCGGAGTCTTCCCGGAGCGGGCATCGGCGACGCGAAGCCGGCGCGTGGGGTCGAGGTGAGGGACGGCTGCCATCATTGCTGGGCGCAGTCTCGTCGACCCGCCTGTCCCGCCGCTAACCGGGCCTTGCACAGGAGTAGGCCGATTCTGCCATTAGCGCGGGGCATCAGAACGCATCGGGCAGGCTACTTCCGGACCATTTAAGGCCTATTTTCATTGATCGCACCCTCGACGACGGTGTCGGTCGGTTGCGGTCGATCAATGAACGCTTGCACCGGAGCGGTCGCTTGTGATTTTTTTCACGAGTCATTTGCGTGCGGCTCGCCCATAAGACGTCCCGAGGATGTCGGTAGGCCGCTCATCACCCTGATCAGACGGACGAATACTGTGTTTTCGCGCCGCAATCGAGGTTGTCGTGCGGGGTCCGGAGGTCCAGAACCTAGGGGTCAGGACAAGGCGGGCCGCTTTGTCGGGCCAATTGGATCAGTAGAACAAACAAGCAGAACGAACAAGCAGACCGGTGCGGGCGTGGCCACGCGGCACGGGTAGGCAGACGGAAAACCGAGCGATGTCCTTCATCTTCCCCAAATGGGCGAACACGCTGCCGCTGAAAGTGGCGGTGGGCGCCGTCCTGGCCGCCAGCGCGGCCGGCGCGGGCATCACCTATTACCTCACGCCGAAATGGACGCGTGTGGGCTACACCCCCAAGCAGCCGGTGGCCTTCTCGCACAAGATCCACAACGATCAGCTCGGCATCGATTGCCGTTATTGCCATTCCGCCGTCGAGAAATCGTGGTTCTCGAACATCCCGGCGGCGAGCACCTGCATGAACTGCCACAGCCTCATCCTGAAGGATGACCCGAAGCTGGCGTTGGTGCGCGAATCCTACCAGACCGGCAAGCCCATCCCTTGGGTGCAGGTCCACAAGGTGCCCGATTACGTCTATTTCAACCACTCGGTCCATGTGAACCGCGGCATCAGCTGCGTCCACTGCCACGGCGAGATCAACCACATGGAAGAGGTCCAGCACGCGAAACCGCTTTCCATGGGCTTCTGCCTGGATTGCCACCGCGCGCCGGAAGAAAAGATCCGCCCGGTCGAACTGGTCACCCAGCTGGATTGGAAAGGCGTCGTGGACGGTAAGAAGCTGGTGCATGACTGGAACGTGAAGCCCGGCCAGAGCTGTTCGACCTGCCACCGATGAAGACCATTCCCCCTGTTTGTCCCGAGCCGGTGACCGGCCCGAAGTATTGGCGTTCTCTTGATCAACTCGCCGAGCGTCCTGAGTTCCGCCAGTGGCTCGACCAAGAGTTCCCGTCCGGCGCCAGCATCGCACCTGAGGGCGAGACCCGCCGCGAGTGGATGAAGCTCATGTCGGCCAGCTTCCTTTTGGCCGGCCTCGGTGGTTTCGCCTCGGGTTGCCGCCGTCCCGAAGAGCACCTGACCCCCTTTGCCAAGCAACCGGAGAACTACACCCACGGTGGGTGGCAGTATTTCGCGACCTCGATGCCGAGCCGCGGCAGCGCCCAAGCGCTCATCGTCAAGTCGAGCGACGGCCGGCCGACCAAGATCGAGGGCAACCCGCTCCATCCCGATAGCAACGGCGCCACCGACGGTTTCGCCCAAGCCGCGCTGCTGAACCTGTACGATCCGGACCGCGCCTACCGGCACACGTTCCAGGGCAACGACGTCAAGGTCGAGAAGGTCGTCGACCAGCTCTCCGCGACCGCCAAGAAGTTCGCCGCGACCGGTGGCGAAGGCTTGGCCATCCTCGCGGAGCGGAGTTCCTCTGCTTCGCGGGCCGCGTTGCAGGCCAAATTGGCGGACAAGCTTCCGAAGGCGAAGTGGTACCTGTACGAGCCGGTGGATTTCGCGGTCGCCGCGCAAGCCGCCAGCATCGCCCACGGTGCCCGTGTCGTGCCGCACGTCCATCTGGAGAAGGCGAAGCGCATCCTCTCGCTGGATTGTGATTTCCTGAGCACGGATTCCGATGCCACGCACCACATCCGCGGGTTCGCCAAAGGCCGCAAGCCGGGCGACGGGATGAACCGCCTGTATGTCGTCGAATCGCTCCAATCGCTGACCGGCGGCAGCGCCGACCATCGGCTCCGGGTGCGCCCGACCGATGTCGTGAAGGTCGCCGCCCACATCGCCAGCTTCGTGGCCAGCGGTGAGCTCGGCGTGGCGCTCAAGGCTCTCTCCAAGGGTTCCCCTGCTTCCGACAAGTGGGCCGGCGAAGCTGCCAAGGACCTCGTCGCCCACAAGGGCGAGGCGGTCGTGGTGGCCGGTTACGCCCAACCGCTCGCGGTCCACCTCATCGCCAGCGCGCTGAACTCGCTGCTCGGCGCAATCGGCCCGGTGGTCGAGCTGCTGCCCGACACCGAGAAGAGCGACGGCGGCATCGCCGAGGCGGTCGCCGCGCTGAACGGCGGTCTCGACACGCTCGTCATCCTCGGCGGCAACCCTGCCTACGACGCCCCGACCGAGCTCGATTTCTCGGCTGCGGTGAAGAAGGCCAAGACCGTCATCCGCCTCGGGTACTACGAGGACGAGACGGCCTTGGTCTCCACGTGGCACCTTGCCGGGACCCACTTCCTTGAATCGTGGGGCGATGCCCGCACCTCGGACGGCACGCTGGTGCCGGTCCAGCCGCTCATCGAACCGCTTTTCGGCGGCCTGACCGAGATCGAGGTGCTCGCGCGCCTGCTCGGCGACGCGAAACCCGCTCCTTATGAGGTCGTGCGCGCCACCTTCGGCCGGGACGACCCGGCGTGGAAGCAGTTCCTCCACGACGGCTTCCTCAAGGACAGCGCGCCCAAGGCGATCACCGCCGCGTTCGACGCGACGGCCGTGGCGCAGGCGCTGGCCGGCTTCAAGCCCATCGTCGCTTCCGGCTACGATGTCGTGCTCTACCGCGACGCGAAGGTCGATGACGGTCGGTTCGCCAACAACGGTTGGCTCCAAGAGCTTCCGGATCCCGTGACCAAGCTGGTCTGGGGCAACGCGGTCATCGTCTCGCCCGCCACCGGCAAGAAGCTCGGCGTGACTGCCAAGACCGCCGACGGACGGGGCGACACCGACGACGCCGCGCACGCGCACGACGGCCAGTTCAAGAACCAGATCATCAAGGTCACCCTCGGAGGTCGCACGATCGAGGGCGCCGTCTGGGTCCAGCCCGGGTTCGCCGACGACACCATCGGTCTCGCGCTCGGCTACGGTCGCCGCAAGGTCGGCCGCGTCGGATCGGATTGCGGCTTCGATGCCTATGCGTTCTACGCGAAGGCCGGCGGCCACATCGTGACCGGAGCGAAGGCCGAGAAGATCCGCAAGAAGGAGTTTCTCGCCACGACCCAAGAGCACGGCCTCATGGAAGGCCGTCCGATCATCCGCGAAGCCAATCTGGCCCAGTTCAAGGCGAAGCCCGCGTTCGCCCAGAACATGGACTTGGAGGCGCATCTGCCGCACTACGTCCCCTACAACGACGACGGCACGATCAAGAACATCTACAAGCATCCCTATCAACAGAACCCGGAGACCAAGTCCGAGGTGCATCAGTGGGGGATGACGGTCGACCTGGCTTCGTGCGTCGGTTGCGCGGCCTGCGTCGTCGCCTGCCAGGCGGAGAACAACATCCCCATCGTCGGCAAGGACCAGGTCATGCGCGGTCGCGAGATGCACTGGATCCGCATCGACCGTTACTACAGCCACGATGCCGACCTGGAGGTCACGCACGAGCACGCCTCGGCCGATCCCCAGATGGCGGTGCAGCCGATGTTCTGCCAGCACTGCGAGAGCGCGCCGTGCGAGAGCGTCTGCCCCGTGAACGCCACGGTGCACAACGACGAAGGCCTCAACGTGATGGCCTACAACCGCTGCATCGGCACGCGGTATTGCGCGAACAACTGTCCGTTCAAGGTCCGCCGGTTCAACTTCTTCGACTTCAACAAGCGCGAGACCGATTACGCGAAGGTCCAGGGCCAGTTCTTCTTGAACACGGGCAACCTCTACAAGGGGCCGCTCGCCGAGGACCGGAACGAAGCGCCGAACTGGGAGATCATCAAGCTCGTCAAGAACCCCGACGTCTCGGTCCGCATGCGCGGCGTCATGGAGAAATGCACCTTCTGCGTGCAGCGCATCGAGCAGGCGAAGATCGCGCAGAAGAACATCGCCAAAGGAAGCTCGGACGTCCGCGTGCCCGAAGGCACGTTCAAGACCGCGTGCCAGCAGGCCTGCCCGGCCGAGGCGATCAACTTCGGCAACATGCTCGACCCTGAGAGCGCGGTGTCGAAGCTGAAGAAGGACCCGCGCAACTACGCCGTGCTCGGATTCCTCGATATCAAGCCCCGCGTCACCTATCTGGCGCGGATCCGCAACCCGAACCCGGCGATGCCCGACTCGAAATCGGCGCCCGATTCGCTGCGCGACTACGAGCGATTCCGTCACGAGAACCCGTTCACCGATGAATCCGGCCACGGACACGAAGGCCACCCCGCGGCAAACGGTGCCGCGCCGAAAGGAGCAGCCTAATGGCTAACGCCGCTTCCATCCCCGCCGCTGCCGCCCCGAAGGGCAAGCAGCACGACCCACACGCCGCCCCGCCGAAGATCGTCGCGATCGATCCGCCGCAGGAGTTCGTCCGCGAGCCCTTGGTGCTCAACGGCCGCTCGCTCGGCTGGCTGACCGAGCGCATCGCCGGCGTCTGTGAAGGCAAGATGCCCCTCTGGTGGTGGCCGGCCTTCATCGTCAGCGCCGGGCTGATGACGATGATGTTCGCGCTGGTCGCGTACCTCATCTCGACCGGGGTCGGGGTCTGGGGCCTGAACAACCCGGCCGCCTGGGCCTGGGACATCACCAACTTCGTCTTCTGGATCGGCATCGGCCACGCCGGCACGCTGATCTCCGCGGTGCTTTTCCTGCTCCGGCAGAAATGGCGCACCTCGATCAACCGCGCCGCCGAGGCCATGACGCTCATCGCGGTGGTGTGCGCCGGTATCTTCCCGGTCATCCACACCGGCCGCGTCTGGTTCGCCTTGATGCCCGGATGGCTGATCCCGGCGCCCAATGCGAACTACATCTGGCCCCAGTTCCGTTCGCCGCTGCTCTGGGACGTCTTCGCCGTCTCCACCTATGGCACCGTCTCGCTGCTGTTCTGGTATGTCGGGTTGATCCCCGACCTCGCCACCCTGCGCGATCGCGCGAAGAACAAGGTCCGCGGGTTCTTCTACGGCCTCTTCGCGCTCGGCTGGACCGGCTCGAACCGCCACTGGAGCAACTACGAGAAGGCCTACATGATCTTCGCCGGCCTCAGCACCCCGTTGGTGCTCTCCGTGCACTCGATCGTCTCGTTCGACTTCGCGGTGTCGAACGTTCCCGGCTGGCACACCACCATCTTCCCGCCCTATTTCGTCGCCGGCGCGATCTTCTCCGGTTTCGCCATGGTGCTCACGCTGATGGTTCCGATGCGGACCCTCTTCAAGCTGCAGGACATCATCACCACCCGTCACGTCGAGCTGATGTGCAAGGTCATCTTGGCGACCGGCTCGATCGTCGGGTACGCCTACGGGATGGAGTTCTTCATCGCGTGGTACGGCGGCAGCCCGTACGAGCTCTACGCCTTCAAGAACCGCGCGTTCGGTCCTTACTGGTGGGCCTACTGGACCATGATCACCTGCAACGTGATCAGCCCGCACCTCTTCTGGTTCAAGTGGTGCCGCACCAACATGGTGTTCGTGTTCTTCGTCTCGATCGTCGTGAACATCGGCATGTGGTTCGAACGCTTCGTCATCATCGTGACTTCGTTGCACCGCGACTATCTGCCCGCGAGCTGGGGCTACTTCGCCCCGACCTGGGTGGACGTGTTCACTTTCGTCGGCAGCTTCGGCCTGTTCTTGACGTTGTTCCTGTTGTTCATCCGGTTCCTGCCGGTCATCGCCATCTCCGAGGTCAAGGGCGTGACACCGCAGGCGGATCCGCACCATCCGCTGGGCGGTGCGAAAGGAGGGCACCACTGATGAGCGCCAACGCCAAAATCTACGGGCTGCTGGCCCAGTTCGACACGGCCGCCGGGATCTTCGAGGCCGCCCTCCAGGTCCGCGATGCCGGCTACCGCAAGTGGGACGTCTTCACGCCGTTCCCCATCCACGGGATGGACGACGCCATGGGCCTCAAGAACTCGAAGGTCGGTTACTTCACCTTCTGCGGCGGCTTCGTCGGCTTCTTCACCGGCATGACCATGATCTGGTACATGAACAAGTTTGACTACCCCTTGGTGGTCGGCGGCAAACCGCTTTTCACCCCGCTCTACGCGTTCCCGGTGAGCTACGAGCTCACCATCCTGCTGGGCGCGTTCGCGACGCTGGGCGGCATGCTCGCGTTGAACCGGTTGCCGAAGCTCTACAACCCGCTCTTCAAGAGCGAGCGCTTCAAGAAGGCGACGGACGACAAGTTCTTCATCTGCATCGAGGCGACTGATCCGAAGTTCGCCGAGGCCCGTGCCATGCTCGAGAAGGCCGGGGCCGCCGCCATCGAACTCGTGGAGGACTGACATGCGCTATTTCCTCGCTCTCTTCGCGCTCGCCGTCATCGGCGGGGTCGCCGTGCTCGGTTTCCGGGGTGATATCTCCCGCCAGCCGCCACGCATGGCCGAGATCTTCTCGGACCTCAACATCCAGCCCAAGCTGCGCCCGCAGACGACCACCAAGTTCGGCGGCTTCGCCGATGGTGCGTCCTCCCGGCCTTATCCGCTCGGGACCGTCGCCCAGAAGGTCGGCTTCGCCGACAACACGACCTACAAAGACGACGCCTACAACACCGGCAAGCAGGGTGCGGCGTTCGTCGAGGTCAACCCGGTTCCCGTGACCGCCGATCTGGTGAAGCGCGGCCAGGAGCGGTACGATATCTATTGCCAGCCCTGCCACGGCGCCCAAGGCGACGGCAACGGCATCACCAAGAAACTCGGGATGACCACCGTGGCGAACCTGCACGACCAGCGGATCGTCCGGCTCAACGACGGCGATATCTTCAACACCATCAGCTACGGCAAGGCCACGATGATGGGCTACGCCGGCAACGTGCCGGTCGGCGACCGTTGGGCGATCGTCGGATACCTCCGCGCTCTCCAGTTGAGCCGCCTCGCGCTCCAAGCCGACGTGCCGGCACCGGTCCTCGAGAAGCTGAAATAAGGCGACCATGAACTTCCCCGTGCTTTTCAAACGGTTGCTCGCGCTGTTCGCGTGCGCCGGGATGCTGACGTTCGCGTCGGCCCGACTGCTCGCCGCCGAGCAAGCTCCCGCGGCGCCTGCCCATGGCGAGACCGTCGCCGCGGCCCATGATGCGGCCGGTCCCGTCGGGTCCACTGCCCACCATGGCCAGGCCGAGACCAAGGTACCGACGTTCCTTGAAGCCGCGCTCTACAGCTACCTGACCGCCTACATGTTCTGCCTGAGCATCGTGGTCGGCGCGTTCTTCCTGATCCACCTGCACTATCTGTTCGACGCCGGCTGGAGCGTCCCCATCCGGCGCATCAACGAGCAGTTGGCCAGCCTCATGCCGTACATGGGTGTGCTGTCGTTGCCGATCCTCGTGTTCGGGCCGGCGATCTATCCTTGGATGAGCATCGACCCCGCGACCGACCACTCGTTGGACGTGAAGAAGATCCTCTTCAACCGGCCGACGTTCATCGGCGTGATCATCGGCAGTTTCGTGTTGTGGAGCTTCATGGCGCTGCGGTTCCGCCGCATGTCGATCGCCCAGGACAAGGACGGTGCGGCGCAATGGACGCACAAGGCCCGCTTCCAGGCGGCTTGGGGCATCTACGCGTTGTCGTTCACCCTGACGGTCGCGGTGTTCATGCTGATGAAGTCGCTGCAGCACCAGTTCTTCAGCACGATGTACGGCGTCTACTTCTTCGCCGGCAGCATATGGGTGACCTTGGCGACCGTGTATGGGATCATGCGGATCTTGGCGCATCGCGAGCTCAACGGCGTCATCTCCAAACAGACGATCCATTACGTCGGCACCCTGTTCTTCGCCTTCACCGTCTTCTACGCGTACATCCACTTCTCGCAGTACTTCATCATCTGGAATGCCGCCCTCCCCGAGGAGACGTTCTGGTACGTGAAGCGTGAGGCGGGCAGTTGGTGGGAGGTCGGCCTCCTGATCCTGTTCGGCCATTTCATCGCGCCGTTCGTGATCCTGCTCCGCATCGACACCAAGATGAACCTGCTCGTCATGGGCCCGATGGTCGCTTGGGCCTGGCTCATGCACTACGTCGACATGACCTTCAACATCATGCCCGTTCTCTACCCCAACGGGTTGCACCTGACCTTGCTCGACCCGCTTTGCTGGTTCGGCATGGCCGGATTCCTCGGGTTCATCTTCTGGAAGAACTTCAAGACCGCCGCCGCCTTCCCGTTGAAGGATCCCCGGTTGAAGGAAGCCATCACCCACCACGAGGTGCCGGCCCCGGGCGCGGCTGCTTCCCACCACTAAGCCACTTCTATGAGCGACGAATCCTGCTGCTCTTCCGTCGGCGTCCGTGCATCGGCCGCGGTGCTCGGCGTGCTCGGTACCCTCGTGGTGCTGGGTGCGCTCGCTGTCTACCTCGTGCGGGTCAACCAGCCGGCGCCTGTCGGTTCCGCCCGCGCCGACGAGCGCAAGAAGACCTGGACCGAGCTCCAGGCCGCCAACGTCGAGACCTTGGGAGGCTACGGCGTCGTCAAGGCCGACAACGGCATCTATCGCATCCCCGTAGCCAAGGCGATGGAGGTCACCGTCACCGAATGGAAGGATGGCAACGCCGCCGGACGGGCCAAACTGATCCAACGTCTGGAAGAATCGCTGAAGAAGGCGACCTTCGAGTGATCCTCGCGGAATCCGCCGCATGAACCGACCTGCCCCAACCCCCGCCTGCGCGAACCCGTCGTGCTGCGCGACCGGCCTTCCGGTGCTCTACCTGACCGGCGGAAGCATCCTCTGGCTGCTCGCCGGCCTCGGGCTGTCTCTCTTGGCTTCCCTGAAACAGCACCAGCCTTGGCTGCTGGCCAGCTTTGAGTGGGTGACCTATGGACGGCTGGATGCCGCGTCGCGGACGGCTCTGGTCCACGGCTTTTTCTCCCAGATGGGGCTCGGCCTCGGGCTCTGGCTGCTCGCCCGGACGGGCGGCACCCAGATCGCCGCGCCGGGGATCGTCTTCATCGCCGGTCTGGTGTGGAACGCGGTGCTGACCTTGGGAGTGGCCGGGATCCTGGTCGAAGGACCTTCGGGCCACTCGTCCTTGGAGCTTCCGGGACAGCTGGTCACCGTGCTCACCGTGGTGTCGACGCTGCTCTGTCTGCTCGGCTTCGCGACCTTCGCCAAGCGGGCCGAAGGTCCGACGGTGCCGACGCAATGGTTTGTCCTGGCCGCATTGCTCGCGTTGCCGTTGTTCGCGATCACCTCGCTAGTGACGCTTTCGATCTTTCCGGAGCGTGGTGTGCTGCAAGCGGTGATCGACGGCTGGAACGGCCAAGGACTGTTGCTGCTGTGGTTGGCACCGCTCGCGCTGGCCTCGCTTTATTTCTTTATCCCGGACATCGGGGGGCGTCCGCTCCGCTCACCGGCCTTCGCGAAGCTCGGTTTCTGGGCTTGGGTCTTCTTCGCGAGCTGGACCGGAGCCTCCAATCTCGTCGGTGGACCGGTCCCGGCGTGGATGGTCACCGTGAGCATCGCCGCGTCGGTGCTGCTGCTCATCCCGGTGGCGTTCATCAGCCTCAATCTCCACGGGATCGCCCCGGTCTCCGCGCTCGGTCGTTCGACCGCGCTGCGGTTCGCGGCCCTCTCCGCCATCAGCTTCACCGTGGTCGGGATCTTGACCGCCCTCACTTCACCGCGTTGCGCGCAGCAGGTGCTCGGGTTGACCCAGTTCCCGGTCGCGGTCCGCGAACTGTTCTTGTTCGGTTTCGTCGGGCCTGCCCTGTTCGCCGGTTACTACGCGGTGGTTCCGAAGCTCGCCGGACGCGAGTTCCCGTGCCGGCTCTCGCCGGTGGCACACCTCGGCCTGACCGTCATCGGACTCGGCATCATGGTGCTCTCCTCCGGTGTCGGCGGTTGGCTGCAAGGTTGGGCCTTGGCTGACGGCAAGGTCGGGTTCCCGGAAGTCGCCGCGCATCTCCAGATCTGGTTGAAACTGCATACGCTCGGGCTCGCGGTGTTCGCCTTTGGCCAGACCGCGGTGCTGGCGAACTCGGCCTGGCTGCTGCTTGAGTGCCTGTTGCCGTTCGGAAAACCGGCCTTGGCCCTGTTCACGGAAACGTCTCCGGCCGGTGCCGGGAAATGAAGCGATGAACCACGGCCCTGTCCTTTTCCTCGGTCTGGTCACGACGCTGGTCGCGTCGTGGACCGGGTTCGTCGCGCTGCCGCATCGCCAGCTCGGCGGCTTGCAGCCCGATATCAGCACCAATGCGGCCGGTGCGATCGTGGCCTATCCCGCGGCCCGCAGCGGTGAAGCCGCCCAAGGCGCGGAGGTCTACCGATCGCTGGGTTGCGTCGCCTGCCATACCCAGCAGGTCCGGCCCGAGAACGGCGGCGGCGACATCGCTCGCGGCTGGGCCAAGCGTCGCACCGTCGCCCGCGACCATCTCTTCGATTCGACCGTCCTGCTCGGCAGCAGCCGCTTGGGCCCCGACCTGGCGAACTACGGCGAACGGCTCGGTACGAACTCGTTCCCGCTGGTCCGCCTCTACGATCCGCCTTCGGCCGCTACCAACTCGACCTGCGCGCCGGTGCCGTTCCTTTTCGAGCAGCGTCCGATCCGCAGCAGCGGACCTTCGCCTGAGGCCTTGGTGCTGAAGGGGACCGCGGCGCCGCCGGTCGGATCCGAGGTCGTGCCGATGTTGCGCGCCCGGCAACTCGCGGCCTATCTCCGCAGCCTGGGCACGTCCGTGGAATTGCCGGAAGCACTGCTGCCGCTGGTCGAAGAGGCCAACGCCCCGAAATGAGCGCCGACGCCAAACAATCTTTTCCGAGCCGAAGCTCCCGGTCCGAACGCGGTTCCGGCCTCATCGAGACCGTCGTGCTGCTTGGCAGCACGGTGCTGCTTATATGGGGTGGCCTGTACGTGGGCAGCTACAGCGGACGGTTCGACGGCTCCGAGTTCAGCGAGGTCCCGCACGGCCGGCCGACGAAGCCGGTGGCCGTCTCGGCGGACCCGAACGCGGCGGTGTTGAAGGCGGGGCTCAAGGGGTACAACAACAGCTGCGCCGCTTGCCATCAGGCCGACGGCAATGGAAATGCTTCGCTCAACATCCCGCCGCTCGCCGGGTCCGATTGGGTCTTGGCCGAAGCGCCGAGCCGTCTCGTCCGCATCGTGCTGCATGGCCTCAACGGTCCAGTGAAGGTCAACGACACCGTGTGGAGCGGTGGAGCGATGAACCCGTGGCTCAAGACGGCGGACAATCCTTCCGGCCTGACTCCGGATGAGATCGCGGCGACCTTGAGTTATGTCCGCAACAGCTGGGGCAACAAGGCCAGCTTGGTGTCGACTGAACAGGTCGCGGCCATCCTGAAGGAGACCGAGACGCGTTCCGATCCGTGGACCGAGCAAGAGCTTCTCAAGATCCCGCTGGCCGCCGGTGCCCCCGCCATGGCGGCTCTCACGCCTGACCAGTTGAAGCTCGCCCTCAAGGCGCTTCCCGCCGACGCGCTCGAGGCGCTGCTCAAAGACGTCAAGAAGTGACGTCGAGCGGTCGACCGGGATTCCGAGCCCGACGGTTCCGACGCGTGTCGGAAGTGCGGGTTATCTGACCCATATCCCTCGTCCGCGATTTTGGTCGGCGATTCGGTGGGTGACCCTGTTCCGCGGCTTCACCTACCCGCCACCCTAGCTGGCGCTTGCCCGGCCGGCGTTCCGCTGCTCTTGTCCGAGGCAACGAGCATGAAACGACACCTCCTCCTGCCGCTCGCGCTGGTCGCCGCCGCGCTGCCCGCCTTCGCCCAGCAGATCCCCGTCGTCGAGAAGATGCTGCCCAACGGCTTCAAGCTCCTCCTGGTCGAGCGCCACGAGGAGCCCCGCATCGCCGGCGGATGGGTCGCCCACGTCGGCAGCGCCAACGAGCGGCCCGGCATCACCGGCATCGCGCATCTCTTCGAGCACATGATGTTCAAGGGCACGCCGACGCTCGGCACCAAGGACGCCAAGCGCGACCTGGAGATCATCGCGGAGCAGGAGAGCATCCGCGACGGGATGCGGGCCGAGGAGGCCCGGATGCGCGATGCCTGGCGCCGTGGCGAGCTCGAGGACGTGGCCCGGCCCGAATCGAAGACCGAGCGGTGGAAGGAGCTGGAGGCGGATTTCAAGAAGCTGACCGACGAGCAGCGCGGGCTGCTCGTGAAGAACGAGTTCGACCGCATCTACACGACGGCCGGCGCCTCGGGCATGAATGCCTTCACCACGGAGGACATGACCGGCTATTTCATCAACGTCCCGGCCAACAAGCTGGAGCTGTGGGCGTGGATGGAGAGCGAGCGGTTGTTGCGCCCGGTCTTCCGCGAGTTCTACACCGAGCGCGACGTGGTGTTCGAGGAGCGCCGCATGCGCACCGAATCGACGCCGCTCGGGAAGTTCGCCGAGCAGTTCAATTCGATGTTCTGGCAGGCCCATCCTTACCACTGGCCGGTCATCGGTTGGCCGAGCGACATCCCGGCCATCTCCAAGAAGCAGGCCGACGAGTTCTACGCGCTCTATTACCAGCCGCAGAACATCACCCTCATCCTCGTCGGCGACTTCAAGGCGGACGAGGCCGAGGCGATGGTGCGCCGGTATTTCGGGCGCATCCCCAAGGGCACGCAGCCTGCGCCCGACGTCGGCACGCTCGAGCCGCCCCAGCTCGCCGAGAAACGGATGGATGCCGAGGCGGAGACCAATCCGCAGGTGGACGTCCTCTGGCACACGGTCGGCTTCGGCCACAAGGACAGCTATCCGTTGGACGTCCTGCAGCAGCTGCTCTCGACCCGCACCGGCCGCCTCTACAAAGGGCTCGTGCTGGGACGCGAGGTGGCGACCGACACCAGCGCGCAGCAGAACTCGCAGAAATGGGGCGGCGCCTTCGACATCAGCGGCGAGGCGAAGGACGGCAAGACGCCGGCGGACGTCGAGGTGGCGATCTACGAGGAGCTGGAGAAGCTGAAGGCGGAGCCGGTCCCGAGCGAGGAGCTGCAGAAGGTGAAGAACCAGTTCGCCGCGGCGGAATACCGCAAGCTCTCGGCGAACATGCCGATCTTCCAGCAGGTGCTCTTCAACGAAGGACTCGGCGGCTGGCGTGAGGTCAACGAGGGCGGACCGAAGATCCAGGCCGTCACCGCGGAGGACGTGCAGCGGGTGGTGAAGAAGTACTTCACCAAGGAGAACCGCGCGGTCGCCACCTACAACCGCAAGGCCGGCACCGGAGCGAAGGACGAGGACCCCGACCTCGTCGGCCTGGGCGCGGAGCAGAAGCCCGTCGTCCGGCGCATCGCCGAATCGCTGAAGGGCGAGACCGATGCGGCGAAGCTCAAGGAGGCCGCCGCCCAGATGGAGGCGCAGGCCGCCACCGGCGACCCGAAGAAGCAGCAGCTCCAGAAACTCATCTTGAAGAAGGTCCGGCAACGCATCGCGGAGCTGGAGAAGAAGTGAACCGCCGGACGCGTGATGAACATGAACCCTAGGATCCTTTCTCTCGCCGCGGCGCTGATGGCCCTGTCGCCCGCCTTCGCCGCCGACATCCCCGACCGGCCGGAGAAGCTCCGCTTCCCGCCGCTCACCTTCGAGCCGCCGAGCGCCGCCCGGTCCCGCGTGCCGCTCAAGGCCGGGCCGGTCGCGTACGTGGTGCCCGACCGCACCTTGCCGCTCGTGAACATCAGCATCCTCGTCCGGACGGGGAACTACCTCGACCCGCAGGGCCGCGAGGGCGTCGCGGATTTCACCGGTTATCTTCTGACCCGCGGGGGCACGAAATCGAAGACCGCCGAGGAGCTCGAGGAGCGCCTTGCTTTCCTCGCCGCGGGCCTCGGTTCGGGCGTGGGCGACGACCAGGGCAGCGTCAACCTGAACCTGCTCTCGAAGGATCTGTCCGAAGGCCTCGCCATCCTCCGCGAGGTGCTCACCGCGCCGCGCTTCCAGCAGGACAAGCTCGAGCTCTACCGCCAGCAGAACCTCCAAGGGATGAAGCAGCGGAACGACGACTCCACCGCGATCGAGGGCCGCGAGAAGGAGATGCTCGCCTACGGCACGAACTTCTGGTCCTGCCGCTACACCACCCAAAAGAGCGTCGCCTCGATCACGGCCGACGACCTGCGCGCCTTCCACCAGCGGTGGTTCCATCCGGCGAACTTCGTCGTCGCCGTGAGCGGTGATTTCGACCGCGCCGACATGGTGGCGAAACTGGAGGCGCTCTTCGCCGATTGGCCCTCCCAAGGCGAGGTCCCGCCGCCGGTCCCGACCGACATCGCGATGGCCAAGCCCGGTGTCTACATGGTCGACAAGGACGTGAACCAGGGCCGGGTCTCGGTGCTGCTGCCCGGTGTGCACCGCGACGACCCCGACATGCCGGCGGTGATGGTGATGAACGATATCCTCGGCGGCGGCGGCTTCACCTCCCGCATCATGAACCGCGTGCGGTCCGATGAAGGCCTCGCCTACGGCGCCGGCAGCGCGTTCCCGGCCGGCGTGCACTACCCGCTCGCCTTCCAGGCCGGCTTCGCCTCGAAGTCCGCGACCGTCGCCTATGCGACCAGCATCGTGCTCGAGGAGATGAACCGCATCGGCTCCACGCCGGTGAGCGACCAGGAGATGGACACGGCGAAGCGCTCCTTCATCGACACCTTCCCGGAGAACTTCAACACCAAGGGCAAGGTCGCCGGGTTGTTCGCGCGCGAGGAGTTCACCGGTCGCTACGCGAAGAAGCCCGATCACTTCGCCACGTGGCGCGGCCGCATCGAGGCCGTGACCAAGGCGGACGTGCAGCGCGTCGCCCAGAAGCATCTGCATCCGGAGAAGGCGGTGATCCTCGTCGTCGGCCAGAAAGAAGAGATCCTCAAGGGGAATCCCGGCCATCCCGTCGAGCTCAAGCAGTTGGCGAGCGGCCGGTTGACCGAGCTGCCGCTCCGTGACCCGCTCACGATGGAGCCGATGCCCAAGGAGAAGGCGGAGAAGTAGGAGGCGGCCGCCGAAGTCGGACCGGATCGACCGGGAAGAAGCCGGCTATCCGGTCAATCCGGGCCCGCTCCCTGGGTGCGACCCGAAGTGGCGGGCCTACGTAGCGCAGACTGGCAGTCTGCCGTGTCGCCGGCGGGTAGCCGGCCAGGGCGGCGGTGATCCGTTCGCCCTGGAAAAATGGACGCCCAGCGGGTTGCCAACCCGCGATACAGCAGACTGCCAGTCTGCGCTACCTCGTACCAACTCCTGGTGGATTTTGTTAGAAATCGGCCTCGCGGTATGGGCGGCTTGCCCTGCAATCCGAACGTGTTGCAAAGCAACCCCTCAAAACTTTACCAACATCCACGACGACTTGGTATCAGTTTGTCGAGCCGGGGCATCAGGCGCTTGTTCCCAGCGGCAGGTCGGCGAGGAGCAGCGCCTCGGCGTCCGCGCCGTAAGGTCCGGTGAGCACCGGCTCTCCGTCGGGTCCGACCAGCAGCGAGTTGCCGATGCAGCGGCGTCCGGCCCACGGACCGCCGGTGATCGGGCCGACGTTGCTCACCCCGGCGATCCACAGGCCGAAGTCCCGCGCGACCGGACCGTAGTTGTCCTGCCACAACGGACCGTAGGGTTCGCGGGCGTTGTCATGGTCGACGGGCACGGCCCACGCGCAGGGTGAGAGGATGAGGTCCGCGCCCATCAAACCGAGGGTGCGGCTGACGACCTGGCCGGGCGCGAAGGCGTCCGCGCAGATCATCACGCCGATCCGGCCGAACAGCGTCTCGGCGACCCCGAGCCGGTCGCCGCGTGCGTAGAAGGCGCGGCCCATCTCCAGTTCGTTGAGTTTGCGATGATGCAGCAGCAAGGCGCCGTCGGGGCCGATGAGCACGGCGGCGTTGAAGACCTTCTCGTCGGCAAGCTCGGTCGATCCGGCACAGACGAACAGACCGTGGCGCGCCGCCGCGTCCCGCAACCGCTCGAACGGCCCGCCGCCGGGGACCGGTTCCGCGTCGGTGAGCGCAGAGGGATGCGTCCAGCCGAGATCGAGCGCCTCGGGCAGCACGATGATCTGCGCGCCGGCCGCCGCGGCTTCGGCGATGCGGGCGCAGGCGCGGGCGAGATTGGCGTCCTTGCGGCCGCCTTCCACGAGCATCTGGGCCATGGCGAGCCGCACGGGTGAAGGCATGGCGGAGCGTCGGCCGCCGGACCGCCGGACGGCAAGCTCGCGACGGAAGCGTTGGCGGCTGCGCGGTTGCGCCGACCTCGGCGCGGCCCGCACTGGTCGCGCGTGAACGACCGCGCTCCGAACGCTGCCCCCGGCTCCGGCCAGATCCTCCAGGGGCTCGGCGCGCTCTACTGGTTCTCGGCGTTGGACGTCCTGTCGTTCCAGCCGGTGCTGAGCAGCCCGATGGTGGACCCAGGTGACCGGGCGATAGACCGGATCCGACCGTGCCGCCCGCGGTTCACAACCCGCTCGGGTGGTCGATGAAGACCCAGGGGAGCTTGAACTTCTTCGCCAGTTCCGCGGCGAGCGCCTTCACGCCGAAGGTCTCGGTCGCGTAGTGGCCGCCGTAGAACGCGTTGATCCCGACGTCTTCGGCGAGCGCGAAGGTCCAGTGCGGCCCCTCGCCGGTGATGAAGGTGTCCACGCCTTCGCGGGCGGCCTGCGGCAGTTCGCTGCCGGCGCCGCCGGTGCAGATGCCGATCCGCCGGCAGACCGCCGGGCCGCCGGGCAGCACCTTCACCGGCGCTCCGAGCACCTCGGTGAGACGTGCGGCCAGGGCCTCCCGGGCCAGCGGACGCGCGAGCGCGGTCTGCACGCCGAGGAACGCGCCTTTGCTGGCGAAGAACGGCTTGAAGCGTTTGAACCCGAGCGCGGTGGCGAGCTGCGCGGCGTTGCCGATCTCCGGATGGCCGTCGAGCGGCAGGTGCTGCGAGTAGACCGCGAGATCACCTTGGAAGAGCCGGCGCATCAGCGCGTGGCGGCGGCCGGTCCACGGCAGGGTCTGGCTCCAGAACAGCCCGTGATGCACCAGCAGCAGGTCCGCCTTCGCCGCGATGGCGAGCTCGACGGTCGCGAGCGAGGCGTCGACGGCGGCGGCGATGCGCGTGACCTGGCCGGAGTTCTCGGCCTGGAGGCCGTTCCACGCGCGGTCGTAGTCGGTGAACGTCGAGGGCGCGAGCCGGTGTTCGCAGTGGGCGACGATCTGGGAGAGGGAAGCGGTGGCCACGCGCGGACTTTGCCGGAGCGCCCGCGGACCGCAACGCGCCGGTTCGCGCCGCGGCTCAACGCTCGTTCAGCTGCACCCGGAAGAACCGTCCGGTGCCGCCGACCGGGAGCGGGATGCTCGCCTCCGAATCTTCCGACCGGAGGAAGAAGCCGTTCTCGGGGTCGTCGAGCGATTCCCACGATCCGGGCACGTCCGGATCGGTGCTCCACTGCACGTCGTAGTCGCGGTCCGCCAACCGATGGAAGGTCAGCCGTGCCTCGCCGTCGATGACCTCGATCCGCGGGCCGAGGTCCTCGCTCGGCGCGCCGGGCGGTTTCCCGGAGAGCCACTCGAACTCGTTGCTCGTTCCGTCGTCGTCGAAGTCGTCGTAGGGCCGGTAGGGCGGGACGGTCGGGGCCGCGTCCTCGTCGACCTGCCCGATCCAGTCGTGGTAGCTGATGAAGGACGGCGTCGCCTGCTCGATCCAGTCACGGATGAGCGCGATACCGGTCTCGTCCAGGACGCTCGTGCCGATCGGCGGCATGTGTCCGCGTTCCAAGGACGCGAGCCGCTGGAACAGGACCGATCGATCGGCCGAGCCGGGAGCGATGACGAGGTTCTGCGCGTCGCCCCGGTCGTCGTACGGGACGGACCGGATGAGTTCCGTCTGACTGAGCATCGTCGCCAGGTCCGCATGCCAGAGTCGGTTGGCGAGTCCGTGGGACTGGTGGCAGGGCGCGCAGTTCACGGCGAGGAACGACCGGGCGCGCCATCCGAGGCTCCACGCGGTGTTGGTGGCATGTGCGACGACCGGCAGGCGCCGGGTGGAGGCCGGGACGCCTTCGAGGTAGCCGGCGTCCGAGAGCGCGACGAGTTGGTTGACGGTGCGGTCGCCGAGGACGAGGTCGCGGTTGAGCTGCGGGGAGACGAAACTCGGCGCCGGGCCGGCCACGACGTTGTGGCAGGACACGCATTCTTGGCGTGCGGGGAAATGCCATCGCTGCGTGCGCACCTGGCCGCCGTCCTGGATGGCGAAGGTCTCGTCCAGGCCCGACGACGGCACCAAGGTCGCGTTCGTCTGCGAAGCGTCCCACCGGTAGCTGAAGCCCTGCGCGATCCCGGACGGGCTGAGCACGGTGACGCGGGTCTCGATCCGCCGCCGCGAGGCCTCCACGCCTTGTATCATCTCCAGCTCGAAGTGCTTCACGAACATCGTGCCGGGCGGCAGATACATCGGGCCGTCCGGATTGAACACGAACGATTGCGAGGCGTCGGGCAGCGAGAACCAGCGTCGTTTGGTCGCGCCGTCGGACCAGAAAGGGACGTTGATCTCGTAGGGCACGACGCCGTCCACCGGGCGCAACATGGCGAGGTCGTCGAACACATGGGCGTCCGCCAACGTGGGCGGCAACGGCGTCGAACCGGGTTCCGGCGTGCGCATCAGGCGATGGATCGTGCCGTCGAGGAAGTTCGCGAGCAGGATGTCGCCGTTCGACGGGTCGAGCGCGTAGGTGGCGGTGCCGTTGTCCCAGGTGAACCAGTCGATCGGCCGTGCCGTGCCGTCGGCGTTGAAGCGCATCGCCCCGAGGAACCCGAAGCTGTAGTCGGAGACGAGCCAGGCACCGTCGAACTCGGGATACTTGTCGCCGCGATAGAAGAACCCCGCGGCGATCGATCCGCCCACCTCGCGGCCGTACTCGGTGAGCGGCGGGATGAGGTCGTCGCCCGGCGGGCCGGCGGCAGGACGCGGGCCGGTGCTGCGGCCCTCCATGATGGGATAGCCGTAGTTGCCGCCTTTGACGACGCGGTCGACCTCCTCGCGGGTCTGGTCCCCGGTGTCGTTCGAGTAGAGCTCACCGGTCAACGGATCGAAGCCGAACCGCCAAGGGTTGCGAAAACCGACGGCGTAGAACTCCGTCCGCACCTCCGATGGGTCCACCGGGTTCCCGCGGAACCCGGTCGCACCGACCCACGGGTTGTCCGCCGGCACGAGGTACGTGTCCGGGACCACCGCCGGATGCGGGTTCGGCACCCGGTTACCGCGGCGTAAGTCCACGTCGATGCGCAGCAGACCGGCGAAGAAATCATGGTCGATGCGCTGTCCGTTCTCGAATTGGTCGTGGCTCCCGCCTTCGTCGCCCATCGAGATGTACAGGTATCCGTCGGGCCCGAAATGCAGGTCGCCGAGATTGTGGTCCGGATGCCGGTCGTATTGGTCGATCAACCGCTGCTCGCTGCCGGGATCGCCGCGGTTCCGCGACCGGGCCATCACCTTGAAACTGCTGACCCGGTCGTAGAGGCGGGTCGTGCCGTCGACCGTCTCGGCACCCATGTACGACACGAAGAACCGCCCGTTCGAGGCGAAATCGGGATGGAACGCCAACGATTGCAGGCCGCCTTCGTTGTCCTCGTGGACGCGGTCCCGGAGGTCCATGAAGAGCGTCTTCGTTGGGGCCGCCATGTTGGTGATCTGCCAGATGCGGCCGGAATGGTCGCCGACGAAAAGGCGGTTGGTCTCACCCGGCGGGGTGACCAGGATGACCGGACGCTCGAACCGGAGGCCCGGGAACGCGGGTTCGGTATGGTGGTCCCACACCGCGGGGATCCGGCCGAAGGGCAGCGGCGCCGCCAAGGTGCGCCAAGGCACCCGCTCCGAGGCCATGGCATCGCACAGGATCGCCGCCATCGCCGCGCACAGGGCGGCGAGGGACCCAGGGGCCTCGAACCGCGACGGCCCGCGCCGTGCGCCCGAGCGGACGATCACGGCCAACAGCCTTTGCGCGACATGGATGACGTTCACCATTGTAAACCTTCGACCGAAGTCCTAGACCGCCCCCGAGGGGCGCAGGTTGCATTTTTTTCGCACGTTGCGCTGAATCCGCCTTCCCGCATGGATCCGTCGTCCGGACCGCCCCTCAGCATCGTCATCCGCTCGCTCAACACCGCCGACACGCTCCCGCGGGTCCTGGCGGCCCTCGGCCGGCGTCCGGACGACCAGTTGATCGTCGTGGATTCCGGCTCCACCGACGGCTCGTTGGAGCAGGCCCGTGCGGCCGGAGCGGAAATCGTGCCCATCAAAGTATCGGAGTTCACCTACGGCCGGGCGCTCAACCTCGGTTTCGCTGCGGCGCGGCACGGATGGGTGCTCGCTTTGAGCGCCCACACGGTTCCGATGCGGCCGGATTTCCTCGATCTGTACCGCGCCGGGATAGCGGGGCGCTTCCGTCCGGACGTCGCGGCCGCGGTCGGACCGTTGCTCGCGAGCGACCTCGACCGAGGGTTGCCGGGGGGGGTCACCCATTACGAGCTGGGGGATTTCACCCACGGATTCGGATTCGGTGCCGGGAACCCGAACTCGCTGTACCGCCGCGAGCTGTGGTATGCGCATCCGTTCGACGAGCAGATCGGCGGCGGCGAAGACCTCGAATGGTACCTGTGGGCGCTGCGCCAAGGCCATAGCATCGCCGCCGTCCACGCCGCCGAGGTGCTCTACATCTCGCGACGTCCGATGGGCGCGTTCTACACGAAGGGCCGCGTCGACTACCGCGCGATGGCCCGCTTGATCACGCCGCATTCGCCCAGCTTGGGAGGCGTCGTCGTGCGCGGCGCGAAGCTCCTGCTCTACGCCGCGCTCGGGAAGACCGACTGGCACGGGGCCAAGGGCAGCCTCGCCCACTGCGTCGGCAACTACGTCGAAGCCCGTTCGCTCCGTCGTCCCCGCTGAAGGCTGAGGGCTCCGGGCTTGCTGTCTCCCGCGATGGTCCGCTGGCCTCCCTGCCGGGGTGCGATCCGAAGCGGGGGCATAGGTAGCGCAGACAGTCCGTCTGCCGTGTCGCCGAGTGGTGCTCGGCAGGGCGGTGTCCAAGCCAGACGGCCCACCCCTGCGCTTCCGACGACGGCCCCTTTCCGCCTCGCCGCGTCGCCGTCGGTCCGCCATGATCGGCCTGCTATGTCCCTGCCAGAGCACCGCCAGGCCATCGACGCCCTCGACGCGCAGATCGTGAAGCTCATCAACGAGCGCACGAAGCACGTGCTCGAGATCGGCGCGTTGAAGGTCAAGGCCGGCCAAGAGATCTACGCGCCGCAGCGCGAGCGCGCCGTCTTCCAGAAGGTCACCAAGCTGAACAAGGGCCCCATCACCCACGTCGGCCTGCGCGCCATCTACCGCGAGGTGATGTCCGCCTCGTTGTCGCTGGAGAAGAGCCTCGCCATCGCCTACCTCGGGCCCGAGGCCACCTACACCCACGAGGCCGCCATGCGGCGGTTCGGGTCCAGCCTGCGCTACGTGCCCCAGAAGACGATCGCCGATGTCTTCCACGAGGTCGCCAAGAAGCGCGCCGATTACGGTGTCGTGCCCGTCGAGAACTCCACCGAGGGCGTCGTCACCCATACGCTCGACATGTTCGTCGACAGCGACCTCAAGATCGTCGCGCAGGTCGTGCTCCCCATCCGCCATTGCCTCGTCAGCGCCGGCAAACGCGAGGGCATCCAGAAGCTCTACGTCCATCCGCAGACGCTCGCGCAGTGCCGCGGCTGGATCCATCGGCATCTGCCCCTCGCCGAGGTGATCGAGACCAGCTCCAACGCCCGCAGCGCCGAGCTCGCCGCCAAGGAGAAGACCGCCGCCGCCATCTGCGGCGTCTTCGCCGCGGAGAAGTATTCCTTGCCCGTGCTCGAGCACGACATCCAGGACAACGCCGCCAACGCCACCCGCTTCCTGGTGCTCGGCCACCAGTGCCCGCCGCCCGGCGGCAAGGGCATCGACCGCACCAGCCTCATGTTCAGCATCCGCGACGAGGCCGGCGCGCTCCACCGCTCGCTCGCGCCCTTCCGCCGCTTCCGCATCAACATGACCAAGATCGAGTCGCGCCCCAGCAAGCGGAAAGCCTGGGAATACTTCTTCTTCGTCGATTGCGACGGCCACGCCGAGGAGCCGAAGGTCGCCAAGGCCATCGCCATGCTCGGCCAGCACTGCAGCTTCGTGAAGGTGCTCGGCTCGTATCCGAACTCCGATTGAGGCCGATGCGCGCTCTCGGGATCACCCTTGGCGACATCACCGGCATCGGCCCCGAGGTCGCCCTCAGGGCCGTCGCCCGCGAGGTCGTCGCCGATGAGGACACCCGCTACGTCCTGATCGGCGACAACGCCGTCGTGCGCGAGCTCTGCGGCCTGCTCGGCGTCGAGGCCGATCTGCCGCGCTGGAACGACCGTGCCGAGGTCGCCAGCCGCGTGTACGTCCACGATCCGGAGACGGCGCCGCTGCCGCGCGACCTGCCGGCCGGAGCGCCCGAGGCCTCGTTGGCCGCCGTCCGCTGGCTGCGCGAAGGCGCCCGCCTCTGCCTCGCCGGCGAGCTCGCCGGGATGGTCACCGCACCGGTCAGCAAGGAGGCCGTGCTCCGCTCCGGACAACCCTTCATCGGCCAGACCGAGTTCCTCAGCGACCTCGCCGCCGCGCCGCGCACCGCGATGATGTTGCTCGGCCACGACGACCGCGGCCGATGGTTGCGCGTCGCGCTCGCCACCACGCACCTGCCGCTCAAGGACGTCGCCGCCGCGCTCACCGTCGGAGGGATCGCCCAGACCATCGAGCTGGCCGCCGAGGCCTGCGCGCGGCTCGGCCTGGGACGCCGTCGCATCGCTGTGTGCGGCCTCAATCCGCACGCCGGGGAAGGCGGCCGGATGGGGCGCGAAGAGCTCGATATCATCGCGCCGGCGGTCGCCTTGGCGCGGTCGTGCGGCGTGGATTGTCATGGGCCTTCGGCGGCGGACACCGTGTTCCATCAGGTCTTCCGCGGTGATTTCGACGCGGTGGTGGCCATGTACCACGACCAAGGCCTGGTGCCGTTGAAGATGGTCGCCTTCGACACCGGCGTGAACTGGACGCTCGGCCTGCCTTTCGTCCGCACATCGCCCGACCACGGCACCGCCTACGATCTCGCCGGGCGGGGCTTGGCCGATCCCTCGAGCATGGAGGCCGCCATCCGTCTGGCCCGCCAACTGATCACCCCCGCGGTTTGAACGGCGGATGGTGTGGCCGCGGCCGGTCCCTGATTTCGGCTCCCCATCGGTGCGGCGCCATGTTTCAACGTCGATGGGTCGCACCGGTGGCTCAATTGGATAGATCCCCTGACTTCGGATCAGAGGGTTGGGGGTTCAAGTCCCTCGCGGTGCACCATTGCTATCGAGGTTTTCACGCGGCTGGCTGGCTCGTGGACTTCCGTTCAGCCCATCGATGTCCCGGACCCGAGGATGTGGGGCACCGGAACGCCGTTGGACGATTTGAGAAACGTCGGGCCCGCTCCGAACGACCACAGCCCGGCGGCTGTTTTGAAGGCTGGAGAGGGCGGAGGACTGGGTGCCGGTGTTGCCCGACGGCCCTTCAATAAGACGTCGCCAGCGTACGAGACGGGGCTCCATCGGCCGCCGGAAACGAGAGGCTGCTCACGTCGGCTCATGCTTCGACGGGAGTCCTTTGAAGGGCGGCGGCGCGCGCCGTCGGGCGACGCTGCATTCACGGTTTGTCCTCTGCGCGGGCCCTGCCTAGTCTCGCGCCCATGTTCGATTCCCTGAGCGGCAAGTTCCAGAACGTGTTCCGCAACCTGCGCGGTCTCGGCAAGATCTCCGAGTCCAACGTCAGCGATGCGCTCCGCGACGTGCGCCTCGCGCTGCTCGATGCCGACGTCAATTTCAAGGTCGCCAAGGAGTTCATCGAACGCGTCCGGGAACAGGCCATCGGACAGCAGGTCATCCAATCGGTCCATCCGGGCCAGCAGATGGTCAAGATCATCCACGACGAGCTCGTGGGCCTGCTCGGCTCGGAGAACGCCGCGCTCCAGCTCACCGAGAAGCCTGCCTGCATCCTGATGTGCGGCCTCCACGGCTCGGGCAAGACCACCAGTTCCGGCAAGCTCGCCCGTCTGCTCCAGAAGCAGGGCAAGAAGGTCCTGCTGGTCGCCGCCGACGTCTACCGGCCCGCCGCCATGGACCAGCTCGCCACGCTCGGCGCGAAGCTGGAGGTCCCGGTCTTCGTGCAGCAGGGCGAGACCGACGTGCTCAAGATCGCGCGCGAGGCGCTGGTCTTCGCCGCCGCGAACGACCGCGACACGGTCATCTTCGACACCGCCGGCCGCCTGCAGATCGACGAGCCGCTCGTCCAGGAGCTCGTCCGTCTGCGCGACCTCGTCCGGCCGCAGGAGATCCTGCTGGTGATCGATGCCGCGACCGGCCAGGAGGCGGTGAATGTCGCCGCGCACTTCGACAAGGCGCTCGGCGTGACCGGCGCGGTGCTCACCAAGCTTGACGGCGATGCCCGTGGCGGCGCGGCGCTCTCGTTCCGCAGCGTGGTCGGCAAGCCGATCAAGTTCATGGGCGTGGGCGAGAAGCTCGAGGACCTCGAGCCGTTCCATCCGGAGCGCATGGCGCAGCGCATCCTCGGCATGGGCGACGTCGTGAGCCTGGTCGAGAAGGCGGCCGAGACCATCGACCAAGCGAAGGCGATGGAGCTCGAGGAGAAGATGCGCCGCGGCCTCTTCACGATGGATGATTTCCTCACCCAGCTCCGCGAGATGAAGAAGATGGGGCCGATGGAGAACCTCATCGGCATGCTCCCGGGCGGCGCCGAGATGGTGAAGAGCGTGGATATCTCGAAGAGCGAGAAAGAATTCCGCCGCATGGAGGGCATCCTCTGCGCGATGACGCCGAAGGAGCGCGCCACCCCGCAGATCCTCAACGCCAAGCGCCGCATCCGCATCGCCAAGGGCAGCGGCGTGAACGTGGCCGAGGTGAACAACGTCCTGCGTCGCTTCGACGAGATGCAGGGCATGATGAAGAAGCTGGGCAAGATGCAGAAGATGCTCGGCAAGTTCGGCGGCAAGATGCCCGGGATGCCCCCGATGGGCCTCGGCCGCTGACAGAAGGCTTTTTCCGTATCGGCCTTTCCGCAGATCCTCCGACCCCTCTCCCGCCATGCCCCGCATCACACGTCTGTCCATCGAAGACATCCGCTTCCCGACCTCGCGCGAGCTCGACGGGTCGGACGCGATGAACCCGGATCCGGATTACTCGTCGGCCTATGTCGTCCTGCACACCGACGGGACCCCGGCCTTGACGGGCGGCGCCTCGGTGCCCTTGGAGGGCCATGGATCCACCTTCACCATCGGGCGCGGGAACGAGATCGTCTGCGCGGCCATCCGGGCGCACGAGCATCTGGTGGTCGGCCGCACGTTGGAGGAGTTCGCGGCGGATCCCGGGGCGTTCTGGCGCTCGCTCACCAGCGATTCGCAGCTGCGCTGGATCGGGCCGGACAAAGGCGCGGTGCATCTCGCGCTGGCGGCCATCGTCAACGCGCTCTGGGATCTCCATGCGAAGGCGGAGGGCAAACCGCTGTGGCGCCTGGTGGCCGACTTCACGCCCGAGCAGTTCGTCCGCTGCGTGGATTTCCGTTATCTCACCGACGCGATCACGCCCGAGGAGGCGCTGGCGATGTTGCGGGCGCTGGAACCGACCAAGGCCGGACGGATCGCGCGGCTCGAGGCCGAAGGATATCCCGCTTACACGACCAGCGCCGGCTGGCTCGGTTATCCGGACGACAAGATCCGCCGGCTCTGCCGGGAGGCCGTCGCCGAGGGCTGGACGCACATCAAGGTGAAGGTCGGCCGCGATCTGGCCGACGATGTGCGCCGCCTCACCATCATCCGCGAGGAGATCGGCTGGGACCGCAAGCTGATGGTGGACGCCAACCAGGTCTGGGACGTGCCGCAGGCCATCGCGTGGATGCGCGAGCTGGCGCGGTTCCAGCCGTGGTGGATCGAGGAACCGACCTCGCCCGACGATGTGCTCGGCCACGCCGCCATCGCGCGGGCGATGGAGCCGCTGGGCATCGGCGTCGCCACCGGCGAGCACGGGATGAACCGGATCCTCTTCAAGCAGCTGCTCCAGGCGCGGGCGATCTCGTTCTGCCAGATCGATTCGTGCCGGCTGGGCGGCGTGAACGAGAACCTCGCCGTGCTGCTGTTGGCGGCGAAGGCGGGCGTCCCGGTCTGCCCGCACGCCGGCGGCGTCGGTCTCTGCGAGTTCGTCCAGCATCTCTCGATGGTGGACTTCATCAGCGTCAGCGGCTCGTGGGACGGTCGTGTGTGCGAGTTCGTGGACCATCTGCACGAGCACTTCATCGAGCCCTGCCGCATCCGGGGCGGGCGGTATCTGGCACCGGTGATGCCGGGCTACAGCACGGAGATGCTGGCCGCGAGCCGGGCGACCTTCGCGTATCCCGACGGAGCGGCGTGGAAGAGCGGCCCGGCCGCGGCCACGGCCTGAACCGCGATCCGACGCGATCCGGCGCGGCCGGGCCCGGTCGACCGGTTCAGCGGAGCGACAAGCGGCGCCAGCACCGGGCCACGCCGATGCCGCCGATGACCACGATGACGCCCATGCCCAGCGCGGCGACGCGTTGGCCGTAGAGCCAGTAGCCGGTGGCGAAGATCAGCGCCCAGATCCCGGCGGTGGCGCAGGCCGCGGCGAGCAGGCCCGACGCCATGTCGCTCTTCTGGCCGCGGTCCGTCATCTGGACGCGCTCGTGCTCGGCCCTTTCCAGGACCGGCCCCCAGCCGAGCTTACCGGGCTGGATCTTCTGGTAGAACTTCCGCAGCGTCTCCACGTCCGTGGGCGGGGTCACGAAGGCGACGAAGATCCAGGAGGCGGTGGTCACGGCGACGCCGATCACCAGTTGGAGCGTCGGGGCCGGGGCATCGCCGTTCTTGTTCCAGATGAAGAAGACGATCGCCATCAGGAACGAGACGGCCATCGCGGTGATCTCCGCGGCGGCGTTCACGCGCCACCAGAACCAGCGCAAGAGCAGCAGCAATCCGGTGCCCGAGCCGATCTGGAGCAACAACTCGAAGGAGCTCAGGGCGTCCTTGAGGACGAGGGCGAGCGCGCAGGCGGCGCCCATCAGCAGCGGCGCCGCGAGGCGGCCGACCCACACCAGCTCGGTCTCGCTGGCGCCGGGCTTGATGAAGCGTTTGTAGAGGTCGTTCACCAGGATGCTGGAGCCCCAGTTCACCTGGGTGGACATCGTGCTCATGTAGGCGGCGATCAGCGAGGTGACGACGATGCCCATCAGGCCCGCGGGCAGGAAGGTGAGCATCGCCGGATAGGCGAGGTCGTGCTGGACGATCCGCGGGTCGAGTTCCGGGAAGGCCTTCTGGAGCGAGGCGACGTCGGGGAACACGATCAACGAGGCCAGCGCCACGAGGATCCACGGCCACGGGCGGAGGGCGTAATGCATCACGTTGAAGAACAGCGTCGCGCCCACGGCATGGTTCTCGTTCTTGGCCGCGAGCACGCGCTGCACGACGTAGCCGCCGCCGCCGGGCTCGGCGCCCGGATAGTAGGCGGACCACCATTGGATCAGCAGCGGGAACAAGAACACGGCGCCGAAGGTCTCCGGCGAGACCTTGGAGAGGTCGGGCAACAAATCGAGATGGCCGGCGACGTTCGGGTGGGCGAGCAGCTTGGAGAGGCCGCCGACCTGGGGGAGGTTCACCACGTGGACCGCTGCCCAGACCGCGCCGACCATCGCGATGATGAACTGCACGAGATCGGTCAACAGCACGCCGGTGAGGCCGCCGACCATGCTGTAGGCCACGGTCACCACCGACGCGATGGCGATGGTCTGGAGCGGCGTGAGGCCGAGCATCACGCCGCCGATCTTGATCGCCGCGAGGGTGACGTTGGCCATGATGACGACGTTGAAGAAGACGCCCAAGTAGACGGCGCGGAAGCCGCGGAGGAAGGCGGCGGGCCTGCCGGAGTAGCGCAGTTCGTAGAACTCGATGTCGGTGAGCACGTCGCTCCGGCGCCACAGCTTCGCGTAGAGGAAGACGGTGGTCGTCCCGGTGAGGAGGAAGGACCACCAGATCCAGTTCCCGAACACGCCGTCGCGCCGGACGATGCCGGTCACGAGGTTGGGGGTGTCGGTCGCGAAAGTGGTCGCCACCATCGACGTGCCCAGCAGCCACCACGGCATCGAGCGACCGGAGAGGAAATAGCTGTCGTAGTCCTTGCCGGCGGAACGGGCGACGAGCAACCCGATCGCGAGGTAGATCGCGAACGCAACGGCCATGATGGTCCAATCGAGCGAGGAGAGGTGCATGAGGGGAAGGCGGTCCGAACCATGCGATAGGACCAAGATCCGCACCGCCTTTGCCATCGGAATGTCACAGGGGCCGGGATCCCGACGGGAGGGGGCCCGGATGCGCCTATGGCCGCGGCTCGCATCGGCGTGCCGCCGCTGCCGCCGCCGCGGGGAGAAGTCACGGACGGGCGGCAGCCCGTCCCTGCCTTCGTGGGTAGGGTCCGCGCTGCCGCGCGGCCTCATCTGTCCTGCCGGTCCAGCTCAGGCGACCTCCACGGATCACCACCTCAACTGACCGCCACTTCCGAACACGCCCATTTCGCAGGCGAGGCTTGCCTCGGGACACGGCGATCCGCAGCTTCGGTCCGCCCATGAGTCCGCTCGACCGCTTCCTCATCGCGCCGCGCTGCGTGCCGGTGCTCGACCCTGTCTTCCGTCCCGCCTCGCTGGCCACGCGGGCCTTCGCCGCGGAGGCCACCGTGCCGGTGACG
>Ga0209443_1000114_pt1 | contig 50062 bp, 45 predicted proteins | sample LauGreBMM110DCMD_2_FD_187571 | JGI IMG/M metagenome (GOLD analysis project Ga0209443, IMG submission 187571) | Freshwater lake microbial communities from Lake Michigan, USA - Su13.BD.MM110.DCMD (SPAdes) (version 2) | ecosystem: Environmental > Aquatic > Freshwater > Lake | place: Lake Michigan... | reverse complement strand
TCAGAATATAACACATGAAACATTACAATTACATATTTGCAGGTGCAGGTTTGTCGGCTTTAATGACGGTGTATAAAATGGTGCAATCGGGGAAATTCTCTGATAAAACTATTTTATTATTAGATGAAAACAATAAAAAAATCAACGATAGAACTTGGTGTTTTTGGGAAGAAAAAAGTGAAACTTGGGATACAATAGTTACTAAAAAATGGAATCCAGCCCTTTATGCAAACCCAAACCGATTGGTAGAAATTGATTTAGCGCCCAAAAAATACAATCAAATTAGAAGTATTGACTTTTATAATTTTGTTTTAGATGAAATTTCCAAACAACAAAATATCACATTTGAAAATCAAAAAGTAGTAAAAGTTGAAGAAGTTGAAAATCAAATTACTGTCCACGCAAGTTCGGAAATTTATACTTGCGATCAATTATTCAACAGCATTCTAAATCCATTTGAAGTTGAAAATCAAACCCAATATTCGCTTTTGAAACAGCATTTTATAGGTTGGTTCATTCAAACAGAACAAGAAATTTTCAATCCGGAACAAGCAATGTTCATGGATTTTTCAGTGGAACAAAAAGGAAATACTCGTTTCATGTATGTTCTTCCAACCTCAAAAATTGAAGCGCTTTTAGAATATACACTCTTTTCGCAATCGCATTTAGAAACTTCAGAATACGAATCGGAAATTGAACTTTATATTCAAAAATTAGGAATTACCAATTATAAAATTGTCGAAAAAGAACGCGGAAGCATCCCTATGTCGTGTTTCCCATTTTGGAAAAACAACACCAAAAGAGTATTAAATATTGGTTCTGCAGGAGGTTGGACAAAAGCAAGTACCGGATATACTTTCAAAAATGCCGATAAAAAATCAACGCAATTGGTTCAATTTCTTCAAACTAAAACAGACTTCAAACAGTTTCATAAAATAAATAAATTCTGGTTTTACGACTTGTTATTATTAGACATTTTATACAGAAAAAATGAAATAGGGGCAACAATATTCTCCGCACTATTCACAAAATCAAATCCCCAATTGAATTTCAAATTTTTAGATGAAGAAACCTCATTTTGGGAAGATTTACAAATCATTTGGAAATGCCCAAAAGGGCTTTTTGTAAAGGGTTTATTTGCCTTAATCTTTAGATATTCATTTAATATCAAACTATAACAAAACTTTATAATTGAAATAATAATTAAACTGTAATTCTCTTTATCTTTGTAGCAGATTTTACAATCTAAATTCAGAAATCAACAATCTTAAATCATAAATAATTATGTATCCAGAAGAAATGGTAATTCCAATGCAAGCTGAACTTACAGCTGCTGGATTTCAAGATTTACACAGTGCCGAAGCGGTGGAAAACGCATTAAAATTGGAAGGAACAACGCTTGTAGTTGTAAATTCTGTTTGTGGTTGTGCGGCTAGAAACGCACGCCCAGGAGTAAAAATGAGCCTTGAAGGAACTAAAAAACCAACAAACTTAATAACTGTTTTTGCAGGCGTGGACAAAGATGCCGTTGATGCCGCAAGAAAACACATGTTCCCATTTCCACCCTCATCGCCAAGCGTGGCTTTGTTCAAAAACGGTGAATTGGTGCACATGTTGGAGCGCCATCACATTGAAGGTCGTCCTGCAGAATTAATCGCAGAAAACCTACAAGACGCGTTTGCAGAATTCTGCTAGTTTAAAAAATAAATTACAAAAACCTCTTCTAATTAATTTATGAGAGGTTTTTTTATTTTCAAATTGGTTCATTTCCAAATTTTCAAATTATCTTTACCCCCGAATTCTTCTATTAAGATTTCACATAATTTCTCAACTTAAACTGTTTATAGCATGCAACTGTACAACACCTTAAGCTCAGAAGAAAGAGCCATCATGATTGACGATGCCGGAAAACAAAGACTTACTTTGTCTTTCTATGCTTATGCGCAAATTTCAAATCCCACACAATTTCGTAACGATTTATTCCTTGCTTGGAACCCACTTGATGTTTTAGGAAGAATTTATGTTGCCTACGAAGGGATAAATGCCCAACTTTCCTTGCCAGCAGACACTTTTTACGCCTTCAAAGACAGCATCGAAGTCTATGATTTCATGAAGGGAATCCGATTAAATATTGCTGTTGAACAAGACGATCTTTCTTTTTTAAAATTGACTATAAAAGTTCGTGATAAAATTGTTGCCGACGGATTAGTAGACGATACTTTCGATGTAACCAATATCGGAATTCACCTAAAAGCAAAAGAATTTAATGATTTACTCGAAGATCCAAATACCATTGTGGTCGATATGAGAAATCATTACGAATCGGAAATTGGACATTTCACCAATGCCATAAAACCTGATGTAGATACCTTTAGAGAGAGTTTGCCAATTATTGAAAACCAACTTTCCGATCACAAACAAGACAAAAAATTATTAATGTATTGCACCGGTGGCATTCGATGTGAAAAAGCCAGCGCCTATTTTAAACACAAAGGTTTTGAAAATGTGTACCAATTGGAAGGAGGTATCATAGAATACACAAGACAAGTTAAAGCGGAAGGTTTACAAAGTAAATTCATTGGTAAAAACTTTGTTTTTGATCAGCGATTAGGGGAAAGAATTACTGACGATATCGTTTCGCAATGCCATCAATGTGGCGCTCCTTGCGATGTGCATGCCAATTGTGCCAACGAAGGGTGTCATTTATTGTTTATACAATGTGACTCTTGCAAATCCAATATGGAAGGGTGTTGTTCAACAGAATGCGTGTCGATAATTCACCTTCCAGAAGACGAACAAAAAGTCATTCGTAGAGGAATAAAAAATGGGAATAAAATTTTCAAAAAAGGAAAATCTGACGTTTTAACCTATAAAAATAATTCCGATAACCAAACTGTTTTTGGTACAAATGAAAAAAAACCAATTGCTGCGAAAACTCCAAAAATTAAGAAATTGTACATTGGAAAAGGAGAACATTATTTCCCAAAATCAAATATTGGACAATTTTTAATTGAAGAAAATGAAATTAATATTGGCGACCAACTTTTAATAAAAGGGGTTACAACGGGAGAACAAAAAATTGCCCTTAAGGAAATGCTAGTCAATGGAACCGATTCAAAAAAAGCCCTTGCTGGTGACACTTGCACCCTTAAACTGCCCTTCCGAATTCGATTATCAGACAAATTGTATAAAATCATAGAATAGCTATTTAAATTAATTTGAAAAACCGCTATCACTACTATTGTTATGGCGGTTTTTATGTTTTAGATAAAGTTTAAAGTTTTAAAGTTTTAAACCTAAAATTAAAATAATATCTTTACACATTAATCGTTATGAACTTACGTTGTGCAAGTCACAACACCACAATATAATTATGGCATGTACAAGTTGTTCAACTTCAGATGGCGGAGCGCCTAAAGGTTGTAAAAATAACGGGACTTGCGGCACCGATAGCTGCAACAAACTAACGGTCTTCGACTGGCTTTCAAACATGAGTTTGCCTAATGGTGAAGCTCCTTTTGACTGCGTTGAAGTGCGTTTTAAGAATGGTAGAAAAGAATTTTATAGAAATACCGAAAAACTAACATTAAGCATTGGAGATATTGTGGCTACAGAATCTTCTCCAGGTCACGATGTTGGGATTGTTACCTTAACAGGTGAATTGGTAAAAATTCAAATGAAGAAGAAAGGGGTCAATCACACTAGCCCAGAAATTCTAAAAATGTACCGAAAAGCATCACAAAGGGACATCGATATTTGGTCGGCAGCCAGAGACAAAGAAGAGCCAATGAAAGTTCGAGCTCGAGAATTGGCAATAGCTCAAAAATTAGAAATGAAAATTTCTGATATTGAATTTCAAGGTGACGGACTAAAAGCAACCTTTTATTATACTGCCGAAGCAAGAATAGATTTCCGTTTGTTAATCAAGGATTTTGCCAAAGAATTCAACACAAGAATTGAAATGAAGCAAGTTGGTTTTCGCCAGGAAGCCTCTCGATTGGGAGGAATTGGTTCGTGCGGAAGAGAATTGTGTTGCTCTACTTGGTTAACCGATTTTAGAAGTGTAAATACCTCAGCGGCGCGTTACCAACAGTTGTCTCTTAATCCACAAAAATTAGCTGGTCAATGCGGTAAATTGAAATGTTGTTTGAATTATGAGTTGGATACGTACATGGATGCTTTAAAAACTTTCCCTGACTTTGACACTAAATTGAGTACCGAAAAAGGAGATGCCGTTTGTCAAAAACAAGATATTTTTAAAGGGTTAATGTGGTTTGCCTACACTAATAATTTTGCCAATTGGCATGTATTAAAAATCGACCAGGTTAGAGAAATTATGGCGGAAAATAAATTGAAAAATAAAGTTTCTTCTCTTGAAGATTTTGCTTTAGAAATTGTTTCTGAACCTGAAAAAGATTTCAATAATGCCATGGGACAAGAAAGTCTTACGAGATTCGATCAGCCTAAGAAAAAGAAAAAACCAAATAGAAATAACAAACGTCCGGGTGAAAATGCAATAGTAGCAAACAATAATAACAGACCACAGCAGCAAAAAAACCAAGGAAAGCCGTTTGGAAATAATAAAATCAGACCTAACGAAAATACCATTAAACCCAATATTAATAATGAGCCTAAAGAGTAATATTCTTTTTATTTTTATTACCGGACTCTTCATTTCGTGCGATAAAAAAAGGGTCTTTGACGAATACCAGTCAGTGGGTAGCGCATGGAATATGAAAAAAGAAATCGTTTTTGAACTTCCAAAAATTGATACTTTAAAAAAATATAATTTGTTTATTAACCTTCGGGCGAATGACGATTATAAATTTAATAATCTGTTTTTAATTGTTTCCCTTGAGCAACCAAATGGACTTACCAAAGTGGATACACTTGAATATGAAATGGCCGATGTAGATGGTACTCTTCTTGGTGAAGGCTTTAGCGACATAAAAGAAAGTAAATTGTTTTATAAAGAAAATGTAAAATTTAAAGCTTCTGAAAACAATAAAATTTACATCAAACAAGCAGTACGCCAAACAGGAAAAATCGAGGGAGTTCAAGATTTAGAAGGTATTACTGAAATTGGTTTTAGATTGGAATCATTAGAATAATAGTATGGCAGTTAAAAAAAATAACACCCCCGTTAAAGACATTGAATACTTCAAAAAGAAATTTTGGAAAGTCTTTTTTTACAGTCTGATTGGAATAAGCGTGTTTTTTCTTTTTGCCTCTTGGGGTCTTTTTGGATCAATGCCCTCCTTCGAAGATTTAGAAAATCCAGACTCTAATTTGGCTACAGAAGTGATCTCATCAGATGGCGTTACTATCGGAAAATTTTACAATGAAAATAGAACTTCCATAAAATACCAAAATTTACCAAAACACCTAGTTAATGCATTAGTAGCAACCGAGGATGAACGTTTCTATGAGCATTCTGGCGTTGACGGAAGAGGAACTTTACGCGCTATTGCAAGTTTTGGAACCAGCGGGGGAGCGAGTACTTTAACCCAACAATTAGCCAAACAATTATTTCATGGTGAAGGATCAAAATTTTTACCTTTCAGAGTAATCCAAAAAGCAAAAGAGTGGATTATCGCCATCCGATTAGAAAGACAATATACCAAAAATGAAATCATTGCGATGTATTTCAACAAAGCTGATTTTATTAATACTGCTGTTGGAATTCGTTCAGCTGCAAAAGTATATTTCGGAAAAGAACCCCGTGATTTAAACATAAGCGAAGGAGCAATGCTAGTAGGAATGCTAAAAAACCCTTCTCTTTACAACCCAATTAAAAGGCTCGAAAAAGTACAAAATCGAAGAAATATTGTTTTGGGTCAAATGGTGAAAAACAATTTTTTAACTGAAAATGCAAAAATAACATTAGAAAAAGAACCTATCGTTTTAGACTTTCACCCAGAAAGTCACAAAGATGGTATTGCAACCTATTTCAGAGAATATTTAAGAGAATTCATGAAAAATTGGTTGAAAGAAAATAAAAAACCAGACGGATCTGAATATGATATTTACAGAGATGGATTAAAAATTTACACTACCATCGATTCTAGAATTCAGGTAAATGCTGAAGAAGCAGTGACGGAGCATTTAACCAATTTACAACAAGAATTTTTTGACCAATCTAAAAATAATAAAAACGCGCCTTTTGTAAATATTTCTAAAATTGAAACCGATAAAATCATGATGCAAGCCATGAAATCTTCGGATCGTTGGAGAGAATTAAAATTACAGGATAAAAGCGACGAAGAAATTATTAAATCCTTTAGTCTGAAAACTAAAATGACGGTTTTTACTTGGAAAGGAGAGCGCGATACAATTATGACGCCTTCGGATTCTATTCGTTATTACAAACATTTCCTGCAAACGGGATTGATGTCGATGGAGCCTCAAACCGGACATGTAAAAGCGTGGGTGGGAGGAATAAATTATAAATATTTTCAATACGATCACGTAGGTCAAGGCGCACGACAGGTGGGTTCAACTTTTAAACCCTTCGTTTATGCAACGGCAATCGAGCAATTAAATATGTCTCCTTGTGATTCCATTATCGATTCGCCATTTACAATTCCTGTGGGTCGTCACCATGTTACAGAAACTTGGACGCCTTCCAATTCCGATAGTAAATACCGGGGAATGGTAACCTTAAAAAAGGCATTAGCCAACTCCATCAACACCGTTTCGGCAAAATTAATGGACAAAGTAGGGCCAGAAGCTGTTGTAGAATTAGCGCATAAACTAGGGATAAAATCAGAAATTCCATTGCAGCCCTCAATTGCATTAGGAGCCGTAGATATTACCGTACAAGACATGGTTGCCGCCTACAGCACTTTTGCCAATCAAGGGGTTTATATCAAACCACAATTCATCACAAGAATTGAAGATAAAAACGGAGTGGTGCTTTACGAACCCATCCCAGAGTCGCACGATGTGTTGAACAAGGACGTGGCTTTTGCAGTAATAAAATTATTGGAAGGAGTAACTGAAGAAGGCTCAGGATCTCGATTAAGAACCCAAGGGGGTGGAAACGGATACAACAGAGTTACTGGTTATCCTTATGTATTTACCAACCCAATTGCAGGTAAAACTGGAACCACACAAAATCAATCGGACGGTTGGTTTATGGGAATGGTACCCAATTTGGTAACCGGTGTCTGGGTAGGATGCGAAGACCGTTCCGCCCGTTTTAAAAGCATTACTTACGGCCAAGGAGCCGTGGCGGCATTGCCAATTTGGGGCTTAATGATGAAGAAATGCTACGCTGATGAAACCTTAACGCTTTCAAAAGAAGACTTCGAAAGACCAGATAATTTAAACATAAAAGTCGATTGCTGGTCGGCACCAGTTAAACAAGATTCTACAGAAACCGAACAAAATACAGACGAATTTAGTCTTTAATTTTTTGGAGCTTTATCCGGCTGTACGTTGCAATCCACGCAAAAAGGCGTGGGATTTCCACTGCCATCCGGGCTAGGAAATTCGAGTGATTTCAAAATTATTGTATAAATCAAATAAGTAGCCCCAAAATCAGAATTGGTGATTTTGAGGCTACTTATTTTATAAGAAATGATAAAAAATTGATTAATAATTCGTTATTTTTGAAGTTAAGAAAAACTAAGACTAAACGAACAATGATTAATAAAAAAGTACCTACTGTTCAAGAGGCCCTAAACGGGATTGAAAACGGAATGACTATACTGCTTGGCGGTTTCGGTTTGTGTGGAATTCCCGAAAATTCCATCGGCGAATTAGTAAAAAAAGGAAATGACAACCTAACCTGTATTTCTAATAATGCCGGCGTTGATGATTTTGGACTTGGTTTACTATTACACAAAAAGCAAATCAAAAAAATGATCTCTTCCTATGTAGGAGAAAATGCCGAATTTGAACGCCAAATGTTATCTGGTGAATTGGAAGTAGAGCTAATTCCACAAGGGACACTTGCCGAAAGATGTCGCGCTGCTCAAGCGGGAATTCCCGCGTTTTTTACTCCAGCTGGTTTTGGAACTGAAGTGGCTATAGGAAAAGAAACACGAGAATTCAATGGCAAAATGCACATCATGGAACATGCCTTTAAAGCCGATTTTGCAATTGTAAAAGCGTGGAAAGGCGACACCGCAGGAAACTTAATATTTAAAGGAACCGCTAGAAATTTTAATCCTTGTATGGCGGGAGCAGCAAAAATTACGGTGGCTGAAGTAGAAGAACTAGTAGAAGCTGGATCACTAGATCCAAACCAAATTCATATTCCAGGGATTTTCGTTCAACGCATTTTCCAAGGAGAAAAATATGAAAAGAGAATTGAACAACGCACCGTGAGACAGAAGTAATTTGAAAATTATCTAATTTGAAAATTTGAAGAGGAGAAACGATAAGGACAATCTAATTGTGAAATTAGGATTCAAAAAATAAAACTATGGCTTTAGATAAAAATGAAATCGCAAAACGAATTGCAAAAGAAGTTAAAAACAATTATTTCGTCAACCTCGGAATTGGAATTCCAACCTTAGTGGCCAACTACGTTAGGAAAGACATTTCGGTTGAATTTCAAAGTGAAAATGGCGTTCTTGGAATGGGGCCGTTTCCATTTGAAGGCGAAGAAGATGCCGATGTAATTAATGCCGGAAAGCAAACGATTACCACCTTAGCTGGAGCGAGTTTTTTTGACTCTGGGATCAGTTTTGGGATGATTCGTGGACAACATGTCGATTTAACAATTTTAGGTGCGATGGAAGTTTCTGAAAATGGCGATATTGCCAATTGGAAAATTCCTGGTAAAATGGTTAAGGGAATGGGCGGCGCGATGGATTTAGTAGCCTCTGCCGATAATATTATTGTGGCAATGATGCACGTTAATAAAGCAGGAGAAAGCAAAATTCTTAAAAAATGTACCTTGCCTTTAACAGGTGTTGGCTGCGTTAAAAAAGTAGTAACTGAATTGGCCGTTTTAGAAATCACCCCTAAAGGATTTAAACTTTTGGAAAGAGCGCCTGGCGTTTCTGTAGAACACATTATTGAGGCAACCGAAGCCGATTTAATTATTGAAGGAGAAATTCCGGAGATGGTTATTGAATAGTTTACAGGTTTTAAACCTGTCAGGGGTTTCTTTATGTTCACGAGGGAGAATCTCGGCCTGAAATTATTACTCAAAGTACCACAAAGGGGCGCTAAGATTCACTAAAATATTTTATTTCGATAGCCTTTGAGTGTTCTTTGAGCGTTTTGTGAAATAGTTGATTCTTGCTCAAGAGCGAGACGCTCGCGCTAGCTGGGGGGCTACTTATAACTTCCTATTACCTTCAAATATACTATTAATTTAAATCCGAATTTTAAATCTATATTTTTTAACACGGTAATTATTAAATCATAAATCTAAACTCTCAAATCATAAATCTACGCTCGCGTGAGGGATTAAAGCGGAAAGCCCACAGCCACGCTTTTTGCGTGGCGAGGACTTGTAGCGGAAAGCCCGACCCGGAGTTTTTACGTAGGGGCACGCCCAAATAAAAGCCAACTCACAAAATAAAATATCGCATAAATCGTTTATTCTAGGCGAGGAAAATTGGTCGAAATCCATTATATTTGCACCTATAATTAGGTTTATTTTAATATTATTAGATTTTCAAGATGAAACATACCAAGGTTAAAGATTTATTGAATAGCTCCCAAACGTTGCAGGAAGTGAATGCCAAAGGTTGGGTGCGCACATTTAGAAACAATCAGTTTATTGCGTTAAATGACGGTTCGACTATAAATAATATTCAGTGTGTAGTTGATTTTGAAAATACCCCAGAGGAAACCTTAAAGCGCATTACTACTGGAGCGGCGGTTTCAGTAACGGGTACTTTAGTGGAAAGCCAAGGTGCAGGACAAAAATTTGAAATTCAAGTTATAAAACTTGAAATCTTAGGCGACTCGGATGCGGAGAAATTCCCAATGCAACCTAAGAAACATTCCCTAGAATTTTTGCGTGAAAACGCGCATTTAAGAGTTCGTACCAATGCTTTTGGAGCGATTATGAGAGTGCGATCGGTATTGTCGTTTGCGGTTCATAATTATTTTCAAAACAACGGTTTTGTCTATGTAAATACCCCAATTATTACGGGTTCGGATGCGGAAGGCGCGGGAGAAATGTTTAAAGTTACGGCTTTACCATTTGAAAATACGCCAAAAACAGACGACGGAAAAATTAATTATAAAGAAGACTTTTTTGGTAAAGAAACCAACTTAACGGTTTCGGGCCAATTGGAAGCAGAAACCTACGCGATGGCTTTGGGCCAGGTGTATACTTTTGGACCTACATTTCGTGCTGAAAATTCCAATACTTCGCGTCACTTGGCCGAGTTTTGGATGATTGAGCCGGAAGTGGCGTTCAATGATTTGAATGACAACATGGACTTGGCGGAAGATTTTATCCAGTATGTAATTAAATACACCATGGATAAATGCCAAGACGATTTGAAATTTCTTGAAGGTCGATTAATCGATGAGGAAAAAGTAAAACCGCAAGCAGAACGCAGTGAAATGGCGCTATTGGAAAAATTGAGTTTTGTTTTAGAAAACAATTTTAAACGGGTTTCTTATACGGAAGCGATTGATATTTTAAGAAATTGCAAGCCGAATAAAAACAAGAAATTCAATTATATTATTGACGAATGGGGCGCTGATTTACAATCGGAGCACGAGCGTTATTTAGTAGAAAAACACTTTAAATGCCCAGTAATTCTTTACGATTACCCGGCGAATATTAAAGCGTTTTACATGCGATTGAATGAAGATGGAAAAACGGTTCGCGCCATGGATATTTTGTTCCCTGGAATTGGTGAAATCGTTGGTGGATCGCAAAGAGAGGAACGCTACGAGGTATTGGTCGAAAAAATGAAAGTGCTAGGAATAGACGAAGAAGAATTATGGTGGTACTTAGATACCCGCAGATTTGGAAGCGCGGTACACTCTGGATTTGGACTTGGTTTTGAAAGATTGGTGCTGTTTGTAACGGGTATGACCAATATTCGCGATGTGATTCCTTTCCCAAGAACTCCCGGAAGCGCTGAATTCTAGAAAGTTAATTTGTGGATTTGGTTATATGTAAATTTGATCAACAACTAACCAAATAAACGAATAACCAAATTAAAATAAATGCAAAAGCAATTTCTAAGTTTAAAGTTATCTCAAAAATTATCTCCACAACAAATTCAGTTGATGAAGTTAATTCAATTGCCTACGCAAGCTTTTGAGCAACGTTTATTGGAGGAAATGAATGAAAATCCAGCTTTAGAAACCGGTACAGAAGATGATTTTGAAGCGGATGAATATGAAAATGACGACTACGACGATTACGATGATGCCGAAAATGAAAGAATTGAAGCCGAAGATATCAACATTGACGATTACTTAACCAACGACGAAATTCCCGATTACAAAACCCAATCCAACAATTATGGCGATGAAGATTCCAATTTGGAATCGCCATTGGCCTCGCCGGTGAGTTTTCACCAAGATTTAATCAATCAGTTGAATACCTTTATTTTGAATGATAGCGAACGTGAAATTGCTGAGTTTTTAGTGGGAAGCATTGACGATATGGGTTATATTCGAAGAAGTATTCAGGATATTGTTGATGATATGGCGTTCACACAAGGTGTTTATACGGATGAAAAAACGGTGGAGCATTTGTTGCATGTTATTCATGAATTAGAGCCTTCTGGAGTTGGTGCCCGTGATTTGCAAGAATGTTTATTACTACAATTAAAACACAAAACACCAACAGAATCGCTCGCTTTGGCAACTTCTATTTTGTCGGAACAGTTTGATGCTTTTACTAAAAAACACTACGATAAGTTAATTCACAAGTTTACTGTTTCGAATGACCAATTGAAAAAAGCCATTCATGAAATTGAAAAATTAAACCCAAAACCGGGCGGATCATTTACGGGAAATAATAAAATAACCGAAAATATTGTCCCTGATTTTGCCATTAGAATTGTTGACGGCGAACTAGAACTGACTTTAAATGGTAGAAATGCCCCTTTACTTCATGTTTCGAAAGATTATCAGGAAATGATGCAGACGTATAAAGTCTCGAAAGACAAATCGAATTCGCAAAAAGAAGCCGTACAATTTATTAAGCAAAAATTGGATTCTGCAAAATGGTTTATTGATGCCATTAAGCAACGCCAAGAAACGTTGTATGTTACCATGAATGCGATCATGCATTTTCAAGAAGAATTTTTCCTTGATGGCGAAGAAACAAAGATGAAACCGATGATTTTAAAAGATATTGCCGACATGGTAGGTCTTGATATTTCTACGATTTCTCGTGTTGCTAATAGCAAATATGTTGAAACTCCCTACGGAACAAAATTAATTAAAGAGTTCTTTTCTGAGGCAATGAAAAACGACCAAGGGGAAGACGTTTCTACATTGGAAATAAAGAAAATATTACAAAATGTAATTGCCGAAGAAGACAAGCAAAAGCCTTTGCCAGACGACCAATTAGCAGAAATATTAAAAGAAAGAGGTTACCCAATAGCCAGAAGAACAATTGCAAAATACAGAGAATTGCTCGATATTCCCGTGGCTAGAATGAGAAAAAAAATGTGATCTATTTATAGTTTTGAAAAAAATCATTGCCCTTTTTTCCTATATTTTTCATCCGATTTTCATCCCGATGTTCGGAACGTTATTCTATTTTTTTATAAGCACTTTTTATTATACCAATCAACAGAAATACCTAGTTTTATTACAAATAGGGGTGGTAACGATTCTAATTCCGATTGCATTTTTCTATTTTTTACGCTCATTTGACAAATTAGATAATGCAATGGCACCTGATTTATCCCAACGGAAAATCCCTTTGATATTTCAAGGAATGATCATTTATTTGTTACTATCGAATACTATTAAGGAAAGTATTTTACCTGAATTGTATTTCTATTTATTGGGAGGTTTAATCAGTACTTTTATCTTGTTTATATTGGTTTTTTTGAAAGTAAAGGCCAGTATTCACCTAGTTGGGATTAGCGCATTAACTGTTTTTGTAGGTGCGTTAAGTTTACATTATGAAGTAAATATTATTTATAGTTTTGCCATTTTAGTACTATTAAATGGATTGGTTGCTACTTCTAGATTGGAGTTAAAAGCACATACTTATAAAGAAATTGTTTTTGGATTTTTTACAGGATTGCTACCTCAACTGATTCTAACTTACTTTTGGCTATAGAATATAAAACATAAATCCGAAATTCAAAGAAGTCATTTCTATCGCTTTTCCATTTATTTCTGCCGATTTAAATATCGGATTTAAACCATAATAAATATTAAAATTTACTGTATTATAACCAATACTCAAGTAAGTTCCGTATTGGAATTTATTAATATCCAGATTTCCTGTTACTAAATAAGAAGTTTGGCTGTCTTCATATTTTGATTGCGTATAAAACAAATAACTCAATTTCAAGCCCGTATAAATTCTCCAAAATTTGTGCGTATTTGGGACTGAAGTTCTCCATCGGTATTCAATTGGAATATCAATAGAATGCAGTGATAATTTATTTGTATCAAATAAAGTCCCGTCTTGAATGGCATTGTATACTGGTGTTCCGTTATTCTCAGAAATCAATATATTTTGATTGTAACTGTTTAATGAATATGCTAATCCGGCTGCAAAGGCCTTGTTTCTATCCTTATTTATTGGCATATCTCTTAGAAATCCAATTGAAAAACTTGGCGTAAATTTATTTTGTGTAACTCCAAGTGGTCTTTTTTGAAGGGTGTTATAGGTAACTCCAAAATAAAATTGATCTTCTCGATACAAAGAGTCTACCGCTTCAAAATCGGGAACCGACTGCGAAAAAACGGAGAAGAAAGATAAAAAAATAAAGCAATTAATTAGAAAGCGCATATCTCTTATTTTGGTGGTTTAAAGATACAAAAAAGTAATAGAAATACTTTTATATCTTTTAGGTGTTAAAAAACAAAAACGCTAATAACTTAGATAGTAAGATATTAGAGTTTTTATGAAGAGAGGAAGGGATTAGCTTTGTTATCCCGCGAAGAGGAACTCACAAAGAATGACTTTCTGGCATTAAATGCCAAATCATTTTTTATTTTCTACGCATGTACAAACTAAAAAGTTGATCCTGCTGTAAAACAAAAACGCTTCCCTTTGAGGAAGCATTCCTTCTTTGCAGAGAGGAAGGGATTCGAACCCTCGATATGTTGCCATATACACGCTTTCCAAGCGTGCGCCTTCAGCCACTCGGCCACCTCTCTATTTGGGTTTGCAAATAACTAAAAAAAAAGTCGTTAATAAAAGTTAATTGAACAGATTTATGATATTTCACCTCGGATTGAAGTTTCAAAATAATTTTTGAAATCTTTTGCAGGTACTTGTTGCCCAAGTAGAAACATTAATTTGGTAACAGCAGCTTCAGTAGTGATGTCTTTTCCAGAAATGACTCCAATTTTTTTCAATAAGGTGCTTGTTTCATAATGGCCCATAGTTACACTTCCGCCGGAGCATTGAGTAACATTGACAATATGCAAGCCACTTTTAATTGCTTTTTTGAGTAAAGAAATAAACCACTCATCTGTTGGGGCATTTCCAGAGCCATACGTTTCTAAAACTATCCCTTTTAAGTTTGGAATATTTAATATTGCCGATAAAACTGATTCGTTAATTCCTGGAAACAATTTAATTATCGCTACATGATCATCTAATTCGGTATTAATTTTGAATTTTTTACTTGATTTAGGCAATAAGAAAGGAGTGTTTATTTTTAAATGTACGCCGGATTCAGCTAATTCAGGGTAATTTGGTGAAGCAAAAGCATTGAAATGTTCCGCGTTGATTTTTGTAGTTCTATTTCCTCTGTATAACTTGTATTCAAAATAAAGACCTACTTCTGAAATATCGGCTTTGTTTTTAGATTGTAACGACGCGATTTGAATAGCAGTAATTAAATTTTCCTTGGCATCGGTTCTTAAATCTCCAATAGGCAGTTGTGAACCAGTAATAATTACCGGTTTAGATAGATTTTCCAGCATAAAACTCAGTGCCGAAGCGGTATAAGACATCGTATCTGAACCGTGTAAAACTACAAAACCATCAAAAGAATCATAATTGTTTTGAATGCTATTTGCTATAGAAATCCAGTGAATAGAAGTCATATTGGAGGAATCCAAGGGCTTTTCAAATGATATGGTTTCTATATCACAATCTAGTTGTTTTAATTCTGGAATTTTAGAAATTAATTTGCTAAAATCAAAAGCTTTCAGGGCGCCCGTTTCGAAATCTTTCATCATCCCGATAGTGCCTCCAGTATAAATTAATAATATTTTAGCTTTACATTGCATCTTCTAATTTCATTTTATTGACAACTGGATTGGCATACATTGCAAGAAAACTTTGCATTTGGAATTCATCAGAATGATCAATTCTCATTTCTAATCTACGTTCAAAAAGTGCTTTTTCATCTGGAGTATATAAATGAGAAAATTCTGTTGAAGCGTTTAAAATATCATAAGCGATATAATTGGTAGGCCATAATTTATAATTTTTGATAATTGAATTATCTAAAATTAGAGCCAACGCTTGAACTTGTTTATTAGTATTTTCAAATTCTGAACCTATAGCATCCAACTCGGTATCTAAAATTTTTCCAACGCTAATATGGATTCTTTTCTTAGGCCCCATTATTCCCCTTAGTAGTGTATTAAAATCTTCATTTTTGGCTTTTACATACACCTCATTATTTGCTTCTGCAATTAATTGAGGCATTTTTAAAGCATCTGTAGGATCGTATTCGTAGGATATAGAAATAGGAACAATTCTAATTTTTTTAAAATATTTAATACTATTTTCCTCTTCAGATCCCATGGCAAGCATTTTTAAGACTCCTGGATGCGTCGCGTCATTTCCATCTTTGGTTCGTCCTTCCCGTTGTGCAATCCAAACCGATCTGTTTTCTCTCAATAATAATTGAGCAATATATTCCGACAATAACTTAGAACTTTGTAATAATTCTCTTGGCGAAAGTCCTCTTAAAACAAGGAAGTTTCTATTGATTTTTGCTAAGATATTCATGAATGATTTTTTAACCAAGTTGTCCCCAATTGCTGAGGCGGTCATCAATAATCCATGGTCAAACAAACACCCATTTAAGATAGAAGTATCTAAAATAATGTCTCTATGGTTGGAAATAAATAGATAGGAAGTGTTTTGCTCTAAGGTTTCGAATCCCGTTGTAGTTAGCCCTTCAGAAGTCAGTTCTATTACTTTTTGTATGGAATGATAAATAAAATTACTTTGAAAATCTCTTATGGAATAGGTTTTCTTCAATTGTGTTTTCCAAACCTCTTCATCAACTCCAGGAAATGTAAATTCCATTAATGCCCTCATCATTGGATGCTCCACGGTATCTTTTAAAGCGCCGTTTATTTCGGCGTCATAATAGGGTCTTATAGAATCAAATTTTGACATTTACATTTTTATTATATTCACAAATGAACGAAATATTATCGAATTCATACTTTTAAAAGTGATTAAATCCCAAAAATAGCTTTCGAATTTTCGGTAGTTTGGATAGCAATTTCTTCAGATGACGATCCATAAAGTAACGCTAATTTATCAACTACATTCACAATATAACTGCTTTCATTTCTTTTTCCTCGAAAAGGAATTGGGGCTAAATATGGGGAATCTGTTTCTAAAACGATGTGCTTCAAATCAATTTGATTGATAAACTGATCTATTTTGCCATTTTTGAAAGTAACCACTCCTCCTATTCCGAGTTTCATATTATAGGAAATCGCTTGTAATGCTTGTTCGTAGGTTCCTGAAAAGCAATGAAAAATTCCAAATAAGTCTTCTGATTTTTCAGATTCTAATATTTCAAATATCTCATCAAAAGCTTCTCGACAATGAATTACAATGGGTAATTTATATTTTTTTGCCAATTGGATTTGCCTTCTAAAAGCAATTTGCTGTTCTTTTAAATGGGTTTTATCCCAATACAAATCAATCCCGATTTCGCCAATAGCAACAAATTTTCTGGTTGCCAATTCCTGTTCTACAATTTGTAATTCGTCCAAATAATTATCCTTAACATGTGTTGGGTGCAACCCCATCATTAAAAATACATTCTCGGGATAATCCGATTCTAAAGCATACATTTTTTGGATATAATTGGAATCAATTGCGGGGATGAAAAAACGCGTTACCCGATTGTTTATGGCACGTTGCATCATTTCGTCACGATCCATGTCGAATTCTTCAGCATATAAATGGGTATGGGTATCGGTGATTGTCATTTTAATTTTTCAAAAAACAAAGGTACTATTTTGATTGGTTTTGAATTCAATTTACAAATAAAATCCCGTTTAGTTTCTAAACGGGATTTTTATAAATTGATATTCAAATTTTATAATTCAAACGCTTTCTTAGGATTGTTATCACATAATAATTCCAAAGGGTTTTCTAATGCTTCTTTAACGGCAACTAAGAATCCTACTGACTCACGTCCGTCAATTATTCTGTGGTCATACGATAATGCAACATACATCATTGGGTGAATTTCTACTTTACCATTTACCGCAATTGGACGCTCAATAATATTGTGCATTCCTAAAATTCCTGATTGTGGTGGGTTAATAATTGGTGTACTCAACATACTTCCAAAAACACCTCCATTGGTAATAGTAAATGTTCCGCCTGTCATATCGTCAACAGTAATTTGTCCGTCACGAGCTTTTATAGCTAATCTTTTAATGTCTGCTTCAATACCCATGAAAGTTAAATTATGAGCATTTCTAACTACAGGTACCATCAATCCTTTTGGTCCAGAAACGGCAATTGAGATATCACAAAAATCATATCCAATTTTATAATCTCCGTCCATCATTGAGTTGACATCTGGGAATAAGGCTAAAGCTCTGGTTACTGCTTTTGTAAAAAAGGACATGTAGCCTAAACCAACTCCATCGTGTTTAGTTTTGAATGCCTCTTTGTATTCATTTCGCAATGTGTTAATTGGCGTCATGTTCACTTCATTAAAAGTTGTTAACATGGCAGTATCGTTTTTTGCAGCAACCAATCTTTCGGCTACTTTACGACGCAACATTGATAATTTTGTTCTTTCAACGCCTCTAGAACCTCCTGTTGGAGTTCCCATTGAAGGAACGGCATTTACCGCATCCTCTTTCGTGATTCTTCCGTCTTTTCCAGTTCCAATTATATCTGAAGGTTGGATGTTTTTTTCATCTAATATTTTTCTAGCTGCTGGGGATGGAGTTCCTGCCGCATACGTTGCTGCTGCAGGAGCAGCTTTAACTTCAGCTGCTGGCTTTGGTGCTTCAACCACTTTTGGGCTTTCAGCTGCTGGCGCTGCTGGCGATGGTTTCCCTTCGGTATCAATTAAGCAAACTACTGCTCCAACGGCTACAGTATCTCCTTCTTCTGCTTTTAAAGTGATGGTTCCGCTTACCTCAGCTGGTAATTCAAGAGTTGCTTTGTCAGAATCTACTTCAGCAATAGCTTGGTCTTTTTCTACATAATCGCCTTCTTTTACTAACCAAGTTGCGATTTCAACTTCTTTAATTGATTCTCCCGGTGAGGGAACTTTCATTTCTAAAATCATGTTGTAATTATTTTAAATTATGAATTTTAAATTTTTAAATTGCTCAAAGAACAACTTTATTTATTGTATTACTTTATCTTTTTTAGCCCCGATTATAGTGAAAATCCCATGCTTTTTTGCATGGATTGTAACGGAAAGCGAGAAATAGCTCCAAATTATTTTCTAAATAAATCTTTATCAAATACCATTTTAATTGCATCGGCATGACGGCGTTTTGCTCTTGAATAACTTCCTGATGCTGGTGCAGCGTAGGCTCTTAAAGAGGCCAATCTCCATTTTACCAAGTCGAAATTCATTAACATAAAGCTATAAGCTCCCATGTTTCTTGGTTCTTCTTGCGCCCAAACGTAATCGTCGGCATTTGGATAGTTGGAAATTATTTCTTTTAATTGTTTAACTGGCAATGGAAATAATTGCTCAATTCTAACTACTGCTACATCATTTCGACCATTATTTTCTCTCTCAGCAGTGATATCGTAATAGAATTTTCCGGTACAAAAAACCAATGTTTTAACTTCTTTTTTATTTACAGTAGTGTCATCGATAGTTTCTTGAAAACACCCTTTTTCGAAATCTTCAATTGGAGAAACTACTCTTGGATCACGCAATAAACTTTTTGGTGAAAACACAATAAGCGGCTTGCGGAAAGTGGTTTTCATTTGTCTTCTCAACAAGTGATAGAAGTTGGCTGGTGTAGTACAATCGGCAACATACATATTATTTCTAGCACAAAGTTGCAAATAACGTTCCATTCTAGCAGAGGAGTGTTCGGCTCCTTGATTTTCATATCCGTGAGGCAATAAAAGTACAATTCCGTTTTGATTGTTCCATTTATCTTCTCCACAAGAGATATATTGGTCCAACATAATTTGAGCTCCATTACTGAAATCTCCAAATTGCGCTTCCCAAATAGTTAGTGTTTTAGGGCTTGCTAATGCATATCCATAATCAAAACCCAACACTCCGTATTCTGATAAAAGGGAATTGAAAATGTTGAAATTTCCTTTTTTACCTTCAATATTATTAAGTAAAATTACTTCTTCTTCCGAGTTCTCCACTTTAACCACGGCATGACGATGAGAGAACGTTCCGCGTTCCACATCTTGCCCTGAAATTCTAACATTATACCCTTCCTGTAAAAGAGTCCCGTAAGCTAAATGTTCGGCCATAGCCCAATCTAACTTGTTGGTTTCGAAATACATGGTTTTTCGATCGTTTATTAATTTTTGAATTTTACTAATAAACTTTTTATCTGAAGGCAAATTACAAACGGCATTGGCAACATTGGTAAGTCCTTCTTTACTGAAAGAAGTAGCTACTTTTTCAAGCATTTGAATATTGGTAACTTGCTCGAAGCCCAGCCATTCGTTTTGCATAAAAGGAGTAATTATGGTAAGATCTGTTTTACGAGATTTTTCTAAATTTACTTCTAATTTATCTTTGTAATGTACTTCTAACCCTTTGATATAATTGGCATCAATAACGCCATCTTCAATTAGTTTTTCAGTATAAATGTCTCTTGGATTTTTATGACTTGCAATTGCTTTATATAATAATGGCTGAGTAAATCTTGGTTCATCTCCTTCATTATGTCCGTATTTTCTATATCCTAATAAATCGATAAATACGTCACTACCAAATTGCATTCTGTAATCCAATGCAAATAACATGGCATGAACCACGGCTTCAGCATCGTCCGCATTTACGTGCAATACCGGAGACAAAGTCACTTTTGCAACGTCTGTACAATACGTTGAGGAACGTGCATCTAAATAATTAGTGGTAAAACCAACTTGATTATTGATCACAATATGAATGGTTCCGCCTGTTTTGTAACCGTCCAATTGTGCCATTTGAATAATTTCATAAACAATTCCTTGTCCGGCTACAGCTGCATCACCGTGAACAGCGATTGGCAATACTTTTGAAAAATCGTCTGGGAAATATTTATCTTGTTTTGCTCTAGTAATTCCTTCAATTACGGCGCCTACTGTTTCTAAATGCGATGGATTGGGAGCTAAATTAATATTGATGTGTTTTCCAGTTCTTGTTTTTCTATCAGAGGTTAAACCCAAATGGTATTTAACATCCCCATCGAAATATTCTTGGTCGTAATCTTTTCCATCAAATTCAGAGAAAATATCTTGGGTAGATTTGCCGAAGATGTTGGCTAATATATTTAAACGACCACGGTGTGCCATTCCCATTACAAATTGCTCCACTCCTTTTTCAGCGGCAGCTTCAATTAAGGCATCTAATCCTGGAATTATTGACTCTCCTCCTTCTAATGAAAAACGTTTTTGTCCAACGTATTTAGTATGTAAGAAATTTTCAAAAGAAACCGCTTCATTTAATTTAGTTAAAATCACTTTTTTCTCATCGGCAGAGAAAGTGGGCGTATTGTCATTAACCCCTAATTTTTCTTGAATCCATTGAATTACTTCCGGTTTTCTAATGTACATGTATTCCACACCAATATGCTGACAGTAAATTTTGTCTAAGTGAGCAATGATATCCGATAAAGTACAAGGAGCGATATAGATTAGTTTCGCAGCATCAAAAACAGTGTTTAAATCGGATTGGTTCAAACCAAAATTTTCTATTTCTAAAGTTGGGGAATAGGTTCTTCGGTCACGAACAGGATTGGTTTTAGTAAACAAATGTCCTCTTGTTCTGTAAGCTTCAATTAATTTAAGTACTTGGAATTCTTTTTGAAGTTTTGCTGAAATAGCACTGAAATCTTGCCCTTCAGGTGAAGTTGAAAAAGTTGCGTCTGTTGTGATTTCTCCATTTGAAGAGCTCATTCCAAAGTCGAAACCTTGGAAAAAACTTCTCCATGATGGCTCAACGCTATCAGGGTTATCTAAATATTGATCGTATAATAGTGCGAAAAATTCGGTGTGCGCTGCATTTAAAAAGGAAAACCTATCCATAATTTTTGAATGTCCTGATTTGTAAAATAGTTACGCAAAAGTACAATAAATGAAATATAATATTAAATAAATTAGATACTTTTATGTTTTATTAACCAATTTTTTGAAATCCATGAGAAAATCGTACTTTTTGATCGTATCAAAAATGAATTTAATATTTTTAGGAATTTTATTTTCGAGCGTTTCGTACTCTCAAACCTCAGATAATCTTATAAAATCAACTCCTTCGTTTTGGAAAAATATTCAATTTGGCGGTGGATTTGAATTAAACATTAGCAACCAATTTACAGAAGTTAATTTGGCTCCGGGCGCTATTTATCGTTTTAATCCAAAAGTAGCAGCTGGAATTGGTCTACAAGGCAGCTTTGTTTCATCTAAAGGCGACTTTTCTTCAGCCATTTATGGCTTGAGTTTGCTAACGCTAATAAATCCCGTGGAAGAATTCCAAATCTCTATTGAAGTTGAGCAATTAAGGGTGAATAGAACTTTAGTAATGATCGGCGGGCCAAATAAAAAAGATGACTTTTGGAACACTGGTTTGTTTTTAGGCGGTGGATGTGGGACTGATAATGTGACTTTGGGAATTCGTTATAATTTGCTTTTCAAAGAAACGGATTCTGTTTATTCTAGCGCAATGATGCCATTTATACGAGTTTATTTTTAAAAAAATCAGCTAATTTGTTAATTTAAAATTTCCATTTATTTAATAAATAAGATTGTAACTTTGTTTAAAATAAATTTAAAAATGAAAAAAATATTTCTTACCCTATTTTTGTTTCAATTCGCGGCCTTGTTTTCTCAAAATAATTTACTTCAATCGGGCCCAATGGTGGGATATTGCGAAATGAAAGAAGCCATGATTTGGTTACAAACTACCAAAGAGGCTTTAGTTAGAATTGACTATTTTGCTATTGATACTCCAAATGAAAAATTTTCATCGGATATTCAAAAATCAGAAAATAGCAATGGGTTTACTAATCACATTGTTTTAAATAAATTACAACCGAGTAAGCAATATCATTACGATGTTTTTCTTGATGGTAAAAAAGTAGTATTGCCTTATGAAACTTCATTTTCATCAAAAAAATTATGGCTTTGGCGAGAAGATGCGCCTGATTTTACGGTAGCATTTGGAAGTTGTAATTACATTAATGAAGAAGTAGTTGATCGCCCTGGAAAAGGATACGGTAGTGGTTATCAAATATATGAGAGCATTCATAATAAAAAACCAAACATCATGCTTTGGGGTGGTGATAATATCTACTTAAGAGAAGCGGATTGGGACAGTAAAACAGGGATATACCACCGCTATACCCACACAAGATCTATCAAAGAATTACAGCCTTTGATAGCAAACACCCAAAATTTTGCTATTTGGGACGACCATGATTTTGGACCAAATGATGGAGACCGAAGTTTTTATAATAAATATGAAACTCAAAATGCATTTAAAAACTTTTGGGCAAATAAAACCTACGGAACAGATGCTAATCAAAAGGAAGGAATTTATTCTACTTTCAATTGGGGAGATGCGGAATTTTTCTTGCTTGACGACCGATTTTTTAAATCTCCAAACGATCGCTTAACTGGTGAAAAAACCATAATTGGATCCACTCAATTCGAATGGTTAATTGACGCTTTATCAAGTTCAAAAGCTGCTTTTAAGGTTATTGTTATAGGTGGACAAGTTATAAATCCTTCTGCAAGATTCGAAAATTATGAAAACTATCCGAAAGAAAAACAAAATTTACTCTCTGAAATTGAAGCCAATAAAATAAAAGGGGTTTTATTTCTTACCGGCGACCGACATTTTTCTGAATTATCAAAACTAAATCGCGAAAATAATTATCCGTTGTACGATTGGACGGTTTCACCATTAACTTCTGGAGTCGGAAATTCATACAAAGATGATGTGAATATAAACAGGGTAGAAGGAAGTTTATTTGCTCAAAATAATTTTGGAATACTCTCTTTTTCAGGGAACAAAACCAACCGTCAACTAAAATTAACCTTGTTTGATGTTCAAGGAAAAGAACTTTGGAACAAAGTAATTACCAAAAAAGAACTCGAATAATAAATGTCTTCAATTATTATACGCTCATAAAACGCTACTACTTTGTACCTTTGCAATTGTAAAACTATTGTAAGAAAAAATGATTGAAGATAAAAACCCACCAAGAACTAGTATTTCACAATTAGGAGAATTTGGATTGATAGAACATTTAACGAAAAACTTTAAAGTCAACCATACTTCAACTATAAAAGGGATTGGTGATGATGCAGCCGTTTTAGACTTTGCCGATAAAAAAATTGTAGTTTCTACTGATTTATTAATCGAAGGGGTGCATTTTGATTTGGCATACATGCCTCTTAAACACTTGGGTTATAAAGCCGTTGTTGCTAATGTTTCCGATATTTGTGCGATGAATGCAAAGGCAACTCAAATCACCGTTTCAGTGGCTGTTTCCAATAGATTTCCTCTTGAAGCCCTTGAGGAATTGTTTGACGGAATTACGGTTGCTTCACAAGAATACAATGTAGATGTTATAGGTGGCGACACGACTTCTTCACAAAAAGGATTAATTATAAGTATTACTGCAATTGGCGAAGCGGACGAAGCTGAATTGGTCTACAGAAATGGTGCTAAAGAAACGAATCTACTCGTGGTTTCTGGTGATATTGGAGCCGCTTACATGGGATTGCAAGTTTTAGAACGCGAAAAACAAGTATTCCAAGTCAATCCTAATTCACAACCTGATTTAGAAGCATATACTTACTTAATTGAACGCCAATTACGACCAGAAGCTCGAAAAGACATTCGAACTTTATTGCATGCCTTGGAAATAAAACCAACAGCTATGATTGACATTTCGGATGGATTGTCATCGGAAATTATCCACATTTGCAAACAATCAAAAGTGGGTTGTAATTTATATGAAGACAAATTACCGCTCGACCCTCAATTGATTAATGTATGCGAAGAGTTTAATATTGACGCCACAACTGTAGCCATTAATGGTGGCGAAGATTATGAATTACTGTTTACCATTGCCATGGAAGACTTTGAAAAAATTAAAGGAAATCCAAATTTCACCATCATTGGCCACATGACTTCCGAAAGCGAAGGGGTTCATTTAGTTACCCGTGCGAATACTAAAATTCCTTTAAAGGCGCGTGGTTGGGATGCTATTTCTGAAGAATAAAATAATACCTCCTAATCCTGACCTTAAACGGTCAGAATTTTTTTTGAAATTAAATTAATGTTAAATCTCATTTGAAGTTTTTTCCATTAAAAACTATATCGTATTATTGCGATATGGGAATAACTAAAAAAATAGGTTTTTCAGAAGAAATTATTGAAATGTCCGAAATCCTGAAAGCATTTGGGCATCCAGCACGTTTGGAAATCGTAAAGTTTTTAATCAATTCACCCACTTGTATTTGTGGAGACATTGTAGAATTCTTGCCTTTATCACAGTCTACAGTTTCTAAACATTTATCGGAATTAAAAAAAGCAGAAATTATTAAAGGAACTATTTCAGGTAATTCCATTTGTTATTGCTTGAATGAAAGTACACTTAAAAAGCTTCAAAATTATATCACCATTTTACAAACCAACAGCAGTTCCAAAGAATGTTGTTAAAAATCAAACGTCATGAATTGGAACGAATTTAAAACACAATTAGCTGAAAATCTTGGGCTTCATTTGCAATTTGAATTTGCAAAAAATCAAATGGCAAGTCCTTCTTTTCATATCACAGAAATCAAACAGGCCAACATCACTGCAGTTGATTGTGGTGGGAAAATGAATGCCTGGACAGAAGTGATCGTCCAAATTTGGGAACCAAATGCCTCTGAAACAGGATGTTCTATGCAGGTTTCAAAAGCAATGACAATTATTGACTTAGTCGAAAACACACTTCCATTAAACCCAAATAGTATTGTGAAAGTTGAATTTGGAAACGATCTTTTTGAAACACGTCAAATGCTTCCACAAGATTTTGAAATAATAAACGACGAAATAATTGTAAAACTTATTGCCGATAAAACCCAATGCAAAGCTATTGGAAGAGGCGAATCGTGTGGAACTCCAAAACCAAAAGTAAAAATAACCGACATTCAAAACAATTCTTGTTCGCCAGAATCGGGGTGTTGTTAAAATTTAATAAATATGAAAGATGTAATTATAAAATATAAAAAACCAATCATTATCACCATTGGTCTCACTGCATTAAATCTCTATTTTGGGTTTGACGCTCGGTTTACAATTATTAATTTATTATGGTTATTGGTATGAAAAAAATCTTAGTTCTTTGCACAGGAAATTCCTGTAGAAGCCAAATGGCACATGGTTATCTGGAACATTTTGGAAAAAAATCTGTAGAAGTTTATAGCGCAGGTGTTGAAATTAATGGGCTAAATCCTTTTGCTGTTGGGATTATGTCTGAAGATGGAATTGACATTTCTAAAAACACTTCCAATCATGTTGATGAATATTCCAATATCACTTTTGATTATGTAATCACCGTTTGCGATAATGCCAAAGAAGCTTGTCCGTTTTTCCCCACGCAAACCAAAACCATTCACCATAGCTTTGAAGATCCTTCAAAAGCATCGGGAACTGCTAAAGAACTAATTGCTGAATTCCAAAAAGTGCGTGATCAAATTAAAGAATACTCGAAAGCCTTCACCGAAAATTTAGAAACAATTTAACATTTTTGTTTTATAAAAAGAATTAGATTTGTTCCAATTAAAACAATTATTTATGAAAAATATTCTAGTTATTATTGTGTTGTTTGTTTCGGTTTTTGGATTTGCACAAGAAAAAGACAAAGATAAAGCCTCTGTTTTTAATAGAAAACATGAACTTAAGGTTGGTGCGATTCACCTTCTTGGTGGACCATTATTAGAAGGAACTTACGAATACATTTACTCTAAAGATTTTACCTACGGTACCTCGGTATTGATAAGCCTTGATAGTAAAACTGCTTATGATGAAGAATTTTCTGTTACTCCATTTGCCCGTTTTTATTTTCAAGAAACCAAAGAATATGGAGCCCAAGGATTTTTTGTTGAGGGATTTGCTAAATACCTTTCAGGTAAATACACCCCAGAAGTTTTTAATATCTTTACCTCAAATACACCTAAATCCTATTCAGCAGGCGCTTTAGGACTTGGTCTTGGAAAGAAATGGTTCAATGCAAGTGGATTTGTTTTTGAAGTTCTTGTAGGAGCTGGAAGAACAATTGGAGGAGGCGATCAGCCGGACGGAATGTTTAGAGGAGATTTGCTTATCGGTTACCGATTTTAAATAAGTTATACATTAAAAAAGGCGCTATTACTAGCGCCTTTTTTTATAACCAATTAAACAAATAACTGAATACCCTTTTCTCTACATTTTCATTAACCAGTTTTTCATAGAAACTTCATTTTCAATAATTGCTTTTAAATCGGCAATTTTCACTCGGTCTTGTTTCATCGAGTCTCTATGGCGAATAGTTACTGTTTGGTCTTCCACGGTTTGATGGTCAACAGTAATACAGAATGGAGTTCCTAAAGCGTCTTGTCTTCTATAGCGTCTTCCAACGGCATCTTTTTCATCATAAGAAACGTTGAAATCCCACTTTAAATCATCAATAATTTGGTGAGCAATTTCTGGCAATCCGTCTTTTTTAACTAATGGGAAAATGGCTGCTTTTGTAGGTGCTAAAACTGATGGTAATTGCAAAACTGTTCGTGCAGATCCATCTTCTAAAGTTTCTTCTTTCAAAGAACTAGAGAAAACAGCCAAGAACATTCTATCTAATCCAACCGAAGTTTCCACCACATAGGGTGTATAATTCGCATTGGTTTCAGTATGAAAATATTGTAATTTCTTACCTGAAAATTTCTCGTGTGCTTTCAAATCGAAATCGGTGCGAGAGTGAATTCCTTCCAATTCTTTAAATCCAAAAGGGAAATTAAATTCAATATCTGCCGCAGCATTAGCATAATGAGCTAATTTTTCATGATCGTGAAAACGGTAATTTGCTGCCCCTAACCCTAGGGAAAGGTGCCAACTTAATCGAGTGTTTTTCCAATGCTCGTACCACTTCATTTCTTCGCCTGGCTTTACAAAAAATTGCATTTCCATTTGTTCAAATTCACGCATTCTAAAAATAAATTGTCTAGCAACGATTTCATTTCTAAAGGCTTTACCCGTTTGTGCAATTCCAAAAGGGATTTTCATTCGCCCTGATTTTTGAACGTTTAAGAAGTTAACAAAAATTCCCTGAGCCGTTTCTGGTCGCAAATACAAGTCCATTGCGGTATCTGCTGAGGCGCCCAATTTTGTTCCGAACATTAAGTTAAACTGACGCACTTCGGTCCAATTTCTAGAACCTGATTCCGGACAGGCAATTTCTAAATCTTCAATTAACGCTTTTACATCGTCAAGATCTTCCTTTTCTAATGATCTTGCCATTCGAGCTAAAACTTCATTTTTCTTGGACAAATATTCAATTACTCTAGCATTGGTAGAAACAAATTCCTCACGGTTAAAAGTGGCTCCAAAACGAACACTCGCTTTCTCAATTTCCTTCTCCGCTTTTTGATTTAGCTTTTCAGCATAGTCCTCAATCAAAACGTCGGCTCTATATCTTCTTTTCGAATCTTTGTTGTCAATTAATGGGTCGTTAAAAGCATCAACGTGACCTGAAGCTTTCCAAGTAGTGGGATGCATCAATATTGCGGCATCAAGGCCTACAATATTTTCATTCATTTGCACCATTGATTTCCACCAGTATTCTCTGATATTTTTCTTTAATTCCACTCCGTTTTGAGCATAATCATAAACTGCACTCAACCCATCGTATATTTCGCTTGACGGAAAAATAAATCCGTATTCCTTTGCGTGCGAAACTACATTTTTAAATAAATCTTCTTGTTTTGCCATAATGATGCAAAAATATAAAAAGTGAAATTAATAAAAGCATATAAAATGTACTTTGAGCGTTCCTTTTCGTTATTTTTATAGATAAATCAAAAAATCAATGATAAATAACCTAATTAATTTATTTTTTCCAGATGTTTGTTTGGGTTGTAAAGGGTTTTTATTATCGGAAGAAAACGTAATTTGCTCCTCCTGCAGACATGAAATTCCACTTACACAACATTTTCTAAATCAGGAAAATGAAGCGTTTATGAAATTTTATGGCAAAATTCCGGTGGAACAGGTTTCGGCATTATTTTATTTTCATAAAAAGGGAATTGTTCAAGAAATTATCCACGGACTCAAGTACCACGGGCATCAAGAAGTGGGAACCGTTTTTGGAGAATGGATCACAGAAGAGCTGATTTTACTGCCAATTTCAAAAGATTTTGACGCTGTTATTCCAGTGCCGCTTCATAAAAAACGACTACGGGAAAGAGGTTACAACCAAGTAACCAATTTTGGAATTGCAATTGCCAACAAGTTAGAAATCCCCTTTAATGAATCTCTTTTGCAAAGAAAAGTCTATTCTAAAACCCAGGTAAAAAAGAATTTATTAGGAAGAATATCAGTTATTGATTCCCTTTTTGACGTGACTTTTAGTGATAAAGATCACAATAAACATTATCTATTAATTGATGATGTATTGACTACTGGCGCCACTTTAGAAGCTTGCGGAAGAGCTTTATTAAAAATACCAGGCGCAAAAATTAGTATCGTTTGTATGGCAATGTCGCATTCTTAACTTTCAATAATAATAATGCCTTTGAAAATCTTGCAGTTGTTATTGATTATTTGTTAATTTGTTATGATTTAAAAACTAATAAAAACCCAAAAAATGCTTAGGATTTATTTATTGCTACTCTTTTTGGTTTCCCAACTTCAAGCGCAAAAAACTATGATCATACCACCAAATTTACAAAAAGGAGATACTATTGCAATTGTGGCCACAGCCAGAAAGAACATTGTGGATAACTTAAAGCCAGCAACTGATTTGGCCAAAAGCTGGGGATTGAACGTGGTAATTGGTAAAACTATTGGTTTAGATAATCATCAATTAGCGGGTACAGACGAACAAAGAGCCGCCGATTTTCAAGAAATGATTGACAATCCAAATATAAAGGCTGTTTGGTGCGTTCGTGGAGGATATGGAACGGCAAGAATGGTTGAATTAGTTGATTTTTCAAAATTTAAACAAGCCCCAAAATGGATTATAGGATTTAGTGATGTAACCGTTATTCACAGTCATTTGAATTCAATGGGAGTGGCAACAATACACGGAATTATGCCTGTGAACGTGGAGAAAGCTTCGGCTAAAGTGGAAGAAACTTTACGAAAAGCACTCTTTGGCGAAAGCTTAATATATACCGTTCCTTGTCAAAATGAAAACAGATTAGGTGTTGCTGAAGGTGAATTAGTGGGTGGAAATTTATCTATTTTATATAGCATGATGGGCTCTGAATCGCAGGTTGATTGCAAGGGTAAAATTCTATTTATTGAAGATTTAGACGAATATTTATACCATATCGATCGAATGATGCTGAGTTTAAAACGCTGCGGTTGCTTTGATGGATTGCAAGGATTAGTCGTGGGTAGTTTTATTAAAATGCACGATAATGAAATTCCGTGGGGTAAAAATGCCCATGAAATTATATTGGATATTACAAAAAAATACCCTTTTCCTATTGTGTTTGATTTTCCAGCTGGACACATTCATGACAACAACACCCTTATTTTTGGGAAAAAAGTGATTTTAGAAAGTAACGATAAAGAAACGATCTTGAAGTATTAAAACTAAACTACAATTTAATGGCCGATCATAACGATTTAGGAAAACTAGGAGAAGAATTGGCCGTTGAATTTTTAGAAAAAAATGGCTATTCTATTTTAGAAACCAATTGGACTTTTCAAAAAGCGGAAGTAGATATTATTGCAAAAAAAGATACTATCTTGGCCGTTGTAGAAGTAAAAACCCGCTCCAGTATCGATTTTGGATTGCCTCAGGATTTTGTTAAACCCAAAAAAATCCAACTCTTAGTTAAAGCAATCAACGAATATGTTATTTCAAATGAACTTGAAGTGGAAGTTCGCTTTGATATTATTGCAATTCATAGAGAAGGAAAAGGATTTAAAATTGAACATTTAGAAGACGCATTTTATTATTTTTAATGTTATATTTATAACAATTTGTTTTTTATTGATACATTTGCATCGCATTTAAACATCATGAAAAATGAAAACAGTCTCTTCAATTGTAGAAAATTACATCAAAACAAAGCCTTTTTTGTTAAGTGCTTTATCCCAAAACATTATCAATTTGACCTCATTATCACGAAATATGATGGTTGAATTGGAATCGGAATTTGGGAAAGACGTGAAACAAGGTGCGATTGTTATGGCGCTCAAACGCCTTTCTGTAGATTTAGATTTTAGATTGAATCATAAGATTTCAAAAGTGATGAAAAACTTGGGAGAAATTACGGTTCGCTCTTCTTTAATTGATTATACATTTGCCGTTTCAAGCACCATTTTGACCAAACAAGCCGATTTAATTTCGGAAATCAACAGCAATCCTGATATTTTTTATACCTCATCAAAAGGCGTAAGTGAGACGAATATCATTGTGAGCAAAAGCGTCGGTCACTTGGTAGAAAAGCATTTTGCTGCTGAAAAACAAATTCAAAAATTAGAAAATCTAGCTTCTATAACAATAAAATTACCCAAAGAAAACACTGTAATTCCTGGGATTTACTATTTTATTTTTCAGCGTTTGGCTTGGGAAGGAATTATCATAAATGAGGTAATTTCAACTTCCAATGAATTTACCATTTTGGTTAGCGATGAAGAAGTGGATATTGCTTTTAAGGTAATTAAGGATTTGAAAATGTTATAAAACTATATCATTTGGATCAACTCCAACGCCTTATTTATCGATTTTACGTTTTCAAAAGTAAGTAATAATCGCAATCCGTTTGGGGTTTGTTTTTCCTTCATGGTGCACAATTTTGATTGCGTTTGTACAAATTGCAATACTTGGCTGAACCGCCCCGATTGGTAATAACTGGATTGCTGGTCGGAGACAAAATAGCAAATCATTTTACCTTGTTTCATTACCAATTTTTCAATTCCTAATTGGGTGGCAACCCATTTGATTTTGATGCTATTTAACAACGAAATGGCTTGTTTTGGCAGAGGTCCGAAGCGATCAATTAATTTAATTTCAAATTCTACTAATCCGTTTTCGTCATTAATTACACTCAATTCATTGTACAATTTAAGGCGTTCGGTAATGTTATTAATATATTCATCTGGGAACAACAATTCGAAATCGGTGTCCAGTTGAAGGTCTTTTACGTAGGTTTTTTCAATGTCTTTTGTTTCGTCAGAATACAGCTCTTTGAACTCATTTTCTTTCAATTCTTCGATGGCTTCGTTCATGATTTTTTGATAGGTTTCAAAACCAATTTCGTTAATAAAACCGCTTTGTTCGCCTCCCAATAAATCTCCAGCACCACGAATTTCAAGGTCTTTCATCGCAATATTCAAGCCGCCGCCCAATTCACTATATTGTTCCAACGCCTGAATGCGCTTTCTAGCATCGTCAGTCATCGCGGAATACGGCGGACAAATAAAATAGCAAAATGCTTTTTTGTTGCTTCGCCCTACTCGACCTCGCATTTGATGTAAATCGGAAATCCCAAAATTATTGGCATTATTAATGAAAATGGTATTGGCATTGGGCACATCCAAACCACTTTCGATGATGGTTGTAGCTACTAAAACATCAAATTCACCGTTCATAAAAGCCAACATTAATTCTTCTAATTTCTTGCCGTCCATTTGGCCATGACCAATCCCAACTCTTGCATTAGGCACCAATCGCTGGATCATTCCGGCCACTTCTTTGATGTTTTCAATTCTATTATTAACAAAGAAAACTTGTCCGTTTCTTTGAATTTCATAGGATATCGCGTCTCGAATTGACTCTTCACTAAATCCTATTACGTTGGTTTCAATTGGATAACGATTGGGCGGCGGAGTCGTAATAACTGATAAATCGCGGGCAGCCATCAATGAAAATTGTAGCGTTCTTGGTATTGGCGTCGCGGTTAAGGTGAGCGTGTCGATATTGGCGGCAATTGTTTTTAGCTTGTCTTTTACATTAACCCCAAACTTTTGTTCTTCGTCAACAATTAGTAAACCTAAATCTTTAAAAATTACATTTTTGTTCACCAATTGATGAGTTCCAATTAAAATATCAAGTTTTCCGTCTTCCAAATCTTTTAGCGTTTCTGCTTTTTGCTTTGCCGATCTAAAACGGTTTAAATAGCCCACAGAAACCGGCATGTCTTTCAACCTTTCTGTAAAAGTTCTGTAATGTTGGTAGGCCAAAATGGTTGTAGGTACTAAAATCGCAACTTGTTTTCCGTTGTCTACCGCTTTAAATGCCGCACGAATAGCCACTTCTGTTTTTCCAAAACCTACGTCACCGCATACCAATCGATCCATGGGACGGTCGCTTTCCATATCGGATTTGACCTCCTGAGTGGCTTTGTTTTGATCGGGCGTATCTTCATAAATAAAGGAACTTTCGAGCTCTAGTTGTAAATAACTATCGGAACTAAATTGGAATCCTTTTTCCAATCTACGCTTGGCATACAACTGAATTAAATTGAACGCTATGTGCTTTACTCGGGCTTTTGTTTTTTGTTTTAAAACCTTCCAAGCATTCGAACCTAATTTGTAAATTTTGGGAGGCGTTCCGTCTTTTCCGTTGAATTTGGAAATTTTGTATAACGAATGGATGCTCACATAAACGATGTCATTGTCGGCATAAACCAGCTTAATTGCTTCTTGGGTTTTGCCTTCCACTTGAATTTTTTGTAAGCCGCCAAACTTCCCAATTCCGTGATCAATATGGGTAACATAATCGCCTACGGATAAATTGGTCAATTCTTGAAGGGTAATAGTTTGCTTTTTAGCATAACCATTTTTGATGCTGAATTTATGATACCGTTCAAAAATTTGATGATCGGTATAACAAGCAATTTGAAGTTCTTCGTCAATAAATCCTTGAAATAAGGGCAATTTTATGGTATCGTATTGTTTTCTAATACTTTCGTGATTGGCTTCGTCTAACGTTTGGAAAATATCGTGAAAGCGTTTTGCCTGAGCTTCATTGGAACAAAATAAATAATTTTTTATACCATTAAAATGATTATCATTTAAGTTATTTAACAATAAATCAAACTGCTTATTAAAGGATGGCTGCCGTAGAATATGAAATTCAAAAGTTTTATTGGTATTAAAAATAGCTTTGGAACCCAATTCAACCACATTAAAATCGAGTGCTTTTTTTAGAAATGATTTTTGATTCAAAAATAATTGCTCGGGAGCTAGGTGTTTTATTTCGCCCGTTAACTTGCTGTAGGCCTCTTCTGCTTTCGCAAATAAGGTGTCTAGTTTTGATAGTAGCGCTTCTGTATTTTGAATAAAAAGGGTCGTGTTTGGGGAAATATAATCCAAAAAACTCTCTCTGTCTTCCTGAAAAAACTTATTTTCTACATTTGGAATGATCGTGATTTTATTCTTTTTTTCAATTGAAAGTTGTGTTTCCACATCAAAACTTCGAATAGAATCCACCTCATTTCCAAAGAATTCTAATCGATACGGATTGTCATTAGAAAACGAAAAGACATCAATAATTCCACCACGAACAGAAAATTCTCCTGGCTCGGTAATGAAATCAACTCTCTTAAATTCATATTCAAAAAGTACTTCATTTATAAAATCGATTGAAATTTTATCGCCAACAGCTACTTTCAAAGTGTTCTTTTCCAGCTCTTTTTTGGTCACTACTTTTTCAAATAACGATTCTGGATAAGTAACAATTATTGCCGGTTTTTTTCGAGAATTGATGCGATTCAATACCTCAGCACGAAGCAAAACATTGGCATTATCCACCTCTTCAATTTGGTAGGGAATGCGAAAGGAGCCCGGGTAAAAAAGTACTTCTTTATCTCCTACTAATTGTTCAAGGTCATTTAGATAATAGGCAGCGGCTTCTTTATCTTCGAAAATCATTAAAAATGGAAGTTCGCTTTTATGAAAAAGGGAGTTTGTAACAAAAGACAAGGAAGACCCAATTAACCCCTTAAGGTGAATTTTATTTTCTGATTGTTGTAAAATTTCTGCAATTTGACAGACCTTGGTGGCTTTGTCATATTTTCCTATTACTACTGATTTGCTCAACTAAAATATGATTTTATCGGGTTGGAATGGCTCTTGAAGTATCTAACATTTGAATCAAATCGGATTCTCCTTCTTCTTTTGGAATGGTGCTTTTTCTAACAATTTCATCCAATTGATTTTGAAGTGATCGCAATTGAACGTTAATTTCTAAAACTAAAGCAACTACTTTATCGTCAGGAATTTCATCTAAATTGATGAACAGATTTAGCGAATTTATTTTAGATATCAAGACTGCAATTCGGCTTTTGATCTCCGGTTTATTGTATGCCATTGGAATATTATTGTTCAATTCTGCGACTTTTTTTGAAAGTTCTTTGGATTTTTTCTGGAATGCTCCAATGGTGCTTTTAGGTTTGTTGTTTAATTCTAATAAAAAACCGCGCCATTCAGGCCACATAGTAACTAATCCTTGAGATGCGGGATTAATTGGATTGGCATTAAAAGCCCATCCTTTATTAATGTTATTAAAGATGGTTTCTTTCTTTTTAGCGTCTTTAGCATTCTCCATTAGTCGCTGTTCCTTGTTATTTTGACAAGAAAATAGTAAAAAAAGTGCCATTAAAAGAGCCGTATTTTGCAGTTTCATCTTTATAATTATTTGATACAAAGTTACAAAGGTAATTCAAGAAATGCGAATTTTGAATAATTCTCATAAAAATGATTTTAAAATCCGAAATTGTTATATTTGTAGTCTAAATAGATCAAATGGCTACAAAAATTCTAATTATCGGGGCTTGCGGACAAATCGGAACGGAACTAACTCAGAAATTACGAAGTATATATGGAGTAGAAAACGTAATCGCTTCTGATATTAGAAAATTAAATATCGATGTGGTGAATTCAGGTCCATTTGAGGTTCTCAATGCATTGGATTTTAATCAAATTCAACATCTTGTGGAAATTCACGAAATTGATGAAGTTTATTTGATGGCCGCATTATTGTCGGCAACAGCTGAAAAAAACCCCGCATTTGCTTGGGATTTAAATATGAATTCTCTTTTTCACGTATTGAATTTGGCAAAAGCCGGAAAAATTAAAAAAATATTTTGGCCCTCAAGTATTGCTGTTTTTGGACCTACCACCCCAAGAGAAAATACGCCTCAGTATACCATAATGGAACCGAGTACCGTTTACGGAATTAGTAAGCAAACAGGGGAAAGATGGTGTGAATATTACCATAATACCTATGGTGTTGATGTGAGAAGCATTCGTTATCCTGGCTTAATTAGCTGGTCGTCGCCTCCGGGTGGGGGGACAACCGATTATGCTGTTGATATATTTCACAAAGCAATTACTAAGAAAAAATACGACTGTTTTTTATCTTCAGAAACCAAAATGCCAATGATGTATATGGACGATGCGATTGCCGCAACTATCCAAATTATGCAAAGCCCAAAAGAACAAATTAAGATCCGTTCTTCCTACAATTTAGCTGCAATGAGTTTTACACCAACAGAAATTGCAGAAGAAATTAAGAAATCCATCCCAGAATTCACTATTACCTATCATCCCGATTTCCGACAAAAAATTGCAGATAGCTGGCCAGCAAGTATCGATGATAGTGCTGCCAGGGAAGACTGGAATTGGAAACCCCAATTTGACATATCAAGCATGACAAAAGACATGTTGGACCATTTAAAAAAATAAATAAACTTATTTTTCGCTTACACTTTACAAATAAGAACAAAATAAAGTTGCTTACTTTTGTATCATTATGAAAAGGGTTCCAAAATCAATAACATTAAAATTAGAGCAACGTGAGCAAAATAGTTCTTTGCGAAAATTGGCATTACCAAACCATTTAATCGATTTTGCTTCTAATGATTATTTAGGATTTTCTAAATCTGTGGCTATTTTTAATTCAACACATTCCTATTTAATTGATAAAAATATAATTCAAAATGGTGCGACTGGATCTCGATTATTGTCCGGAAATCATGCTGTTTATCAAGAAGCAGAAAACTACATTGCAAAATTTCATCTATCGGAAAGTGCTCTACTCTTTAACTCTGGTTACGATGCAAATGTGGGTTTTTTTAATGCCGTTCCGCAACGCAACGATATTATCCTATTTGATGAATTAGCACACGCGTCGATTCGGGATGGAATCCAACTATCCAATGCTAAATCCTACAAATTTCAACATAACGATTTTGAAGATTTAGAACAAATAATTCTTAAACTATCAACCGACAACCAACAACCATTAACCATTTTTGTTGTTACCGAAAGTGTTTTTTCTATGGATGGCGACACTCCAGATCTAGAAGAACTCGTTACCATTTGTGAAAAACACAACTGCTATTTGATTGTTGACGAAGCCCACGCTTTGGGGGTTTTTGGCGATCCCGAAGTTTCGGGAGGCGAAGGGTTAATCCAAATGTTGGGTTTACAAGACGCTGTTTTTGCAAGAATTGTAACTTTCGGAAAAGGGTTGGGTTGTCATGGCGCGGCTATTTTGGGAAGTCAGAAACTGGTTGATTATTTAGTTAATTTTGCTAGAAGTTTTATATATACTACGGGCCTTTCCCCTCATTCGGTGGCAGCCATTTTTGTAGCTTATCAGCATTTAGAAAATGAAAAAGAAGCCCTCCAAAAACTGCGAGAAAATAGCATCCATTTCAACCAAGAAAAAAAGTTATTGGGTTTAAACCCATTATTTGTTAGAAGTAAATCGGCGATTCACAGTGCCATAATTCCTGGTAATTTAAAGGTTCGAAATATCGCTAACCAACTTCAAGAAAAAGGATTTGATGTGAAAGCCATACTTTCCCCTACCGTTCCTGAAGGTCAAGAACGACTTCGATTTTGTTTGCACAGCTATAATTCAAAAGAAGAAATTTCGGAAGTGTTGGGATTGTTGAGTACCTTTGTTTTTTAGCCAACATTAAATCCAATTACCATGTGAACTTTGTGTTTTCTTTGCGAACTTTGCGGTTAAACAAATAAAATGAAATTATTTATAACAGGAATATCAACCGATGTAGGAAAAACAATCGCTTCAGCAATAATTACAGAAGCGCTTGAGGCTGATTATTGGAAACCCATTCAAGCGGGAGATTTGGACCATTCTGATAGTCATTTTATTAAGTCAAATATCAAAAGTCAAAAGTCAAAAATTTTCCCAAATGCCTATCAATTTAATACTCCGGCAAGTCCACATTTAGCTGCTGAATTGGACGGAATTACGATAGATTTAAAAAATATAATTGAACCGAAAACAGATAATCATCTTGTTATTGAAGGTGCTGGTGGCGTTTTGGTTCCTTTAAATAATTCCGCTTTTGTTATCGACATGGTTCAACCTGATTATAAAATTATAATTGTTTCAAGACATTATTTAGGAAGCATTAACCATACGCTTTTAACTATTGAAGCGATAAAAAATAGAGGTTTGACAATTGCAGGCATTATTTTTAATGGCAATGAAAACAAGGCTACCGAAACCTTAATATTGAATTATTCGAAACTAAAATTCATTGGCAGAATTAACGATGAACCGTATTTTGATAAAAATGTAATTTTAGAATATGCCGATTTATTTAGAGATAATTTAATGGCAATTGAATAGTAAATAAAATAATTAAATGGATTTAACCGAAAGAGACGGGTTACATATTTGGCATCCTTATACGCAACACAAAACTTCAAAACCGCCAATTGCAATTGTAAAAGGCGAAGGAGCTTTGCTTTGGGACAATTCCAATAAAGAATATATTGATGCCATTGCTTCTTGGTGGGTCAATCCTTTCGGACATTCCAACAGATTTATTGCCGATGCAATCTACAACCAATTAACCACATTAGAACACGTTTTATTTGGAGGATTTACTCATGAACCAGCCGTAGTTTTATCTGAAAAGCTAATTGAAATCTTACCGAAAAATCAAAATAAAATTTTCTTTTCCGATAATGGATCAACCGCAGTTGAAGTGGCAATAAAAGTCGCTTTTCAATATTTTTTCAATAAAGGAGAAAATAAAACGACCCTGATTGCCTTTGAAAATGCCTTTCATGGAGATACATTTGCTGCAATGGCGGCAAGTGGAATTTCGTTTTACACCCAAGCTTTTGATGGAATGTTTATTGATGTGGTTCGGATTCCTGTTCCCATAAAAGGTAAGGAAGAAACTAGTTTTCAAGCCTTGGCCCAAGCCATAAAAAACAATAATTGTGCGGCATTTATTTTTGAACCTTTGGTTTTAGGCGCAGCTGGAATGGTGATGTATGAACCGGAAGAACTTGATAAATTAATCGGAATTTGCAAAGAAAATGGCATTTTAACCATCGCCGACGAAGTTATGACTGGCTTTGGTAAAACCGGAAAAACGTTTGCTTGCGATTATTTAGTTGCCCAACCGGATATGATGTGTTTGTCGAAAGCGTTAACAGGCGGGACAATTCCAATGGCAATTACCACATTCACCCAAGAAGTATTCGATGCTTTTTATTGTGATGATATCAATAAGGCTCTTTTTCACGGACATACATTTACTGCAAATCCAACGGGTTGCGCAGCGGCGTTGTCGAGTTTAGCACTCTTGGAAACTAATGAAATGCAAGCCAATATCGCCAGAGTAAATCAAAGTCATTTGGCATTTCAAAAACATATCGAAAATCATCCTAAAGTTACCACAACTAGAGTTTTAGGAGTTATTTTTGCATTAGAAATTAAAACCGAATCACAAGCGAGTTACTATGGAACTTTGCGAAACAAACTCTACGATTTTTTCATTGAAAATGGAGTGATTTTGAGGCCTGTGGGAAACATCGTTTATATTTTACCCCCTTATATTATTGAGGATGACCAACTCCAAAAAATATATACTGTAGTTGAAAACGCATTGGATATAGTTTAAGAAAAAGATCCCTTTCTTTGCGAACTTTGCTGTTAAAGAAGATAAAGAGATAATAGAAGAAGAGATAAAAGATTTTTATCTTTGCCAAAAAATTTTAATAAATAAACCACTTTGCTAAAAACGATTTCTATTACCGCCATCGCTTCTATTTCTGGATTAGGAAATAATCAGGATGTCATTTGGCAAAACTATTTGAATGATAATCACTGTTTTATTGTAACTTCTATTGGGAATCAAAATGCCAATATTGCTCCTTTAAATTCTAATTCCAAAAAAGTAATAAGCGAATTAAAAAAATCGGATGCTAAATACAAATCTCTTGATAATTCTGTATTATTTGCAATAGCAGCCTCCCGAAAAGCGACTGAAAAAGCAGGCTGGAAGAAAGGTGATACATTCGGAATTAACATAGGATCATCCCGTGGTGCAACAGAATTATTCGAAAAACACCACTTGGATTTCATCCAATCTGGAAAAGTAGAAACTTTGACTTCTCCTACTACAACTCTTGGAAATATCTCTTCTTGGGTTGCTCATGATTTACAAAGTCAAGGGCCAGAAATTTCGCATTCTATTACTTGCTCAACTGCCTTACACGCCTTATTAAATGGTATTGCTTGGCTAAAATCTGGTATGGCTGATAAATTTTTAGTTGGCGGCAGCGAAGCTCCTTTAACCGATTTTACAATTGCTCAAATGAGAGCTTTAAAAATTTATTCTAAAAATAATGACGAGTTTCCTTGTCGGGCCTTGGACTTAAATAAAAAACAAAATTCCCTTGTGTTGGGTGAAGGTGCTGCGGTTTGTTGTCTTGAAATAGGAAGGACCGACAAAACTATCGCAGTTATTGAAGGAATTGGTTATGCTACTGAAATTTTAGAACACAATGTTTCAGTTTCTGCAGAAGCTACATGCTTTCAAAAATCGATGAAAATGGCTTTAAAGAATACTAAACTATCAGATGTTGATGCCATTATAATGCATGCTCCTGGAACCATAAAAGGGGATTTATCGGAATATAAAGCAATTCAAAAAATATTTGGAGACGCCCTTCCTTTGTTAACTACCAATAAATGGAAAATCGGTCACACCTTCGGAGCATCAGGAATGTTGGGTATTGAAATGGCGATTTTAATGTTACAAAATCAAGTTTTTATCGGAATTCCATTTACAGAAGCAAAAACCGAAAAGAAATCCTTGAAAAAAATCATGGTAAATGCAGTAGGTTTTGGAGGAAATGCGGTGAGTGTATTGTTGAGTTTGTAAGTTCTTTAGATAAAAGATGAAAGACTAAAAGATAAAAGACTGCGCACTTTACGGTTAAAAAAAACTTCTAAAGTTATAAAGTCAAGTTTCAAACCAAATCGATAACTTACAACCCACAACTTATAACTCATAATTCTCTAAGTCTTTTACTTTTTCATAAACTATATTACTTTCAAATCCCTTCCGGAGTAAGAAATCACAGAATTTTTTTCGCTTTTTTAAACTATTATTCTCTTTCATCGTCTGCCAATGTCTATCGGCAAGTGTATGAAAAATCGTATAATATTCTTCTTCCGATATTTCTTTAAGTGCCGTTTTAATATTGTAGGGAGAGATATTTCGAAACTTCAATTCGTTTACAATTCTACTATTCCCCCAATATTTAATTCGGTGTTTTCCTCTAGCGAAACTGCAGGCAAAGCGTTCTTCATTTAGAAAATTTTGATCAATAAGATGCACTATTATCAAATCGATAACTTGGGGAATCATGTTCATTCCTCGAAGTTTTTCGACCACTTCTTTGTGACAACGCTCTTGATAGGCGCAGTAATTCTCAAGCTTGGATTGGGCTTCCTGAATGGAATAGGTTTTATGAGAATTGTTTTCCAAAATCGATTAATTGTCTATTGAGAATAGAAACAAAAAACTAGGCATTTGTTTTCCCTGAGGCCTCTAAATTCTTTTCGATTTTATGTCCTGGTCTTGACCATTTTGGCTTTTCTCCTAATGATTCATACTGTGAATCTTCCGCTTCAACGGTGGTCGGTTGAGCAACTTTAACAAATGGTTTTTGAGGAATTAATCCTAATGTTTCAAACATTTTCATGTCTTCATTAACATCTGGATTTGGAGTAGTCAATAATTTATCGCCTGCAAAAATAGAATTTGCACCAGCAAAGAAACACATTGCTTGCCCCTCACGGCTCATGTTCATTCTACCTGCAGAAAGACGCACTTGAGTTTCAGGCATTACAATTCTTGTGGTAGCTACCATTCGAATCATTTCCCAAATTTCAACTGGTTTTTCTTCTTCTAATGGCGTTCCTTCAACGGCAACTAAAGCATTTATGGGAACCGATTCTGGTTGCGGATTTAATGTAGAAAGGGCTACTAACATTCCTGCTCGATCTTCTATAGATTCTCCCATTCCAATGATTCCTCCGCTACAAACAGTAACATTGGTTTTACGAACATTTTCTATAGTTTGAATACGGTCTTCAAAACCGCGTGTAGAAATAACTTCTTTATAGTATTCTTCTGAGGTATCTAAATTGTGATTATAGGCGTATAAACCTGCTTCTGCTAAACGATGGGCTTGATTTTCAGTGATCATTCCCAACGTGCAACACACTTCCATATCCAATTTATTGATGGTACGAACCATTTCTAATACTTGATCAAATTCAGGTCCGTCTTTCACATTTCTCCATGCTGCACCCATACAAACTCGGGAAGATCCGCTAGATTTTGCTCTCAAAGCTTGGGCTTTTACTTGGCTCACCGACATTAAATCGTTGCCTTCAATTTCAGTATGATAACGAGCTGCTTGAGGGCAATAACCACAATCTTCTGGACATCCGCCTGTTTTTATGGATAACAAGGTAGAAACCTGAACTACGTTTGGGTCGTGTGCTTTTCTATGAATAGAAGCTGCTTCAAAAAGCAAATCCATCATAGGTTTGTTGTATATCGCAATAATTTCTTCTTTCGTCCAATTGTGTTTAACAATGCTCATAATACCTATTTTATATTGCTTCAAAAGTAATCAAATTGTTACAAAGAAGCAATTTTGTAAATTTTATATCGAGGTTAAAATCGTTATAAATTATATTTCAAACTAAAAATAATATACCTCGGTTGAACCGTATATTGTGAAGTTCTTGTAGAGAACTGCGTGAAACTATCGTCGTTAAGAATATTTGTATTTAATAGGTTGGTAACTGCAACTTTATATTCTAGCTTACTTTCTTTCTTTTTTTGATAAATCAAACTTGCGCTTAAAAAATCGTATTCATTATTAACCGTTTTATTATTATTGGTATAATGATAATACTCATACTCTGAAACAAAAGAGAAACTATCTAGGAAGAAATAATCCAATCTAGCAGAAGGCCTATCTGTGAAGAACTTGGTTCCTATATAATCATTTATAGTTCGAGAATATCCTAATTCTAAGTTCGGTAAATCTTTATAATTGGTAGCTACTTTTACGGTATAATTTTGAGTTAGTGATTCTGTAGTTACAAAAAGGCCGTTTTGAATGTTATTGAATATTGAACGATTCGCAGACAAATTAAATGAAGCTTTATAATTTTTTGCAAATGATCTACCGTAGTTGGCATTCCCAGAAAGAGTTTCATCGGCAAAATTGGAATTTATAGCAGACGAAACTTGGTTAATTCCATTAAAAATAGCACTTGATTTAATCGCATTTAAGCGTTTTGTATAATTAATATTGGCAGAAACGTTCTCAAAATTAAACATGTTGTATTTAAAATAACGCAAGGAATGACTTTCAGACATTGCATTTTCTAAATACCTATTCCCTTGAAATAAAGAGTTATAATTTGTGAATGTATAACCAGCAGTAAACCTATTAATATCAGTAAAATCAGTATTTATGGAGTAATTGTAGGTTAAGGTTTCCGCTTTTTTAATTTGATACAAAGCATAGACGTCAGGTAAAACTCGGTAAAAATTATCGTTCACTTTGGTACCTAATTGCTCATTATACGTTTTGTAGTAATGCGCAGAAAAACCTGGATTAAAAGTAAATTTACCAGTAATAAATTTATAATGTAGTCCTACAAAAGCATCATTAAAAAAGTAGGAAACATCGTTATTTTTATCGGTACTATTCAAGTCGTTTATCGTTCCGCTATCCAAAATTTGGAAAATATGAGAGTTGAAATTTTGCATGGAGTAAGTATTCCCAAAAGTAAAATTAATATTGCTTTTTGGAGTTACCATATAATAGTAATCTACCTTAGCGTCCAATTTATTGGTTTTAATAAATCGAGTTTGATTGATATTGTATCTGTTTTGTGCTTGCAACCCTAACGTTTGAAAAGGATTCTGACCTAAATTAGCGTTATAAAATGGGTCTTCGTCTTGGTATAAATGTTGGATTCCAATATCGAAAACACTTTTATCGCTTTTGGTGTAATACAAACTCAAATTCTGAGTTAAAGTAACCGGATCTTGTTGCTTGAAAGAGGCAATATCTTGGTCGGGAATAGCGGGTGGTGTTCCGTTGGTTGCTGTTGCAAATGATTGAGTAAATAAACTATTGTTCTCGTCTTGTTTAGAATTTTTAAGTAACGCATCATAATCAAATTGAAGGTTAGAATTCGGTTTGTAGCTTGAGCTTAATTTAAAAAGCCCCAAACTACTTATTTGATTCGCTGCTTCTTTCGTTTTTTGGGTAGTGTTTACCGTTCCCAAAATACTTGATTGATCGGCTCTATTGTTTTGAGAAGCTGTTTCTAGATCAGTAAGTGTTGAAGAAACAATTGCAAATCCACTTAAACTCCAGGTTTTAGTGACATTATAAGAAAAATTGGTTGCGCCAAATTTTGTTTCAATTTCCTTAGCTCTGTTATTTCTTAACAACGAAATCCCTAAATCATTGGAAGAAACATTGAAGTTAGTTCCGCCTTTTCTCATCATACTTCTAAATCCACCAGTGAATTTGAAATAATCCTGAACCGTAAATGGCAATTCCCCAATATTATTATAATTGGCAATCAAATTCACACTATATTTTGGACTGTAATAAAATAGCTTTGGGTTGGCGTTATAGCGTGTGTTTTGATTTTCCTTTCCTCCACCAGCATTGATGTCTCCAAACCAAAAATTCTTTTTCCCTGATTTTAGCTTGATGTTCATCGCAATGTTTTCATCTCCATTTTCCAAACCTTTCAAGGCAGAAACATCGTTGAAATTTCTTAAAACTTGGATTTTATCAATCGCGTCGGCAGGAATGTTTTTAACTCCTAATTTAGTATCTCCGTCGAAAAAGTCTTTTCCTTCCACCATTAATTTGGTGACTTTTTTACCTTCCACTTCTATTTCACCATCGGCATTTACTTCTACTCCTGGTAATTTTTTTAATATGTCTTCTAATTTTCTTTCCGTACCTGATTTAAAAGAGTCGGCGTTATAAACTATTGTATCTCCTTTTATAGAAACTGGCATTTCACGAACAATTTCAACTCCTTCAAGTTCAATCCCCCCCGATTCCAGTGTAATATTTTGATTCATATTTAAAGTAGAAGTAGAAATTACAAGCTCTTTAGTTTGCATTCCTAAATAACTCACCTTTATAGAATAACTGGAATTCGGTTTCAAATTCAATAAATATTTTCCTTTGTCATTGGTAATTGCATAGGAATCCATTGCTTTAGTAACGGTATTTACAGCCATAACGTTGGCCATTTCAAGTGGGGTTTTCCCAACATCTTGAATAAAGCCCTCAAATTTTATGGATTGTGAAAATGAAATTGAAGTCACGAATAATAATAGTAGGAGGGATTTTTTCATTACCTTTTAATTGATTTTTTAAATTTTAATTTGTGAATTAACGTCCCATTCTAATTTGCATTCCGCCATTCCCGCCTCTTCCTTGGTTCATTTGTCGGAAATCTTCCATTTTCTTAGTTACCGTTTCATCGTATTCTTTTTGAGAAATTTCTTTTCCATTGGATGGCGATTTTATTTCCACTTTCTCTTTTGAATTCATTACAATTTTAGAGCACAAAATAACTGTTTTACCGTCATTTACCTCTAAAATTAATCCTGGTAATCCCCAGTAATTTTCTGGCCCTTGGCTAATTGGAATTTCAGGTGTGTACCAAGCAGTTATGGTAACTTCTTTTGGTAATTCAAAATCTTCCATGAAGTTGGTTTTCTTCGCTTCGCCCTCAGGCTTCTTCGTTTCGTCTGTGGATTCTTCTTTTTTCTTTTCTTCCTTTTTTGGTCTGAAATTTCTAAAATCAGTTTGGCTAACTGGTTGAACTGTAGTTGCTTTAAAACAAGTATAGCCTCCAATTAACCTTGATTCGCCTTCCAATTTCCATGCATAATTTGGCAAAGAATCTTTAACTAAAAATTCTTTTCCCATAAACTCTTTATCAACAGCATAGGTTTTTTCCTTCACGTTTTTAAAATTGGTTCCGCCACCTCCAGTCATCGAGCTCATCCATCTCATTCCACCCCCTTGACCGCCTTGACCTGGAGCGTCTAATTTTTCTTCTTCTTTATAAATTGAAGTTGTTTTTGAGAAATTTAATATGAATGTTTTTTCAAACATTTTTTTCATTCTATCTTCAATCATTTTTTGCATGTCTGGAGTCATTTCTTTGTTTCCTTCCATTCTGGTTTTGAAATCAGAAGTACTTGTTTTTGACTCATACACGGCCATTCCTTGGAAATCTTGCGCTTGAACATTTGCAAATGCTAAAACACAAAATACAAATGATACTATTACTTTTCTTAACATAAATTGGTTTTTTTATATTTTAAATAAAATTTTTACACTAATTAATTATAAAATTGGCATTTTAAAAATGCAAATATGACGATTTAGAATAATAAAAGCTACAAATTATATGTTAAAATAAAATCCCTAAAAACTAATATCGTAATTTAGCGTTCAATGAAAACATTTATTCAAATACTTGGCCTATTTATCTTAGTGGTTTCCCAATCCATCGGGCAAACTATTAAGGCTACTCCATTGACTACGGATGCCATTTCGGTAAATCGGTTTTTAGCTATTGACGTTTTATCCCATCGCTATTATGAAGAAAATGGGGTCTTGTACAAGAGTAATCAAGATCAAATTTGGCAATACAAAAACCTTGCTTTAGGAAAAATAGTAAAAATTGATACCCAAAATCCACTAAAAATTGGTGTTTTCTTTGAAGGTTTTAATTCCGTAGTTTTATTAGATAATCAATTAAATGAAATTAAAAAAATATCATTTTTAAATAATAAAAACTCAATAATTGCTAGCGCTATTGGGATTGCCGCTCAAAATAAACTATGGTTTTACGATTCTATTTCTCAAAAAATAGGACTCTTCAATTGTTTAAATGAAGATTTCAATTTGATTTCAACCTCTTTTCCTGGAAATTTCAAACATTATGAATCCGATTTTAATAATTTTCAATGGATTGATACCGAATTAAACTGGTATTCTTGTAATTTATTTGGAGAAATTAGATTGATCAGAACTGTCCCTGATTTTGATAAAATCCAAATCATAAATTCCCATTTGATACTATATTCAAAAGGAGAAAGCTTGTATTTTGTAAATTTTAAATCAAATAAAATTCAAGAAGTGCAAAATGTTGATAAAAGCTTTGACTTTTTTACTTACAAAGACCAAATTTTATCTATTTTTACCAATCGACAAATTAAGAATTATAAAATACTATTACCATAATGCACATAGCTATAGCAGGAAATATAGGAGCGGGAAAAACATCATTAACTCGCTTGTTAGCAAAGCATTTCAAGTGGGACCCTCATTTTGAAGACGTAGTTGACAACCCTTACCTAGATGATTTTTACCATCAAATGGAACGCTGGTCGTTCAATTTACAAATCTATTTCTTAAATAGTCGCTTCAGACAAGTGCTACAAATTCGCGAAAGCGGAAAAAAAATAATTCAAGATAGAACCATCTATGAAGATGCTCATATTTTTGCTCCCAACCTTCACGCTATGGGGTTGATGACCAATAGAGATTTTCAAAACTATAGCTCCCTTTTTGATTTAATGGAAGGACTTGTTGCTCCACCTGATGTTCTTATTTATTTGAGAAGTTCAATTCCTAATTTAGTTTCGCAAATTCACAAGCGCGGTCGCGAATATGAAAATTCAATTTCTATTGAATATTTAAATCGATTGAATGAAAGATACGAAGCTTGGGTTTCTTCCTATACTAAAGGGAGGTTGGTAATTATTGACGTTGATACTATCGATTTTGTAAATAATCCTGAAGATTTAGGAATGATAATTAACAAAATAGACGCGGAATTAAACGGTTTATTTTAGTCTAATAATTATTTCGAAACCACACTTTCATCCATTCTCTTTTTAATATCAAAAAAGAAACTTGTTCGGATAAAATGACCAAATCTGATCCGTCTAGTTTTTTTATTTGATCCTCGGGAACATCAATAATATATAGTAAATTGAGGTATTCTGCGAATTTATATTGAATCAATCGGTAGATTTTTTCGTGTAATTCCCCTTTCAATTCTTCCGCTGAAATTGACAATGAAAAATCGATAGATTCATTTGCTAAGTTGAAATCTTTATTGATTTGCTCAATTAATTTGGAATATAAATTGTCTTGAAAAGCTTCATTCAGTAATAAATCTGAATTTATAGGCGCAATAAACGTCTTTGAACTCATTAAAATTAAACTTTTCGCCCCATTAAATTTTCACCAAAATTTCTAAGCATTTCCTTTTTATCATTGTCAATGCTAATATTCTGTAAAGTGTCAAAAGCCTTAAAAGTAAAATCTTGAATCGCATTTTTAGTTTCCTGAGCGGCACCAGAGGCAACGAATATTTCTTTAACCGAAGCAATTTTATCAGAACTGTCTTGAGGGTGAATTGAAAATAATTCGGCTAATTGCTGCGCTTGATCAGTGGAAGCAAATTCAAGTGCTTTTAGATATAAATAGGTTTTTTTGTTTTCGATAATATCGCCACCCACTTGCTTTCCAAAAGTTTCTGGATTTCCAAAAGCATCTAAATAATCGTCTTGCAATTGAAATGCCAATCCTAAATTCAACCCGAAATCATAAATTAAATTGGCATTTTCTTCAGAAGTTTCTGCGACAATAGCCCCCATTTTCATTGCTGCAGCAACCAATACAGCCGTTTTGTATTGAATCATTTTCAGGTATTCTGGAATTGAAACGTCGTTTCGAGTTTCAAAATCGACATCCCATTGTTGGCCTTCGCAAACTTCCAGCGCCGTTTTGCTAAAAAGTTTTGCTAATTCCTTGAAAATAGAGGGTTCATATTTTTCAAAATATTGATAGGCTAAAATTAACATGGCATCTCCAGAAAGAATCCCCGTATTGACATCCCACTTTTCATGCACAGTTACATTTCCTCTTCGCAAAGGGGCGTCGTCCATAATGTCATCATGGATGAGCGAAAAATTATGGAAAACCTCAACAGCAAGTGCTGCTGGTAATGCTTTTTTATAATCGGCATCAAAAACTTCGGAACTCATTAAGGTTAAAACCGGGCGCATTCTTTTTCCTCCTAATCCTAAAATATAATGAATAGGATCGTAAAGATTTTTAGGCTCTTTAGTCTCATATTGAGATTCTAAATAGTCCGCAATAAATTCTTGATACTGATTAATAGAATGCATGCTTCTAGATTTGTTATTATTTCTTAAAAATAAAATTAGTAGTAATTATACTATTTGAGCCTTACAAAGAAACTCAAAAAAGTTTGAACTATAAACTTTCTTAAATGTTAAATAATTGTAAAGACTTGGAAACTATTTTGGTATTCAAAGTTTCCGCCGTAAGTTTGCGCCAAATTTAAAAAAAATTCCCTATCAAATGAGAGAGAAAATTATGTCTAAAGCCAGTGATTTGTTCATGAAACTAGGTTTCAAGAGCGTCACTATGGATGATATAGCGGGAGACATGTGCATTTCAAAAAAAACTATTTACAAATTTTTTAGCAATAAAGAAATTCTAATTGAGGAAATTACGGATATGATTCATTCAGAAATTCACGAGATTGTTGGTCAAATTATTGCGCTAAATTATAATGCAATTGAGGAGAATTATCAAATCAGAAAAATGTTCAAGGAAATGTTCAAATCGGCTGATACTTCACCAGTTTACCAATTAAAAAAACACTACCCTTCGATTTTTGAAAAAGTGATGGCAAAAGAAATAAAGGAATGCAACACTTTATTCAAAAATAATATCGAAAAGGGAATTGATCAAGGCTTGTACCGAAAAGAAATTCCCGTTGAAACCTTTGTTAAATTTTACTACAATTTAATATTTAGCATAAAGGAACAAACCGTTTCTGAAAAAGAGGGACAACAATTAGAATTACAAATATTAGAATACCA
>Ga0209443_1000113_pt1 | contig 50069 bp, 55 predicted proteins | sample LauGreBMM110DCMD_2_FD_187571 | JGI IMG/M metagenome (GOLD analysis project Ga0209443, IMG submission 187571) | Freshwater lake microbial communities from Lake Michigan, USA - Su13.BD.MM110.DCMD (SPAdes) (version 2) | ecosystem: Environmental > Aquatic > Freshwater > Lake | place: Lake Michigan... | reverse complement strand
TACTATATTTGCAACCGTTTGCCGAGTCTATATAAGAAAATTATTGGGGAGATACTCAAGCGGCCAACGAGGGCAGACTGTAAATCTGCTGTGTGAACTTCGTAGGTTCGAATCCTGCTCTGCCCACACGAACCAAAAGACCTCAAATGAAAATTTGAGGTCTTTTTATTTTTTATTATAATCTAAAAAAAAATAAAATTTGGTTTTATTTATAAGTCGATTTAATTCTGTTTCTTTTAGTTGATATTTTCTACTTGTTTTAGACGTAATCATTTTTAATTCAATAATCAATCTTTGAATTAAAAAATAATCATGCATTATAAAAATTATATCTTTTGAGTTGACACGCTTCAAGATTCTTTTTGATTCTGAAACTTTACCTAATTGAAATAAATTAATAGCTTTAATCAAATCTAATGCTTCTATGTAACCTTCATCCAATGAAAAATCTGGTAATCTTTTATAATCCAATTCACAAATTTCAAGCACTTCACTAGCTTCTTGTGGCCTTTCAATTAGATTTAAAACATCAGCAAGTATAAATTGAAAATATGGAAAGTTTATATATTCTCTTTTCCATTTACTTATATTTGAAGCCTCTTTAATACTTAAATTTATCCATTTTTCAAGTTCAAATTCGTTTTGATTTAAATAATGCTCTAATATATTGGAAGCAAATTTTCTAGCTAATGGAAAGGGATGATAAATTTGTTCTTCAGGAATGGCATTAATTAACTTAAGAAAAAATGACCTTTTTACATTATTAGACATTGCAAAACCAAAATATAATAAGCAATTGCCAAATAATTGTGATTCATAATTATTTTTTTCTTTAAGATATTTGGACAAGTGAATCGAGTATCCTGATGATAAACCATCTATAAAGGGAAATCTTTCATAAAAAAATATTTGAGCAGATTTATTTTTAGCCAAAAATGTGGAAGTACTATTCAACAAATCATTGTCCCTAAGTAATAATTTTGCAATATTTTTACTAGCGTTGTGATAATTTTCGTCTAAACTAGGGTTTTTAGGATTTATTGAATAAAATAATTTTATGTATTTTATGTCTTTTGAATCTACTATTTTAGTATTATCATTATTTAGTTTAATGAAATCTTTATAGTTTTCATAACCACAATAAACAGCAAGATAATTTAATGAAGTATTGGATATTTTCACGCCATCATCAATAAAATTCATTAACCTTCTAAGGGTCTGAGCACTAATTCTGACCTGAATATTATCATAAATATCATCTGATAATAGTATACAATCTTTTGAAAACATTACATTGCTCCCAAAGGTTTTTTGAACACAATCAACTAAGTCTTTATAATTATTTTTCAAAATGGAATAAAATGGATTTTTTTATAAAAGTATATAAAAATAATTTTATAAAAAAAATTAAATTAAATACAATAAAGAAAAAAAACTTTTTAAAAAATGAATTTAAGCAATTTACAAAAATTAAATAAGTATTTATTTATTTTGAAATGGTTACTTTTCACTCTTTTATTAATTGATATTATTGGTAGAATATCCATAATTATCATAAATAATGTAGATTCTGCAAATAGGTTTACAATGTTTATTTTTTTATTATTTCAAATATTTTTTGGAAGTTTCTTTTTTGTTAAAAATTTTAATTTTAAAGCACCATTTAAATATTATTTGTTCCTTGGAATTGGAGTTAGTATAGTTTTATTTATTAATCTATATCTTATAATTAGTATGTTTGATAGTAATACATTATTCTATAATTATAATTATATAGGCAATCATTCTAAAGATATTTTACCTGAGTATAGCCACTATTTTATAGTGTTTGATTTACTTATTACGGTATCAGTTGCATTATTTATTTTAACAGAACAGATATTTGAAAAAAAATTATAAAAATTAAAATTCTTAAAAAATGAAGAAATACTTAAAAATAATCTTGTTCTTATTGTTTGCAAATCAAAGCTTTTCACAGATAGACGAAATTAGAGTCAATTTATTAAGAGCAAAAAATCAAACCATTGAGATAAATAGAAACTACAAATTAAACGTTCAAATTTATCCTGAATTGCCTAGAAATGGAAATTTTGCAATTATTGATGATAAAAATAGAACTGTATATCAAGATGAATACATTGAAGCAGATTTTGTTATCATAGATTTCAAATGGTTTGCACAAAAAATTAAAAACGGTAAATATTTAATGAGGTTTAGAACTGAATCTGAAGATTCTGAAAATGTTGAAGAAGAAATAATAACACTTAAATTAAAATAAGAATATGAAATATATTAATCTAGCCTTTTTTACAATTGGCGTAACTTTAATTATATGCTTTTTTGTAATTCAAGATTATTATAAGTTTGATAGTTATCTCAATCCTACTTATGATCATCAAAATGATTTGACATTGCAAATGCATGTGTTTACTATTTGGAAAATTTACTTAAATACTATAATAATTTCAATAGTACTTTATACTTTACTTTCATTATCAAATTTTATTAAAATTTTAATTAGTGAAAAAAAAAGCAAGAATTTATAATCAATTTTTATTAGGCTCATAAATCAAAAATAGTAAAAATTGAAGACAAGAATACCAAATTAAACAGCGAGTAAACCGAAAATCGATAAGAGTAGGTAAAATTTAAAAATAATGAAATGAAAAAAATTAACTTATTAATTATGTTATTAACACTTTCGTGTACAATGGCGCATGCTCAATCATCAATTGTAGGAAAAACAAATAAGATTGGGAATATAGAAGTCGCTCAATTCGATTTTTCGGAAAAAATGAATTTAAATCAAGCTGAAAACGCTTGTAAAACTCTTGGTAACGGATGGAGACTTCCTACTATAACTGAGTCAAAAATTCTTTTTCAAAACAAAAGCAGAATAAGTAATATAAAAAATGATATTTACTGGTGCGCAAAAGATGAGTATGGAGATCCCTGGCGATTTAGTTTTGTAAATGGCATAAAAATGCTCAGTTTAGGAAATTTAAATTCGAAATATTATGTGAGGGCAGTAAGAACAAAATAAATTGATATTAGTAAAACTTAAAACGGAACTAAACTGTTATCAGATTTATTTGAATAAAACCAGTGCTGAAGATATGTAGAAATAAAATAAATAAATTGGATAATTGGATAGGTTTAATTAAACATTATACCAAATGCTGTCTAAGTTCATGAAAAATATAATCTTTTTAATAATAATTGCTTTAAGCCAATCAACCTTCTCAAATGTAAAAAACGATTCGGTTTATACAATAATTAGAGGCTTAGTTAAGCCTACTACTAAAGTAATTAGAACCTCTAAGTTAGATTCAGCTGCTGCATTTCATGCAAAATACTTAGTTGCTAAGCATCGAACAGGTCATTATGAAGAAGACCGACCATTAACTAAAACTCCAATGAAAAGGGCCGAAAAGTATGGAGACAATGGCCTTGGCATATATGAAGTTTGTTGGGCTGGCAATCCTAATTATTTCAGAAGTTCTGTTTCAACTAAAGCTGCTATTGATTATTTTAAGCGTAGTGAAAAACATTGGGATATTATGACCCGGGGAGTAAGTCAATTTACTTTAATTAGATTCGGTTATAGTCTAATTGAAACTAAAGAATGGAGTGCTTGTGTAATAATCTACTCAACTGGTCACGAAGTAATAAATAATACAGTGGGTAATTAAATTAATTTTTAAAAATACTACTTAAAAACTCAATAATTAAAAACAAAATAAAATGAAAAAAATATTATTAATGACCTCAATGTTTCTGGCAGTTGGTTTTGCATATGCACAAAATGTTGTTGTGTTGGAAGGTAACGGAAAAGTTGTAATAAGAACTGATCGCGGCGGTTATGTTTCAACTGTTGAATCATCTGGTGCTTCAGATGCCTCTATGAACAATTCAGGGACTGAAGTTGTTGTTACTTACAACAATGGAAAAGTAGTTGTTAGATCAACAACTGGCAGCTATATATCAACTGCCGAAAGTAATAATGCGCGTTCTGCAAGATGGTCAGGAAATGATTTAATTATCACATATAATGATGGTAAAGTAGTTAAAAGATCAAAGTCAGGAAGTTATATTTCAACAATAAAATAAAAAAATATGAAAAAGTTACTATTATCAGGGATATTTATCTTTACAATTAGTTTGACAACTAAAGCTCAAAATAACATTATTATTTGCAAGGATGGTTCAGAAATAAGTGGAAAAGGATTATTTACAATTGTTGGAGATGATTTAAACCAGCATGATGGAACTCAAAAAGGTGGAATGATGTTTGTTACCGTTAAAGGAAATGATATTTACCTAAACGGAAAAGGGATGGGACAAGATTTAATTAAAGCATTTAGTTATGAAAAGGATGTGATTTATACTTTTGACGAGAATTATAACAAAATTCCATATTTAATTTTTTATAAAAATCATATCAAAGAATATAATGGAACCATTGAAGGCGGAAAAGGCTTATGTACAATTAATGGCAATAATATTATGACATATAATGGAAGTTTCAATGGTGGTTCATGCATGGCAAGCATGGAAAACCCAATTTCAAAACAAATGCAATCTGCTGTTATGATTGGATTTTTAATCTATGGGCAATCAAAAACTTTTAATGGGATTTTTAATTTTAACAAATAAAAAAAAATGAAAAATATAAATCTAATTTTTTTTGTATGTGGTGCTTTAGTAGTCGGTTTTTTTATTTACATACAATCTAACATTCATATGGGTTATACAATTTCAAAACATGTAGAGTATTCTAAAACAGTTCCAATTACAGAGAATGAAAAAATAGAAAGACTATTTGAGAATGACAATATTGGAAAAGATTGGAAAATTGTTAATGATTTTATTACGTTACAATTGGTTACTATAGTAGTATTCTCGATTTTATTTTTTATGAATTTCTTATATTTTTATTATAGAGATAAAAAAACAAATTAAATTTCTAAATTTTAATTAAATAGCTATTAAAAAAAAAATAAATGGATTTAACAAATAAAATATATTCTCGTTTTAAAAATAATTATATAATAATTCTTTTTATACTAATTTTTGTTACTTTATCTTTTAATGTTTTAACTAATTTTGATAACGGTTTAATCAAATTCACATCTATTTTAAATGATGGAGAAGTTTTAAATATAAAAGAAGAGTTATTTATTCAGGATGATGAAAAAATTAAAAGTTCGATGCCAGAAATAAATTCTGCTATTTTAAGATCTTTTGAAACAGAGTACATAACACTTAAAGATGTTAGTAAGCAAATTGATATTAATGAAATTGGTTATTGGAATATTGTTCCAGAAAAAATCACCATAGTTGATTCATTGTTGAATGATAAATGGAATTTGTTAAATGGAATAGGTATAGATTTTCGAAAAGCTCCTCCTAATTTTTTTGAAGATTTTACACATAAATTATTTCAAAGTAAAACCGCTCGTTCATACTTATTTAATTATTCACTTAATCATGTTGCAAATTTATGTTCAAAATACCCTTCTGATTTCAAAGAAAATTTGTTAATAGAAATGAATGATTTATTATTATTCACAAATTCATTACCAACCAACATTGAAAAAATAAATGTTATGGTTGAAAAAAATAAAAATAATATCTCGAGGTTTAATAGGCAGGATCGAGATTATTTCGAAAACGAATTTATTGATAATCTTCAAGATTATTGGAAAGGATTTATATACAGAAGACATGTAAAGGACAAAGTTCCAATTGCTGAAATAAAAACTTCAATTTTAAGTGCTCAAATAAAAATTAAGTCCATCAATACAAATGAGCAACCAACAGCGATGTTTGAATATGATATAAACAATCAACTTAAACTATTTATATCTGCAAATAATTATACTATTTATTCAATAAAAAGTCAAAAGAAAATTACCCTTGAAAAAGGCGTTTTCATACAAAAAGTAAAATATCTTAAAGGTGATGACGGAGAATATTATCAATTGATTGGTGTAAAAGCATCAAAAAAACATTCAGATGGATTTGGACTTCCTAGTAGGCTAAAAAGAGGAATGCTTGATAAATACCCTTTTAGAAAAGAAATTGAATATTTATACAATAGTAATCTTGAAAAAATTCAATAATTATTACTATGGATTATTCAAATGAACATAAATTATTGATATTATTTGAGGTGTCTACTTAATAAAAATAATAAATAAAAAAATTATGGCTATAAATAAATTACATGAGATTTTATTTTTCATAAGAACTGTCGGGGAATCAGATGGAGAATGGACATTAGATGAAATGACAGAAGCGTATAAAAATGTTTCATTAGATAAATATATAACTTACGGTGACGATTGCCAAAAATTTAATTGAAGAATAACTTAACTCTATAATTTTATGAAAAAACTAATTCAAACTACGCTTGTTTTATTATCAATCAATTTTTCTTTTGCACAAACAGATTTAGTTAAAAAGAAAATCATTGAAAAATATGCTATTAAAAACTTCGAAGTTTTAGAAACGCCTGACATAGATTCTATAGTTAACTATTTAATAAAATTTCCAGACGGTTCGTTTAAAATTTTCGATAGTAGTCGTAATGAATTATTACCAGATCATTTTAAAGAATATCCTACAGATAATTATACATACTTCAAAATTGCAATTAACAATTCCGAAAACGAAAAAAAAGAATGGATAATTTATTATCCCACAAATAATTTCTACTCAAAAAAATGGAATCCAATAAGAATTCCATTTGAAACATATGATAAAATTTTATTGGGAGATGACTCAGAAGGTCCAGATTTAATTGGGGTTAAAGGAAATGATAAAACTATCTTTAGTTTAGATTTTGAGCACCATAAAATATTTAGTATCAGTAAACTAAATTTTTATGGTGATGCCAATTTTTTAGAAACTAATAAAACTTATTTTCCTTTTAATTATGGAAGAATTGCACCTTATAAATTGGAAAAAAGTTCCAAATGTCCAGAAAATTGCAATCATAAAAGTCCCTTTTGCAATAGCGGTAAAATAGTATATCGCTATTCAGAAGGAGGTAAAATAAAAGGTTATGGATCGAATGATACTATTAATTTATATAATGAAGTAGGCGAACAAATTGAAAACACAAATGATAGTATTAGTTCATACGCATTTAATAGAATTCATCCAGCTTCCGGGATTAAGGAGCTTAACATTGAATTTGATTCAATTATTTACTTTTGTTGTTTAACACCAAGTGCAATAGTAAAAAAAAATGGTTTTTATCATTTTTATGATTTTTTAGATAATCGATACTCATTTACTAAAATAGACGGTCACACAAATAACTTTGTATATAATAACCAAGGAATATATATTTTTTTAGAAAGATGGTTTGCCCGAGGAGTCTTTTTACCCATCTATATACCTAAAGATGTTGATATAAAGATGGAAAAAATAAACGATGAAATTACATATACATTTAGTGTATTAACAAACAATATATTGGCTCCAATAATTAAACTCAACTTTGCACAAAGAACGATAACAATAATAGAGGATTCAATAGTTAAAGAAACAACAAGTTTTGAAGAGTACGGCAAAAGAGAAACAGAAAAAAGAAAAGACAATCCATTACAAAAATGGAAGACTGAAAACCCTATTTACGATACAATTTATAAAGATGCAACTTATATAGTAAAATATGAGGTTATTAAAAATTCAGAATTTTTCACTGAACAAAATTTGCTAACAAATTACTATGATTATAGACTTAACTCACCAATATTATTTAACTATTTTAAATTAATACCATCATTTTTTGATATTGATTATTTAGATATAGATTTAAAATTAATTGATCAAGATGAAACAAACCAAGGTGCTGTTTTGTTTTATGATAATTTTATAAACATAGAAGGGGCCTCGGCAAGTGCAAGATTAAAAGCATTAGATGAAATTATAAAATTATTTCCAACAATCAGTGAGCTCTATTATTATAGGAGTTATCTAAACTTTAATTTAAATAACAACCAGGAAGCATTGGATGATATTAATAAATGCGTTGAATTAAATCCAACAATTCATAATTATATTAGAAGAATTGTACATTCATCCTACTCTATTTCATCCCTTGAAAAAAATAAAGCAAGTATAAATAACGACTTAAATGCTGCAGTTAATTTACTAAAATCATCAGAAGGTGAAAATTATTGGGTTGATTATTGTTTACACTGGGCAAAAATTAATTTTCTTTTAGAAAATAAAATACTATCAAAAAAACAACAAAAGGAAGAAATTTGTCTTCTAATAAATTCAATATTAGATTTATTAAAAAACAATTTAATAGATAGAAAAGATATACTTCAAGGTGAATTAGAGAATATTGAAAATATTAAACAAATAAATAAATGTAAATAACTTTAATTATGGCAAAATGTTCAAAATGTGACTTTAAATATGCTACAGAGAAAATATGTCCCAACTGTGGTGCAGAAGATCCAGTTAGTACATCTGAAGAAATCACAAAAATTATGAATAAAATACTAATAACTGCTTTAATACTATTTATTTGCTTCATAATTTGGCCTACCCAGGTAGCAAAAGTATTTGCCGCGTTTTCAATTTTAATAAATGAATTTATTAAAGGATTTGGAGGATAAACAACTCATTTTTGATTAGATTTTGGGTTCAAAAGTTCGAAGAATAATCTTGAAGTTCCACGAAAAATCCCAGTAAAAAAACTGGCTTTTTTTTATTTAATTCTAAAACTATATTTTACCTAATTTGGATAATATAAAAAGTAATACAATTGGAATTGCTAGTAAAATTACCATTTCAAGATTATCAATTAATAGATGGGGTTGTTTTGCCAATGTAATCAAATAACCTCCAATTGCACCACCAAAATGAGCTGTGTGTCCTATATTGTCTCGTTTGTTCTTCATTCCATAAATAGAATAAAGTAAATATCCAATTCCGAAAATATAAGTAGGTATTGGGATTGGTATAAAAAATAGATATAAATCCATATCCGGTTGCAATAAAATAGCTGAATACAACACTCCTGTTACAGCTCCAGAAGCACCAATTGCACGATAGGAATAATCATTAGAATGAAAATACAAAGTTAATAGACTACCAAAAATTAAACTTCCTAAATAAATTAATCCAAAAGAAAAATTTCCTAAATAACCATAAACAACAGGTGCGAAGAAATACAAGGTCAGCATATTAAACGCCAAATGTGAAATATCAGCATGTAAAAAAGCAGAAGATATCATTCGAAATTGTTCTCCAGAACGAATACTGCCAATATGAAATTCAAACTTTCTAAAAAAAGTAGTGTCTTCAAAACCCTTGAAACTAACCATTGCATTTAAAAGGACAATAATAATTAATAAAATATTCATGATAATAAATTTAATAACTTTAGAAAAGTAAAGATAGTTTTTTAGGTTTAGAGATTCGGCATGAAAAAAATTATTTAATGTATATTTGCAAAAATTAATTTACGAATGCAATTAATAATTTATATATTTCTATATCCTATTTTATGGAGTATTTCCATACTTCCTTTTAGACTGTTATATGTTCTTTCAGATGGGTTTTATATTATAACCTACTATATTATTGGTTATAGAAAAAAAATTGTAAGAGAAAATTTAGCATTGACACTTCCCCATTTATCTGATAAAGAGAGATTGATTATTGAAAAAAAGTCCTTTCAAAACATGTGTGATGTTTTTTTAGAAATGATCAAAACACTTACTATTTCAAAAAGTGAAATGGAAAAAAGGTATACATTTAAAAATATTGAAGTTTATGACTATTTAGAGAAAAAAGGGAAAAGTATCGCTTTGCTTTGCGCTCATTATGCAAGTTATGAATGGGCAATTTCAATAAATAGCAAAATTTCATTTGAAGGTTATGCTGTTTATAAAAAAATAAATAATCGCTATTTTGACAAACTGGTTCGCGACATTCGATCTAAATTTAAGGCAACATTAATAACTACCAAGGAGACAATTCCAGAAATGGGAAATAATTATAGAAATAATAAACTTAGTTTGTATGGATTAATTAGTGATCAATCTCCCAAATTAGGATCCTTTTTTCATTGGAATAAATTTATGGGTATTGAAGTGCCAATTCATACTGGAGGGGAAATGTTAGCAAAAAAATACGATATGAATGTTCTTTTTTTAAGAACAAAAAAACTGGGTAGGGGTTTTTATGAAGCGGAGTTAGAAGTGTTGTCAGAAAATACTAAAGAAGTACCTAATTACGAAATTACTGATCGCTTTTTAAAATTGGTTGAACAACAGATATACGAACAACCAGAAAATTATCTGTGGACTCATAATCGATGGAAACACAGAAAATTATCGTAAAGATTTAAGATATAATTCTTCGACTTTTTTTCTAGCCCAATCCGTTTTTCTTAAAAAGGTAAGACTTGATTTTATAATAGGATTGCTAGTGAAACAGTTTATTTCAATCAATTTGCCCAAGGAATCAAACCCATAATACTCCACTAAATACTCCACTATTTTTTGAAGAGAAACACCATGAAGTGGATCTGGATTTTTGTTTGACATAAAATAAATTTATACTATTTAAGTGGTTAAAAAGATCTTAAATACCAACAAAATTAATGATTTGTTATTGTACATTTGCACTTGGATGTTAAAAACTATAAACATATTAAACAAAAGAGCCCGATTTGATTATGAAATAATCGAAACCTATACTGCTGGAATAGTATTAGCTGGAACTGAAATTAAATCTATACGCCTTGGTAAAGCTAATATTACAGAAAGTTTTTGTGAATTTAGCGGTTTAGAATTATTCGCAATAAACACCTACATCGAAGAATATGCCTACGGAAATCAATTCAATCATAAAGCTCGAAGTGAAAGAAAATTACTTTTAAATAAAAGAGAACTTAAAGGATTGGAAAGAAATGTTCAAGCAAAAGGACTTACAATTGTTCCTTTAAAATTATTTACTAATGAAAAAGGTATAGCTAAATTAGAAATTGGTCTTTGCAGAGGTAAAAAAACATACGACAAAAGAGAATCTTTAAAAGAACAAGATACCAAAAGAGATTTAGATCGAATAAAAAAAGAATATTAAACATAAGTTTTTTTTTCAAAATAAAATGACTAAATTTGTCTTGACAATAAATAGGATAGAATGAAAAATTTATTAAGAGAAGCTAGAGAAAAGAAAGGATTTAAAACTAGAGAAGTTGCCCAACTCTTGGGTATCGATCAAGCACTTATTAGTAAATTTGAAAGTGGCTCGAGAAAACCCACTAAAGAACAAGTAATTAAGTTGGCATCGCTATTAGAAATTGATCTAGAAGCACTAATGATTGCATGGTTCAAAGAAAAATTACTTTATGAAATAGGTAATGATGAATATGCTTTAAAGGCAATGAATATAGTGCGTGAAGAAATTGAAAACAATTATAGTATAACTAAAAGAAAAATCTCAACTAATTTAACTGCAATAATTAATGAAATAGATATTTTAAAAGCAAAATTAGATGCTTTTAGAAAGCTCGATAGTTTTAAAATTTCTCAAGCTTTAGAATTAGAATATACCTTTGAAAGTAATAGAATTGAAGGAAATACTTTAACGCTGCGTGAAACCGATTTAGTAATTAATGAAGGGCTTACCATTTCTGGAAAAAGCATGAGAGAACATCTTGAAGTTATCAATCATCAGGAGGCTATTTTTTATATTAAACATTTAATGGAAAGAAATTCCCCTTTAAATGAGCGTGAAGTGCTATCAATTCATAATTTAATTTTGAGAGGTATTCAACCTGAAGCTGCAGGAAAATATAGAAAAGTTCAAGTTATGATTCAAGGAAGTACGCATTTACCTCCACAACCTTTTTTAGTCGCAAAAGAAATGGAAGATTTCTTTATTTGGTATGAATCCAATAAAAAAAGGCTACACCCTGTTCTATTGGCTGCTGAACTTCATGAAAGAATGGTAACTATCCATCCTTTTATAGATGGAAATGGTAGAAGTTCTCGTTTGGTGATGAACCTTATTTTGCTTCAACATGGTTATGTAATTGCCAATATCAAGGGAGATTACGAAAATAGAATGCAATATTATAATTCACTTGAAACGGCTCAAACTAAAAATAACAAAGAAGATTTTTTGATGTTTATTGCTCAAATTGAGAAAGAAAGTTTAGAGCGTTATTTAAATATTATTGGACAATAAACCTCAATATTTTGAGGTTTATGTTTTATTTTTTATTTTCTAACAAGGGGACGAATTTAAAATCACCAAATTCGTATTTTTCAAATTGAGTTTCGTTTTTTCTAATCAACTTGATCATAATTTGATTTTCATCACCAACAGGAATAATCAACTTACCTCCTATTTTTAATTGTGCCATTAGTGGTTTTGGTATTTTTGGTGCTCCAGCTGTAACTATAATACTATCAAATGGAGCGTGATTTAGTAAACCATAATAACCGTCTCCAAATGAAAGATGTTTGGGACGAATTCCTAATTTAGGCAATAAGGCTGATGTTTGTTTGAACAACTCATTTTGTCGTTCAACACTATAAACTTTGGCTCCCATCAAATACAAAACTGCTGTTTGATATCCCGATCCGGTTCCAATTTCCAAAATTTTATCCCCTTTTTTGATTTCTAGTAATTGGCTTTGAAAAGCTACCGTATAAGGCTGGGATATAGTTTGTCCTGCACCAATTGGAAACGCTTTATCTTGATAGGCATAATCTTCAAAGCTAGAATTTAAAAAAAGATGGCGAGGAATTGTACTAATAGCTTTCAATACATTTTTATCTGTAATACCCTTTTCTTGCAATAATTTTACAAGCTGATTTCTAAGTCCTTGATGTTTGGATGTGTCTTTCAAAACTAATTATAATTTATTCTGTAAATTTAAGAAAGTAATTGATACTTTATATGATGGATTTAATTTTAAATGCATTCATTTTTTATCAATTTATTGCTATTTTTGTTGAAAATACTTAGTTATGTTAAAAGTAGGAGTTTTAGGTGCTGGGCATCTCGGAAAAATACATTTACGATTATTACAGCAATCAGATAAATACGAATTGGTTGGCTTTTATGACGAAAATCATGAGAATGGGGCAAAAATAGCTAAAGAATTTGGCTACAAACAATTTCACACTATTGCAACTTTAATCCATGCTGTAGAGGTTATTGATATTGTCACCCCTACTCTTTCTCATTACAAATGTGCCAAAGTAGCCATTAAATCTGGAAAACATGTATTTATTGAAAAGCCCATTTCAAATACTGTTGCCGAAGCGGAAGAAATTATTGCTTTATCAAATGAATATAACGTAAAAGGACAAGTAGGTCATGTGGAAAGATTCAATCCTGCATTTATTGCTACAAAGGATATGATTGAAAATCCAATGTTTATTGAAACACATCGATTGGCTGAATTCAATCCTCGTGGAACTGATGTTCCGGTAGTTTTAGATTTGATGATTCACGATATAGATGCAATTTTGAGCGTTGTACCTTCAGAAGTTAAATTGATTAATGCAAGTGGTGTTTCTGTAATTAGTGAAACTCCAGATATTGCCAATGCTAGAATTGAATTTGAAAATGGTTGTGTGGCCAATTTAACTGCGAGTAGAATTTCATTGAAAAACATGCGTAAATCTCGTTTCTTCCAAAAGGACGCCTATATTTCTGTTGATTTTCTAGAGAAAAAATGTGAAGTGGTAAAAATGAAAGATGCTCCTAAAGTTCCTGGCGATTTTGATATGATATTGCAAAATGCTGAAGGCATAAAAAAACAAATTTATTTTGCAAATCCTGAAGTTGAACAAAATAATGCCATTTTAAACGAATTAGATTCCTTCGCTGATGCCATAAATAACAATACAACTCCAGTTGTTACTTTGGAACAAGGTACTAATGCTTTACGAGTTGCTTATCAAATAATTGATTGTTTTAATAAATAATATATGAATATAATAGCTGTAATTGGAGCTGGAACAATGGGTAATGGAATTGCCCATACATTTGCTCAAAGCGGATTCACCGTTAAACTAATTGACATATCTGAAAAATCATTAGATAAAGGAATGGCAACTATTGCTACTAACTTGGATCGAATGGTTGCTAAAGGAACTATTACTGAAGAGGATAAATTCAAAACCATTTCAAATATTATCACTTATACCGGAATAAAAGATGGTGTTGTAGGTGTTGATTTAGTGGTTGAAGCTGCAACGGAAAATGTAGATTTAAAATTGAATATTTTCAAACAGCTAAATGACGTTTGTTCACACAATACGATTTTAGCTACCAATACTTCTTCCATTTCAATTACACAGATTGGGTCTGTAGTAGCTCATCCTGAAAGAGTTATTGGAATGCACTTCATGAATCCGGTGCCAATAATGAAATTAGTCGAAATCATTCGTGGTTATAATACATCCGATGAAGTTACTAAAATCATCATGCAATTATCCGAAAAATTAGAAAAAACTCCAGTTGAAGTAAATGATTATCCGGGATTTGTTGCCAACAGAATTTTGATGCCAATGATAAATGAAGCTATTGAAACTTTATATAATAAAGTTGCTGGAGTTTATGAAATTGATACGGTTATGAAATTAGGAATGGGACAACCAATGGGACCTTTACAACTAGCTGATTTTATTGGTCTTGACGTTTGTTTAGCAATTTTAAATGTAATGCATGACGGTTTCAAAAACCCTAAATACGCTCCTTGTCCACTATTGGTTAATATGGTTCGTGGTGGAAAATTAGGCTCGAAATCTGGTGAAGGATTCTATGATTATAGTGAGAGCAAAAAAGCGGAGAAAATTGCGAAACAATTCCTTTAATAATTGAGGTATTCAATGTCAATAAAAGATAATTTACTTAAAATTAAATCTTCATTACCTGATAATGTAACACTTGTTGCTGTTTCAAAAACTAAACCTATTTCCGATTTGATGGAAGCCTACCATGCTGGTCAACGCATTTTTGGAGAAAATAAAATCCAAGAAATGACAGAGAAATGGGAACAAATGCCCAAAAATATTCAATGGCATATGATTGGTCACATTCAAACCAATAAAGTAAAATTCATGGCTCCTTATGTGAGTTTAATTCACGGAGTTGACAGTTTGAAATTATTACAAGAAATTAATAAACAAGCCCTTAAAAACAATAGGATTATAGATTGTTTACTTCAAATTCACATTGCTGAAGAAGAAACTAAATTTGGATTAAATGAACTGGAAATAAATGAAATATTTAATTCGGAATCATTTAACAACCTAAATAATATCAAAATAGTGGGTTTAATGGGAATGGCAACATTTACAAATAATCAAAATCAAATAAAGAAAGAATTCGAACATTTAAAGGTTGTTTTTGACACAAAAAAGTCGTTATCAATTGTTAATTGTCAATTGTCAATTCTTTCCATGGGAATGTCTGGCGACTACCATCTTGCAATTGAGTGCGGTAGTACTATGGTTAGAATTGGAAGTAGTATCTTTGGAGGACGTTAAAAATAACTTTAAAATCATTACTTATTTACTGCATACTTGACATAGAAACCACTGGAGGTCAATTCAACGAAGAAGGGATTACTGAAATCGCAATTTATAAATTTGACGGCCACGAAATTGTGGATCAATTTATAAGTTTGGTAAATCCTGAAATTCCAATTCAACCTTTTGTTGTGAAATTAACAGGCATCAACAATGCAATGTTAATAAGTGCTCCCAAGTTTTACGAAGTTGCTAAACGGATAATAGAAATCACAAATGACTGCGTTTTAGTGGCTCACAATACCGCTTTTGATTATCGAATATTGCGAACAGAATTTAGAAGATTAGGTTTCGATTTTAATAAGCAGACGCTTTGCACAGTTGAATTATCCCAAAAATTATTACCAGAACAACCATCGCACAGCTTGGGAAAACTGGTTCGCGCTCTAGGAATACCAATGGCCGAAAGACATCGCGCAAGTGGTGATGCATTGGCAACTTTAAAATTATTCCAATTATTACTAGCAAAAGACACTGAAAAAACAATAGTTCAAGGGTTAATTAAAACTGAGGTATTGAAAGGAATCACTCCAAAATTATTTACAATTATTGAAAGTGTTACTTCAAATACTGGAGTTTATTACATTCACAATGAAAACGGTAAAATAATATATATCGGTAAAAGTAAAAACATAAAAAAACGAATCAATCAGCATTTTACGGGAATTGATAAAAAATCAATTAAATTACAATCAGAAGTTATCAAAGTTACTTTTGAAGAAACCGGAAGTGAATTAATTGCTTTATTAAAGGAAAGCGAAGAAATAAAAATACACAAGCCAATTTATAATAGAGCGCAAAGAAAGACTTTATTCAACATTGCATTGTATGCAGACGAAGATAAAAACGGTTACTTAACTTTGAAACTTCAAAAAGCCGATGGTCGAAAAAAAGAAATTACTTCTTTTTCTTCTATGCAAGAAGCAAAAAATACACTATTTCGAATTACCACTGACTATAAATTATGTCAAAAATTAACAGGATTATACGTTACAAATGACGCTTGTTTTCAATACAAAATTAAAGAATGTGATGGAGCTTGCATTGGGGAAATGACTCCCGAAGAGTATAATTCAAGGGTTTCGGCATTTATTACTAAAAATAGTTTTGAAGATCAAAATATGATTCTTAAAGATAAAGGCAGAACGATTCACGAACGTAGTGCGGTGTTAATAGAAAACGGAATTTATAGAGGGTACGCATTTTATGATCTAAATTATCAGATTCAAAAAATTGAAATTCTAAAGAATATTATCATACCTATGCAAAATAATCGGGACGCCAGAAACATTATTCAAAGCCAAATTCGTAAAAATAAATTATTAAAAATTGTAAAGTTTTAATTTTATTTGGAGCTACCTGCGGGCAGGTTTCCGGCTATTCGTTGCAATCCATTTTTTTGCTTCGTTACGAATAATAAATTGGGATTTCCACTGCTATCCGGGCTAAAATATGAAGTACTTGATCACCATCGTTGGACCAACAGCAATAGGAAAAACTTCCTTAAGCATAGCTTTGGCCAAACATTTCAATTGTGAAATTATTTCATGCGATAGTAGACAATTTTTTAAAGAAATGACAATTGGTTCGGCTGTACCAACCGAATTGGAACTTTCATCTGCAAAACATCATTTTATACATAACAAATCAATATTTGATAATTATAACGTTGGCGACTTTGAAAAAGAAGCTTTATCCAAACTGGACGAACTTTATAAAACTAATGATTTTGCAATACTTGTTGGTGGTTCCGGATTATACGTAGATGCGATTTTAAAAGGATTTGATGCTATTCCTGAAATAGATAAAAGCATAAGAGATTCTGTAATATCAGAATATGAAATAAATGGGATTGAATATTTACAAGAGAACTTAAAAAATCTAGATCCAACTTATTATAATGAGTTAATTAAAAATAATCCACAAACACTATTAAACCCTCAAAGAATGATGCGTTTTGTAGAAGTTTACATTGGAACAGGAAAACCCTATTCTTCATTCATTAATCAGAAAAAAAATCAAAGAAACTTTAAACCTGTTTTAATCGGATTAGAAGCAAAGAGAGAAGTGATTTACGAACGAATAAACCAACGTGTAGCTATTATGTTGAACGAGGGTTTATTGGCTGAAGCCAAAAAAGTACATCCACAAAAAGACTTAAACGCATTACAAACAGTTGGTTTCAAAGAATTATTTAGTTATTTTGATAATGAAATATCGTTAGAATTTGCAATTGAAGAAATCAAAAAAAACACTCGCCGATTTGCAAAACGTCAACTAACATGGTTTAAGAGAAACTCAGAAACTAAATGGTTTGAATTTAACGTGAACAAAGACGAAATCGTCGAGTTTATAAATAATAAAATATAACATGCCAATTTCAAATGAATTCACATCGGTTTTAAGCAAAGATTGGGAAATCAATTTTACACAATGCAATCCAATAGGTTATTTAAAATACACCGATTTATGTAATTTAATTCAATTAACTGCTGCTGCACATTCAGAATTGGGAGGAATCAGTTTTTCTGATATGCAGGCGTTTAATCAAGCTTGGGTTTTGAGCAAAATGCGTGTTGAAATTACAGAATTACCGAAATGGAAAGACGTGATCACAATAAATACTTGGATCAATAGTCTTGAAAACTCTCGTTCTGTAAGAGCTATTGAAGTTGTATTAAATGGTAATACAATTATAGGTTCAGAAACCTTTTGGGTAGTTATTAATACAAAAATTAGACGTCCTGAAGAATTGAAATTACCCATTTCTCAATTTGAATTATTTCCAGAAAGAAAAGCTACTGTTACAAGTTTTTCTAAAATTATTGTTGATGATTCCTTAAAAAAAATCAATGAAAAAGAAGTTGTATTATCCGATTTAGATATTGTAAATCATGTCAATAATGTAAAATATTTAGAATGGTGCCTGGATTATGTTGACACTGAATTAATTTTGAATCAAAAAATAAATTCATTTGAAATGAATTTTTTAAAAGAACTATCCTTAAAAGATAAGGTTCAAATGAATAAAGGCGCTAATTCAAATAAAATTCAATTCACAATAAATAGAGAAGCTAAAACTAATTTTGCCTTAGAAATTTATTTAAAATAAAAAAACTCCGATTTCTCGGAGTTTTAAAATTTATTTATCTGTTACTTTATTTTTGATTACTAATCTAAATCCTTCACCGTGAATGTTTAAGATTTCAACATTGGAATCCAGTTTTAGGTATTTTCTAAGTTTAGCTATATAAACGTCCATACTTCTTGAGGTAAAGTAATTATCATCTCTCCAAATTTTAGTCAATGCTAATTCTCTTGGCATTAAGTCGTTTTCATAAAGTACTAATAATTTTAGTAATTCATTTTCTTTGGGAGACAACTTAATGAATTCTTGGTCTTTAAAAGTCAAGAAACGTAATTTAGAATTCAGATGAAAGGCACCTACTTGGAATTCAAATTTGGTAGCATCCGTTTTAGTATCCGTAGCTTTTCTTTGAATTATAGCTCTTATTTTCATCAATAAAACTTCAGAATCGAAAGGTTTATTCAAATAATCATCCGCACCTACCTTATATCCTTTTAACACATCTTCTTTCATAGATTTAGCTGTTAAAAAAACAATTGGCACTTCTTTATTTTTTTCTCTTATTTCTTTTGCAAGTGTATACCCATCTTTATATGGCATCATTACGTCTAGAATACACAAGTCGTAAGTATCTTTTTTGAATTTTTCAAAACCTTCCATTCCATTTTTAGCCAATGTTACATCAAAATCATTTAGCATTAAATAGTCTTTTAGAATGGCTCCGAAATTTTGATCGTCTTCTACTAAAAGAATTTTTTTGTTGTCTGTTTCCATAATATAATTAATTAATTAGTGGTAATTTTATAATAAATGTACTTCCTTTTCCTTTTTCACTTTCTACGAATACCTCACCGTCGTGATTTTCTACAATTTTCTTAACATAAGATAATCCTAATCCGTGCCCTTTAACATTATGTAGATCACCTGTGTGCTCTCTATAGAACTTTTCAAAAATTCGTTTCTGAGCTACTTTACTCATCCCTGCACCTTGATCTTTAATTTTAACGATAATAAAGTCTTTAACATTTTCAGTATAAATATCAATTACTGGTACTTCAGGCGAATATTTAATAGCATTGTCTAAAATATTTACGATTACATTCGTAAAATGAACATCATTTAATAATACTGATGTTCTAGTGGCTTCGAAATGTGTTGTAATAGAACCTTGTCGATCTTCAATTATCAAATTAATATGTTCAACGGCTTCTTCAATAATATCATGCAGGTTATTATTTTCCTTATTAATTTCTAATTCTCTTTTTTCTAACTTAGAAATTCGCAAAACATTTTCAACCTGAGCATGCATTCTTTTATTTTCATCCCTTATCATCTGTAAATAACGATGTACTTTTTCTTTATCATCAATTATCTTTGGATTTTTAATCGCATCTAAAGCTAAATTAATAGTTGCAATTGGTGTTTTAAATTCATGCGTCATATTGTTTATGAAATCTGTTTTAATTTGAGAAATCTGTCTTTGACGAATCAATTGATTTAAAGCACTAGAATAAGCAATAATTATTATCAAAGTAAAAATTATTGACAATACAGTAATCCCTAATAATTCCGAAAATAAAAATGTCTTTTTATGCGGAAAACTAACCAATAATTGATAAGAACTTGTGCCTTCATTATTTGAGAAAACTGGAATTGAATAAGTATTATGTTTATCGTATTTAAATTTTTCAGATTTAATTTTAGTTGCTAAACCATTACTATATATTCCATACTCAAAAGGGGTTTTAATACCAAACTCATCCAACTCATTCAACAATAATTTTTGAAGAGTTTCATTGGAAACTCGTTCTTGAATAGGCATTGTTGAAGCAATATCTTTAAAGAAAATCTCGAACTGTGCATTATCTAATAGATCTAAACTTCCTGATTTTTGAATTTTAGAATCTGGAATTATATTATTTTGAATAGACGAATTATCAATTTTATTATTATTATAAATTTCAGTAGTTCTTTTTGTAGAAAAACTTTTTAATTTGACACTATCTACTTTTTTATTAAAAATAGAAGATGAAATTGAATAATCTTCCGCAATTATACTATTTGAATAAATAATTGTTTCATTAGTTTGCGTATTCTTTTGAACATAATAAAACTCTAACAAATCTTTCTTCTGAGGAGCTTTTCCAGTACTGTCTTTAAATCGATTGTATTTGTCGTAAAAACTATAAGCTTCTCTTTTTTGTAATTTATTAGAAACATTAACAATAGCTTGCTGAACGTGATACCGAAATTGCTCATCATTATTCTGAAATGAAGAATTAAACCAATAAACTTGAACTAATATTATCCCAATTAGAGATAAACTCATTAATACAATTAATAATCGGAAAAATAATTTATTCATCACTCAAATTTAATATTTTAACATTTATTCTATTAATATATTAACCAAACATTAACAATATAGGCTTTTTTTAATAATTTAATAAAATTTTAATACAATCTTCTGTTTGTGCACACGCTTTTTCAATATCTTGATTGTCAATAACATAATCGCTCTTGCTTTTTCGCATATCGTCAGTCCATTGATTGTTGATTCTTGACATAACTTCTTCATAGGTGTGATGGTCTCTTTCAATAACTCTTTGAATTCTCATTTCTTGAGGAACAGAAATAGAAATTATAGCATCGCAATCTTTATAACTTCCGCTTTCAAATAATATTGCTGCTTCTTTTATTACGAGTGGAGAATTTTTATTTTCGAAAAGCCACTTATCAAAATCAACTTTAACTACTGGATGAATAATTTGATTAAGAAATTTTAACTTTTCCGGATTATTAAAAACAAGTTTAGATAGTTTTTCTTTGTCAAGCAAATTATTACTAAAAATACTATTTCCAAAAACTGACTTTAAAGATTTTATGGTTTCAGGTAAATAAAGGATTTTTTTTGCTTGCACATCAGAATTATAAACTGGAATTCCCAGCGATTTTAAATGATTTGAAATCGTTGTTTTACCACTGCCTATTCCTCCAGTTAATCCAATTATTTTTGTCATTTCTTAAAGAATAATTCAGGAAAAGCTTTTTCTGGTTGCTGTTTTAAAACAAAAATTTTACAGAAAGATTCTAAAAACCCAAAACCATATGCGGAAAACTGTTTCCAAGCAGCTATTAATGATAAATAACCTACAATAAAATTTTTAGATTTATAAGTTGCGACCAAAAACAAAATGAAAAAATAGATAAAATATAATTTAAGAAGTAAATCCTGTGCGAAGATTAATAAGAATATTGAAAAATAAAAACCAACGATAAATATAGAAGGAAAAAAGTAGGTTATCTTATTGTATTCTGGATACCAACTATTTAAAATCGGTCTTGCTTTAGCAAATTTATTGACTTGAAGATAAAATTTATCCCAATCAATTCTTCTTTTGTGGTAAACAAATGCTTCAGAAAATAATTTTGTTTGAAAACCCAATTTCCATAATCTAATGGATAAATCTGGATCCTCACCTGGGTGAATATTACCAAAACCACCCGATATTTCAAAAGCTTTTTTAGACAATCCCATATTAAAACTTCTAGGCTGAAAGCGATCAATTTTTTCAGATCCACCGCGAATTCCTCCTGTAGTCAAAAAGGATGTCATAGTAAAATCAATCGCTTTTTGAAGGTTTGAAAAACTAGCCATCGCGCGGTCAGGACCCCCAAAACAATCAACATGTTCTTGTTTTAATTGTTTTGAAACTTCAGATAAATAGTTTTTAGGAATAATACAATCGGAATCGAAAATCAAATAATACTCTCCATTGGCCTTCTCCATTGCAAAATTTCTAGAATCTCCAGGTCCAGTATTTTCTTTAGTAAAATAAGCTATTTTTAATTTACCATTAAATGAATCAATCACATTTTCACAAGTTAAACTTGAACCGTCTTCAACAATAACAACTTCAAAATCTTCTTTATAGTCAGTTTGAACTAAACTATCTAGAAGTTCATTAATTTCGTCTGGACGATTATAAACCGGAATAATTATTGAAAAATACATTTCTAATTTTAGGTGTTTGTTCTAATTTTTAACAAATATAATTCTAAAATCTGTATTCAATTACATTTGTTTTTGAAAAATATAAAGCCACAAATTCAAAAGGATATTTCTTAGACCTTTGTATTTGTGGCATATAATGTAACTTATTTATTAGGAAATACTTAAAATAGCAACCATTTCATTGTTATCAGCTTGATAATCTACACCATCAAAATCGAAACCAAATAAATTATGAAAATCGCTTCTATAACCATTTAAATCTCCAATATTTGGTAATAATTCCGTTGTAGCTTCTTCCCACAACTTAGCTACTTTTTCTTGAATATCGTCTCTCATTTCCCAATCGTCAATTCTAATTCTCCCTTTATCATCAGTCGGAATCTCAGATCCTGTATACAATCTGTGTTGGAATAAACGTTGTATTTGTTCAATACAACCTTCATGAATTCCTTCCTCTTTCATTATTTTATACAATAAAGAAATATACAACGGAATCACTGGAATTGCAGAACTTGCTTGAGTTACCAATGCTTTATTTACTGATACAAAAGCTTCGCCACCTAATGATTTCAAACTATCTGTGATTGCAAATGCAGTTGCTTCAAGGTGATCTTTGGCACGACCTATGGTTCCTTTTCTGTAAACTGCTTCAGTTAAAGAAGGCCCGATATAAGAATAAGCTACTGTTTTCGCTCCTGGTGCTAATAAATTTGCTGCTTTTAAATCTTCCATCCACATTGCCCAATCTTCACCACCCATAACGGCAACTGTATTTTCAATGTCATCACCTGAACAAGGCTCTATACTCACATTAGAGACGATACCAGAATGAAAATCAACAGTTTTATTAGTAAATGTACTTCCTATTGGTTTTAAAACTGAACGGTGTAAAATTCCAGTATTTGGATTTAACCTTACAGGAGAAGCTAAACTGTAAATTACTAAATCTATTTGACCTAAATCGGCTTTAATTAAATCTAATGTTTGTTGTTTTACTTCTTTTGAAAAGGCATCACCATTAATACTTTTAGCATACAATCCAGATTTTTGAGCTAATTTCTCAAAAGCTGCAGAATTATACCAACCTGGAGAAGCGGTTTTTCCTTCTGTAGGAGGTTTTTCAAAAAATACTCCAATTGTAGAAGCATTAGAACCAAAAGCACTGGTAATTCTAGATGCTAAACCAAAGCCTGTTGATGCGCCAATTACTAAAACTTTTTTAGCTCCATCAATTGTTCCTTTTGATTTAACATAGTCTATTTGATTTTTCACATTTTGCTCACAACCTTTTGGATGTGATGTTAAGCAAATAAATCCTCTCATTCTTGGTTCTATGATCATTTTTTTATTTATTCTAATTAATAATATGGTGCTGTAAAATTATAAAATTATTTAATTTAATAAGGCTTTGGCATGATTTAAAGCGGAATCAGAGATGTCTTTTCCTGATAACATTTCTGCAATTTCCAAAATTCTATCTTCAAATGTTAGCAATTTTAATTCTGAAATAGTTGTATCGCCTTGAATTGACTTATATACTTTGTAATGTGTTTTTCCTTTAGCAGCAATTTGTGGTAAATGTGTAATTGAAAAAACTTGCATTTTACAACTCATATCTTTCATAATTACAGCCATTTTATTAGCAATTTCTCCAGAAACACCAGTATCAATTTCATCAAAAATAATGGTTGGCAAACTAGAATATTGTGCTAAAATTGCTTTTACAGCAAGCATTATTCTTGATAATTCACCTCCCGAAGCTACTTTTTTTAACAATCCAAAGTCAGATCCTTTATTTGCAGAAAATAAAAATTGCAATTCGTCTTTTCCATTGGAAAAATAGTGATCTGTTTCTTTCAAATCCATATTAAAACGAACATTTGGCATTCCTAATTGTTCTAAAATAAATATCAACTTTTCTGATAATACTGGAACAGCTTTCGATCTGTTGTTACGAATTATAAGCGCTAAAGTATCTAATTCAGATGTTGCTTCTTGGATTTTAATAGTTAATTTATTAATCTCAAATTCTAATTCTACAACAGAAACGACTTTACTGTCTAAATGATTTTGAATTTCTAAAAGTTCTGCAACGGAATTTACTTGGTGCTTTTTTTGTAAATTATATAAATTTTGTAACTTTTGATTCACCAATTCTAAACTTTCAGGATCGTTTACTAAATTTTCAGTATGCTGACTTAATTCAATGATAATGTCATCAAATTCGATTATCACGCTATTAATTCTATCAAAAAACGATTGGTATTCTGGTGAAAAAGAAATTGTTTTCTGTAAAGCAATTTTAATTTCCTTCAAATTATGAAGAATACCAAATTGCTCTTCATTGGCTAAAGCCAAAGTTTTATCTAGGTTTTCCTTAATAAATTCAACATTATTAAGTTGTTCATATACCTGTTCTAATTCCTCTTGTTCATTCACTTTTAACTTAGCTGCTAACAATTCATCTAATAAAAATGTATTGTAATCTTGCTCTTTTAATAGGGTTTGTAATTTGGTTTTTAGTGTCGTAAGTTGTGATTTATCTTTTTTATAAGAACTTAAAATTGATGAATATTGATTGATATTTTCTTGATTATCAGCTACTGAATCAATAATTTGAAATTGAAAGAGCTCTTCAGAAAGTTCTTGAGTTTGATGTTGGGAATGAATATCAATAAGAAACACACTTAGCTCTTGTAACTCCTGAAGATTTGCTGGGCTATCATTAATAAAAGCTCTAGATTTTCCAGAAGGCAATATTTCTCTACGAATTATTGTTTCGTCTTCATAATCCAAATCATTAAATTCAAAAAAAGGTTGGAGATTGTAATTTGCAATTTGGAAATGGGCTTCGATAACGCATTTTTCCTCTTTATTTTTAAGTGATGTTAGATCGGCTCTTTTTCCTAAAACTAATCCTAAAGCTCCAAGTAAAATAGATTTTCCAGCTCCAGTTTCACCAGTAATAATTGAAAAACCATCAGAAAAATCAATTCCTAATTTATCAATTAAAGCAAAATTACTTATGGAAAGTGATGCAAGCATTGAGAATACTATTTATAAATTTTGAACCTATTACTACTTAATTTCTGCCCATTTAGATGAATTAATCGGAGAAATTGTATTCAATTTTCCTATTAATTCTTTACTATCTATTGATGGGCCGGCGGATAATACTGAAACAATTTCATCTGATTTGGCATCGAAGAAAACTCTAGTAATAAAAGCATTTGGTCGTGTGTCATTAATTTTACCAAGTGTTGAAATAGCATCTTTAATTTTAAGCTTTGCCGATTTTAAATCGTTATGCATAATATCAAGTCCTTCAAAATGATATTCATATAACGCTTCTCTAAACTGGCTAAAAGTATTGGAAAGCATATCATTAATTAAGAAAAATCGATTTTGATTTCCGTCAGCTTGTCCCCACCCTTTATATCCACCTGTTACAGCTACATTAGCAACTTCTTGAGCAGTTTCTAAATATTTACTTCCACCTTGTTTTGAAAAAGTATCAGCATCCATTCCAATGATAACAAAGCTATAAAAGGCAATAACAGAAACTAAATTAGATTCAAAGTTGGTTGGATTAAAATTTAAATTCTCAAACTCATTGTATTTAAATGAAAACTCCTTATCGTTAAAATTCAATATTGGTGAAGAATAAGTGGAATTGTAAATTGGTCGCGAAGATTGCACTTGAATGGTGGCTGTAAACTGATTAGAATCATAAGCAGTTACAGTAATATAAATAGAACAATTGATTTTTTCCTCTTGCTTAAAGATAATGCCAGTCCAATCTGTTTTATTAATAAAATCTGAAAGAGATTTCTCTAAAGTATTGAAAATCTGTTTGTTAGTAAGTGTGATCTGATCAGAATTAACATTTACTGTGCAATTTAACTGTTGCGCATGAACAATTCCAAAAAAAAATAATAAGAAAAAACTATATAATTTAAGCTTCATAATGAGCAATTATTTTAATTAAAATATCGTTTGCGACTTCTTCTTTAGATTTTAATTCCATTGGAGAAACATTAAAATTACTATCAATAAAAGTAACTTTATTGGTGGTTACCCCAAACCCAGCTCCTTTATCCTGTAAAGAGTTTAAAACTATCAAATCTAAGTTTTTTTTCTGAACTTTTAGCTTTGCATTATCAATTTCATTTTCTGTTTCTAGAGCAAAACCAATTAAAAATTGATTCTGTTTTATTGAACCTAAAGATTCTAATATGTCTTTTGTTTTTTCCAATTCAATAACAAACGATTCTTCGGTCTTTTTTATTTTATGAATTGATGGTTTTTTTGGTTTATAATCCGCTACAGCTGCAGCACCAATAAAAACATCAGTGGTTTTAAAATAGTTATGACATTGAGAGTACATTTCTTCGGCCGAATTAATTTTAATTAACTGAACTGATTCGTGATTGATTGATAAATGCGTTGGTCCTGAAATTAATACCACCGAAGCACCATAATTAGCAGCACTTAAAGCCAAATCGTAACCCATTTTACCCGAGGAATGGTTTCCAATAAATCGAACAGGATCTATAGCTTCATAAGTTGGACCCGCGGTTATTAAAATTTTCTTATTTTTTAATGGCAACTCCGATTCCATTTTGTTTTCTATGAATGCAAGAATATTTTCAGGTTCTGCCATCCTACCTTCGCCAGAAAGTCCGCTTGCTAATTCTCCAGATTCTGCCGGAATGATACTGTTTCCAAACGATTTAAGTTTTTTGAAACTCTCAATTATTGAAGGATGTTTGTACATGTCTAAATCCATTGCGGGTGCAAAAAAAACTGGACATTTAGCAGATAAATACGTTGCTATAAGTAAATTATCACAAATTCCATTTGCCATTTTAGACAAGGTATTTGCAGTTGCTGGAGCGATTAACATAAAATCAGCCCAAAGACCTATTTCGACGTGATTGTTCCATTCTAAATTTTGATTTGGTAGGTTAACATCTGAGTCTAAAGTTTCCTGTTCTTTGTAAAAGCTAGAAAAAACGGGTCTTTTAGATAGTGTTGATAAAGTTAACGGGGTTATAAAATCCTTAGAAGCAGGTGTCATTATCACTTGGACATGTGCACCTGCTTTTATGAATAACCTAACTAATGAGGCAGTTTTATAAGCAGCAATTCCACCAGAAATTCCTAGTACTATTTTTTTACCGCTTACAACTGACATTGTGTTTTATTTATTAGTTTCTCTGTAGTAGATTTTATCATCCAACCACTCTTGAACTGCTAATGCGTGTGGTTTAGGTAATTTTTCGTAAAATTTAGAAACTTCAATTTGTTCTTTATTTTCGAATACTTCTTCTAAACTGTCATTATAAGTTGCAAACTCTTCCAACTTTTCAGTCAATTCTTTTTTGATTTCAGAGTTAATCTGATTCGCTCTTTTTGCCATAATAGTAATTGCTTCATAAACATTACCTGTTGGCTCTTCAATCTTACTTTTATTGTAAGTAATTGTATTTACTGGCGCATTCGTCTTTTTTAAATCCATGACTTTCTAATTATTTTTAAAATTGTTTTAAATCTGTATTAATTCTTGCCAACATATCATCGGCTTTTTGTTTGAATTCTGTATTTGTATTGAATTTTAATAAATTGTTGTGGGCCGTTTTGGCAGCATTTAAACGTTCTTCCATTTTTGCAGGAACACTATTAATTGCTAATAGAAAGGCTGAATCCAATTTATAATATAAAGCTTTTTCTTTGTAGGGTGTACCTGGATAATCAATAATAAAATTATCTAAAGCTATAATTGCAGATTTAAAATCTGAAATTTTATTATATCCGTAAGCATTTTCATAGGCTTTTTTCTCCATTTTTTCCCTTAATACTTTAACCGCTTGGTTGGCTTCTGGCAAATAAGTTGAATTTGGAAAAGCATCGATAAATGATTGTAATTTTTCAATAGCCTTATCTGTATCTGTTTGGTCTAAACTGTATACCGGAGACAACATTGAATAACTTTTAGCTCCTAAAAAAGAGGCCTCTTCAACATTGTCACTTTTAGGATATCCTGCTGCAAAACTTTCAAACTGATACCCCGATAAATAATATTGTTTTGTTTTATAATACGATTGTGAAAACATATAAAACATCTTTTCTGCTTGAGGTTTCCCCCTGAAAGAAGGAGCCATTTGTTCAAAAAGAGTTAAAGCCTTATAATATTTACCTTTTTCATATTCTTTTGATGCTTGATCAAATTTTACCGTAAGATCTTCAGATTTTATGGCTTTTTGATATTCGCTACAAGAGGAAAAACCTAAAATTATTAAAACTATATAGATGTATTTCTTCATTTTTGTATTAAGTTTCTGCAGTTTTTATGGTGTTGTAATCCTAAAAAACGAACTGCAAATTTAGTTATTAATTTAGCGACTACAAAATATTTTTTCTATTAAAATAGGAGACTGAATTTATTGGTTTGTTATTTATTTTTCTTTACAAATAAATCAATTCTATTGGCCAAATCTGAATTTACATTTACAAGTGGTAAACGCAAGAAATTATCCGAAATTCCTAATGATTTCAATACTTCTTTAATTCCACCGGGATTACCTTGTTCAAAAATCATGTCTATACTATCTGTTAATTGATAGTGCAATTGAAAGGCTTCATCGACTTTTTTATCTAAGCCCAAACGGATTAATTCAGAGAATTGTTTTGGAAAACCCTGTCCAATAACAGAAATTACGCCACTTCCACCTGCTAAAACCATTGGTAGAGCAATCATATCATCACCTGAAATAACAAGGAAATCTTTTGGTTTTTCTTTTATTATACTCATCGCTTGAACAAGATCACCTGCAGCTTCTTTAATAGCAACAATATTTTTGAAATCATTTGCCAATCGAAGTACTGTTGGTGGTAACATATTACTACCCGTTCTTCCTGGGACATTATAAACTATAACTGGTACCGGAGAGGCATTTGCAATAGCTTTAAAATGTTGATAAATTCCCTCTTGAGTTGGTTTATTATAATAGGGTGAAACCGATAAAATAGCCACAAAATCGGAGAAATCTCTACTTTGTAATTCTTCAATAATTTTATGAGTATTATTCCCTCCAACTCCCAATACAAGGGGCAGTCGACCTTTGTTTGCTAAAACTACGGTTTGAATTACCAATTCCTTTTCTACCTGTGACAGTGTAGCATTTTCAGCAGTGGTTCCGAGTACTACAAGATAATTAATTCCATTATCAATTTGATAATTTACAATTCTGGCTAATGCCTCAACATCTAAAGAAAAATCTTTTCTAAATGGGGTTACAAGGGCTACTCCAGTTCCTATTAATGGATTCATACTATTGTTTTTATAATTTGTTTAAAATTTTTAAGTATTTAAATAACTCATCTAAAAAAAGTTGATAATTATTTGGATTTGTATTTATCATAAATTGATTGATTTTTTTATCCCGAGAATTAAAACCAACTTTAAAATTAGCATTTGATAAATAAGATAAATAAACTAATGGGGGGGATTCAAAATCATGATAATTTATAAGTAAATCGAATTGAGAATTTAAAAATAGTTCCGCTTTTGGGTTTACAATATCACCAGACCAATTGATATCTTGGTAAGAAACAACATCAAACTTATGTACTTCTTTTTTATTTATTTTATCCTTAAAAATCAATACTTTAATCTTATCTTCTTCAATTCCATGTTTAAATAATTCGTAAACCAAATTTTCTATTTCCAAAGTCGTACCTCCATCAAAAATAACACCAACGCTTTTAATTAAAGCCTTTGTGTGATTATTAGGTAGATTTAGTAACAATTTACTAACCTTATTTTTTAATAAAAAATTCTTTATTATATTCAAAAACATAGTACATTTACTTAAATACAAATTTAATTAAATTAGTTGCATTTCCGATGGTAAATCTAAAAAAGTATAACGTTGTTTTAAGGAATTTTGGTTTAATCTTAACATTTTTTCTGCTATTTTCTTGTGCTGAACAAAAATATTATGTTACAAAAATTGAAGCTAAAGATTTTGGTATTACCAATAAAAACAATAGCAATGTAGCAATTGACTCTTTTATAAAACCCTATCGTAAACGCATTGATACTGATTTAAACACTCCTATTTCTTATGCTCCAGAAACATTAGATAAATCCGGAAAATACCAAACTACCATTGGTAATCTTTTGGCTGACATTACTTTACAAAGAGGAAATGCCATTTTTAGCGCGAGGGAAAACAAACAATTAGATATCTGCTTATTAAATAATGGTGGAATTAGATCAATTATTTCAAAAGGAAATGTCACTTTAAAAACTGCCTTTGAAATTATGCCATTTGAAAATACCTCAATAATTGTTGCTTTAAAAGGGGAACAAATTTTAGAAATGCTAAACTATTTTATTGCTGAAAACAAACCCCATCCATTATCAGGAGTTCAATTTACGATTTCCAAAACTAATCAACCAATAAACATATCTATTCAAGGAAAACCTTTGGATGCTAACAGGATATATTACGTGATTACGTCAGATTACCTTTCCAATGGAGGCGATAAAATGGATTTCTTTAAAAAAGGAATTGAAAAATATGACATTAATTATAAGTTGAGAAACATCTTAATGGATTATTTTAAAGAAACGAAGACCATTACTTCGTCTAGAGACCAAAGAATAATTTTAGAATAACTATTTGAGATACCTAATAAAAAAGTAATGAAAAGAAGAGAATTTATACAGAAAACAGCTGCAACAACAGCATTGGCAGGGTTAGGTTTATCATTTAGTAGTTTTAAATCTTCCGACACAAAGCACTTAACGATACTTCATACTAATGATGTTCATAGTTATATAGATCCATTTTCTGCCGATCATCCAAGAAATGCTAATATGGGAGGTGTTTCCCGAAGAGCTGTAATAATTGAAAATATTAGACAAGAAAATCCAAATTTATTATTATTGGATGCAGGCGATATTTTTCAAGGAACCCCTTACTTTAATTATTATGGTGGAGAACTTGAATTAAAATTAATGAGCATGATGAAATACGACTTAGGAACCATGGGAAATCATGATTTTGACAATGGTATTGAAGGGTTTTTATCACAAATGCACCATGCTACTTTCGATTTTGTTACGTCAAACTACGATTTCAGCAATACCGTTTTAGAAGGGAAAACAAAAAACTATAAGATATTCGATAAAAACGGAATTAAAGTGGGTGTTTTTGGACTTGGAATTGAATTAGCAGGACTTGTAGATAGTAAAAATTACAAAGAAACTAAGTATTTAAATCCTATAGAAATCGCTCAGGACCTATCTCGTGTTTTGAAATACGAACAAAAATGTGATCTTGTAATTTGTCTTTCGCACTTAGGTTACAAATACAAAGACGAACAAGACAAAATTTCTGATGTTAAATTAGCTACTTTAACTAAAGATATCGATTTAATAATTGGTGGTCATACCCACACTTTTCTTGATAAACCAACTATTCTTAAAAATAGTGAAGGTAAAGAAGTAGTTGTAAATCAAGCGGGGTGCTATGGAATAAATATGGGAAGAATTGACTTTTACTTTGACAATGATAAATCTAAATCACACAACGGAAGAAGTATAATCATCTAAAATATAGTTATTTCAACATTTCGATATAATCATATTCACTTATAATTGGAATCTTCAAAGAAGTTGCTTTTTCAAGTTTTGAAGGTCCTATATTATCTCCAGCTACTAAAAAATGGGTTTTAGCTGATATTGAACTACCCACCTTTCCCCCATTATCTTCAATAGAATTTTTTAAATCATCACGTGAGAATTTTTCGAATACTCCGGAAACTACAAATGTTTTTCCATCCAATTTATTAGAAGCATTTGGGTTTATTTTTTCAATAATTTCAAATTGTACTCCATGAAGTTTCAATTCTGAAATGATAGCTTTATTTGAAGCATTTTCGAAAAAATCAATCACACTTTGCGCTATTCTTTCTCCAATTTCATCAACCAAAACCAAATCCATAAAAGAAGCTTTACTTAAATTATCAATATTTTTATAATGTTTGGCTAATTTCTTAGCGACTGTTTCACCTACAAATCGAATTCCTAGAGCAAAAAGCACATTTTCAAAAGGAACATTTTTAGAATTTGAAACCCCATTAATCAAGTTCTCAGCTGATTTTTGGGCCATTCGTTCTAATGGTGAAATTTGCTCAACAGTTAAATTGTATAAATCGTCATAGTTATTTACCAATCCGTTATTGAATAACAAAGCAACCGTCTCACCACCCAAACCTTCAATATCCATGGCTTTCCTGGATATAAAATGTTGGATTCTACCAATAATTTGAGGAGGACAACCATAAAAATTCGGACAATAATGATTTGCTTCACCCTCCAATCGAACCAATTCCGTTTGACATTCAGGACAATGTGTTAGGTATATGGTAGGAATACCATTTAAAGGACGTTTACTACTATCTACAGCAATAATTTTAGGGATAATTTCGCCGCCTTTTTCAACAAAAACTTCGTCACCAATTCGGATATCCAATTTTTCTATTTGATCTGCATTGTGTAAAGAGGCCCGTTTTACAATAGTTCCCGCGAGTTGAACCGGTTCTAAATTGGCAACAGGAGTTATAGCTCCAGTTCTTCCCACTTGGTAGGAAATAGAATTTAAACGGGTGGAAACTTGTTCTGATTTAAATTTATAGGCCATTGCCCAACGAGGCGATTTAGCAGTATAACCCAATTCATCTTGATGCTGGAATTGATTTACTTTCACCACCACTCCGTCCGTTTCGTATGGTAATTTATGTCGGTGTTCATCCCAAAAATCAATAAATTGAAAAACTTGGTTTAAGTTTTTCGCCAATTTAGTTTCGTTTGGTACTTTAAAACCCCAAGTTCTTGCACATTCTAAACTTTCAATTTGAGAAGAAATTGGTAAATTTTGACCTATGATAAAATACAGTAAACAATCTAATGGACGTTTTGAGACTTCATTACTGTCTTGCAATTTCAAACTACCGGAAACAGTATTTCTAGGATTAGAATAGGGGGTTTCCCCAATGGTTATTAACTCTTGATTCATTTTTTCAAATCCAGCAAACGGCAATATAATTTCACCCCGAATATCAAATTTATCAGGATAATTTCCTGTTAATTGTAAAGGAATTGACTTAATAGTTTTAATATTATTGGTAACATCGTCCCCTTGAAAACCATCGCCACGAGTTACTGCCCGTTTTAATTTTCCATTTTCATAGGTAATACTTATTGATGCACCATCGTATTTTAATTCACATACATATTCCAAAGGCACATCACCTAGAACTTTTTGGATTCTGATTTCCCATTCTAATAGATCTTCTTTAGAATAAGAATTATCCAAAGAATACATTCTATAATCATGAGCTACTGTAGCAAAATTTTTAGTTATTGTTCCTCCCACCCTTTGAGTTGGAGAATTTTCATCAAAAAAATCTGGATATTGATTTTCTAAATCTTGAAGTTGTTTTAGCTTTACATCAAATTCAAAATCGGAAATCGTAGGTTGATCCAGCACATAGTAATTATGATTGTGCTGGTTTAAATCTTCTCGAAGATTGTTGATGGTTTTCTGAACGTCCATATAAGTTAAAAAATACCAACAGATAGATCGCCCCAAATAAGTAAAAACAAAAATAGTATTACAAAAACTGTAATAATCTTAAAATTTTTATTTTTAAAATTTTGAAGGGTGATTTCTATTAAGGTTAAAGAAGTAATTAATAAAATACCAGCCATAAAAAAATCAAAAAATGTCCAATTTACCTCACTAGAAAATTTCATTGCAATTAAAGGAATAGAAAATATTGCAATTACTAATAAAATATAAAATGATAATCTTTTTGAAAAATTGAACATAATTATTTTTTTGTAAATATAGAAAATTGATGAATATCTAACCTTCTATTATTCCATTAATTTGCTTAAATAATTGCCCATCACTCAAGAATGCACCTTGTTGAATCAATTCAAAAAGCGACTGGTTTCTATCTTCAGTGAATTCTTTTTTACCAATTTTCATTTCAATAGTTTCTGTAAATAGGTTGTCACTCAACCAAAGTAATCCCTCTTTAGTCAAGAAATCAACTTCTAGAACTAAGGATTTCAATACAATAGACTTCACATAGTTGTCGAAACATTGAAAAAGAAAAATATGGTTTTTTGAAAAATGTTCTAAAAATTCTGTTTTTGTAAGTACGCCTTCCCAAACCAAATCAGAGAAAACGTCCAATTCATGTTCAGCAACTGCTGGTTTTTTAATTTTTATTTGATCCCATTCTGCTTTATCGATAGCTTGGGTAGCAAGAAAATTGATAAATTCGGTATGCATTTCTTCAAATTGTTCTCTGGTAAGTCTGGAGTATTTCATTTGTGCTGAATTTATTTGAGAATCTGAAACAAGTTCAGATGAAACAAAAAAATCCCGACTTTCATCAGGATTTAAAGATATGAATTTAGGAATTATGCTTTTTCAGCAATGATTTCATAAGATAATTCAACTATTACATCTCTGTGTAAACGAACAGAAGCAGCATATTTACCAGTTCTTTTCACAATTCCACTAGTGATGAATTTTCTTTCAATTTCTTGACCTCCTTTAGCTAAAGCTTCAGCGATATCAATATTGGTAATTGAACCAAATAATTTTTCACCACCTGCTTTCGCATATATTTTAATTTCGATAGCTTTTAATGCTTCCGCTAATGCTTGTGCATCACTTACTACTTTAGCTTCTTTATGAGCTCTTTGTTTTAAGTTTTCAGCCAATACTTTCTTTGCAGAAGCAGTTGCTAAATGTGCGTGACCTTGTGGTATTAAAAAGTTACGTCCGAAACCATTTTTTACAGTTACCACGTCATCTTTAAACCCTAAATTTTGAACGTCTTTTTTTAATATAAGTTCCATGTTGTTGTCCTTTGTTATTAGAAGTTAGTCCCGCCGGGGCGAAACAACAACTGTTAGTTTTAATTATTTTAATAAATCCGCCACATATGGCATTAAAGCTAAGTGACGTGCTCTTTTTACAGCTACTGACACTTTTCTTTGGTATTTCAATGACGTTCCTGTTAAACGACGAGGAAGAATTTTTCCTTGCTCATTAACGAATTTCAATAAGAAATCGGCATCTTTATAATCAATATATTTGATACCTGATTTTTTGAAACGACAATATTTTTTTAATTTATTTGTTTCTATGTTTAAAGGCGTTAGATATCTGATATCTCCGTCTTTTTTTCCTGAAGCCGATTGTTGTAATGTTGACATAATGATTACGCTTTAGATGATTTTAATTTAGCTCTTCTTCTTTCGGCCCAAGAAATGGCGTGTTTATCTAAACTTACAGTTAAGAAACGCATGATTCTCTCGTCACGTCTAAATTCAGTTTCAAAAGCAATAAGAACCTCTCCTGCAACTTTGAATTCGAATAAATGGTAAAAACCACTTTTCTTGTGTTGGATTTCGTAAGCCATCTTTTTTAGGCCCCAATCCTCTTTGGATACCATTTCTGCTCCTCTGGAAGTAAGAAAATCTTCAAATTTGCTTACTGTTTCCTTTACCTGAACTTCAGATAAAACGGGATTTAAAATGAAAACAGTTTCATAATGATTCATAAAAATATATTTTATTGTTAAATTGGATGCAAAAGTAGCTTATATTTTTGAATTGGCAAACAAACTACCTAAATTTATTTGCATTGTTAGTAATTCAATGAAAATACGGGTTAGCTAACTTATTCAGCTGTTAAAAGCGATATTTTAAATTGATTCCATTCCAAAAATAGGCTTTGCTAGATCCTGGATTTACATCTGCAGCCATGCCAATAGGAAAACCATTTCCTGGATCAAAATCATTGATACTTCCTCCTAAAAATAAGAAAGTATAATTGGTTTGATTGGTTAAATTATTTCCTGCAACTAAGAAATCTAAACTTATTTTTTTATTTTTAGAAGCTATTTTAAATCCCAACTTAGCGTTGAGTAACCCGAAACCGTTAACGATATTGGTATTAGCAAAATCAGAATAAACCTTACTTAAATAATTAAATGTCGAGTTTAAATAAATTCCTTTTGGGGATTGAAAATCCAACCCTACGGAATATTTCTGTTTTGGAACTCCTACCACCTTTTTATTTGAGAAATCAGATAAAACACCGCCTACTCTTGTTGAAAAATCAGTGTATTTGAAATCATAATAAGAGAAATTTACAAATGAAGTCACTTTAGAAAGATATGGATTTGATTTCATTTCATAAACATATCCAATACTTGCTTCCAAACCTTTATTCAATTGATTTCCTGTGTTTGCGGTATAAGTGTAATTACCACCAGCAGGATTGGCGGCACTTAATTGAGTTAATTTATTTTTAATATTCATATTATATAAAGAAACTTGATAATCAAATCGAGTGTTAAACAATAAGCCTTGAGCTGAGAACTCAACCATTTTAGCTTTTTCTGCAACTAAGTCATCATTGGTTTTATTTAGTGCCGCAATAAAAGACGTCGAAGCAGTTGGGGCATTGTATCCTTCACTATAACTTAAATTAAAAATTTGATCTTTATACGTTTTTTGTATTGCAATATGTGGATTATAGGAAGTTGAAAACGATTTACTAAACGAGGTATTTTGGGTATTCCCAACGATCAAACCGGGCAAAGCCAATAAATCAATACGGTCGTAATCGATGTGATTTGCGCTTAAACCTACTATTAATGCAGCATCATACTTTTTGAAATTGATTCTATCGTGAATAAAAACAGATTGCTGATTGGTGGTATATTTATAATAATTTCCAGGCGCTATTGGTGAAACGGTAAGTGGATTATTACTATCACCAGTAAATCTAAAATTGGATATTAAAGACTTGCATTGTTGAATTTCTGTTCCAAAATCCAATACATTTTCAATTTCATTTGAAATAGTATTGGTTTTAGTAAATACAGATCGAATGCCGTAATTTGGAGAACTAGCTTGCTCAGATGCACCCGCAACAACTCTTTCCCATTCAGTACCGGAATAAAAAAGTACCGTAGAATTTTTAAAAGTATTCGAAAATTTATAATTATTTGATAACCCAAAACGGGTGGATTGAATATCTAAATGGGAATTTTTTCTAAGGTAAGCTTCATTACCTGGGTCATTATTGGTGTAATAATAGTAATACGGAATTTGACCAGAAATTCCTTCATAGGAATAATTATGACTTAAAAATACAGCAACGTTTTGCTTGTCGGTAAATTTAAAATCGCCTTTATAACTAATGAAATTCTTCAAACTCTGTCCATTTGGACGGTATCCATCTGATTCTAGATGCCCAAAATTTACAAACATATCGGCATTGTCAGTAACTAAATCCATGCGAGTATTGGTTTGAACCAAATTAAACGAACCGATAGTCGTATTTTGAGTTAAAGAAATTCCTTTTAAGTCAGAATTTTTTAAATAAAAGCGAACTACACCTCCAACTCCTGCGCCGTACATTGTGGATGCAGGACCTTTTATCACTTCTATATTATCCACTACTGAAAAATCAACATCGTCTAATATAGTAACCCCTTCCGCATTGGTTAATGGAATTTGATTGTAATAGGCTTTGATTCCCCAGTTATTGAACTTTTGGTCGTTTCCGTATCCTCTTATCACAATTCGCTGACCTCCCATTTGCGTTCTTTTATCTACTTGAACCCCAGCCATAACCCCTAAGCTTTGTTCTAAAAAAGCAGGATTGTTTCTATTCAATTCTTGCGAAGACAATAACTCCGTTGACTGCCCGTGGCGCTTGAATTCACTTTGTTCTTTTACAATTTTTGGGCGAGCATTTATAGTAATATTTTTTAATTGGTAAATTGAATCTTGTTTGGTTTGCGCTACTATTTGCGCAGAAAACAACGAAACCATTAAAATTACTATTTTTGTTTTCATATTTACTTTATTAGCAAGAAAGTACTACTATACAATAACTTATATTAATAAAAATCAACATTAACAATTACTCGAATTGATCTATAGGCGGAAACGGCCTCAAAACTATTTAATATTTTTTGAAGTGTATTTTTAGTGGTTACAATTGATGTTGCCGCAGGAATTTTTACCATAATGGTTCGAATATATTCATTCCGAATACGGCTAATTGCAGGCTCCTCAGGGCCTAAAACCGGCATGGGTAAACTTTGCTGCATCACTTGGTACAACCACATGGATCCTTCCTTTAATTTATCGTAATCTCGTTGTTTCAATGTGAGCTTTATTAATTTGTAATACGGCGGATATTTATAAATTTCACGTTCTAACAATTGCTCTTTATACATGGATTCATAATCATTTCTGGTAACTTGTTGAATCGTGTTATGAAGCGGTGTATAGGTTTGAATAATCACTTTTCCTTGTTTTTCAGACCTTCCAGAGCGACCTGAAACTTGCGCCATCATTTGAAAACTCCTTTCATAGGCTCTAAAATCAGGATGATAAAGTAGGTTATCGGCGTTCATGATTCCTACCAAAGTAACATTTTCAAAATCCAACCCTTTACCTAACATTTGGGTTCCAACCAATATATCTATTTTACGATTTTTAAAACTATCTATTATTTTTTCAAATCCAAATTTGCCTCTCGTCGTATCTTGGTCCATTCTGCCTATCTTATGACTCGGGAATAGTGCAACTAACTCTTGCTGAATTTGCTCCGTTCCAAATCCCTTAGTGGTTAAATTAACACTAGAACAAGAGTGACAATTAGTTGGTTTTGCAATGGAATAACCACAATAATGACAACGTAATTGATTTTTATGTTGGTGATAGGTCAAACTTACATCACATTGTTGGCATTGTGGAACATGACCACAAGTTAAACATTCTAATAACGGAGAATAACCACGACGGTTTTGAAATAAGATTACTTGTTCGCCTAGGGTTAGTGATTTGGTAATTTCTTCGATCAAAACTTCGCTAAAATGCCCTGACATTTTCTTTCTAAAGTACTTGTCTTTTAAATCTACTAATTCTATTTCGGGCATTGTTACCTTTCCATATCTTTCAACAAGAGTAACCAATCCAAACTTTCCGGATTTAGCATTACTAAAAGATTCTATACTTGGCGTTGCCGATCCTAAAAGGACTTTTGCTTTTTGTAATCCAGCCAAAACAATGGCGGCGTCTCGAGCGTGGTATCTTGGTGCAGGATCTACTTGCTTGTAGGTTTGTTCGTGTTCTTCATCTACAATTACGAAGCCTAAATCCTGAAATGGGAGAAATAATGCCGACCTCGCCCCTATTATAATTTGTGCTTTATCGGATTTATCGAGAACTTGATTCCAAACCTCCACTCTTTCGTTATTACTGTATTTTGAATGAAAAACAGCCACTTTATTTCCGAAATGGGCGCGCAATCTTCCTACCAATTGGGTGGTCAATGCAATTTCAGGTAATAAATAAAGAACTTGTTTTCCTTTGGCAAGATACTCTTCAATGAGCTTGATGTATATTTCTGTTTTACCGCTCGCAGTTACACCGTGAAGCAAACAAACTTCTTTTTTGGATAACGATTCTTTTATTGAATTAAAAGCAAAATCCTGAGGTGCGCTTAAATTCAGTTGGCCTTGATTAGATTCTTCTTTAAAATTTATCCGATCTTCCTGAAGATAATATTCTTCAAAAATATTTTTATCAATTAAGGCTTTAATAATAGTCGAAGAGGATTGAGCGGTTTCTGATAGCTTCTTAACTGTTATTGGTTTCTTTTCGGTTGCCGATAATTGGAAATAAGACAGAATAATTTCCTTTTGTTTAGTGGCTCCTTTTAAAGTTTCTAGTAATTGTTCTAAACCGTTATTAGAATTAAATTCCTTGTTTAATCGAACGTAACGAACTAATTTGGGCTTGTAGTTTTCCGATATTTCCTCTTGCAGCACCACTATGTTTTTGTCTATTAATTTTTGAAGAATGGGAAAAACGCTTTTTTTATTTAATATGGAAATAATATCTTGGACTTTAAGCGAACTTTGTTGTTGCAGCGCCTGATATATTAAATATTCATCGTCGGAAAGTTGCGATTCATCGATATCAATATCTTGTTTTTGTGATATTATTGTTTCGCTTTCTAGTAATAATGCGCTTGGAATTGCACCGCGAAACACATCTCCAATAGCGCACATATAATAGGAAGCAACCCATTGCCAATGGTCTATTTGGGTTTGGGTTACTAAAGGCTTTTCGTCAAGGATTTGATGAATTTCTTTAGCATCATATAATGTCGGAGCGTTTTGATGTAATTCTATTACTAATGCGGTGTAAATTTTACTTTTCCCAAAGGGCACAGCAACGCGCATTCCTTTTTTTATGTAGTGGAATTCTGCTTCAGAAACACTATAAGTAAAGGTTTTAGCGAGGGAAAGTGGTAGAATTACTTCAACGAAAAATTGCATTTATTTTATTTTACTCGTTCCCAGTATTGTGTTCTACCAATTAAGGAAATACCTAAATACCCACGAACTTTAAGTTTGTTTGTGCTTTCCAGCTCGATATAACATTTATATACTTTCCCGGATTTAGGGTCTAAAATTTTACCATCGTTATATTCCGTTCCATCTTTTACTAATCCTTTGATGATGGTTAATCCTAAAATTGGTTTGTTTTGGTCTTCTCCTGGACAGTCTTTACAGGTGTTATTACGGTTTTTTAGATTTAAAATTTCTACAACTTTACCATAAATTATATTGTTATTTTCGAAAATTTCAACAACAGACATTGCTTTTCCAGTTACCTCATCGATGGTATTCCATTTACCTAAAACTCCACGATTTTGGGAATAGGTATTCATTGAAAATAAAACTAAAATAATTACTACAAGTTTTTTCATAATTTAATTTTTTTTTAGCCCCGACAGCAGCGGCATCCCAAGCTTTTTAGCTTGGATATAGCGAATAGCGGGAATAGCTTCAAAAGAAACTAATTCTTGATTTTATTAATTTTTAATTTACTAATTATAGAATTCAATTCAAATCCTAATAACAATATCATACAATTGATCCAAATATAAAACATCATAATCAATAATGTACCTATTGAGCCATAAAGTTGATTGTATTTTGAAAATTTAATTACCCAAATTCCAAAAAAGTAAGAAGTAATAATCACTAAAATAGTTGTAAATACTGATCCAATAGTAAATAATGATTGTTTGTTTTTGTTTTTAGTTCCAAATCGGAATAATATAGAAATGGTAGTTAAAATCATCAATATTACAAAAGCATATCGACTCAAGATAATGATTGGGATAGTATCACTTAACACGTCTTGAATGATTGTTTTTTGGATAAAAACCTCAAAAATAACGATGGCTGCCACAGTGATTAACAGCAAGACTGACAAAACTAATGATAAAGCCAAGGCAATTAAATATTGTTGTAAAAACCCTCTTTTAACTATTACATGTCGGGAGGATTCAAATCCTCCAAAAATGGCATTAAGTCCGTTGGCCATTAAAAATATAGATAAGAAAAATCCAGTTGACAACAGTCCTGATTGACTATTATTTAGAATATCATTGATAATATTAAAGATAGCATCATAAGTATTAGGAGGCACTCCATCTTTAACAAATTCTAAAAAGTCCGTTTGAAAACCTTCAATTGGAATAAAAGGAATAAGATTTAAAATGAATAAAGCGAAAGGGAATAGTGCCATAAAAAAACTAAAAGCTACGGCACTAGCATGGTAGGAAAGTGCGCCTTCAAAAATTCCGATGGAGTACATTTTTATAAGGTCAAAGAAAGACAATCCGTGGAGCCACACTGGTTTTATTCGTTGTAGCAACTCGATAATGTTTCTTAGTACAGGAATTTCTTCAAATTTCATTTAAAATGTAATTTTTTAAGTAGGCTAATTTAGAATTAATTTTGGTAATGTGAAAGCTAATTAGTTTTGTAAATTATAAAAATAGTTTATTATCTTTGAAAAAAAATACCATGAGCCAAAACATCATCCTAAACCATCAAGAAATTAAGCATAAAATCACTCGCATTGCTTACCAAATTTACGAGACTTTTGTTGACGAAGAAGAGGTTGTTATTGGCGGAATTGCTTCCAATGGATTTGTTTTTGCTGAGAAAATTGCGACTGAATTAGAGAAAATATCCACTTTAAAAGTCATTTTGTGCGAGGTTTATATTAACAAGCAAAATGTAAACGCTCCTATAACCACTTCCCTATCGATAGATCAATATGAAAACAAAAGCTTGGTATTAGTTGACGATGTGTTAAACTCCGGAACTACTTTAATTTATGGTGTTAAGCATTTCTTAGAAGTCCCATTAAAGAAATTAAAAACGGCTGTTTTAATTGATCGTAACCACAAAAAATATCCTGTAAAAGCGGATTTTAAAGGAATTTCACTTTCTACCTCCCTACAAGAACACGTACAAGTGGTCTTTGAAGAAAAGAGAGATTACGCTTACTTAAGCTAATATAGTTTCTATTTCAGAAATTATTCCCTCAGGAGATTTCCCATCTACACTAATTTTATACTGCGCTTGATTGTAGTAAAAACTTCGATCGAAAAGGTTTTTAGCAATAAATTCCTTCATTTCCTCTGGGTTTTTATTGGCAATTAAAGGTCTTTCAGATTTTGAATTAATTAATCTATTATATAATGTTGCCACCGATGCGTTTAAGTAAATGGAAATTACATTATTCCCATTTAGGAATTCGTGATTGTTAGCATAACAAGGTGTTCCTCCTCCTAAACTCAGAATAAAACTATCTTGGTTTTTTATTAAATCCGACAAAACATCGTGTTCTAATTTTCGGAAATAGAGTTCTCCTTTCTCGGAAAATATATTTTTAAGGGAAGAGTTTTCCTTTTTTTCTATGATTTCATCCAAATCTAAATAAGGTAAACCGACTTTTGCTGCTAATAATTTGGCAATAGTTGATTTCCCACAACCCATATAACCTAACAAAATAATTTTTTTCATAGCAATAATACCTTATAAACTAAGGCGTTAAGTTTATTTGTTTAAAAAAGTAAATTTATAAATAAAATACCTTTGAAAAATAAATAATAACACCTTATATTTGCACCCGCAATGAAGGAATATAATTGACTCGATAGCTCAGTTGGTAGAGCACATCACTTTTAATGATGGGGTCCTGGGTTCGAGCCCCAGTCGGGTCACAAAAAAGACCACTTTTTTTTCCTTCAATCAATGACTCGATAGCTCAGTTGGTAGAGCACATCACTTTTAATGATGGGGTCCTGGGTTCGAGCCCCAGTCGGGTCACAAAAAAAAGTTGAGCAGCCTGCTTGACTTTTTTATTTTAAGGCCACGTGGAGAAACGGTAGACTTGCCAGCTTGAGGGGCTGGTGCTCGCAAGGGCGTGTGGGTTCAAATCCCACCGTGGTCACGAATAAAAGGAAAAGCCCAAATAAAACAATCAAGCTGGCTTGAAATTGTTTTATTTGGGCTTTTCCTTTTTCAAAGCGGCCCTTTGTTGGGAAGGACGAAGTCAATCCCTGTAAACTATTATTTCTGGTTGTATTTCACCTTGTATTTTGTGTTAAGCTTCGTTTGATGGGTCTCCAAATTCAACTTTCTCCCTTGAATGAATATCTCAGTCAATTGATTGGTTCTCATATCTAAAGCGTCACCTTCCGAAATAAATAAAGTAGCGTCTTTGCCTTGCTCCAAAGTACCACAGAAATCGGCTATTCCTAAAATTTTGGCGGTATTAGAGGAGATCAATTGCAATGCTTGTTCTTTATCCAGTCCATAAGCCGCACAAGTTCCTGCTAGAAAAGGCAAGTTACGTGTTTGCATTCTCTCCTTATCACTACTGTTTTCCAATCCAACAAGTATTCCTTTATTTACTAGAATCCGTGCCATTTTAAATGGTAAATCTATATCTTCATCAGCGCTATTGGGCATATCATGTACATTTCTTAAAAGCACTCCAATGCCATTTTCCTTTAATAAATCTGCTGTTTTATGAGCATCGTAACCACCCACAATTACCATTTTCTTAATTCCGAATTTTTTTACCAATTGAACTGCATCTATGATTTGTTTTTCTTCCTGAGCATGAATAAATAAAGTTTGAGTTCCGTCAAAAATTCCTTTCATGGCTTGAAAAATCAAATTATGTTCCGAGGTACTAGCAGCATAAGTTCTTGAATTGTCAAAGAACAAATTAATTTCCTCTATTTTTTTTGTATATTCTTTATTGGCTTCCATTCCCCCTGGCTCAGCCCACCAACCCGTTCTTTTCATTGTAGGTGGAAAATTCAAGTGAATCCCATCGTTTTCTTTTAGCACCGCATCTTTCCAATTCCAAGCATCCAATTGCACAATCGATGAAGTTCCAGAAATGGTTCCACCACGTGGGGTGATTTGAGCCATCAAAATTCCATTGGGACGAGCAGTTTCAATCACTTTTGAATCGGCGGTAAAAGCAATAATACTTCTAATGTGCGGATTCATATCCCCAATTTCTCTTTCATCATCCGATGATTTAATAGCGTCTACTTCCACTAATCCTAGCGTAGAATTGGGTGCAATAAACCCGGGATAAATGTGCTTTCCAGTGGCATCAATTGTAGAATCAAATTCGCCTATTGAAATTTTTGCCGTTCTAGCATCTCTAACCAAAATAATTTTACCGTCTTTAAAACCAATCACGCTGTTTTCAATAACTTTTCCGTTACCTAAATGCGCAAAACCATTCAGTATCAATATTGACTTCGTTTGCTTATTTGCCGGTATTTGTTGTCCATTTGTGTTTGCAATCAAACCAAAAAACACTACTAAAATTGTATATATCTTATTCATTTTTATTGTTCTAAAGTATCACAGTGGTCTTCTATTCTCTCTTTTTTCTTAGGCTCTTGAGTATTGGAACCTTTATTTTTTTCAAGCATTAATTGCCCAATTAAAACATTTCTTTCATTGGCAATCGTTATTCGTTGTTCTTCGTCTTTTAAAATATTATAATAAACAACCCCTTCAATTAATGTTTTTTCCGCTTTTGCATAAATAGAAAGTGGATGGTTGTTCCATAAAACTACGTCAGCATCCTTACCTACTTTTATACTTCCTACCTTATCGTCAATATGCAACAATTTAGCTGGATTTAGGGTAACGAATTTCCAGGCTTCTACTTCAGGAACATTACCGTATTTCACGGCTTTAGCTGCTTCTTGATTTAGTCTTCGAGACATTTCTGCATCATCAGAATTGAAGGCAACAACTAAACCTTCGTTGTGCATTAGGGCCCCATTATAGGGAATTGCATCATTTACTTCAAATTTATAGGCCCACCAATCGGAGAAAGTAGATGCTCCTACTCCGTGCTCTTTCATTCTGTCGGCTACTTTGTAACCTTCCAATATATGAGTGAAAGTATTGATTCTAAAATTGAATTTTTCGGCAACATTCATCATCATCAAAATTTCAGACTGCACGTAAGAGTGGCACGTAATAAAACGTTCTTTGTTTATAATTTCAGCTATATTTTGCAGTTCTAAATCTACTCTTGGAGCCTTAGTCTTGTCTTTTTTAGAATTTGAATTGTACACTTTCCAAGTCAGATCATACTCTTTTGCACGTTGGAAATAATCAGTAAATACTTGCTCAACTCCCATTCTTGATTGAGGAAAACGAGTTGAACTTCTACTCATATTGGATTGTTTTACATTTTCACCCAATGCGAATTTTATAAATTTAGGCTGATTTTTATATAGCATTTCATCGGCAGATAATCCCCATTTCCATTTTACTATGGCCGAACAACCGCCTATTGGATTTGCAGATCCGTGCAATAATTGCGATGTGGTTACTCCACCTGCTAAATCTCTATAAATATTGATGTCTTCCGAATTTACCACATCTTGTATGGTAACTTCTGCACTCGAATTATGACCCCCTTCATTAACCCCTTTTGAAATGGCTATGTGAGAATGTTCATCTATAATTCCACTGGTTAAGTGTTTTCCTTTAGCATCTATTGAAATGGCATTTATATCTACAATATTTTTCCCTATTGCAGCAATTTTACCATTTTTTACCAACACATCGGTATCTTCTAAAATCCCTTCAACTTCATTGGTCCAAACGGTGGCATTTTTAAATAACAACGTTTGTTGTGTTGGTTTTTGAGAATTTCCAAAAGCACTATTTGGATAGGTTACCGGTATAATTTTATTTGGTTTATCTGCTTTAGTGGTGTCTTTAACAATTACGAAAGGGGCAGTTTTAATTGCCGACCATTTTACTTCATTACCATTTACTAATATGGCTTTTCCAGATAAATTTTGAGTGTTTTCAATATAGCCGCTTAATCTTGAAAAACCTGGATTAATAGTATCGTTTGATTTTACAGAAGCAGTAAGCCAATTGGCAGCAATTGTTAGTTTTGAATTTAACTTTTTATTATTTACAGTAGTGATTTCTGATTTTGGAGCGGTGATTTCACCTTCTATTTTCCATTTATAGGTATTGGAATCAATAGTTAAATCATAATTTCCACGAATATCTGGGGAAGTCATATCATTGACTACAAATTTATTTCCTTGAACCCAGTTTTCATAAAGTATCGTTTTTTCATCAAAAATGGCACCAGAGGTTATAACAAAATTTGCGTAACTGCCTTTATTTAAACTGCCAATTTCATCGCTTTTGCCCATGATAGAAGCTGGAATAGTGGTCAGTGCTTCTAGAGCTTTTGTTTTGTCAAAACCATATTTAATTGCTTTTAAAAGATTGGTTCTAAAATCTTCGGTCTTTTTTAATTTATCCGTTGTCAGGGCAAAAACTACATTATTATCAGAAAGTACTTTTAAATTGGTAGGTGCCTGATTCCAGAAACGTAAATCACTTAAATCGATTTGATCTGACAAAAAAGAATTGGAAACATCATAGGCTTCAGGAAAGTTAATTGGAATAATGAATTTTGAATTGGTATTTTTAATTTCATCGATTCTTTCAAATTCATTTCCTGCGCCTTTTAAAACATAATTTTGGTTGAATTCTTTTGCTATTTTAGAAGCTCTTATACTATTTAATTTGTCTTCGGTTGTAAATATTTGGACTAATTTTTGATTGTTTAATAATGCTTCTAAAGAGGCGTCTTTGGTTTTAGAATTTCCATTTTTATACCAATTCATATCCAAATACATCTGGCGAAGTAACGCCATCATTCCCATTAATGAACTAGGATACGATTGATTAGTTGCAACGCTTCTTGTAAATCCAAAATGATTGGAGATTTTATTAGAAAGCAATCGAGCACTTTTGTCGGAATTATTTAAGGCAATTAAAGTACCTGTTCCTCGGGCAATTCCGTCTTGAACATGCGTTCCCACAACTCCAAAACCAGCTTTTAGTAATTCTTCCGCTTTAGTTTGGTCGTAATTAAAATTTTCAAAAGCGTTAATTTCAGATTTTATGCTTTCATTCCAATAGTAGCCAATTCGTTTTGTATCATACGAATCCCCATCTGAAATGGTGCTTTTTTTTGGTTTTTCAATTCCGAAACTAGTATAAATATCAATAAAAGAGGGGTAAATACATTTCCCTTCCAAATTAATTATTTTACAGTTTTTAGGAATGGATAGGTCGGTTCCTGTACCAATGACTTTACCATTTTGAATAATTAAAGTCCCTTTTTCAATTATTTGCGTTGGAGTTACAAAAATTTTAGCATTAGTAAATGCCATATAATTGTTGTTTTTGTTTTGAACACTTTCATTATTGGGAAAATATTCTTGAGCATCAACTTTAAGAATACAAAAAAGTAAAACGAGAAATAAAACGATTCTATTCATAGTAAAATAAATTAAATAATTTTTAAAAGTAGGCATATTTTTAGAATTTGTAAAATAATTAAGTTAGTTTTTTAAACAAAACTATTTTTTTGTGAAACTAAATATATTTGAGTTGATTATTGGAAAGGACTCGTCAATCTATCTTAAAAAAAAAAGAGCAGCCTTATCAGCTGCTCTTTAATTATTAAAAATTGATTCTAAAACAATAATTATTTTTTAATCACTTTACAAGTTCCAATTCCTTGATCCGTAGTAACTTTTAAAAAGTAGATACCCGAATTTAAATTAGTTATATTAATAGATGGATTATTCATACCGTCTATGCTCACTTCTTTGATAATTCTTCCATTTAAATCAGTGATTGAAGCACTATTAATAATAATATTATTATTGCTATTAATAAACATAACTCCATCTGTAGGGTTTGGATAAATAGATAAATTATTTTTAAAGAAACTCTCTGTTGATGCTACAACTCTATCAACTGAAAAGGTATCTATCCCTATAATATCAGAGTTTGAACCATTAGTACCAGCATCAGTTACAAAATATCTAAAGCCAAATTTCACAGCTGTTGGAGCCGTTAAACCAGAAACTGTGTAAGAGTATTGAGTCCATGAATTTGAGTATATAAATCCAGTTGCCAAATTTGGATTTACAGAAACACAAAGTGTGGAAAAACTCCCAATGTCTGTTGGACCTGAAGAAGGAACCACAGTAGTTGCTGCAGAACTCATTCTTAATTCTAAACGATCAGGATAGTCTGTTGTTCCACTTGTTCCTTTTCTTGTCCAAAAAGTAACAACATCTCCATTTTGAACATTAATTGAAGGAGTAAACAACCAATTGCTAATTGTAGCTCCAGTTGCAGCAGTACTGGTAGTACTCGCAAAATTTACCAATGCAAAAGAATTTGCAGTTCCGTCTTGACCATTTGGAATAGGACAAACAGCTCCAATACCATAAACCTGATTTTGAAATGGGGTTGCATTTACGGTTGCACTCACGGTAACAGAAGTGTAGCTAGCAACAGCCCATAAAGCGGTAGTTGACGGTAATGTACTTTGGTTAGTAAGTGACCAACCATTAGTTGAAGTCATTGTGGCTGTAGGTGTTGTAAAGCCATAATTAAATACATTTTGGGCATTTAAAAGACTTACAAAGAATAATAAAAGTAATAGTAAAGGTTTTTTCATAATTCATAATTTAAATTAAAATTAAGATTTGTTTAAGTAAATATACTATTATTAATTGAATTACAGCTAAATATTTGTAATTTTGGTTAATTTAATTTCTAAAATTGATTTTAAATTAATAATTATTCATTTTCCTTAATTTTTAAACCTCTATACCCGTTAAATAAAAAATAATAACTACTTTTGTTTAACTTATTATAGAATTAGATGAACAATGTAAAAAATGTTTTTAGTATTAAAGACTTGGAGAATCTTTCAGGTATAAAAGCACATACTATTAGAATTTGGGAAAAGCGATATAATATATTGGAACCCATG